>Ga0209811_10000182_pt1 | contig 29704 bp, 28 predicted proteins | sample Coa_R1_6_FD_187161 | JGI IMG/M metagenome (GOLD analysis project Ga0209811, IMG submission 187161) | Surface soil microbial communities from Centralia Pennsylvania, which are recovering from an underground coalmine fire. - Coalmine... | ecosystem: Environmental > Terrestrial > Soil >... | reverse complement strand
GCAAAACCCTCGGCTGGAAAACCCCAGCCGAGGCCCTCGCCGAACTACTGTCAACCACGGACAAACAACCCGGTGTTGCGACAACCGGTTGAATCCGCCTTGTTCTCTCCGCACCCGAGTTTCCTTGTCGGGTGCGGAAGCTACTTCCCCGAGGACCCGATAACTTCAGCAAGGGCGGTGAGGCCGCGGACCACCTCGGCGAAGGTCGTCGAGAGCGGGGAGAGGCCGATCCGGATGCCGTCGGGATCGCGGTAGTCGGGGATGACGCCCTGCTCCCAGAGCCGTGCCGTCACGTCCCGGAACCCAGGCCGGGTGATCGTCAGGTGCCCGCCGCGGCGGGCATGGTCGCGGGGGGAGGTGACGGTTGCTCCGGTCGGGACGAGCCAGGCGTCCACGATCTCGAGGGCGAAGTCGGTGAGTGCCAGGGACTTGGCGCGGACGGCGCCGATGCCCACGTCCTCGAGCAGGGCGGCATACGACTCGAGAGGAACCATCCCGAGGATCGGCGGCGTACCGCTCAGCCAGCCCCGGATCCCTTCGGCCGCAACGTATCCCGGTCCCATCGTGAACGGGTCACGTCGTCCCATCCAGCCCCAGACCGGCTGCCGGAGACCTCCGTGGTGGCGCTCGGCGACATAGGCGTATGCCGGTGCGCCGGGCCCGCCGTTCAGGTACTTGTAGCTGCACCCGACGGCCAGGTCGATACCCCACGCGTCGAGCTCGACCGGGACCGAGCCGCCGGAGTGGCACAGGTCCCAGAGGACGAGCCCGCCGGCGTCGTGGACCGCCTCGGTGATCGCTGGGGCATCGGCGAGCCAGGCGGAGCGGTAGGCGACGTGGCTGAAGACGGCCAGGGCGGTGCGTTCGCCGACGGCCGCGCGGACCTGCTCGGGCGTGACACCCTGCGCCGGGTCGGTCTCGATCCAGCGCAGGGTGAGGCCGCGCTCGGCCGCGATGCCCTCCAGGAGGTAGCGGTCGGTCGGGAAGTTGTCGGTGTCCAGAACGATCTCGTCGCGGCCGGCGCGCTGCTGGGCGTCGACGGCGGCGCGGCTCAGCTTGTAGAGCAGGACCGTCGTCGAGTCGCCGACGAAGGTCTGACCTGGGCCGGCACCGAGGGCGACCCGGCCGAGCTGGTCGCCGAGAGACAGGGGGAGGTCGAGCCAGCGCTCGTCCCAGCCTCGGATGAGCCGGGCCCCCCACTCGTTCGTCGTGAAGTCGCGGAGCCGTTCGGCGGTCTCCACGAGCGGGCGACCGAGGGAGTTGCCGTCGAAGTAGGCGATGAGGCTGTCCGGCCCGGGGTCGACGAACCGTCCGGCGTATGCCGCGAGCGGATCGGCCGCGTCGAGCGCGGCGGCCTCGGCGGTGAAGTCGCGCATGACGTGCAGGCTATCGGCGCCCGGTCAGTGGCCGACGTATGCCGTGGGGATGGCGGGCTCGCCGCGCGAGAGCTGGTGGGCGGACCGGGGGAGCTCAGCCACCGAGGCCTCGTGCCGCGACCGGGCCTGGTCGAGCGAGCCGTATGCCGCGCCCACGACCTCGCCGTCGAGGATGTAGTCGACCATGAGCGGGCGGTCGTCCCCGTCGTCGACCGGTCGCTCGCCGATCCCGATCACCTCGGTCTCGGCGACGCCGAGCGGGTTACGGCGACGCAGGGCCCACTTGCGCCCGCCGATGGACATCTTGTCCTTGCTCGCCTTGGCGACGGACACCAGCGAGCCGGAGTCGTCGGCTCGCGCGACGAGCTTGTAGACCATCCCCGCCGTGGGCGCGCCCGACCCGGTCACCAGCTGGGTGCCCACGCCGTAGGCGTCCACCGGCGCGGCGGCCAGGGCCGCGATGGCGTACTCGTCGAGGTCCGACGTCACGACGATCTTGGTCGCCGTCGCACCCAACGAGTCGAGCTGCGCACGCACCTCGTGCGCCTGCTCGATGAGGTCGCCGGAGTCCAGCCGCACCGCGCCCAGACCGGTCCCGGCCACCTCGATGGCGGTCCGGACCGCTGCCTCGACGTCGTAGGTGTCGACGAGCAGCGTCGTCGACGCCCCCAGCGCGGCCACCTGTGCCTCGAACGCGGACCGCTCGTCGTCGTGCAGAAGGGTGAAGGCGTGGGCCGCCGTCCCGGTGGTCGGCACCCCGTAGCGACGCCCCGCCTCCAGGTTCGACGTCGGCCCGAACCCCGCGATGTATGCCGCGCGAGCCGCCGCCACGGCGGCCTCCTCGTGGGTCCGACGCGACCCCATCTCGATACACGGCCGGGTGCCCGCGGCGCCCGTCATCCGCGAGGCCGCCGACGCAATCGCGGTGTCGTGGTTGAGGATCGACAACACGAGGGTCTCCAGGATCACGCCGTGGGCGAAGTCCGACTCGACCACCAGCACCGGTGACCCGGGGAAGTAGCACTCGCCCTCGGCATACCCGCTGATGGTGCCCTCGAAGCGGTAGCCGGCGAGGAAGTCCAGCGTCGCGGCCCCGACGATGCCCCGGTCGCGGAGGAAGGCCAGCTCCGCGTCGCCGAAGCGGAAGGCCGCGATGGACTCGAGTACCCGCCCCGTCCCCGCCACGACCCCGTACCGGCGGCCGTCCGGGAGCCGCCGCGCGAAGACCTCGAAGACGCACCGGCGCGAGGCGGTGCCCGAGCGCAGCGCGGCATCGAGCATGGTCAGCTCGTACTGGTCGGTGAGGAGCGCGGTGCTCGCCGACGGCGGGGGGCCGGGCAGGACGACGGTCGAGGTCACCGCGCCAGCCTATTGTTGACGGCGTGTCCATCGCGCCGGTGCAGGAGGAGGTCACGTCGGCGGGAGTCGACGTGGAGCCCGACGTCCCCTGGATCACCCTCGTCTGGAACGACCCGGTCAACCTCATGTCCTACGTCACCTTCGTCTTCCAGTCCTACTTCGGCTACTCCAAGTCCAAGGCCGAGCGGCTGATGATGGACGTTCACGTCAAGGGCCGCGCCGTCGTCTCCACCGGCTCACGGGAGAAGATGGAGATCGACACCGAGGCACTGCAGGGCTACGGCCTGTGGGCCACCTTCCAGAAGGACGTCTGAGTGGCACGCGGGTTCAAGCGCCGGGGCCGGGGACGTTCGGTCTCGTATGCCGCGAGCCTGGACTCCTTCGAACGTCACCTGGTCGCCGGCCTCCTCCGCCAGGTCGGGACGCTCCTCGACCCCGATGGCGCGCTCACCCGGGCAGCGACCACGGCGCCCGCGGCTGGAGCCGACGAGTTCGACGGGATCGTCGCCGGGCTGGGGGATCTCGGCCGGGCCGACCTCACCGCGGACGCGGCGGGTGGAGGCGAGGGACCTGACCGACCCGAGCGAGCGGCATACGACCCGGACGACCCGGCCCTCCAACGCCTGCTCCCCTCGGGCAACCGCACCGACGAGGAGGCGGCGACCGAGTTCCGCCGGCTGACCGAGGCCTCGCTGCGCGAGCGCAAGGTGACCAACCTGCGCACGTCGGCCGACCTTCTCGACGCCGTCCCGGAGGCCGACGACGGGGTGTCCCTGCGCCCGGACCAGGCGCTCACCTTCCTCGTGGCGCTCACCGACGTCCGGCTCGTGCTGGCCAGCCGGCTCGGGCTCGAGACCGACGAGGACGCCGAGCGCCTGCACCACCTGGCGGCAGAGGCCGAGCCCGACAACGGTGAGGCGCAGGCGGCAGCGATCTACGACTTCCTCACCTGGCTGCAGGAGACCCTTGCCGGGTGCCTGCGACCTTGATGGCCGCGCCCCCCGTGGTGGCAGTCACAGCCTCCCGGCCGAGCACCGCGGACGCCTTTAGGGTGGAGCGCGTGGGTGACGCGCCGATCGGGATCTTCGACTCCGGATATGGCGGGCTCACCGTCGCCCGGGCCGTCCTGGACCAGCTGCCGCACGAGTCGATCGCCTACCTCGGCGACACCGCACGCGCACCCTATGGTCCGCGGCCGATCGCCGAGACCCGCGAGTTCGCCCTGGAGTGCCTCGACCGGCTCGTCGACCACGGCGTCAAGGCCCTGGTCATCGCCTGCAACACCGCGAGCGCAGCCGTCCTCCACGACGCGCGGGAACGCTACGACGTACCCGTCGTGGAGGTGATCCGGCCGGCGGTCCGGCGCGCCGCTGCGGCCACCCGCAACCACCGGGTGGGCGTCATCTCGACCGCCGGCACGCACCAGTCCGGCGCCTACATCGACGCCTTCGCGGCGGCTCCGCACCTGGAGGTGTCGAGCCAGCCGTGTCCGCGCTTCGTCGAGTTCGTCGAGCGGGGTGTGACCGGCGGGCCGGAGCTGCTCGACATCGCCCGGGACTACCTGGCGCCCCTGCAGGAGCGCGACGTCGACACCTTGGTCCTGGGCTGCACGCACTACCCCCTGCTCACCGGTGTCATCTCCTACGTCATGGGCGACGGCGTCACCTTGGTGTCTTCCGCGGAAGAGACCGCCAAGGACCTCTACCGGGTCCTCGCCGACGCCGACGCGCTGCGCCCGGACGACCTGCCGGCGCCGAGCCACAGCTTCACCACGACCGGTGACCCGGAGGAGTTCCGGCGACTGGCCCGCCGCTTCCTCGGGCCCGAGGTGGCCGACCTCTACGGCAACCGGGAGGTCGCGTGAAGGTGACTGTCATCGGCTGTTCCGGCTCCTTCGCGGGCCCGACGTCGCCCGCGTCGAGCTATCTGGTCCAGGCCGACGACGCCGACGGACGCACGTGGAACCTGCTCCTCGACCTCGGCAGTGGCGCCCTCGGCCCGCTCCAGCAGCACATCGACCTCCCCGACCTGTCCGCTGTCGCCCTTTCCCACCTCCACCCGGACCACTGTGCCGACGTCTGCGGCCTCTACGTCACCCGCAAGTACCACCCCACAGCGACGTATGCCGGTCGCCTCCCGGTCTGGGGTCCGCGCGACGCCGCCGATCGAATTGCGTTGGCCTATCACGGTCTGGGCGAGGAAGGCATGGGCGCGGAGTTCGACTTCCGCGGGCTCGCGGACGGGGTCTCCTTCGACGTGGGACCGATGACGGTCACGCCCTTCCGGGTCAACCATCCGGTCGAGGCCTACGGCTTCCGGGTCGAGGCCGGGGGAGTGGTCGTCGCCTACACCGGGGACACCGACTCCACGCCGGCGCTCACCCCGTTGCTCGCCGGTGCCGACCTGGCACTGGTGGACTGCGCCTTCGTCGACGGGCGCGACGAGACCCGAGACATCCACCTCACGGGGTCGCGAGCCGCCTTGGCAGCGGTGGGGGCCGGCGGCGTCAAGCGCTTCGTCCTCACCCACCTGCCGGCCTGGAACGACCCCGACGTATGCCGCGCGCAGGCTGCGGCCATCTGGCCCGGTGAGGTCGAGGTCGCCACCGCCGGCACGGCATACGACCTCTAGCGTCTGCGTCGTTGAGGGTTCCCGCCGCTGAGCCGCGCAGACGCAAGGGGAGGGGGCCGACCGCAACGTCTGCGTCGGCGGTGCTGCGGTGACCCTCAGATCCGCAGACGCAAGGGGAGGGGGCCGTTCGCGACGTCTGCGTCGGCCGTGCTGCGGCGACCCTCAGATCCGCAGACGCAAGGGGAGAGGGCCGTTCGCAACGTCTGCGTCGGCGGTGCTGCGGCGACCCTCAGATCCGCAGACGCAGCGAAAACTGGTGGCGGGCGATGACCGGCGACTCGTAGCCTGACCGGACCACCCGATCCCGACTCGCAGGAGACCCTCATGCGCGCACCTTCCACGCTCCGGACCCCCATCCGTCGCACCGTGGAGCTGCTGCATGTCCTTCCTCAACCTCGGGATCCTCGCGCATGTTGACGCGGGCAAGACCAGCCTGACCGAACGTCTCCTCTTCGACGCCGGCGTCATCGACGCGCCGGGCAGTGTCGATCAGGGGACGACCCGCACCGACTCGATGGACCTCGAGCGCCGACGCGGGATCACCATCCGGGCGGCCGTCACCTCCTTCGACATCGGCGACCTCAGCGTGAACGTACTGGACACACCCGGTCACCCCGACTTCATCGCCGAGGTCGAGCGGTCGCTGACCGTGCTCGACGCCGCAGTGCTCGTCCTGTCGGCCGTCGAGGGCGTCCAGCCGCAGACCGTCGTCATCTGGCGTGCACTGCGCGAGCTGGGGGTGCCGACGATCCTCTTCGTCAACAAGGTCGACCGATCGGCCGCCGACCTTGACGCAGTCTTCCGACAGATCGCTGGACGCCTGACGCCAGGGGCCGTGCTGCTGTCTCGGGTGCGCGATGCCGGGCGGCGTGACGCCAGGGTTGACGCCGTCGATCTGGCGACACCCGCCGTCGTGGAAACCGTTGCCACTGTTGATGACTCCCTCCTTCGTCGGTGGGCGGACGGGACCACGATCCCGAGGCGCGACCTCCGACGAGCGGTGCGTCGCGGCATACGGGACGGGTCGGTCACGCCGGTGCTGGCCGGCTCGGCGATCACCGGCGCCGGGGCCCAGGGCTTGCGCCAGGCGCTCGTCGACTACGCCCCCCGGGCGTCCGAGGAGCCGGACCTTCCCGCGGCGGGCTCGGTGTTCAAGGTCGACCGCGACGACCGCGGACGACGGACGTGGGTGCGGATGTGGTCCGGCGCCGTGCATCCTCGGGACCGGCTGGCGCTGCCCCGGCCCGGGCGCGAGGTCGTCACCGAGGTGCGGGTCAGCCGGCACGGCGTCCTCGAACGCGCAGACCGCGCGGTCGGCGGCGAGGTCGCCGTCCTGCTCGGACTGGTGGGGAGCCGCGTGGGTGACACGTTCGGGCCGGTGCCGGCGCGCGTCGAGCACCACTTCCCGCCAGCCACCCTGCAGGCCCTCGTCGAGCCGGTCGACCCGACGCGGAGGACCGCGCTCTTCGCCGCGCTCACCGAGCTGGCCGAGGGCGACCCGCTCATCGACGTGCGCGTCAGCGAGGACGACGACCAGATCGCGGTGAGCCTGCACGGCGAGGTGCAGAAGGAGGTCATCGCGAGCCTGCTCGAGGAGTCGTATGCCGTGCCGGTCCGGTTCCGGGACACCTCGACCGTGTGCATCGAGCGGGTCGTCGGGTCCGGCACGTCGGTGGACCTCATCAAGGTGGGTGGCAACCCGTACCTCGCGGGGATCGGCCTGAGCGTGGAGGCCCGGCCGGTCGGCCATGGCCTGCGGTTCTCGCCGGGCATCGAGCGGGGCAACCTGCCGCCGGCGTTCATCGCCGCGACCGAGGAAGGGGTGCGCACGGCATACGCGCAGGGCTTGTCCGGGTGGGCGGTCACCGACTGCCTCGTCACGATGACCCGGTCCGCCTACTACCCGAGGCAGTCCGCGATGCACGCCGGCTTCAGCAAGGGGATGTCGAGCGTGGCCGCCGACTTCCGCCTGCTCGCGCAGGTCGTGGCGATGGCGGCACTGGACGAGGCCGGCACCCGAGTCTGCGAGCCGGTCGAGCGGTTCGACCTGGAGGTGCCGCTGGACGTGCTCGGCGCGATCGTCGCCCTGCTCGGACCGCTCGGCGGTCTCGTCGAGTCCTCGACCGGCACCGACGAGCGGGTCCGGCTCGTGGGAACGATCCCGGCGGCGCGCCTCCCCGAGGTCGTGCGCGCCCTGCCGGACCTGGCCGGGGGCGAGGCGGTCCTGACCCACCGGCACGACTCCTACGCGCGGGTGTCGGGCCGGCCGCCTCTCCGTCGGCGGCACGGGGTCGACCCTCGGGACCGTCAGACCTGGTTCCGCGAGATGCCGCGGTGAGGCGCGCGGCATACGATCGGCCGATGCCGATCCGCTACCCGCGCCCGCTCGTGCCCGGCGACCGGAGCTACGGCCGCGCTTCGATCATGCCGTGAAAGTGTTGCAGGACAACGGATTCGGCGTTGTCCTCGGTGAGTGCCTCGGGACGCCGACCCACGTCAGCGCGCCGAAGCGGGCGCGCGCCGACGAGCTGATGGCGATGTTGGTCGACCCGGACATTGCCGCGGTCGTCCCGCCGTGGGGCGGCGAGACGGCGATCGACCTGCTGCCCCTGCTCGACTTCGAGCTCCTGGCCGCCTGCGACCCGAGCTGGTACGTCGGCTTCAGCGACACGACGACGACCATGCTGCCCCTCACCCTGCTGGCCGGCTGGGCCACCGTCCATGGCTGGAACCTCATGGACACCCCGTATGCCGCGGCGCCGGGTCACCTGCACTGGCTCGACGTCGTCACGGCCCCGACGGGCGCCGCTGTCGCCCAGACGGCGGCCACACACCGGCGGGCCCAGGGTTGGGACGACTACCGCGACCACCCGACCGTCGAGCGGATGACGCTCGACGTGCCGACCCGGTGGTCCGTCCTCGGCGGCGACCGCGACGTCGCGTTCGGCGGACGGCTGGTCGGCGGGTGCGTCGAGGTGCTCGCCCACCTGACCGGCACGGCGTACGGGGACGTGCCGCGTTTCGTCCGGGACGCCGGCGCCGACGGCGCGAGCGTGTACCTCGAGGTCTGCGAGTGGGGACCGTTCGACGTTGCGCGGGCGCTGCACGGCATGCGGTTGGCGGGGTGGTTCGAGGGCGCGTCCGGCGTGCTCGTCGGCCGGTCACCGGCGCCTGACCTGCCGACCTGGACCCAGAAGGACGCCATCGCCGACGCTCTCGGCGACCTCCCGTGCCCCGTCGTCCTCGATGTGGACTTCGGTCACACCCAGCCGTTCATGACCTTCGTCAACGGCGCCCGGGCCGAGGTCGTCGTCCACCGGGACGAGCAGCGGATCACCCAGACCCTGGTCTGATGCCGGCGCGGACGGTCAGCCGCGAGACGGAGTGTCCCACCGGGCCCGTAGCCGATCGACGGCCCGCATGGCGGATGGGGCACCCGGTCGTCCGTCGGCGACGCGCTCGGCCGCCGAGATCATCATCCGGGTGTAGAGCGGTCGGGCAAATCGCTTGGCGCCGTACGTGATTCGCCCCTCGGGATCCGTGAGGACGAGGTGTCGCCCGGCGCCGATCGCCTCGAAGGCGACGCGGGCCACCCGGTCTGCCGACCGTGGGGCGTTGGCGATGAGGTCGACGGCGTTCTGCTCGATCTCCACGTCCTTGCCTTCAAATGACTCGGCGAGGTTGGTGCGGAAGAACGACGGGCAGATCACCGACACCTGGACGTTCCATGGCGCGAGCTCGTGGCGCAGGGTCTCCGAGAGTGCGACGACACCGGCCTTGACGGCGCTGTAGGACGACATCGCGGGTGCGTGGACCAGCCCGGCCAGCGACGCCGTGTTGACGATGAGTCCCGAGCGTTGCTCCTTGAACATCGGGGTGAACGTCCGGCAGCCGCGCACCACGCCGAGCAGGTTGACGTCGACGACCCGCCGCCAGTCGTCCATCGAGGCGACGTCGATCCGGCCCCCGGCCGCGACGCCGGCGTTGTTGACGAGGACGTCGAGCCCGTCCCAGGTGGCCTCGACCCAGCGGCGGGTCTCGTCCCACGCCTCATCCGACCGGACGTCGAGCTGCCGGTACAGGACCCCTTCCGGGAGCACGCCAATGGGCGGTCCGGCATGGACGTCGACGACGAGGACGGTCGCCCCGGCCCCGGTGAACAGCCGTGTGAGGGCCAGACCCAGACCCGAGCAGCCGCCGGTGACGACCACCCGAGCGCCGTCGAACGAGCGAACCGGATGTCGACGGCCAAACCTCATCGGCTCGCTCCCTTGCCCGGCTCGGCGTCGAGCAGCGCGTCGAGCTGTGGGTCGAGGAGGGCGGTGAGAAGGGCCGCTCCGGTCTCGAGCCGGTGGGCCGCGTCGGCCTGTCCCGGATGTGAGGACAACGCGACGGCGGCCGCTCGCCTCTCCTGCGCCTCGGCTCCGACGATGGCGCGCATCTCGTCCTCGGTGAGGTGGAGCCGCTCCGCCTCTGCCACGCCCACGCCGATGCGCGAGCCGTCGATGGTGCCCACCGTCGGCAGGTCGGCGGGCAGCGGAACGGCCTCGGCGTTGTCGATCGCCGCGAGCGCGGTCCGGTAGACGGGCAGGGCCGCTCGGTCACGACGCCTGGCGGCATCGATGATGGCGGCCCGTAGGGCGTCGCGGATCGAGCGGTCGGTGGGGTGCGGCATACGACCCAGTCCAGCACACGGCATACGCTCTGGTGCCGTGACTTCCACGACGACTTCGACGACCCGGACCGAGCGGCACGACGGCCGCGCCCCTGACCAGCTGCGCGAGGTGCGGATCACCCGCAACTGGCTCGACCACGCCGAGGGGAGCGTGCTCGTCGAGTTCGGGCGCACGCGGGTCCTCGTCGCCGCCTCGTTCACTGAGGGGGTGCCGCGCTGGCTCAAGGGCAAGGGCACCGGTTGGGTGACCAGCGAGTACGAGATGCTGCCGCGCTCGACGAACACCCGCTCGGACCGTGAGTCGCGCAAGGGCCGGGTCGGGGGCCGGACGCACGAGATCAGCCGCCTCATCGGCCGGTCGCTGCGCGCGATCATCGACACCAAAGCGTTGGGGGAGAACACGATCGTCATCGACTGCGACGTCCTCCAGGCCGACGGTGGGACGCGGACGGCGTCGATCACCGGCGCCTACGTCGCGCTCGCCGACGCCATCGAGGACGCCCGCGCCAAGGGGCTCATCGCCAAGGGCGCCAAGCCGCTCACCGGGTCGGTCGCCGCCGTATCCGTCGGTGTGGTCGGCGGGCAGCCGGTGCTCGACCTCGACTACCCCGAGGACTCGACCGCCGACACCGACATGAACGTCGTCCTCACCGGCGACGGCCGTTTCGTCGAGGTGCAGGGCACCGCCGAGGGTGCCGACTCCGCCTTCGACCGCGCGCTCCTCGATGCGCTGCTCGACCTCGCCGTCAAGGGCTGCGCCGACCTCGCCGCGGCCCAACAGGCCGCCCTCGCGGCGCCGGCCCGCGAGCGGAACGCATGACGAGCGGGTCGTATGCCGGTCGCTCGGGTGACGCTGCCGGTTCGCGTCGGCTGGTGCTCGCCACGCACAACGAGCACAAGGTCCACGAGCTCGTGCAGATCCTCGGTGGCCTCGTCGACGAGCTCGGACTGGAGGTCGTGAGTGCGTCGGCCTACCCGGAGGTGCCGGAGACTCCCGAGACCGAGGTGACCTTCGAGGGCAACGCGCGGCTCAAGGCCGTGGCACTCGCCGCCGCCACGGGGCTGCCGTCGGTCGCCGACGACTCGGGCCTGGCGGTCGACGTGCTGGGCGGCTCGCCGGGGGTGTTCTCGGCCCGCTGGTCGGGCACGATCGCCGGTGTCGACCTGCCCAGTGCCGAGCGCGACGGCAACAACGTGCGGCTGCTGCTCGACCAGGTGGAGGACGTGGCCGACGAGCACCGGGCCGCGCGGTTCGTGTGCGCCGCCGTGCTCGCCATGCCCGACGGCCGGACGGCGACGGCGATGGGCGAGGTACGGGGTGTGCTCGTCCGGGAAGCCAGCGGCAGCAACGGCTTCGGCTACGACCCGATCTTCCGCCCGGACGGTGACACCCGGACCCTGGCGGAGTACACGGACGAGGAGAAGAACGCCATCTCCCACCGCGGCAACGCCTTCCGCACCATGATCCCCATCCTGCGCGCTCATCTGGCCTGAGGCTGTGGCGATGCGGGCCGCCCGGTTGGCATCCCGCTGAGTCCGGGGATGCCAACCGGGCGGCCAACCGCCCGTTCGGCAGCCCTGAAACTCACGGGATGCCAGACGTGCGGCCCGTTAGGCTGGCCCAGCGCGCGAGTGGCGGAATTGGCAGACGCAGCAGGTTTAGGTCCTGCCGCCTTCGGGTGTGGGGGTTCGAGTCCCCCCTCGCGCACCGTCCGCCAGCGATCCTGCTGGCGCAGTCTCGCTCGGCGCCCTGTGCCCGAGCGTGGCCCCACCCCCTCGCGCACCGTCCGCCAGCGCACGGCTGAACCAACCCGCCAGTGCACGGCTGAGCCAACCTCTGCTAGCAAAGGTTGGTTCACTCAGCAGACGTTGCAACCTGTGCTGAGTGAACCAGCTTCTGCTAGCAGAGCTTGCGTCCCCGCGAGTGGCCGGGCGCACCGCGGTACGGTGCGACCCTCGGCGAGCGGGCGGCATACGAGCGAACCCGTCGGTATAGGTTTGGGCGCGTGACGCGTCTCGTACCCGGCGACCAGGCTCCCGACTTCACCCTCCCCGACGACGAGGGCAAGGAGGTCAGCCTCGTCGACCTCCGGGGGAGCAAGGCGATCGTCTACTTCTACCCGGCCGCGTTGACTCCCGGCTGCACCAAGCAGGCCTGCGACTTCAGCGAGTCCCTCGACAGCCTGGCCAAGGACGGCTACTCCGTCGTCGGGATCTCGCCGGACAAGCCGGAGAAGCTGGCCAGGTTCCGCGCCAAGGAGCACCTGACCATCGCGCTGCTCGGCGACCCCGACAAGGAGGTCCTCAAGGCGTGGGGTGCCTATGGGGAGAAGAAGCTCTACGGCAAGACGGTCGAGGGTGTCATCCGCAGCACCATCGTCCTGGACGAGCACGGCGTCGTGACCCACGCGTGGTACAACGTCAAGGCAACCGGCCACGTGGCCAAGGTGCGCCGTGACCTCGGCCTCGGCGACTGAAGGAGCCTGACGATGAGCAATGACACCCCTGTGCCGACCACCGTCGCGGCCCTCGAGGCCGACATCGCCGCCCGGCGCACCCGCCTGGCGCAGACCGTCGACGTGCTCGCCCACCAGGTGTCGCCGCAGGCGATCCTCAAGCGCCAGACCGACGATGTCAAGGCGCGGTTCGCGGCGGCCACGACGACCCCCGAAGGTGACCTTCGCACCGAGCGGATCGCGGCCGTCGTCCTGGCCGGGCTCGCGCTGCTCAGTCTCGTCGTGTTCGCCCGTCGGCGACGTGGCTGAGACCCGGACCCAACGTTCGTCGGGCGGTCGCGGCCGAGAGGGCAAGGCGTCCGCGGCGGCCGAGGCGCTGCCCATCCGGATGCTCCAGGACCGGGTCCTCGTCTCGGTCGAGGGCGAGCCGGGGGAGCGGCGCTCCGGGGGCGGCATCGTCATCCCGGCAACGGCGGCGGTGGGCCGCCGACTGTCCTGGGGCACTGTCGTCGCCGTCGGCCCGAACGTCCGGCAGGTGAGCCTCGCCGACCGCGTCCTCTTCGACCCCGAGGAACGCGCCGAGGTCGAGCTCCAGTCGACGACCTACGTCCTGCTTCGCGAGCGCGACATCCATGCCGTCGCGGCCAAACCGTCGGGCGCCGAGCCGACCGGCCTCTACATCTGACCTCTCCCCTGGTTGGGTCACCTGCTCGGCGCGTATGCCGTGCGGTCCGCGCCGCCCGTGCCTCAGAGGACGGGGTCGGCGAGGCCATGCTCCATCGCGTAGAGGCTCGCACCCACCCGGTTGCCCGTCGCCGTCTTGGCATAGACGTGGTCGAGGTGGTTGCGGACCGTCTTGACCGAGATGCCGAGCTCGTCGGCGATCTGCGCGGTCGTCCGGGCCCGCGTCACGAGGCGCAGCACCTGGACCTCGCGGGCGGTGAGCCCGTCCGGCCAGGCATCCCGGACGGTCCGGTGCTCGCCCGCGGCCGTGAGGACGGCGGCCACCGCATCGCCGCGCAGCCGCCCCGACCGGACCTCACGACCGAGCAGGGCGGTCGCCGCAGAGCGGTCGACGGCCGGTCGGTGCGGCCGGGGCTCGAGGGCTGCATGGAAGGTGTCGGCGGCCGCGAGGATCTGGTCGGCGAGGGTCAGCCGGGCCCCGGTCACACCGCGCGGGTACCCACTGCCGTCGAGCCGCTCGTGGTGGTTGGCGGCGATCTCGGCCTCCTCACCGAGCCCGCCGACGTGCTGCAGGATCCGCCCGGTGAGGTAAGGGTGCATCCGGACCCGCTCGATGTCGACGGCGGTCAGGGGGCCGACCTTGTCCCACACCTGGTTGGAGACGCCGATCCGGCCCAGGTCGTGCAGGTGGCCGGCCCGGCGGACCGTGCTCACCTGGTCGGGGGTCATTCCGGTATGCCGTGCTGCCGCGGCAGCGAGCCCGGCGACCCCGGCCGAGTGGCCGAGGGTGTAGGGGCTCTTGAGGTCGACGAACTCGCCCAGCGCCCGGACGAACGCGTCGAGCTGGGCCTGGGTCAGAGGCCCGCTCGGAGCGACCCGGCGAGCCTCGGCCCAGACGTCGACCGAGTCGGCGACGAGGACCTCGTCGGGGGCGCCGGCGAAGGCGGCAGCGAGGTCCGGGTCGAACTGCCCACCCGACCGCTCCCGCACGACCTCAACCGCTGCCTGAGGTCCTGCCGCCTCCCGTCGGGCTTCGGCCACGTCACAGACCTGGGCGATCCGGATGGCGAGCGGTAGGTCCGATCCCGCTGTGCCGCAAGGCAGCCCGCGCCCGTCCCAACGTTCATAGGCGTTTTGGAGCGCAACCTCTACATCGCCTCCGAGATCGAGGCGCTGGGCCAGCAACCCGGCGGATGTGCAGTGCGACCCGACGAGCTCGGCGAAGTGGCCGCGCGGACCGGTCAGCAACGACCCGACGCGGCGGACCCGCTCCGGCATCGGCTCGCCGAGCCCGATGTGCCGGGCGAGGTACCCGGCATACGGGAGACCGGCCCAGTCCACGGCATACGAGTCATGACGCGCGCGGATGTCGTCGCCGAACCACAGTGCGTACTCATGGGAGTCGGCGTGACAGCCGATCCACATGACCATCGTCGTATGGAACGCGGCCCGTCGGCCGGCCTCGTCGAGGCCGACGAGCGAGGCCAGCCGGAACGCGGTGAGCGCACTGCGCATGACGTGTTCGGCCGGGAGCCCCAGCCCGAGGTCGATGGCGAGGGAGAGCGCCCCGAGCAGGTCGGCCCGCTGCGCGGAGGCGCGCGGCGAGGTGGGGCCGGTCGGTCCGGGCGGTGAGGCCACGCCTCCGATGATCGCACCGGAGCAGGGCGCTCAGTAGCTGAACGTCGTGACCGGCTCGGCTCCGATCCAGTCCCAGAGCTGCACGGTGCCGCCGATCGTCGCGCCGACCACGAGCGTCGTCGGGTCGAGGGCGCGGGCGTTGAAGCAGATCGGGCAGACCAGAAAGGTGCCGCCGGCGACGACGTAGCGCTCGAGCAGCCTCGGCAGCGTGGGGCACCCGTCGCAGGCAGTGCCGACCGCCACCCCCGTGGTCGCCAGCCGGACGGCCTCCTTGGTGAGGAACATCAGGGTGCTCCGCCCGCTCTCGGCCGCGCCCACGGCGACGAGGAGGGCGACCGTGACCCGCTCCGGATCCTCCAGGCCGGTGGTCAGGCTGACTGCTGCCCTGGCGCTCATGCCCCGGCCCCCGAGCCGGCGAAGTCGGCGCTCGCCTCGACGGTCGGACCGGCGGGTTCGGCGCGGAACCCGCTGCACAGCAGGTCGATTCGTTCGACCAAGCCGTCCGGCGCCACGTCACAGAACGCCACCTGTTCGATGACCTGCCAGGCGTCGCCGAGCCGCTCCTGACGGAGCCGGAAGCGCCATCGCAGCAAGGCCCGTCCGCCGACGTCCTCGGCACCGTGCTCGAGGACCTCGAAGTCGTCTGTGCCGCCGAACCAGAAGCTGAAGCGTCCGGCCACCTGGTCCCGTCCTTCCCAGTCGAGGTGGCCGGGGGGGACGAGTGCGCGCAGGGTCGCCTGGGGAGCGATCGTGTCGGTGAGTCGCCCGAAGTCGCGGGCGACGAGAGCGTCGAGGAAGGCTGTTGTGGTGGGGTGAGCTGTGTTCATGAACCCGTTGTATGCCGGGCGTCCGGGTCGGGTCATGAGGCACCTGCCCCAGGTTCGGGCCCGATGTCACCGGGCCCGAACCCAGGGGGCGGCCGGGGCGTTCGGGGCGGCTCAGCCGGTGTGGTGCACCGCCTGGAGCCGGTAGACGGGGGTGTCGAGGCCGGCCTGTCGGGCCTTGAGCTGCAGGGCGAGGTAGAGCGAGTAGTGCCGGGACTGGTGCAGGTTGCCACCGTGCATCCACAGGTTCGCCACCTGGGTGGGCTTCCACATGTTGCGCTGCTCGCCTTCCCACGGGCCAGGGTCCTTCGGCGTGTCCGAGCCCAGGCCCCAGACCTTGCCGAGCCGGTCGGCGGTCTCCTGGTCGACCAGGTCGGCGACCCAGCCGTTCATCGAGTTGTAGCCGGTGGCGAAGACGACGAGGTCGGCCGGCAGCTCGGTCCCGTCCTCGAGGACGACGGCGTCCTCGGTGAGGTGGTCGACCTGGCCGTGGACCAGCGCGACGTCCCCGTTGGCCACCAGGTCGGCGGCGCCGACGTCGATGTAGTAGCCGGATCCGCGGCGCAGGTACTTCATGAACAGGCCGGACCCGTCAGCACCCCAGTCGTGCCAGAAGCCGGCCTGCTCGAGACGGTCGTAGAAGGCCTTGTCGACCTCGGCCATCTTCTCGTATGCCGGAATCTGGAACGTGTGGAGGATCCGGTAGGGGAGCGAGGCGAAGATGAGGTCGGCCTTCTCGGTCGTCACACCCGCGGCGACGGCGCGCTCGGAGTAGAGGTCGCCGAGGCCGTACTCCATCAGGCTGCCGCTCTTGACGATGTGCGTCGACGAGCGCTGCACCATGGTCACGTCAACATCGTTCTCCCACAACGCTCCACAGATGTCGAAGGCGCTGTTGTTGCTGCCGATGACGACAGCCTTCTTCCCGGCATACGCATCCGGACCCGGGTGCCGCGAGGAGTGGTGGACGTCCCCGCGGAAGACGTCGATGCCCTTGACCTCCGGCATACGGGCCTTCCCGGACATGCCGGTGGCGAAGACGAGCTGGGTGGGCCGCAGGGTGAGCGGCTGGCCGTCGCGCTCCACCTCGACGACCCAGTGCGCGCCCTCCTCCGACCAGGTGGCGGAGGTGGCCACGGTGCTCGACCAGTAGGGCACCTCCATGACCTTGACGTAGGACTCGAGCCAGTCGCCGATCTTGTCCTTGGGGGCGAACACCGGCCAGTTGTCGGGGAACTTGATGTAGGGAAGGTGGTCGTACCAGACCGGGTCGTGGAGGCACAGCGACTTGTAGCGCCCGCGCCACTGGTCGCCCGGCCGCGGGTGCTTGTCGATCACCAGGCTGGGCACGCCGAGCTGGCGGAGGCGGGCGCCGAGGGCGATGCCGCCCTGCCCGCCGCCGATGACGAGGACGTACGGCTGGGTCGTCGTGCCGAGCGACTCGGCCTCCTCCTCGCGCCTCTCCTTCCAGGTCGTGCGCGACTTGCTGGCCCCGTGCTCGGCGCCCATCGGCCGTCGGGGGCCCTTGGGCTCCTCGTGGCCCTTGAGCTCGTGCAACGCGGTGAGGAACGTCCACGCCCGGTCCTCGCCGTCCTCCTCGGTGAGTCGGAGGAGCCCGGTGCCCCTGCCGACGCCCGTCTCGAAAGTGAACCAGGCCGTGACGACCCCGCCGTCCTCGGTCGGCGGCTCGCTCGTCGCGAAGGCCGACGGGTCGGTGCCCTCCAGCGTCTGGCTGAGCAGGTCACGCACCCCGTCGCGACCCTCGACGGTCGTGATGTTCCAGGTGAACGAGACCAGGTCCCGCCAGTAGCTGTCGGTGGCGAACATGGCCACGGCCCGTTCGACGTCCCGGTCCGCGAGGGCCGCCTCGAAGCCGGTGAGCCAGGCGTCGGCCCGGGCCTGTGCGGACCGTGCTTCGGTGTCGGCGCGCTCCAAGGTGTCGGTCATGTCGTGCTCCTTCGCGACGAGCAGGTCTCCGTCGACCCGCGCTGGCTCCCAGCACATCGTCCGGACGGACGGCGGGGAAGGGTTGCACGACGTTGCATCCCGTGGTGTCGGCCGGCTGACGACTGCGCGGGATTTTGACGCCGGGCCGTAGGGATGTGTCGGAGTCGGGGCTAGCCTGACCGGTGACGCCCGGGTGTGGGCGCGAGCAGGAGTCGCCGATGACGCAGTACGCCGGCAGTGCGGTCGCCCCGGGCACTGACCTGGGCCAGTATGCTCGCGCGCTCCTTCGGGTCCACGACGCGGTCATGGGCGGCTCGCCGCCACCGGTCAGCCCGCGGCCTCTCGTCTTCCGCTCGTGGCGACGGGTCCTCGGGGTCGGGCTCGACCCGACGCGGGCCAACGCCCGCGACCCGCTGACCCGGGCCGAGGTCGAGCGCAGGCGGCGCACCTCGCCGCTGGCGCTCGTGGTCGACGAGATCCGGACCATGCTCACGTCGGTAGCCGACGCGTCGCGGTTCATCGTGGTCGTCACCGACGCCGACGGGGTCATCCTGTGGCGCGAGGGATCGCCCGGCGTCCTTCGACGGGCCGATGTCCTCGGCTTCACCGAGGGAGCGACGTGGACCGAGGACCACGTGGGGACCAACGCCATCGGCACGGCGCTCGCCGAGCGCGCACCGGTGCAGCTGTTCTCGGCCGAGCACTTCGAGGAGGGTCAGCACCCCTGGTACTGCACGGCCTCCCCGATCCACGACCCGCGGACCGGCGCCCTGCTCGGCGTCATCGACGTCAGCGGGCCGGCCCTGACCCTGCACCCGGCCCTCATCGCGCTCGTCGACTCGGCGACCCGGCTCGCCGAGGCGCGACTCTGGCGGTACCACGAGGAGTCGCTGCACCGCTTGCGCCGCTCGGCCGAGCACATCATCGCGACGACGGGTGGTCCGTTGTTGCTCGTCGACGACGACGGGTGGGTGGCGCACCACCACGGGGTGCTCGTCCGCGACCGGATCGCGGCACCCCGGGAGGACCGGCCGATCGCCGTGCCCGGCCTGGGGCTGTGCCTGCCCGAGCGGCTGGCCGAGGGGTGGCTCGTGCGGCCCGACCGTCGGGCTGCCACCATCGTCGGGCATCTGCGAACCGTCAGCGGCGACGCGGTGCTGGAGGTGTCCGGGGCCGCCGACGGGGGCGCTTGGCGCGCCTCGCTCACCCCACGTCACGCCGAGATCCTGCGGCGGCTGGCGGCGGCCGGCACCGAGGGACTGAGTGCGGCCCGGCTCAGCCGCGCCCTGTTCGGTGACGACGAGCACCAGGTCACCGTGCGGGCCGAGGTGAGCCGGTTGCGCCGAGCCGTCGGAGCGCTGGTGGCCACCGGGCCCTATCGGATCGCCGACGGCGTGCGGCTCGTCTGCGAGGACTGAGGCGCCAGAGCCGTGGCGCCGTGGCGCGAGGACGGACCGAGGGTCGGGGCAGGCCGCGGCACCCGCCCGTCAGCGAACGACCTGACGGTGCCCGGCGTCCAGGCGGCGGGTCCAACCCCTGCCGTCGAGGTGCTCCAGCAACGGGATGACCACCCGCCGGGTGGTCCCGAGAGCCTGTCGCGCAGCGCTCGTCGTGAACGGCTGGTCCAGCGCGGCAAGGGTCCGCATCGCCTGGGCGGGCGCAGTCGGGAGGAGCACGACGCCCTGACCCAGCCGGAGCAGCCGGCCGGTGCGCTCCGCGGCGGCGAGCTCGCGCGGCCCGAGGCCGAGCCGGTCGAGCTCGTCGGCCTCCGGCGCCGCGAACGGGTCGGCCGCGAGCCGTCCCTCCAGGGTCACCAGGCCGGCCTCGGCCGCCCCCAGCCCGACCGGTCGGTCGGCGGACCGGACGTAGCCGCCCTCCAGGACGAGGCCCGCCTGGGCTACGACCGACTCCACCAGGTCGTCGCTGGGCAGCACGAGCAGGTCACGTAGGGCGCCGCGGGACAGCCCGACCGCCAGCGGGTCGCGTGCGTGGAGCTCGGAGACCGCGACGTGAAGGCGCCGCCCCCATGCCTCCCGTGCGGCTCGGTCGACCCACCAGCCGCGCTCGACGAGGATGCTGTCCGGCACCGGGGGCTCGGCGAGGGTGACCAGTCCGAGGTCACGCAGGTGGGCCTCCCGGACGGCCCCGCGACGGGCGACCTCGATGGTGACATCGCCGGCCGGGTCCATCGAGTGCAGGACAGCGGCTCGGCGGGCGGCGTCGCCCCGACGACGCAGGCCGGGCGGTTCGGCATCCAGGACCAGCGCGCCGCCGATCGCGCCGCTCCCTGGGTCTCGCAGCACGATCCGGTCCCCGACGGTCAGCGGCAGGGACCGGCTCAGGGTGACGCGAGCGTGCTCCGCGTCCAGCGGCCGAACACGCACCTGCACGGCAGCGGTCCCGACGTGCAGGGTGGTCTCGTGCGGAACGTCCTCGTAGGCCGGCCCGCTGGTTCGCCGGACGTCCAGGAGCTTGGTGAGCAGCCAGCTGCCAGGCGTGAGGATGACGTCGCCCCGGGAGATCTCCATCGAGGACAGGCCGCGCAGGTTGAGCGCCACCCGGCTCACCGGACGCAGGACGTCGTGGACCTGGCCCTCGCTCTCGAGCCGTCGGACCGTGGCCGTTCGACGGCTGCTCGCCCCGAGCACCTCGACCTGCTCCCCACGGGAGATGCTGCCCGCGGTGAGGGTTCCGGTGACCACCGCGCCCGCTCCGGTCACGCTGAACGACCGGTCCACCCACAGCCGCAGCCGCGCGGTTGCTGACGGCGTATGCCGCGACAGCACCTGGTCCAGCGTCTGGCGCAGCTCGTCCAGACCGTTCCCGGTGACCGCGGAGACGGTCACGACCGGGGCGTCCTCCAGCCCGGAGCCGGCGAGCTCGGCCCACACCTGGGCCCGGACCTCCTCGACCCGCTCGGGCGTGGCGCGGTCGGCCCGGCTGAGCACCACGACACCGGTCTGGATCCCGAGCGCGGCGACGACGTCGCGGTGGTCGCTCGACTGGGCCTGCCACCCCTCGTCGGCCGCGACGACGAACATCACGACCGGGGCCGGTCCGAGGCCGGCCAGCATGTTGGCGAGGAACCGCTCGTGCCCCGGCACGTCGACGAACGCCACCCCTGCCCCGGAGGGGAGGGTCGTCCAGGCGAACCCGAGGTCGATCGTCAGACCCCTGCGCCGCTCTTCCTCCCACCGGTCGGGCTCCATGCCGGTGAGGGCCCGGACCAGGGTGCTCTTGCCGTGGTCGACGTGCCCGGCCGTCGCGACGACGTGCACGTCAGTGCCCGACGGTCCGGTCGCCGGTGATGACTCGCTGGATGGCCGCGGTCAGCCGGTCGTCCTCCTCCGGCGGGACGCACCGGAGGTCGATCAGGCAGGCACCGTCGTGAACGCGTGGCAGGACTGCCGGGTCACCCCTGCGCAGAGGCTCGGCGAGGTCGGCGGGGAGCCGCACCGCCCAGCCGTGCAGGGGGACGCCGGGTGCGCCGCCGCCACCGACCCGGCCGTCGTGGGCGACGACCGGAGCACCCACGGCGGCAGCGAGGCGCTCGGCCCGGGTGCGCAGGACGGCGGCGTCGGCGTGCAGTGACTGCATCACCGGGACCGGCCCACCCGAGAGGGTGGCCTCGATCGCCGCGAGGGTCAGCTTGTCCACGCGGACGGCGCGGGCCAGCGGGTGGCGGGCCAGCCGGGACACCAGCTCGGCCCGGCCCAGCAACAGCCCGGCCTGCGGACCACCGAGCAGCTTGTCGCCGCTGGCGATGACCAGGTCGGCACCTGCGGCGAGCGCGGAGGTTGCGTCCGGCTCGTCGGGCAGCACCGGATCGGGCACGAGCAGCCCGCTGCCGAGATCGGCGACGAGCGGGACGTCCTGGATCGCGGCCCGCAGCTCCTCCAAGGACACCCCGCTGGTGAACCCCTCGACCCGGAAGTTGCTCGGGTGCACCTTGAGGACGCAGCCGGTCTCGGGGCCGATCGCGTCGAGGTAGTCGGCCAGGTGGGTGCGGTTGGTCGTGCCGACCTCGCGCAGCCGGGCTCCGGTCGAGGCCATCAGGTCCGGGAGCCGGAAGCCGGCGCCGATCTCGATGAGCTCGCCGCGGCTGATCACGACCTCACGACCGGCCGCGAAGACGGTGGTGGCCAGGACGAGGGCGGCAGCGCCGTTGTTGACGACGAGGGCGTCCTCGGCCGCGGGGCAGGCCCGCAGCAGCGCCCCCTTGGCAGCGGTCCCACGCTTGGACCGTATGCCGGTCGCGAGGTCGAGCTCGACATCGACGTAGCCGCTCGCCGTGACGATGGCGTCGACGGCGGCCCGGGACAGCGGCGCCCGACCGAGGTTGGTGTGGATGACCACGCCGGTCGCATTGAGGACCGGACGCAGCAGGGTGGGGGAGCGGGAGGCAAGCCGCGCCGTCAGGACGCCCTCGACCTCATCGGGCCCGAGCTCCCCACGGCGGGCCAGGTCCTGAACGTCGCTGACGATCGCCCGCACGAGGTCCTGGCCGAGGCGTTCCTGCGCCGCTCGGACAGCTGGCAGGCCCAGGAGGTGGTCGGTCCTGGGGATGAGCCGCCGCGGGTCCACCGACGTCACGAGCTCCTCCTCGGGCACCTGGGTATGTGGCGGAGGCGGACGGGAATCGAACCCGCCAGGCCGAGATACTCGACCTCCTCGGTTTTGAAGACCGGGGGGCCCACCAGGAACCCTGACGCCTCCATGCCTGCACCAACCTAGCCAATGGGGACTGGTTTAGTCTCGGCGGGTGACGACTGTGGACCGTATCGAGCCGAAATCCTCCGCCGGCACCGATGGCCCGGTGCGGCTGACCGGCTACGCCCACGGGGGTGGGTGCGCCTGCAAGATCCCACCCGGTGAGCTGGAGGAGGCGGTCCGGGGCCTGGTCGGGCAGGTCGGTCCGGACATTCTCGTCGGGCTGGACCACGGTGACGACGCGGCCGCCATCCGGGTGCGGGACGACCTCGCCATCCTGTCCACGGCCGACTTCTTCACGCCGGTCGTCGACGATGCCTACGACTGGGGCCGGATCGCCGGAGCCAACGCACTCTCCGACATCTACGCGATGGGCGGCACTCCGATCGTCGCGATCAACCTCGTCGGCTGGCCACGTGGGGTGCTGCCGATGGAGCTGATGCGCGAGGTGCTTCGTGGCGGTCTCGATGTTGCGGCGCAAGCAGCGTGCCCGGTCATCGGCGGGCACACCGTCGACGACCCGGAGCCGAAGTACGGGATGGCCGTCACCGGAGTGGCGCATCCAGATCGCCTGCTGCGCAACGATGCTGCGGAGCCTGGCCTGCCCATCACCCTCACGAAACCGATCGGCGTCGGGCTGCTCAACAACCGGCACAAGCAGACCGGTGAGGTCTTCCCGCAGGCCATCGACCTGATGACCCAGCTCAACCGGGACGCGTCCGTCGCGGCCCTCGCGGCCGGCATACGGGCTGCCACCGACGTGACCGGGTTCGGGTTGCTCGGTCACCTGCACAAGATGTGCCGGGCCTCCGGGATCGGCGCGGTCATCGACCGGTCGGCGGTGCCCGTCGTCGACGGGGCGCTCGGGGCGCTCGCGGACGGCTACATCTCCGGCGGCACCCGCCGCAACCTGGACTGGGTGCGACCGTCGGTCCGTTCGGGTGCCGGGATCACCGAGGATGACCTGCTCCTCCTCGCCGATGCCCAGACCTCCGGCGGGCTCCTCCTCATCGGTGAGATTCCGGGGTACCCCGTCATCGGCCACACCGTGGTCGGCGACGGGATCGAGGTCCGTTGACCTACCCCGCGGCATACGGTGAGGTGATCCCGCTCGCAGTGGTCCGGATCAGCCGGCCGTGGTGATCGAGTCGTCGATGCAGTCGGAGTTGGCCATGTCCTGCAACGGCTGTGACGCTCCACCGCGTCCAAAGGAGGCTCCCAGACCGGGAACCGTGGCGGAGTGTCAAATATGCGCCTGGTTCTCGATCTGATCGCATCGGCGGCGGTGAAGAGCTTCTAGATGAGGTAGTTCTCTTCGTTGTCCAGGGTTGCGCCGCCGAGGGAGGCGATGCCCATCGTGCGACGCAGCCTGCGGCCCTTCTTGTCCAGGTCCTGCCAGCCGTTGCGGCGGCTCTCGACGAACCGGTCGGCGATCATGTCGATCGCGGTGTCCAGCTCGAGGGGCTGCCACTCGGTGGCCCGCGGTGCGCGGTAGAGGATCTTGGTCTGACGGTTGGGTGCGTTGACCAGCTGTTCGCTGGCCGAGCCCTTGGGGCAGGGCCGGCCGCGCGAGATGGCGGAGTCCGGGTCACCCTCGATCTGGATGACCTTCTCGTCCTTGACGTAGACCCACTGGCCACAGCCCACGGCGCAGAACGGCAGACGCTCTGCACGACACGGTCGGCCGTGGCCGTGCGCGGGGTCATCTCGCGGGACTGCTTGGACTGGACTGCTTGGACTGGACTACTTGGACTGGACTGCGGGGCCGCGTCCGAAGCTGTCTCCGGACCGGAGCTGCGGCAAGACCGGCCACTCCAGAGGACTGAACGCTGCCATGTTTCGACAGTGACCCTCCGGCATCCGGAGCGACATTCGGAAGTTCCGCTGGTTCGATAGGTGCGGCCGATTGATCCCTCGTCCTTCGATAAGGGAGGGCGTTGAACCCGGATCTGGCCGAGGGCGACCGCGGACGACCGCGGACTACCCCGCCGGCTCGCGGCGGAGGAAGTCGGCGATCCGCGGCGCGAGGTCGTCGGCGCTGGTGACCAGCCCGAGGTGCCCGTCGGCGAACACGTGCAGCTGGGCGTTGGGGATCAGTCGGCTCAAGATGCGCGCGTTGGCGAGCGGGATGATCGGGTCGTCGTCGCCGGCCAAGATGAGCGTCGGCTGCCGGATGAACGGCAGGCCCGGCAGGCTCGACCAGCCGGCGCCCGCGAGCAGCTGGAGCCAGTAGCCGCGCCGAGAGCCGATGCGGGACTGGTCGTGCATCAGGTGGCGGACCTCCTCGGGACGTCCACGGACCCGGCCCCCGTACAGGTCGGCCGCGATGGTCGTCGCGTAGTCGGCATCGCGATAGCGCTTGGGAGTCAGCATCTTGAGCAGGACCGTCGGGTTCGCCGGCACCATCAGGGAGCCGGTGGCCGTGCTGACGAGGACCAGGCGCCGGCACCGCCGGGGGTTCTGGAACGCGATCTGCTGGGCGAGCCCGCCACCCCAGGAGATGCCGAGCACGTCGAACCGGTCGTGGCCGAGCTGCGTCATCATCCGGCATACCCACCCCGAGAGCAGGGCGAAGTTGTAGGGCACCCACGGGTCGGGCGAGCCGCCGGCGCCCGGGACGTCGAACCGGACCACCTCGATGCGCGGGTCGAGGGCGTCGACGAAAGGCTGGAGGAGGTCCAGGCTCGCGCCGATTCCGTTGCACAGCAACAGTGGTGGGCCGGGTTCGGTCCCCGGGCGGACGGAGACCCGGACCTGGTGCCCGAGAACCTTGAGCCAGCGCAGCTCGGGCGCTGCCGGCTCAGGCGAAGGCGCCGACACCGGTGATGTCGCGTCCGACGATGAGGGTCTGGATGGTCTCGGTGCCTTCATAGGTGTGCAGTGCCTCCATGTCGGCCATGTGTCGCATCACGTGGAACTCCAGCAGGATGCCGTTCCCGCCGAGCAGGTCCCGCGCCTCGGCGACGACCTGGCGGGCCTTGCGGGTGTTGTTCATCTTGGCCAGCGCCGCGATCGTGTCGGTCAGCCTGCCCTCCTCGATGAGCCGGCCCAGCCGCAGGCAGTAGAGCTGCATCGAGCAGACCTCCGCGAGCATCTTCACGAGCTTGTCCTGGACGATCTGGAAGGACACGAGCGGCTTGCCGAACTGGGTGCGTTCGGTGCAGTAGCCGACGGCGATGTCGTATGCCGCGGTGGCGTGTCCCAGCGCGCCCCACGCGACCGCGTTGCGAGTGCCCGCCAGCACGCGGGCGGTGTCCTTGAAGCTCTCCGCACCCGGCAGCCGGTCGCTCTCCGGCACGCGCACGTCGGTCAGGGTGATCTCCGCCTGCCAGACGGCCCGGAGGGAGACCTTGCCGTCGATCCGGCGGGCGTCGTACCCGGGCGTCCCTCGTGGCACGAGGAACCCCTTCACCTTCCCGTCCTCGGTGCTGCGGGCCCAGACCACGACGACGTCGGCGATGGTGCCGTTGCCGATCCACTTCTTGGTTCCGTTGAGCACCCATGTGTCGCCGTCGCGGCGGGCCGTGGTCTCCAGTGCGACCGAGTCCGAGCCGTGGGTCGGCTCGGTGAGGGCGAACGCGCCGACTGCCTCCACCCTCGCCATCGCGGGGAGCCAGCGCTCCTTCTGCTCCGCAGACCCCAGGATGGCGATGGACTGCATCGCGAGCCCGGCCTGGACGCCGAGGAAGGTGCCGAGGCTGCCGTCGCCCCGGTTGACCTCCATGTGGACCAGCCCGGTCGCGATCGGGCTCATCGGCGGGCACCCGTAGCCCTGGATCCCGTCGCCCACGAGACCCAGCTCGCCGAGCCGTCGGGCGAGGGTGCGGGGGAACTCCGCGCTCTCCCAGTGCTCGTTGATGACGGGGAGCACCTCGTCGTCGACGAAGTGCCGCGTGCGGTTCCAGATGTCACGCTCGTCGGAGGTCAGCTGGTCGCCGATGTGGAAGTAGTCGGTGCCGCGGGATCGGCCGATGTGCTCGTACATGGTCTGCCTCACTCGTCGCTACTTGTCGAAGACATACGTGCCCGGCGCGGGCTCGAGCGGGTGCAACCGCGCCGACCCGAGCTTGCGCGGGGCCTGCTTCAGCGCGCCGCAGCGGGTGTCGAGCCAGGCGGCGACGTCGGTCCACCAGGTCCCCTGGTGGGTCTCCGCGCCCTGGAGCCAGACCTTGGCGTCCGCGACGTCGTCGGGGTTGGTGCGATAGGTCGACTTGGGGTTGCCCGGCGGGTTGACCAGGGCCGCGATGTGACCGCTCGTGGAGAGCACGAACCGGGAGGTCCCGCCGAAGAGCTGGGTGGTGCGGTAGCAGTTCTCCCACGGCGTGATGTGGTCGGCGATGCCGGCCACGATGTAGGAGTCGACAGTGATCTTGCCGAGGTCGATCGGCACGCCGAGGACGGTCAGCGCTCCGGGGTGGGTCAGCTGGTTCTCCATCGCGAGGTCCACGAAGTCGGCGTGCAGGGCAGCGCTCATCCGGGTCGTGTCCGAGTTCCAGAAGAGGATGTCGAAGGCCGGCGGTCGCCTGCCGAGCAGGTAGTTGTTGACCCAGTAGTTCCAGATCAGGTCGTTGGGCCGCAGCCACGCGAACACCTCGGCCAGCGCACGCCCGTCGAGATAGCCCTTGCGGGCGGACCGGGCCTTGGCGAGGGCGGCCAGGCGCGGGTCGGCGAGTGCTGCGACCGTGCCGGCGCCCTCGTTGTCGATCACCGTCACCGCGAGGCAGACTCCGGCCAGCCGGTCCTGTCGTCCGGTGCCGGAGAGGTATGCCGCGACGATGCTGGCCAGGATCCCTCCGGAGCAGATGCCGGCAAGCACGGTCCGGTCTCTGCCGGTGATCTCCTCGACGACGTCCAGCACGTCCAGGATGGCGCGGGCGTAGGTGTCGAAGCCCCAGGCGGAGTGCCGTGCGTCCGGGTTGCGCCAGGAGATGACGAACATCTGGCGTCCCTGCTGCACGCTGAACTCCACGAGGCTCCGCCCCGGCGCCAGGTCGATCGCGTAGTACTTGTTGATCGTCGGCGGGACGATCAGGACCGGTACCTCGTAGACCTTCTTGGCCTGCGGCCGGTACTGGATCAGCTCGAGCACCTCGTTGCGGAACACCACGGCTCCAGGCGTGGCCGCGACGTTCTCGCCGAGGACGAAGCCGGAGGTGTCCACCATCTCGGGCACCCGGGGGGCGGCGGCGAGGTCCTTGACCAGCTGGATGCCGCCCCGGGCCAGGCTCATCCCGACCGTGTCGATCGCCTCCTTGGTCGACGCCGGGTTGACGAACGGCACATTGCTCGGCGCGACCGCGTCCACGAGGTTCTCGAGCAGGAAGGCGACGCGCGCCCGGTCGCGGGGGTCCAGATCGGCGTGGGCGACGAGCTCCTCGACGGTCTGACCGCCGGCGAGGTAGAGCTGGACGAGGCGTCGCAGCACCGGGTTGTCGTTCCATGAGCTGTCGGCGAACCGCCGGTCACCCCGGCGCGGCTGGACGTCCGAGCTCCCCGCCACGATGCGGCCGGCCTCGGCGCCCAGGGCGCCCAGGCGTCGGATGCTGTCGACCGGGTGCTTGGCCAGGGACATGGCCCACTTGGCGCTGGACGCGTCGGGGACGAAGCGCCGGATCGGGCCGAGGGCCGCGTCGACGAGCAGGGCATCCAGGGGCGCGGCGCTGTCCGCCAGATCGGTGGCGTCGTGGGTGCTCATGGGCTCGTCTCGCTCATCGGCTCGGCTGGCTCCTCGGCTCGTCACCCGCGACGAGCCGATGCACGAGCATTATCCCGGTCGGGCCCTGGTACAGCGCCCCAACGAACCACAAAGACGTCAACGAACCACAAAGACGTCAACGAACCACAAAGACGCAGTGGCCCTCCCGGGCACCGTTCGCGGGTGACCCGTGGGCGGCGGCTCCGACGACTGACCCCTCGGGCTTGGCAGATGTTGGCCGGGAGGCTTTCTGCGCCGGGGCGCTCAGGCCGACCACCGGCGCACCCATTGCTGCGGGTCTGGTCGGCTTCTACGCCATGGCGCAGAAGCCCACGGCGGCGGGGGCGCGGCAGGGTCGCGGCAGGGGCGCGGGGGGCTGTCTAGGTCCCGTCGACGAGCGGCAGGTCGACGAGGGACTCGAGCTCGGTGAAGGTGGTCCCGAAGACGTCACGCACGACGACCCGGCCGGGCTCGACGAGGAACACCGCGAGGTCGGTGTAGACCCGGGAGACACAGCCGAGGGCGGTCAGCGGATATGTACACTCCGGCACCAGCTTGGGGGAGCCGTCGCGGGCGAGCAGGTTCATCATGACGAACGTCTGCTTGGCGCCAAGGGCGAGGTCCATCGCACCACCGACGGCCGGAATGTCGCCCGGTTTGCCGGTGTGCCAGTTGGCCAGGTCCCCGGCCCCGGAGACCTGGTAGGCGCCGAGGACACAGATGTCCAGGTGTCCGCCTCGCATCATCGCGAAGGAGTCGGCATGGTGGAAGTAGGAGGCTCCCGGCAGCTCGGTGACCGGAACCTTGCCCGCGTTGGTGAGGTCAGGGTCGACCTCGTCGCCATGGGCCTCCGGCCCCATGCCGAGCATGCCGTTCTCGGTATGCAGCGTGACCCCGCCCTCCGGCGACAGGTGGTTGGCCACCGTGGTGGGCAGGCCGATCCCGAGGTTGACGAACGCCCCTCGTGGGATGTCCGCAGCGACGAGGCGCGCCATGCCGTCGCGATCCAGCCGACCGGTACTCGTCATTGGCCGCCTCCTGCACTGTCTGATGGGACCTTGTCGTGTCGATCGACGCGCACCACGACGTCGACATAGATGCACGGGGTGACGATCGTCTCGGGATCCAGGGCGCCGACCGGCAGGATGTCGTCGACCTGGACGATCGTCCTCGCGGCCGCCGTCGCCATGATGGGACCGAAGTTCCTGGCGGTCTTGCGGTAGACCAGATTGCCCAGCTCGTCGGCCAGGTGGGCGCGAACGAGGGCGACATCGCCGCGGATCGGGTACTCCAGGACGTGGCCCCGGCCGTCGATCTCGCGGGTCTCCTTGCCCTCGGCCAGCATCGTGCCGTAGCCGGTGGGTGTGTAGAAGGCGCCGATCCCGGCTCCGGCCGCGCGGATCCGCTCCGCGAGGTTGCCCTGTGGCACGAGCTCCAGCGCGAGCTCCCCGGCCCGGTAGGCGGCGTCGAAGTGCCACGAGTTGAACTGCCGGGGGAAGGAGCACACGACCTTGCGGATCCTGCGCTCCTTCACCAGGAGGGCGATGCCCCCGTCGCCGCCGCCGGCGTTGTTGCTGACCAGGGTGAGGTCCTTCGCGCCACTGTGCAGCAGAGCGTCGATGAGGTCCACGGGCTCGCCGGCCGCGCCGAACCCCCCGACGAGGATGGTCGAACCGTCCTCGATCCCGGCGACCGCCTCCAGGGGGTCG
>Ga0209811_10000180_pt1 | contig 29944 bp, 19 predicted proteins | sample Coa_R1_6_FD_187161 | JGI IMG/M metagenome (GOLD analysis project Ga0209811, IMG submission 187161) | Surface soil microbial communities from Centralia Pennsylvania, which are recovering from an underground coalmine fire. - Coalmine... | ecosystem: Environmental > Terrestrial > Soil >... | reverse complement strand
TGGGCCAGGAGCAGGAAGCCGAGTGGCGGCGGATCGCGTTCAGCGGCTACACGGTGGACGAGCGCATGATGGCCGCGGCCGATGCCGACGCTGTGTTCATGCACTGCCTGCCCGCGCACCGCGGCGAGGAGGTGACCCCCGAGGTCATCGACGGCCCTCAGAGCGTGGTGGTGGAGCAGGCCGAGAATCGCCTGCACCTCCAGAAGGCGCTCATGGTCGCGTTGGCCGGCGGCACCTGGAACCGTTCGCCGCGGAAGACGCGGCGGAGAGCCTCGCAGGCGCAGCCGATCGGGGCGTGACGTTCGCAGCCCCATCGCCCGCCGAGGAGCCCATGCCCCATTCGGTCAAGCGCCATCTCGATGTCGACGCCGACGCCTATGACGCCGAGATCCGGCGCTTCATCCCCCACTACGACGACATGCTGGCGAACGGTGTGGACCTGCTCTCGTCGCTGGCGTCGCCGGCTGCCCACGTGCTCGACCTCGGCGGAGGGACCGGCGCGCTCTCGGCGGCCGTGCTGCGCCGGTTGCCCGAGGCTCGCGTCACGGTCCTCGACGTGGATCGGGCGATGCTCGACGAGGCCCGGCGGCGCCTGATCCCGTTCGGGACCCGGGTCCAGTTCCTCGAGGGCAGCTTCCTGGATCCGCTCCCCGCCGCCGATGCCGTGGTCGCCTCGCTGGCGTTGCACCACGTGCGTGACCTCGGCGCCAAGACCGACCTCTACCGCGCGATCCACGCCGCACTGGCCCCGGGAGGCGTGTTCCTGAACCTCGACGCCGCGATCACGGAGGGCCCGCGGCTCAACGGGCTGACGTTCGACCGCTGGGCGGCGAGCATGAACGAGCATGGGATCACCGACGCCGAGGCGCGCGACCACTTCGCCGCATGGGCAAGAGAAGACCGCTACTTCCCGTTGGACGAGGAGCTCGCTGCGTTGCGGCGCGCCGGCTTCGCAGAGGTCGAGTGCTTCTGGCGCCGCGGTGGCACCGCGATCTGCTGCGCGCTGCGCGCCGCGTCCTGACCCATGGCTCGAGGAGAACGTGCGCCGAGCCTGAGCCGCGGGCCTTCGGCAGCCTCCCGCCCTCGTGAAGTAGTCTCGTTCCGGTGATCACCACGGAAGGCCGCACCCCAGGGAAGAGGGAGAGGTCCATCATGAACCGACACACCCGCTGGCTCGCCCCGCTGATCCTCCTCGCGCTCGCCGCCGCACCGGCGCGCGCGGACAAGTACGACGACACCATCAAGGCGTTCCGGAATGCCGGCGAGAGCGGGAGGTTCTTCGAGAACTCCTACGCCTACGCCGTGTTCCCCACCATCGGCAAGGGCGGCTTCGGCATCGGCGGCGCGCACGGCTCGGGGCGCGTGTACGAGAAGGGCGCGTACCTGGGGGACGCGTCCATGACGCAGGTCACGATCGGGTTCCAGTTCGGCGGCCAGGCGTACAGCATGATCGTGTTCTTCGAGGACGAGCGCGCACTCAAGGAGTTCACGAGCGGCAGCTTCGAGTTCGGCGCGCAGGCCACGGCCGTCGCCATCACCGCGGGCGCCTCGGCGCAGGCGGCCACCACCGGAGCCTCGGCGAGCGCCGGCACCAGCGAGAAGCACACGAAGACCGCGGGCGCCTACGAGAAGGGCATGGCCGTGTTCACCGCCACCAAGGGCGGTCTCATGTACGAGGCGAGCATCGGCGGCCAGAAGTTCGGCTACAAACCTCATAAGAAGTCGTCGTAGAGCCTCGGGCGCGGGCCACGCGCCCCGGGGGGCTGTGATACGCTCGTCGGCTATGTCGCGCCCCACCGTGCTCCGCGCCGCCGCGCTGGCCGCCGCGGTGACGTTCCTCGCCGCCATGGCCCACGCGCAACTCCGGCTCACCCGTCCCGCGCCGTGGACGCCCGATTCGGTGGTGAAGTCGATCCTCACCGGCAGCTCGGCGCAGCTCACGCCCGATCCGCCGGTCGACCCCTCGATCCCGCGCATCTGGCTCACGCGCGCCGAGCGCACGCTGTGGAAGCAGACCTCGGACTACGACGAGATGATGCGCATGTGCCGCTCGTTCGAAGCCGGCTCGCGCTGGGTGAAGCTCGAGATCATCGGCAGGAGCGGCCAGGGACGCGACATCCCCATGCTCATCCTGTCCAAGGACCGCGCGTTCACGCCCGACGCCGCGCGCGCGCTCGGGAAGCCGGTGGTGCTGATCCAGAACGGCATCCACGCCGGTGAGATCGAGGGCAAGGACGCCTCGGGCATGCTGCTGCGCGACATCGCCGTGCTGCACAAGTACGACGCGCTGCTCGACTCGGTGACGCTGCTGGTGATCCCGGTGTTCTCGGTGGACGCCGCCGAGCGGCGGAGCCACTGGAACCGAATCAACCAGAACGGCCCCGACGAGATGGGTTGGCGGCACACGCCGATCGGGCTCAACCTGAACCGCGACTACACCAAGCTCGACGCGCCCGAGATGCGCGCGCTGATCGGCACCGTCTACACCCGATGGTGGCCGGAGCTGCTGGTCGACAATCACACCACCGACGGCGCCGATTACCGCTACGACATCACTTATTCCACGAACCACGGCGCCGGCGTGCCGCCGTCGCTCGACCGCTGGTATGCCGACGCCATCGACAAGGGCATGGTGGAGCGGCTCGAGGAGCGCGGGCACCTGGTGTCGCCCTATCTCGACTACAAGACGGGCAACGACCCGCGCGGCGGCATCGAGTACAACAACAGCCTGCCGCGCTTCTCCACCGGCTACCCGCCCCTCCAGTCCCGCGCGGCGCTGTTGGTGGAGACGCACATGCTCAAGCCCTACGGCGCGCGCGTGAAGGCGACGTACGATCTCATGCTCTCCGTGCTCGGCGAGATCCACGACCACCCGCGCGCGCTCATGGACGCCGTGCGTGACGCCGAGGCCGCAGCGGTGGCGCGCGCGCAATCGAAGGACCCCGCCAAGCGCACGCTGGTGCTGGCCACGGCGCTCTCCGACAAGGGCGTGCCGGTGCCGTTCAAGGGCGTGCAGACGACGTGGACGTTCAGCGAGATCACCGGTAACCAGATCCCGCACTACTCGAACGTACCTTGGGACACCACGGTGATGATGTATCGCGAGTCCATCCCGCAGCTCTCCGTGCGCCTGCCCGAGGGCGGCTACGTCGTGCCGCAGGAGTTCACCGACGTGCTGGACCGCATCGCGCTCCACGGCATCCGCACGCGGCGGCTCGCCCGCGCGTGGAGCGACACGGTGGAGATGACCCGCGTCACCGGCCACACGGTGACGGCCGAGCCCTACGAGGGCCGCGCCAACGTCAAGGTGACCGCGGTGTCGATGGAGCGGCAGCTGCGCTCGTTCCGCGCCGGCGACGTGTGGGTGCCGCTCGACCAGCGCGGCAGCGCGCTGGCGGCGACGCTGCTCGAGGCGCAGTCGCCGGACGGGTTCATGGCGTGGGGGTTCTTCCTCACCGTGTTCCAGAAGAAGGAGTACGGCGCCGACTACATCGTGGAGCCGATGGCGCGCGCGATGATGGATCACGACCCCAAGCTCGCCGCCGACTTCCGCGCGAAACTGCAGTCGGACACCGCGTTCGCGAAGGATTCGAACGCGCGCTCGGACTGGTTCTTCCGCCGCTCGCCGTGGCGCGATCTCGAGCAGGACCTGCACCCGATCGCGCGCGCGCTGCACCCGGTCCCGGAGGGCTTCCTCGTGCCGCTGCCGGTGCCGCCGGCGCCCGCGCCGGCGCCGACCACGTCGAAGCAGCGGCCCTAGACCGCAGCGTCGGGGCGGATCCGATCCCTCACTCGTAGTGCTTCCCGCGCTTCCACGCCACCTCGAGGTCGGGGCGGAAGCGGCGCGCGACGATGATGCGCTGGTGGCGTTCGTAGGGCATGGCGAGCGGGTGGTCCGCTGTCCCGGCGACCACGACCGTGTCGCACTCCTCCGCCACCTCGGAGCTGTCGCGGCCCACGAAGATCGCCACGGAACGATCCCACGCGGGCGGTCCCCACAGGTACCAATTGTTGTGCTGCGACGCGATGCGTGGCAGCCGGCCCTTACCGAACATCTCGAGCGCGCCTGCCTCGCCGTAGTTGTCCACGATGACGATGGCTCGTGAGCGCTCCTCGGGCGTGAGCGTCGACGCCACGCGCGCCACGGAGTCCGCGTACTCGGGCCAGCCGAACATGTCCGCGTAGTGTTGCGGGAGCGCGCCCATCCTGTGGTGCTCCACGGCCTCGGGCTTAAGCCCGAGCGCCGCCTGGTAGCGGACGAAGGCATCCGGCGAAAGCACGGGCAGTGCGAACGGCAGCAGCGCGAGCATGCCCGCGATCGGCAATGCGACTGCCGCGATGCGCCACGCCCTGCGACCCGGGGCTGTCGTCGCGCCTTCGAACGCGACGCCGCCCAGCGCGAGCAGTCCGGCGTAGGCAGGTGCCAGGTAGTCCGCGCGGGCCGTACGCACCACGACCAGGAGCACGAACACCGCCACGTACTGGACCGCGAGCACGAGCCCCGCGTCGCCCGCACGGCCGCGCAGGCCGCGCACGAGCCCGGCGAGCCAGAGCGGCGCCGCGAGCGGGTTCATGGCCAGCAGTTGCCCGATCACGAACCCCGGGAGCGAGGCCGCGACCATCTTGTGCGCGGTGGCGTTGTGCATGAACTCGAGCGTCGGCCAGCCGTTATGGACCTGCCACAGCACGTGGGGCGCGAACAGGACCGCGGCGATCGTCGCCGCGAGCCAGGGGCCGGGCGTCGCGAACACGCGCCGCTTGCCGCTCACCAGCACGCCGAGCACGAGGCCGCCCGCGCACCACAGCATGCTCAGCTTGTTCAGGAGCCCGGAGCCGACCGCAACGCCGAACCACGCCCAGTCCGAGAGGCGCACACGCTCGAGCGCGCGCAGCAGCGCCAGCGCCGCGAGCAGCCAGAGCACGAGGTCGAGCGCGTTCATCGAGTAGTAGTGGCTGGCGCCGAGGTAGACGAGTGAGGTGAGCGCGCCCGCACCCGCCAACGCCTGTGCGAACGCACCGCCACCCAGCCGTCTCGCGAGCTGCATCGTGAGCCAGACGACGACCAGGTGCGCGGCGAGCGGGATCACGCGCATGCCGGCGAGCGAGTCGTGCACGAGCAGCCGCCACGCCGCGAGCAGGGCGATCGAGAGCGGCGGCTGATCCACGTAGCCCCACGCCGGGTGTCTGGCGCACGACACGTAGTACAGCTCGTCTCTGAACCAGCCGTACTGGGTCATGGCGGGCAGGTGGACGAGCACGGTCGTCGTCAGCAATACGAACGCGGCGCCCCGCGCGGGCGGCGGCACGGTGACGGGCGTGGGTTCGGGCGCGGCGGTCATCCAGACGCTCCCCTCGGAATGCGGAGCCTTCGTGCTCGCGCGCGCGACTCTAGCACGGTACCGTGTGCGCTCTTGGGCACTACGAACCCAGTATCGGAGGCCGACATGTCGCGCCGCATTCGCGTCCCCGCCGTCGCCGCCCTGCTCCTCACGCTCGCCGTGGCCCCCGCGCTCGCAGCCGACTTCACCGTGAACGTCGATGCTCGCGAGACCGCGCGCGGCCTGCTCCACGTGACGCAGTCGTTCCCGGGTCGCACGGGAACCGTGTCGCTCACCTACCCGCGGTGGATCCCCGGCGAGCACGGTCCCACGGGGCCGACCATCGATGTCGCCGCCCTGGTCGTGCGCGCCGGCGGCAAGAAGCTGCCGTGGCGGCGCGACGTGGTCGACATGCAGACGATCCGCGTCGATGTCCCGACCGGTGCCAAGAGCGTGGAGGTGGCGTTCGACTTCCTGCTCGACAACAGCACGGACGGGTTCACGTCTGCCGCGTGCGCGACGCCGAACCTGCTGCTGCTGTCGTGGAACGAGGTGGCGCTCTATCCCACCGGCCAGAAGTCGGACGCGCTCAAGTGTGAGGCGTCGCTGACGCTGCCCGACCACTGGCAGTACGGCACCGGGCTCGAGACCGCTTCCTCCGGCGGGGCGACGATCAAGTTCAAGCCGTGCACGTTCACGACGCTGGTGGACTCGCCGGTGCTCTGCGGGCGCTACTTCAAGACCGTCGACCTCGCGCCGGGGGACAGCGTGCCGGTGCGGCTGCGCATGGCGTGCGACTCGGAGGAGGGGCTCAACATCCCCGACTCGCAGGTGCAGGCGCTCCGGAACCTCGTCCAGGAGGCGAAGACGCTGTTCGGGACACAGCACTTCCATCACTACGACTTCCTGCTCACCCTGTCCGAGCACACCGCGCACTTCGGGCTCGAGCACCACCAGTCGAGCGACGACCGCACCCGCGAGCGCGTCTGGCTCGACGACGACCTGCGCCGCAACAACTCGAACCTGCTCTCACACGAGTTCGTGCACTCGTGGAACGGCAAGTTCCGCCGCCCGGTGGGGCTCGCGACCGGCGACTACTTCACGCCCATGCAGGGCGACCTGCTGTGGGTCTACGAAGGGCTCACGCAGTACCTGGGGTTCGTGCTCGCGTCGCGCTCGGGGATCCGCACGCCCGAGGAATCCCGCGACGCGCTCGCCAGCGTCGCCGCCGACATGGAAGCGCACCGTGGCCGCGAGTGGCGTCCGCTCGTCGACACCGGCACCGAGGCGCAATACCTCTACGAGGCGCGCGATGCCTGGGAGTACGCGCGCCGGAGCACGGACTTCTACGACGAGGGGCTGCTGCTCTGGCTCGACGCCGACGTGCTGATCCGCACGCAGTCCAAGGGCACGAAGTCCCTCGATGATTTCTGCAAGCGCTTCCACGGCGGACCGAACCGCGGACCGGAGGTGAAACCCTACACGTTGAACGACGTCATCGCCGCTCTGCAGGCGACGTGGCCCTACGACTGGGCGGGGTTCCTGAAGGAGCGCATCTACACCGTTCAGCCCCACGCGCCCACGAACGGCATCACCGCCGGCGGCTGGCGCGTGGCGTGGAAGGACTCGCTGGGCCCGATCCAGAAGGCGCGCGAGATGGCGAACAAGAGCGTCGAGGAGCCCTACTCGCTCGGCATCCGCGTCGACGACAAGGAAGGGAAGATCGTCGACATCGTGCCCGGATCGCCCGCGGACGAGGCGGGTCTGGCGCCGGACATGCACTTGACGGCGGTCAACGGCCGCAAGTACTCGAGCGACGTGCTGCGCGATGCCATCGCCGCGAGCCCGCGCACCGGGCGCGTGGAGCTGCTGTGCGAGAACAAGGAGTTCTACAGGACCTACACGCTCGATTATCGCGACGGCAGCCGCCACCCCACGCTCACGCGCGACAACGGCGCGAGGGACCACGTGAGCGAGATCCTGGCGCCGCACGCGAAGTAGGAACGGATGCGCAGGCTCCTCCTCGTCGGCTTGCTCATGGTCGCGAGCATCGCAGCGGCCAAGAGCAAGCCCAAGACGAGCAAACCCGCAACGCACAAGGCCACGCCCGGCAAGCCGGCGCCCGCGCCGCAGCTCGGGGCACACGTCGACGCTTACCTCCAGCCCTACATCGCGCTCGACCTCTTCCAGGGCGCGGTGCTGATCGCGCACGGCGACAAGGTGCTGCTGGAGAAGGGCTACGGCGACGCGAACGTCGAGCTGCACGTCAGGAACACGCCCGCGAACGTGTTCCGGATCGCGTCGCTCACCAAGCCCTTCACCGAGGTGCTGCTCGGGCGCTTGGTGGAGCAGGAGAAGCTGGCGCTCGATGCACCCCTGTCGCGCTACCTGCCGGACTTCCCGCAGGGCGACTCGATCACCATCGACATGCTCCGTCTCCACAGCGCCGGCATCCCGAGCATGAACAGCATCCCCTACGACGAGGAGGCGCCGGCGCCCAACACGCTCGACAGCTTGGTCCGGCGCATCGCGCGCACGCCGCTCGATTTCCCGCCCGGGAGCCGCCGTCGCTACAGCAACGGCGGCTACGCGGTGCTCGCGGCGGTGATCGAGAAGGTGACGGGCCAGCGCTACGCGGACGCCGTGGCGGAACGTGTGCTCCGGCCGCTCGGCCTCACCCACACGTTCGAGGAGGCCGACGGCGTGCTGGTGCCTGGCCGCGCCTACGCGTACACGGCGAGCTGGCGCTCGCGCCACGGCCTCGAGGTGGCGCCCTACCAGCAGATGGCGACCAAGTCGGGCGGCGGCTCGCTCGTCTCCACGGTGGGCGACCTGCACCACTTCCTGCGCGCGATGTACACCGACCGGCCGATCCAGGCCGCGACCTGGCGCAAGATCTTTCCTGCGGACAGCGTGTTCTCGTACCAGGGCCGCTGCCCCGGGTACAACGTGTTCATGGCTCGCGACTTCAAGCACGACCTCGACGTCGTCGTGCTGTGCAACAACTACGCGGCCGGCATGGTGGGCGACGTCGGCAGCGACCTGATCGCCATGGCGAGCGGCCGGGCCGTCGCCACGCCGATATGGCGTGCGGACGTGAAGGTGGACTCCGCGCGCGTCGAGCCCTATCTCGGCACCTACCGGCCCGAAGCGGGCGCGCTGCCCTACGGCGATGGTCCGGTCACGCTGCGCTGGCGAGGGCGCGAGCTCGTGCTCGAGATCGGCGGCCGGTCCATCGATGTCCCCATCCCTCAGGGCGACGATCGCTACCTGCTCCGGAATCTCTGGTCCGAGTTGAAGCTCGTGCCCGGAGGAGCCGGTCACGAGCCGGGCGTGACCATCCGCCCGCTGTGGTTCACGACCGACGCGAGGCCGCTCAAGCGCGTGCCGTAGCCGACCGCCCGACGGCGCGTTGCGAATTGCCACACGTTGCGGCGGCCCGGGCACACCGTACGCGCTCGTTACGCGCGTAACTCGTTGGCCGGGAAGGCGCGAGCGGCGGCACACGGCGTGCAGGAACATCGGCCCGACCTCGTGGGGCCACGCGAACCGCCCCTGGGGTCCACCCCCCGCGGGCCGGGCGACAACGTTTCCCGGCCCGCACCACCTTTCTCCGCCACCGCGTCCGCGGCGCGGAGGATGGGCTCCCAGGAGGCAGGCATGTACGCCGTGACCCATAACAGAGTGGCAAGGATGCTGGAACGCACGCTCGTCGCGGCGCTGCTTGCGACCGGGTTGGTGCTGGTGATGGTGCCGGTGGCGAAGGCGGGCGAGATCATCCCCTCGGTGGGCTGGACCAAGATCACCGATGGCAACGGCGAGACGGCCACGTCCTACGGCCTCGCGCTGCGTGGCGGCATCGTGCCGATGCTCAGCGCCGAGCTCGGCTTCAGTTACCACAAGTCGGACCTGTTCGACGGCCAGATCGAGCAGACGCAGTGGCCGCTGACGGCGTCGCTGTGGCTGAAGCCCATGCCCATGTTCTACGTGGGCGGCGGCCTGGGCTGGTACAACACCACGCTCCACTACCCGAACACGCCTGCGCTCGCGAGCTACACGTCGCAGAAGACCGGTGTGCACCTGGGCGGCGGCATCACGATGCCGCTGGTGCCGGGTGTGGCGTCGGCGGACCTGAACCTGCGCTACGTCTACCTCGGCGAACAGAAGAGCGACCTGCCGCCGCAGAACTTCAAGGCCGACTTCTGGACCACGTCGCTGGGCGTGGCGTTCCACTTCTAGATCGAGCACGACCCGGCGCGCGACTGCCAACGCGCGCCGACGAGTCCGAGCGGCGGCTCCGGGGAAGCCCGGGGCCGCCGTTTCGTTTGCGCGTCAGTTGCGCACGTACACGTCCGCGCACCACACGAACGTCTTCCGGCGGCTGACACGGCGGAAGCCGCGCGAGGCGATCAGCGCACTCATCGCCGGCTCCGGGTGAACGTAGGCGCGGAACGCCCGGCGCGTCAGCGCCTGGAACCAGTTCTCGCCGGCGATGACGAGGCGCACGTCCCAGCGGTCTTGCGGATAGGCATAGGCGAACACCCGACGGCTGTGCGCGAGCGCCGCGTCGAGCAGCGACTCGTACGCGGGATAGCAGCAGACCACGCGGTCCATGACCACGGCGTCCGCGGGAGCGAGCCGAGGCGCGTGCTCGACGAAGTCGCCCTCGTGGAACTCCATGCGCTCGCCGAGCCCGCGATCGGCAGCGGCGCGCCGGGCCACGGCCTGATAGGCGGGTGACGCATCCACCAGCATGCTCCGGCGAAAGCCGTTCGCGAGCAGCTCCGAGCTCAACGCGCCGATGCCGCCGCCGATGTCGATCAGGCTCTCGCCGCCGCCCACCGCGAGGATGCCGTCCCGCAGCAGGCGCGTGGTCTTGTTCGGCCCGCGGCGCCGGTACTTCTTCAAGTCGCCCTCGGCCACCTTCGCGGTGAAGACCTCGTTCACGCCGGCGCAGCAGCCCGGACCGCAGCAAGACATCGGCCCCTCCTCGCACCCCGCGGCCGCGCGCCGACCCGCGGCGACGCTCCGCGGCCCTGGCTAACGCCACCCTTCGCGCACGGCCCGATCGTACGCCGGCCACCACGGGTCGGGCCGCGGCGAATCGAACGTGCTCACGCCGCCGTCGGGCTCGGCCACCCAGAGCTTGCCGCGGCCGGTCATCACCTCGCCGACCACCGCGGCGGGGATGCGCTCCTCGGAGAGCTCGTGCAGCACGAACGACGCGCGCTCGGGCGCGGCGCAGGCGATGAGCGTGCCCTCCGAGAGCGTCCAGTAGGGATCCACCTCGAGCATCGAGCACGCGGCGGTGACCGGGGCGCCAAGCGGCAGCTTCGCGCGCTCCACGCGGACGTCGTGGCCGCACGCCTTCGCCAGCTCGAGGAGGCCGCCCAGCACGCCGCCCTCGGTGGCGTCGTGCATCGCGGTGACGCCGCGCTCGCGCACGCCGGCGCGCATCGCGGCGCGGCAGTCCGCGACCACGCTCAGCTGGTCGCCGAGTGCCAGCAGCGCCGCGAGACCGTCTTCGTCCACGTGCTGCCGCAGCCGCTCGGGCCATGCCAGCGCCGCGATCGCCGCGGTCTCGATGGCGCAGCCCTTGGTCACGATCACCTGGTCGCCGGGCCGTGCCATGGCGGGCGTGAGGTAGCGGCCCTCGTCGCCGACGCCGATCAAGGTCGCTCCGCCGAGGATGTTCTCGCCGCAGCCGGGATGGCGCCCGGTGTGGCCGGCGACCACGGCCACGCCCAGCTTCGACCACTCGTCGCTCATCGCGCGCCAGTACTCGCCGAACGCGTCGTCGCCGAAGCCGGGCGGCAGGTTGAAGTCGACGCTCACGTACGCCGGCGGGATGCCCGTGGTCCAGAGATCGGACGCGATCAGGTGGCATGCGAGCCGCGCCGAGCGCTCGAGGCCGAGCGCGGGGATCAGCGAGAGCGGATCCGTGGTCACCGCCATCACGCGCCCGGCGCCGATCTTCACGATGGCGGCGTCGTGACCCACGCGCGGGCCGACCACGACCTCGGGACGCGCCGCACCCAGGTGCGGCGCGACCAGCCTCGCGAACGCCTCGGGCGTGAGCTTGCCGAGCGGCGGGCCGCCCGGCGCCGACGCGTTCCCCTCCGCCGCCACGGTCAGTCCAGCGCCGGCGCGTAGAGCAGCGCGTTCGTCAGCAGGCGCTCGGTGTTGCGCCAGTACTCGCGGAACAGGATCGGGCCCGAGATCATCACCACGTGGCCGTCGCCGTTCGGCTCGTCCACCGCGAACGCGGTGTGCGCGAGCCGGCGCTCGGTCTCGGGCCACGTCCAGCCCGTGACCGTGAGCGGCGTGCGGTCGAAGCGCAGCGCGTTCGCGCCCTCCTTGGTGGGCGTGAGCATGGTGTTGCCCTGGAGCATCACCGGGATGCGCCCGGGCGCGAAGCCCCACGTGAGCCACTGGCGCGGATCGGGTGTCGCCCAGAACACGCTCCCGGGGATGAACTGCGGGCGCCGGGAGGCTTCCGCGGCGCTGCTGTCGGGATCGGGTATCTCCTCGTCGTCCTTCTTCGGCTTCGCCGGCACGCCCACGACCTTGCACGTCGAAAGGCCGACGCTCGCGAGCGTGGGGAGCTCCGCGGCATCGTCGAGGCAGACCAGCGTGCCGCCGCGGCTCACCCAGTCCTTCACGGCCGCCACGCCTCCCCCGAGCGCGGTCGCGATGCCGGGTCCTCCATCGGGCACGATCAGGATGTTGTAGCGGTCCAGCTCCATGCCGCCGACGCGGTCGGCGCGAACGGCGGTGAAACGCACGCCCAAACGGCGCTCGAACAGGAACCACATCCAACCGTAGGCCTCGGCCGAGACCGGGCTGTCCACGACCACGGCGATGCTCGGCTTCTTCAAGCTCACGACGTTCTCGGAGCCGACGCCCGTGTCGCCCTTCTCGGTGTAGGCGGTGTTCACCGCCGTCACGGCAACGCCGCTCGTCTTCGCCAACTCGGCGATGCGCGTGTGCAGGCTCGCCGGGTTGCGCTCGACGCGGGCGACGAACGAGCCGCGCGGGAACTCGTGACCGCCGGCCGAGAGCGGCCTTGCCGCCGTGGCGATCTTGTAGCCCTCCTGGAGCAGCCGCAGCGCCAGCCGCGCCGCGCCGTCGGTGGCGCACGACCACACGTAGGCGGTGTTCGCTTCGCCGCCCGAGACCTTGCCACGGGCGTCGAACGCGATCCCGCCCTTCATGTCGTGCATCACCAGCGGCCCCACGCGAGAGACGCGCGCGGTGAACGGCACCCCCACGGCCGCGGAGTCGGCGAGCGTGTCCGCCGCGTCGTCGGGCGCGTTGGGATCGGGGTCGGCGAGCTTCACACCACCGCCCGGCACCGAGCCGAGCGCGTACGCCTTGACGCCGTAGGAGAGCGGCAACGCCCACGACGTGATGTCGTAGAAGCCATACTCCTCGTTGGGCGCGTGCCGGCCGCGGTGGACGTTGCGCTCGTACTTGGCGAGCTCGGCGCGCGCGAACGTCGAGTCGACCGAGCGATCCTCCTCGATCAGTGCGCGTGCGATGCGGCTGCCGGGCTGCGCCAGGTCGATGACGAACGCGCCGTTCGGGAACTTCGCCTCCGCTGCCGCCGCCTTCGCCGCGGCCGGCGTGCCCGCGCGGTCGAGCCCCTTCCCCTCCTTGGGCGCCGGCTTGGACGCCGGCTCCGACCACACCGCGCGCGCGCCCTTGGCGGTGAACGACTGCTTCACCCACTGCACCTCGACGCCCGCGTACTGGAGGTTCTCGGCGAGTGCGGCGGCGCGCACCGGATCGTCGCCCGCGTCGAGCGCGTAAGCACGCGGAGCGTTCGCTCCTGGCGTGCACGAGGTGTGGGCGTACGCCGCCATGCCCTTGAGCCGCTCCTCGCGAAAGCGGACCGCGGTCTCGACCGTGGCCAGCGACGCGGTGAAGTGCCGCGACATGCCGTCGAGCATGGTGACGATGGTCTCGTCGTCCCGGCGGAACGCCAGGTTGCCGCCGCCGTCGGTCTCGTAGGTCATGCCGATCGCGCCCTGGAGCGTGGGCCAGATGTCCCAGTACTCGGGCGCGTGGAAGTCGAACACGTCGCGCACGTAGTACTCCCAGCCGTAGCGGTCGAACGCAGCCGCGTTTCCCTTGCCGAAGCGGTCCACCCACATCTTGTAGTCGCTAGCCCCGAGCGCGGCGTTGGTCGGGTCGGCGGTGGGCGGGAAGAAGAACGACGCCACCTGCCCGTGGTGGTCCACGAACACCTGCGGCCGCCAGCGGCGGATCTCGCGCGACATCTGCCGTGACTCGGGCTGGCTCATGGCCAGGGCGTCGCGGTTGGGATCGAACTGGTAGTGCGTGCGCCGGCCGCCGATGCCCCACGGCTGCGAGCGCTGCTGCTCGAGCGCCCAGTGCTCCGGGTTCCCCTGGCCGTGCGCGTTGATCCAGGTCACGAACCGCTCGTGCCCGTCGGGGTTGTGCGCTGGATTGATCAGGACGACCGCGTTCTTCAACAGCCGGTTCGTGAGCGAGTCGTCACCCGCCACCAACTGGTAGGCGACCTGCATCATCGCCTCGAACGACGCCGACTCATCGCCGTGGATGCTGTAGTTGAGCCACACCGTGACCGGCAGCTCGTGCGTGAGCTTGTCGATCTCGCCCTGCGACACGCCGCGCGGATCGGCGAGCTTCTCGTTGCCGGCGCGGATCGCATCCAGCTTCGCCAGGTTCTCCGGCGTGGAGACGATGAACAGCGAGCGCTCGCGGGATTCGACGGTGCGGCCGAACGGCTCGCGCTTCACGCGCTCCGGCCGCGCGCGCTGGATCGCGTCCAGGACGCGCTCCATGTTGCCCCACGTGGTGTGGAACGTGCCCGGTTCGTAGCCGAGGATGTCCGCGGGCTTGGGCACGCCCGCGTGGTAGGGCCCGCGCGAATAGAAATCGAACTTCTGCGGCGCCGACTGGGTGCGGGACGCGGCGAGGCCAAGCACCAGGGCGCCGGCCAGCGCGCCAGCGAGGACGGATAGGAAACGTGTGCGGCGCACGCGGAAGCCTCCGGACGTGGGGAATACAGAAGGCGAGCGAAGGCCGAGCAGTCTACGCGAGCGCGCAGCCGCGTGCAGGGCGCCAACAGGGCGCGAGGAACGCGCGCTTCAACGATGCTCCGTGTCGAGAAAACACCCGCGCCCGGTCGCTGACAGCTCGACCGGGCGCGTAGGCCTGGACTGGGGGATGTCCAGAACCGCTCTATCGACTTCTCACATCGGCTTCGTGAACGTCACGATCGCGAACGTCGCGCCCTGCGGATCGGTGAACACCGCGAATCGACCCGTGTCGGGAATGTCCGTGGGAGGCACGAGCGTCTGCGCGCCGAGCGACGCTGCCTTCTGTGCGATCGTGTCGACGTTGGTCACTGAGAAGTACGGGAGCCAGCTCGACTGCGCCGGGGCTCCCGGCGGCATCGCCATCATACCACCAGCCGGGCCATCTGCTTTGAGCCAAGTCGTATAGGGCTCTTGCTGACCCGGCATCGGATCGTCCTGCGTCTTCCAGCCGATCAATGCGGTATAGAACTTCTTCGCCGCCCCGGCACCCTTGGCGTTCAACTGCGTCCAACCGAGCGAGTTGGGCTCACCGTGGACCTGGATGCCGATATTCGTCTTCGCTTGCCAGATGCAGAATGTAGCGCCCTGAGGGTCGGTGATGACCGCCATGCGACCATATTCCCCGGCGTCGAACGGCCCCATGAGCACCGTGCCGCCCAGGGACTTGGCCTTCTCCGCGGTGGCATCGGCGCTCTCGACGCTGATGTAGGAAGCCCAGTAGGGCGGCATGCCGGACTGGACCTGCCCCGCGTCCTGCTTGAACAGGGCCGCCGCGTCCTTCCCCTCGCGGGTGAAGATCGTGTACACGCCCTGAGGGCCCATGTCGTTGTCCTTGAACTGCCAGTCGAAGAGCGAGGTGTAGAACTTCTTCGCCGCGGCCGTATCGGGCGTCGACAGCTCGGGCCAGCAGAATGTGCCGGGCGCATGCGTGGTGACGGTGGGCATGTGGCGGACTCCTGGGAGACCGGCGCGGCCTGACGCTCGCCGGTGCGTGGGGGGCAGGTGGCCCCGGACCATCCGTGGTGGGATGAGCGAAGCCGTTCCGGGCCGGACGCGCGGGGATCGTGCCGGGGCACCCCGAAACGGATCGAGTGCGCCAATCTAAGGTTGCCGCGGAGCCGCCGCGTGCAGCCGACCGCCCAACGCTGGCGCGGCCGCGACCAGCGCGGGTCCGGGCGGGCCACGCCGTCGATGCATTACCTTGTGGGCACCATGCGCATCGCCGCCCTCTACGACATCCACGGCAACCTGCGCGCGCTCGAAGCCGTGCTCGCGGAGGTGGAGGAGTACGCGCCCGATCGCGTCCTGATCGGCGGCGACATGGCGCTGGGCCCGATGCCGCGAGAGGTGCTCGAGCGGCTGGAGACACTCGGCTCGCGTGCGGTCTACGTGCGCGGCAACTGCGACCGCGAGATGGTAGCGGCGCTGGGCGGCGAGTTTGCGCACGCCACGCCCTGGGGCACGCGCACGCGCTGGGCCGCGGAGCGCTGCACGATCGCGCAGATGCGGCTCCTCGCCGGACTGCCCACCACGCTCACGCTCGCGGTCGACGGCCTCGGTGATGTGCTCTTCTGTCACGGCTCGCCGCGGCGCGACGACGAGATCCTCACCCGCGTCTCATCGCCGCAGCGGCTGCGCGTGGCGCTCGCCGGGCGCAATCTGCCGCGCGTCGTCCACGGGCACACGCACGTGCAGTACGAGCGCACGGTGGGCACCACGCACTGGATCTGCCCCGGCAGCGTGGGGATCCCCTACGAGAGCGAGCCCGGCGCGCGCTGGGCGACGTTCGGGCCCGGCGTGACGTTGCGCTGCACGCCGTACGACATGGAGCGCACCATCGCCGACGCGCGCGCGGTGAAGTTCCCCGATGCCGACGAGTTCATCGAGAACTACCTGCGCAAGCCTTCGGGCCCCGACAAGGCGAGCGTGTACTTCGAATCCCTGGCCGAAGGGGCGAAGAGCGTGTGATCGGGCGGTTGGCCCCCGGCACGTACTTCGCGCGGCTCGCCACGCCACAGGAAGCTCTGACGAGGCGGTTCGTGGTCGTTCGCTAGCCGCTCTTGAACCCCACGCGCTTGTGCGTGCCGTCGCAGAACGGCTTGGCTCCCGACTCGCCGCAGCGGCAGAGCTTCGTGCGCGTGCCCGCGAGCATCGTCTTTCGGTCGGCGCTGCTGATGGCGAATGGGCCGGCGAGCTCGATCGGCCCGTTCTCGCGCGCGATCGCGCGCAGCCGCGTGCCCTCGGCGCCGGGATCCTCGACACGCTCGGGTTCCGCGAGCGCGCCGGGCTCCCGGAAGCCCGCGTCGCGGTGCGCGTTGTCGCAGAGCGGCTTGCTCTGCGACAGCCCGCAGCGGCAGAGCGCCACGCGCGTGTCGCGCAGCTGCACGTCGCCGCGCTCGTCCACCAGCTCGACGTCGCCGCGCAGGTAGGTGGGGCCGTTCCGCGACACCAGGATCGTGTTCGCGGAAGGCACCGGCTCGGGCGCGCCGCCGTCGCTGCGCTCGAAGTGCAGCGAGCCGGTGGGGCAGCGCGCGATCACCCGCGCCACCGCGTCCGCGGACGCCTGCGTCGCGTCCACCCACGGCCGCCGTCCCGGCTCGAACACCGTGGGCAGGTTCATGACGCAATCGGCGGCGTGGATACAGCGCCGGCGCGACCAGGTCACGGTGATGCCGGGGGCCTGGAACGCGTGCACGCGGTCGCCGCGGTCCAAGCCCGGCTGTGGCTCGGAGGCAACGGTCGTCTGGCTGTCGCCGGGGTCGCGCTCGTCGTTGGCCATGCCGGCAACATACCCCCAAACGACGAAACGGCCCCGGGGGAGGACCGGGACCGCTCGTGTGGCACCGAGGGGGAGATCGGTGCCGGTACTACTTCCTGATAAACGCTCGCCGAGGTTCCCGGGTCTGCCGGACCTGGACCCTCACCCGTCGCTCTGGGATCCGTCCCCGGGTCGAGCGTCTTTGCATCGCCCACTCACCCATTTCGCACGAGTTGTGCCGTGGACCACGCGTGCGCGGCCGGCCGGAACACGCGTTGCGGCGCAACGGGTTGGGCCGGAGAAGAAGAAGTCGGTGGCGGCCCCGGAGCCACCACCGACTCTTGGCCTGCGCCGGTTGGCGCGGCCCCTGCGCGATTCCCCCCGCTACTTCTTCCGGGCGTGCGGGCCCCTCGGGCGCTCGTCGTACTTGTGGAAGAGGCGCGTCTGCCGCGACTCCATGGGCACGACCTTGCCGTTCACCACCACCTGCTCGCATTGGGTGGCGATGATGAGCGGGTCGCCGTCGGTGACCTGGAGGTCGGCGAGCTTTCCGACCTCGATCGAGCCGATCTTGTCGCCGGCGCCGAGGATCTGCGCCGGGTAGAGCGTCACGGACTTCAACGCCTCGTCGTGGTCCAGCCCGAACGCCTCCGCCATCGCCGCCTGGTAGGGCACGTTGCGCGCGTTCGCGGCGGCGAAGCCGCCGCCCTCGTCGGCGATGCAGTAGCGCACACCCGCCTTGGCGAGCTTCGAGGCCACGGTGAACGCCTCGTCGTACGACTCGTAGCCGCGGGTCGGCGTCGCCAGTACGCCGGCCACGATCACCGCGATGTTCCGACGCTTGAGCTCGTCCGCCACCCGCCAGCTGTCGTAGCCGCCCAGGAGGATGATGTTCGTGAGCTTCTGCTGGTCGCAGAACCTCAACACGGCGCGGATCTGGTTCAACGCGTCGCAATGGAACGCCACCGGGATCTCGCCCTTGAGAGCTTTGCGCATGGCGTCCCAGCGCACGTCCTCGTCGTGCTTGGGTACGCCCTTGCCGCTCTCCGCATCGCGTGCGGTCCAGTACGCGCGCGCGTCGTCGAACGCGTCGCCGATGGCCTTGATCGCCTCATCGCGCGCCTTCGCCTGCTCCTCGTCGCTCCGCAACTCGAAGAACGCGTGGATCGGCGTCATGTTCGGCCACTGGACGTGGAGCGCCGCCGGCGCGCGCACGGTGATGTCCTCCTGCGTCCAGCCGTCCAGGTGCATCAGCGCCGACGTGCCGCGCACCGCGCCGCCGCCGGGGATGGTGAGCACGGTGGTGACGCCGTTCAAGCGCGTCACCGGCAGGAAGTCCGAATCGGGGTTGTACATCACCTCGGCGCGCTGGTTCGGGTTCAGGTTCCCGGTCTCGCGCGAGTCGTCGGAGCCCTCGATGGTGGAGATCTCCTGGAGCCCGAGGATGGTGTTCGCGTGCACGAACCCTGGATAGACGTGCTTGCCGGTGCAGTCGATGACCTTGGCGCCGCTGGGCACGGGGATGCCGGTGCCGACGGCGGTGATCTTGGCGCCTTCCACGAGCACGGTGCCGTTCGGGATCTCGGGCCCGGTCACCGGGTGCACGGTGCCGCCGGTCAGCGCCAGCACCTCGGCGCGGGCAGGCGTCCACAGGGCACTCACGAGCATGAACGCGAGGCTGGAGACGAGCAGCGCTGCAAACAGCGCCGGGCGGGTGTTCGAGAGCAGGCGGCTCATCGCGAGCCCTCCTCTCCGGCCTCGAGCGCCTTGCGGTCGGCCTCGCTCAGGAACGGCATCACGTGGCCCTGGTGCTCGCCACAGTCATTGCCGCTCTCATCGGTGTCCTCGAGGTAGCGCGGCGGCCAGTTGCCCTTGTTGCCGGTGGCCCCGCCCTGCTTTGCCGCACGCGCGGCCGCGATCAGCGCCGTACGCTCGGCCGCCAGCTCGGCGCGGGCGGCGAGGTCGGCGGCGCGGTCGAAGTACTTACGGCCCTCGATCCACGTCTGCTCGCACACCGAGTAGGGCGACAGCGGCTCGCCGCTCCAGATCGCGAAGTCGGCGTCCTTCCCCACCTCGATCGAGCCCACGTACTTGTCGATCTTGAGCGACTTCGCGGGATTGAGCGTCACCATCTTCAACGCCTCGTCGCGCGGCACGCCGCCGTACTTGATGGCTTTCGCGGCCTCGGTGTTGAGCCGGCGCGCCAGCTCGTCGCTGTCGGAGTTGAAGCCCACGTTCACGCCGCGGTCCCACATGATGTACTCGTTCCACGGAATCGCGTCGATCACCTCCTGCTTGTAGCCCCACCAGTCGGTGAAGCCCAGCGCCGAGGCGCCGGTCGCGGCGATCTCGTCCGCCACCTTGTAGCCCTCGAGGATGTGCGTGAACGTGTTGACGTGGAAGCCGAACGACTCGGTGAGCCGGATCAGCATCAGGATCTCGTCCTGACGGTAGCTGTGGCAGTGGATCAGCCGTGTGCCGTGGATGATCTCGGAGAGCGCATCCAGTTGTAGATCGCGCCGCGGCGGAATCGCCCGCTTGCCGGCCTTGTACTCCGCGAACGCGCGGTCGTAATCCTGGGCGCGCGCGAACGCCTCGCGGATCGTCTGCTCCACGCCGGCACGCGTCTTGGGATACCGGCTGGTGCGATCGGCTCCGAAGTTCGCCTGCTTCGGGTTCTCGCCCAGCGCGAACTTCACCGTGCCCGGCGCGAGCGTGTAGAACAGCTCCTCCGGCGGCGCGCCCCACTTGTCCTTGATCACCGCGCACTGCCCGCCGATCGAGTTACACGAGCCGTGGAGCAGGTGCATCATCGTGTTCCCGCCCGCGAGCTGGCGGTAGATGTTGATGCTCTCGGAGTTGATGACGTCCTGGATGCGTACCTCGCAGGTCACCGAGTTCGTGCACTCGTTGACGTTGCCGAGGATCGCCGAGTGGCTGTGCTCGTCGATGATGCCGGGCGCCATGTGCTTGCCGGTGGCGTCGACGACCACGGCGTTCTTGGGCGCGACGAGGTTCTTGCCGACGGCCGAGATCTTGCCGCCCTTCACGAGCACGTCGGTGTTGGCAAGAATGCCCTGCGGGCCCGACGTCCACACGGTGGCGTTCTTGACGAGCAGCGTCGCCGGCTGCGCCGGCTTCGCCATGCGCCACGCCTCGGAGTTGCCCATCACCACCGGCACGGGGACCGGCGCCTCGGGCTTTTTCGCCGGCTTCTCGTCCTTCTTCACCGCCCTGCCGGTGACGTCGTGGGAGCCGACGTTCGCGACCGCGAGCGTGCCCTTCACCGCGTCGTTGCGCGCGGTGAGGTCGAAGTCCTCGGCCGGCTCGCTGCCGCGCTGCATCGTGAACCGGATGCGCTCGGCCTCGAGTCGCACGTTGGTCGCCTTGATGGTGTCGGCGCCGACGACGAGCTTCACGCTCGTATCCTTGTCGGCGCTCACCGTGAGCGCGTGGGGACCGTGGCCCCAGTCGATGCTCCAGTCGCCCTTGGGGCTGGTGTCGTCCTTGGAAGTCTCATAGCGCGCGCCGTCCACCCACACCTCGCGCACCTTCGAGGTCTCGCCGAACAGCGGCCCGCGGGTCACGGTGAGGTTCGCGATCGCGCCGGGGGCGATGACACCGAGCTTGCCCGAAAGCCCGAGCAGCTTCGCCGGGTTCGTGGTCACCGCGGCCAGCGCCTGGTCTTCGGAGAGGCCGCGCGCGATGGCCTTTGTCACCATGGCGCGGAACGTCTTCACGTCCTTCAACCCATTCGCGCTGAGCGAGAACGTGACGCCGGCCTTGGCGAGCGTGGCGGCGTTCGCCGGCGCCGCCTGCCACGCGCGCAGCTCCTCGGTGCGCACCTCGAGCGCGTTGGCATCGTCGCTCACGTCCGGCGCGTCGGGGAAGTTGACGGGCACGATCAACGGATGCTTGGTCGCCGCCACCTCGGCGACGCGCTTGTACTCGTCGCCGCCGGTGACGATGGCCGCGGTCACGCCGGCCTCGGCGGCGATCTTCGATGCCTGCAGCACCTCGAGCATCTCGTCGGCGACCATGAGCACCGGCTGCTCGCCGCGGATCACCGGCTGGAGCGCCTGCCACGCCAGGTTCTCGGGCACGCGCTCGGCGTTCGGCCGCTTGGCTGCCGCGGCCTCTGCGTCGCGATACCACTTGGCGTCCAGGAACACCTGGCGCATCACCGCGATCGCTCCCATCAGCGAGCCGGGGTAGACGCCGCCGCGCACCGGGTCGAGCGCCATCACCTGCGCCACGTCGGGGCGCACCACGTTGACGTTGGCACCGTTCGTCCCCAGGCCGATCACCGCGCTCGTGCCGCGCACCACGCCCTGGCGCGGCGCCACCTGTGCCGCGGTGAAGCCGGCTGCGCGCAGCGACTCGAGCTGCCCGGCATCCAGCGGCAGGCTCTGCACCACGCGCACCTCGGCGCGCACGGCGGACAACTCGTGCACGGGGCCGCGCGGCGCCTCCGGCTGCTGCTGGCCGCCGCCCGGACGCCCGCCGCCGAATGGCGCACCGCCTGCGGGGCCCGCGGGTGCCGCGGGCATCACGAACGCGTCGATCAATCCCGGATAGATGGTGAGGCTGTCGCCTTCCCAGATGCGCGCATCGGCGGGGATCGCCACATTGGCGCCGACCGCGGTGATCAACCCGTCGCGCATCACGATGGTGCCGTGCGCGATGACGTTGCCGGGGCCGGTGACGATGCGCGCATTGCGGATGGCGTGCACGCGCGGTGTCACCGCGACAGCCGGTACCACGCCGATCAGCAGCCCTGCGATGAGGAGCAGTGCGCGCGATCCGAGCGCGCGCGAAGCGAGACGGGACGGCACAGCCGATGCGGGCATCTCGGTCACCTCGGGATGGGGAGCATTCGCGGCGCGGCCCGCGAGCGACACAGCGGGCGGACGCGCGACACCTATTAGAGAGCAACGGAGCGCGAAGGTTAGGCGTGCGTGAAGTGGCGCTTCAAGACCCCCGCGAGGCCCCGCCGCGCCCCCCGGACCGGCGTGGCGAAAACCGGCACCAATGCGGCCCGATAGGCCAAAAAGCGTGCGCCGCGCACGACGGCTGTGGCGCCACGGCACACCCGGGGCACCTGGCGCAGCCGCTATCAGGGCCCGGGACAATGATTTGTGTTTCTCACTCCGGTGGCACGTGCCCTGCTCTACACAGCCATGACCCCCTGCCATCCATGACCTCTTGCTCTGACCGAGGGAGTGGACCGTCCCGACCAAGGGAGGGTGCTAATGAAACGCGTGATGATGATCGCGGCCGCGCTCGCGGTGATGAGCGTCGCGCAGCCGTTGCATGCCGAGACGCAGACCTGGTTCGGATTCCACGTCGGGATCAGCGGGGGTTCGCCCGCGCCGCCGATCGTGTTCAGCAGCGAGCCCCACTACGTGGTCGTGAACGACGTCTACGTGGTGGACGACACGCGTTGCGGTGACGACGTGTTCCGCGCCGACAACCTGTATTGGCGACTGCGCGGTGGCTACTGGTACCGCTCCGCGTCATGGCGTGGCCCGTGGGTGGCGGTGGACGTGCGTCGCGTGCCCGAGCGCGTGCTCGTGGTGCCGGCGCGCCACTGGAAGCACCACCCGCGCTACGAGCCGCACACGGTGGTCGTTGAGCACTACGACAACGGCCGTCATCGCGGCGAGGGCCATAGCCACGGGCACGGCCATGGGCACGGCGATCACGACGACGACTGAGCAGGCAGGGCAAGCGAAGCGAGCGAGCCCCCGCGGGCGGCATCCCGCGGGGGTTTCTCGTTGGGGGTCCAACCGCCGGCCGGCGCCGCGTGTCCAATGGGGTCGATGCGCTCCATCGCCCTGATCGCGGTCGCCGCGCTGCTCTCGCCCGGCCCCGCTGCCGCCGAGCCCCGGCTCGTCTTCGATTCGACGACCGGCGTGGCCGAGATCCCGTTCCAGCTCTACGGCAACCACATCTATGTGCGCGGCCGTGTCGGCGACTCGGACTCGCTGTGGATCGTGCTCGACACCGGCGCGTCCTCCGCCAGCATCAGCGACAGCAAGGCGAAAGCGCTCGGGCTCGCGATCGCACCTGGAGGCACGTCCCGCGGGGCCGGCGGAACCGTCGAGTCCGGGATCGTGAGCGGTGCGTCGATCAGGATGCCGGGGCTCGCGCTCGTGGACGAGCGCCTGAGCACGCTGCCGATCGACGCGATCGAGGTGCAGACCGGGCGGCCGATGGACGTGATCGTCGGCCACGACCTGCTGAGCCGGGCAGCTGTGGAGATCGACTACGCCGCGCGCATGCTCCGTATCACGGACCCCGCGAAGTTCAAGACGCCCGACGGCGTGGCGTCGCTGCCGCTCACGTTCAAGCAGAACCTGCCCTACGTGAAGGCGTCGTTCACGCTGCCCGGGCGCAAGCCGGTCGAGGGCGTGTTCGTGCTCGATGCCGGCGCGGCCACCGCGCTGACGCTCGCGCCCGATGTGGTCGAGCGCGAGAAGGCGCTGGACGCCGTGCCGCGGACGCTACGCTCTCGATACGGCGGTGTCGGCGGCATGGTCGAGAACCGCGTCGGCCGCATCGATCGCCTGCAGCTCGGGCCCTATTCGGTCCAGGCGCCCGTCACCGTGTTCCGGCGCCCGGGTCCCGGCGCGATCAGCGCGCCTGGCACCGCGGGCAACATCGGCGGCGAGGTGCTGCGGCGGTTCACGCTCACGTTCGACTACCGCAAGGCGCGCATGTGGCTCACACCCAACGCCGCGCTCGCGGAGCCGTTCGAAGCCGACATGACCGGCCTGGTCACGAGCGTGTTGCCGGATTCGACGCGGGCGCTCAAGGTGCTGTGGCTCCAGGACGACTCGCCCGCGACCGAGTCGGGCATCGAGCCCGACGACGTGATCGAGGCCGTGGACGGAACGCCGATCGCCGAGCTGCCGCCGCCGGCCGTGCGCGACATGTTCCGCCAGCCGGGAAGGACCTACCGGCTCACCGTGCGCCGCGGCAGCGAGCGCCGCGAGGTGGCGCTCACGACGCGCCGGCTGATCTAGCCGCGACGCAGCCGCCAGACGAGCAGCGGCGGCGTCACCAGCGTGGTGACGGCCACCATCACCACCACGGCGGCGTACACGGTGTCGTTCACGACGCGCTCGCCGTTCAGCGTCAGCGTGCGGCCGATGCTGGCGAAGATGAGCCCCACCTCGCCGCGCGGGATCATGCCCAGGCCCACCGCCAGGCGATCGACGCCGCCCCCGAGCACGCCCGCCGCGCACGCCTGCTTGCCGAGCACGGCGGCGAGCGTGAGCAGTGCCGCGAAGCCGAGCACGCCGGGTGTGGCGAACGCGGCCAGGTTGACACTCATGCCCATCAGCACGAAGAACACGGGGACCAGGAAGCCTGACAGCGGCTCGAGCAGCTCGTTCAGGTCACGCTTCTTCGCGTCGCGCGCGCGGAGCGCCTGGTAGTGGACGTCCTCCAGCACGAGTCCGGCCGCGAACGCACCCACGATCGGCGCCAGGCCCGCCCTGCCGGCGAGGAACGAGACCAGGAAGCAGAACGCGAGCGCGAACGAGACCAGCATCCCTTCGCCCGGCAGCCGCGCGGCGAACCGGAACGTGACGCGCGAGAGCCAGCGGCCCGCGACCACCGCGACGCCGAGGAAGCCGATCGCCTTGGCGACGATCAGCGCCAGCCCCGTCGCGTCGAAGGCGCGGCCCGCGTTCGCGGCGGCGATCAACCCGCTCACGACCGCGAGCACGATCAGTCCCAGCACGTCGTCGATGACGGCGGCGCCCAGGATGATGCGCCCCTCGATGCTCGTGGTGCGCTTCAGATCGCCGAGCACGCGCGCGGTGATGCCCACGCTCGTGGCCGTGAGCGTGGCGCCCACGAACCAATGCGTGAGCGGGCTTTGCCCGTGCAGGAACGCCGTCGACACGCCGAACCCGAGCAGCATGGGCACCATCACGCCCAGCACCGCGACGAGCGTCGCCGACAGCCCGACCGCGGCCAGCTTGCCGATGTCGGAGGCGAGCCCCACCTGGAACAGGAGGAACAGCACGCCGATCTGCGCGAACGCTTCCACGGTCGGCACCGTTCTCATGGAGTCGAGACCGTGGAAGCCGACGAGCCCGAGGTTTCCGAGCAGCACGCCCGCCGCCAGCTCGCCGAGCACCGTGGGCAGCTGGAACCGCTCGAAGAGCGCGCCGCCGAGGCGCGCGGAGACGAGGATGAGTGCCAGCGCCGCGAGCACCGGGAGCATGTCGGGGGCGGCGTGGCCGGTGACGGGCGCCGCGAGCGCGGGCCCCGCGCTCAAGAGCCATGCGACGACAGCACCCAGATACCAGCAGCGGAGTTCCACCCGGCCCTTGCGAATGCGGTGCATGCGGGAGTGTGTACCGCACCGAATATGGGGCGTCGAATCTCCGGACCGACCCCGCTCCACCGGGATCGATACGTTCGATCGAAGAGTTGTCCACAATGGCCGCGCCCGGTCTCCGAGCAGAGAGCGCGATTCGTGGGGTCGAGCGCTCCGCATGGGTATCGCGACGGGCTCGAGCGCGCTCACGAATTCCATTGATGGCGTGAAGCCCTGAGGCTAGCGTCTCGCCTCGTCGCGCGAGGAACCCCGACCTCTCTTCGCACGGAACTTCCGGAGAGCTCATGGCACGCACGCTCTTCTCCGTGTTGGCGTCAACGTTGATCGCCGCGCTCGCGCTGTCGGCGCACGCGCAGACCAGCGGCCGCGAGGTGACGTGCCGCGACTTCCGAAGCGGCGCCGACATCACGATCCGCGCGCAGCAACTGGCGCTCGACGGCTCGGTCGATGGGGCGTGGGATCCCGCGACGTCGGGCCTCTGCGTCGGCGCCGGAACGGATCTGAGCTTCGGATCCGTGCGCGACGGCCAGGGTGGCGCCTACGTTGCGTGGATCGAGCCGAACGGCAAGGGTACGAACCTTCGCGTCCAGCGCATGGATGCGAACGGCAACGTACGCGCGGGCTGGCCTGTGGCGGGCGTGCTCGTGTGTGGCGCCGACGGCGATCAGTACGCCGCTCGCATCACGACGGACGGAGCGGGCGGCGTGTACGTGGTCTGGCAGGACTATCGCGCCGGACAGGGTGACATCTATCTCTCGCGCTTGAGCCCCACAGGGGCACCCGCACAGGGCTGGCCCACGAACGGCATCGCCGTCTGCGCCGATTCGGCCGAGCAGTCGGGACCGCTTGTCGTGCCGAATGCCGCCGGCGGCGCCATCGTGTTGTGGCAGGACTACCGCAGCGGAGTGAGCCGGCTGCGCTCGAGCCAGGTGAGCGCTGGGGCCTCGCTTCCCGCCGAGGGCAGTGTCGCGCTCGCGACCGGCGGCGTCGCGCAGGGGAACATGCAGGCGGTGGGGGACGGTGGCGGCGGAGCGTACGTGGCGTGGGAGGAGACCGACGGCGCAGGAGGATACCGCGCGAGGCTCGGTCGCCTCGACAGCGCCGGGCATCCGCTCGCCAATTGGCCTGCGGCGGGCGTCGCGCTCTCGACGGCGACAGGCATCCAGCGCTTCCCCGTCCTCGCGCTCACCTCGGGCGGCGGCGCCTCCGTCGCCTGGTACGCGCGAGGATCCACCGCCGGTGAGATCCGCGTGCAGCAGGTGGACGGCGCGGGCGCGCTCCGAGGTGGATGGCCCGCGGAGGGGATCGAACTCGCCCCGGGCCCGGGCGAGCAATACGCGGCGGCGATCGTCGCCGACTCCTCCGGCGGCGCGTACGTCGCCTGGGAGGACTATCGCGCGGGAGCGCTCGGGGACGTCTTTGCACAGCACGTAGGCGCGCAGGGAGCACGGCTGTGGGCAGCGAGCGGTGCTGTCGTATGCGACGACCCGGCTGACCAGACGTCGCCGGTCGTTTTGCTCGCGCCGCTCGGCGGGCTGCGGGTCTCATGGACCGACGATCGGAGCTCCAGCCATGGGGAGTGGGCTGCCTCCGCCGCGCCCGTGTTCGAGCTGGCTTCCGTCGAGGTGGGCGCGGACGGCGTTCACTTCGTCTGGCACACGCCCGGCGGCACCGGGCTTGCACATCTCTATCGAGCGGGAGACAGCGGGAGCTGGCGGCGCGTCGCCAGCGCGACGGTGACCAGCGGCGACGTGGCGATCGTGGACGCCGACCCCAGCGCGGAGGCGCACGCGCGTTACCGGCTGGCGGTGTACGTCCGGGGGCGCGAGATCCGTACGCCCGAGGTCACCGTGGATGCTTCGGCGCGGCTGGTGCTCACACTCGAGCGGGTCCAGCCCAGCCCGGCGCGCGGCGCCTTCCGTGTGATGTTCACGCTCCCATCCGCATCGCACGCCATGCTGGAGCTGATCGACATTGCAGGGCGACGCATCGCCTCGCGCAGCGTCGGCGAGCTGGGAGCTGGCCGGCATTCGATCGAGTTGACCGAGGCGCGCACGGTGCCTCCTGGCCACTACATCCTGCGTCTCATCCAGAACGGGCACGCGCTCACCTCACCCGTGACGGTGCTGCGGTGAACCGAGTGCCGCGGCGTCGGCTCGGCACGCGCGTTACGATCGCGCTCCTGGGCGTGGCGGCACTGGCTGCCGGTAGCCGGCCGCCCCTATCGCCGTCGCGGCCGGCGTTCCCGCCGACTTCTCCGGCGGCGGCTCCAGCGTCCGGAGCGTCAGGGACGCGGGCACCGATGCCCAATGCGTCCGCGTCCGTCCGCCGAGGCGCCCAGGCGTTCTCGCTCGACACGCTCGCCACGTACGGGCCTCGTGTCTTCACGCGCATGAGCGACACGGTGAGCGCGTACATGGACGACTTCACGGCCCCCGTGGACACCTCGCGCCGTTACGTCCTCGTCGTCGCGAATGGAGCACCAGACGGGACGAAGCGCGTGACCCAATGCATCGTCTCGCTCAACGCGGCCACCGTGGTCGACGAGCAACAGCTCACCAGCGCGACGCCCGCGTTCTCCACCACGGTGGACCTTGTCACGAACAACCATCTCGACCTGGTTCTGCAAGGACCGCTCGGGAGCTTCGTCACCGTCGGCGTGGTCGCCGTGCCGAGCGGGGAGTTCCGCGTGTTCGGCCCGGAGACGTTCCCCCGCGCGTCGACCGCCCCACAGACCGTCACCCGATCTTTCGACGCGCCTGCGGACGGCTGTGCTCCGTTCACACTCCGGCTCGTGAATGGCGACGGGCTGGGTGGCGCGCGCGTGACCAGCGCCAAGGTGTGGCTGAACGGCACGCAAGTACTCAAGCCGAGCGACTTCGGCTCGGAGGTCGCGACGCTCCGCCGCCAGGTCTCCCTGCTCGCGCACAACACGCTCGAGGTACGGGTGGCCGGCGGCCCCGAGACGCATTTCGACCTCAGCATCACGGCCACGGATTGCACACCGCCGAGCCTCACCATCGAATCGCCCGCCGAGAGCCTGCTGACGAACGCCGATTCGGTGACTGTCACGGGCACCGTCGTCGACCGGTCGCCGACGGATGTGCGCGTGAACGGCGTCCTGGCGACGTCCGTGACTCCCACGGGATACACGGCCCGGGTCCCACTCCTCGCTGAGGGGATCGACACGCTCACGGTCGTCGCCACGGATGCCGCTGGCAACCACACCACGCTGACGCGCACGGTCTTCCGCGACTCGCAACCGCCGGCACTCGCTGTGAACACGCCGCCTGACAGTCTCGTCACGACGGCGTCCAGCATCGGGGTGAGCGGCACGGTCACGGACGCCCATACGGTGCTTCTGACCGTGAACGGCGACACCGTGACCACCTCGGGTGGAAGTTTCAGCTCCAGCGTCGCGTTGGCCCTCGGCGACAACACGATCACGGTGCGGGCGCAGGACTCGGCGGGTAACGCGAGCGTCGTCTCGCGCGCCGTCCGCAGGAGTCCGACGGGCGGCGGCAATCTGCCCCCCGACCCATCGCTCGTCGCGACACCGCTCGATCCCACGTCGATCACGCCGTTCCTCGACGGTACGCGATTCCTCTACACCGGCACGAACCCGATCCAGTCCGGCGTCGCGCAAGGCACCATCGAGGTGAACCGTGTCGCGGTGGTCCGCGGCCGCACGCTCATGCGCGACGGCTCGGTGCTCACGGGCGTCCGCGTCGAGATCCTCGACCACCCCGAGTTCGGGTTCACGGTCAGCCGCGCGGACGGGGGCTACGACCTGGCCGTGAACGGCGGCGGCCCGCTCACGCTGCGCTTCAGCAAGAACGGGTTCATCTCGGCACAGCGCCGCGTGGACACGCCGTGGCGGGATTTCGCGAGCGTTCCGGACGTGGCGTTGATCGGCTACGACCCCGAAGTCACGGCGGTGGACTTCTCCGCCCCGATCGAGGTGGCGCGCGGCTCGTCGGTGAGCGACACCGATGGAACGAGGCGGGCGACACTCCTCTTCGAGCAGGGGACGACCGCGCAGATGGTGATGCCCGACGGCTCACGCACGAATATGCCCAGCCTGCACGTGCGTGCGACCGAGTACACCGTGGGTCCGAACGGGAAGCTGGCCATGCCCGCCGCGCTGCCTCCCGCGAGCGCCTACACCTACTGCGTCGAGCTGTCAGCGGACGAGGCCGTGACGGCGGGCGCCGACCGGGTCGAGTTCTCGAAGCCCGTGCCGTTCTACGTCGAGAACTTCCTCGAGGCGCCGGTCGGCAAGGACCCCGACCAGAGGAATTACATCGTGTCGAACGCGAAGATCGAGGCCACCGGCTGGAAACCCAAATTCTCCCTCGACGCCGGCATCGAGGAGCTGGTGAAGGGCTTCACCATGATCCGCAACACCCGCTACGGCAACGTC
>Ga0209811_10000179_pt1 | contig 29986 bp, 20 predicted proteins | sample Coa_R1_6_FD_187161 | JGI IMG/M metagenome (GOLD analysis project Ga0209811, IMG submission 187161) | Surface soil microbial communities from Centralia Pennsylvania, which are recovering from an underground coalmine fire. - Coalmine... | ecosystem: Environmental > Terrestrial > Soil >... | reverse complement strand
CGATCGCGAATATCCGGCCTTGCTTGCCTGTCCGGGCGACGAGGTCGCAGGCTTCGTCGAAATCGTGGGTGACCGGCTTGTCGCAGACCACGTCGAAGCCGGCGTCGAGGGCGGCGGCGGAATAGGCATAGTGCGTATCGTTCGGCGTCATGATGGCGACCGCATCGATGCGATCGGGACGCTCGCGCTCCTTCGCGAGCATTTCGGCGACGTCGCCGTAGCTACGTTCGGGGTCGAGCCCTACGGCTGCGCCCGCGGCACGCGCGCGCGCCGGATCGCTCGAGACCACACCGGCGCTGACGGTGAACCAGCCGTCCATTTGCGCGGCGGTGCGATGCATCCAGCCGATCCAGGAGCCCAGGGCCATCGTCAGCGCGATCGTGACCAGGCCCATGCCCGCGGTGGCGAGAACGGGGTTGTCCCGCCGATAACGGTAGAGCTGGAAGATCAGGATCGGCACCAGCGCGCCCTTCACCAGCACGAAGGCGATCCAGGACTGGTGGATGACCGGGGCGAGCAGCGGGTTCCCCTCGCGATTCCCGAACCAGTGGATGCCGATCGAGGTGGCGAAGAGATCCAGGCTGTTGACGACGACGGCGGAAAACAGGACGAAGCGCATCATCTGGGGTCGTCTCGCGGGGCAGGCCGGTGAGCAGGTAGCATTCTACCGGAGCGCCCTTCGGGTTCAAGGGACAACGAACGAGAGGGATCTTGGTCGCGTCCAACGTCACGGTGTTCGCCGGTGTGTCCCTATTCGTATTCGGGGCGATATTCGGCAGCGGGGTCACGGCGCTGTCGTGGCGGCTGCCCCGCGGAATGTCATGGGTGCACGGCCGCTCGCGCTGTCCCGCGTGTTCACACGTTCTGGGCCCGCTGGACCTGGTCCCCATCCTGAGCTGGGCCCTCGCGCGCGGCCGATGCCGCTATTGCGGCGTGCGTGTGAGCCCACGCTACCCGCTGATCGAGCTCATGTGCGCCGCCTGGGCGGTGCTGGCGTGGACCCGGTTGGGCCTGGTCCCCGAGCTCCTGCCCGTGCTGCTCTGGGGCTGGCTCCTGGTCGCGCTCACGGTGATCGACCTCGACTTCAAGCTCCTGCCCGACGCGCTCACGTTGCCCGGCACCGTGCTCGCGGTGATCGCGGCGCTGCTCGGCCCCGGAGCGCAGCACGCGCTGCTCGGCATGGTGGTGGGCAGTGGCTATCTGTGGTTGTTCGCGTGGATCTGGCGGGTGTTCCTGAAGCGGGAGGGCATGGGCGGCGGCGACATCAAGCTCGCGGCGATGTTCGGCGCGCTGCTCGGGCCCGTGGGCGCGTTCCTCACCATCTCGTTCGCGGCGTTCGCGGGCGCGCTCGCCGGCGGGCTGCTCATGGCGCGCCGCCGCGGTGACCTGCGCAGCGAGCTGCCGTTCGGCACCTGTCTCGCGCCCGCGGCCATGGCGGTGTTCCTCTGGGGCGACCGCGCGGTCGAGGCATATCTCTCGCTGGTGCGTCATTAGAGGAGGCGCGCTTGAACAGTTCCACGGGCCACGCTAGCGTGAATGCCTTGCCGGACCCGGCTCCGCCGGGTGCCCCGGCTGTGCCGCTTCTCGGGTTCCGCTCCCGCTCCCGCCCCCGCCGGGCCCCGGGTGGCGCCGGAGGTGCCGTCCTGCTCGTCCCGTCCCCCAGCCCCAGGCTCGCCCGTGCACGCCGCGCACTCGCGGTGGCGCTGCTGCTCGTCCTCGCCACGGCGCTCGCCGGCTGCTCCGTCCAGAAGCTGGCGTCCAAGAGCGTGGCCGACTCGCTCACCAAGGGCCCGGACGTGTTCGGCACCGACAACGACCCGGAGCTGGTGCGAGACGCCCTGCCGTTCGGCCTCAAGACCATGGAGATGCTCCTCCATAATCTGCCGAATCATGAGGGGCTCCTGGTCACGCTGTGCAAGGGCTTCACGCAGTACAGCTACGCGTTCGTCCAGACCGACGGCGACCTGCTCGTGAACTCGGACTACGCGCGCTCGACCGCGCTGCACGAGCGGGCGTTCCATCTCTACCTGCGTGCGCGCGACTACGGCCTCCGTGCGCTGGCGCTGCGCCATCCCGGGATCGCCGACTCGCTCAAGCTGGCGCCCGCGCGCGCCGCCGCCAGGCTGGACGCCAAGGACCTGGCGCCGCTCTACTGGTGCGCGGCGAGCTGGGGCTCGGCGATCTCGCTTGGGAAAGACCGGCCCGAGATGCTCGCCGACCTGCCCGCGATCCGCGAGCTCGTGAACCGCGGCCTGGCGCTCGACGAGCGCTACGAGGCCGGTGCGTTCCACGAGGCCGCGATCGTGCTGGACGCGCTGCCGCCCGCCATGGGCGGCTCGGTGGAGTCGGCGCGCCACCACTTCGAGCGCGCGGTGGAGATCTCCGGCGACCGCCGCGCTTCTCCCTACGTGACGCTCGCGCAGAGCGTGTCGGTGATGCAGCAGGACCGCGCCGAGTTCCGCCGCCTGCTGGAGCACGCGCTGCAGTTCGACCCGGACAAGGACCCGTCGCAGCGCCTGGCCACGATCGTGCTCCAGCGCAAGGCCAAGTCGTTGCTCGAGCGCGAGTCCGATTTCTTCATCGACGACAGCACCGCTCCCGATTCCACCTCCTCTCAGGAGAAACGATGATCCGCAAGACCCGTCGCGGCGGGCGTTCGCTCGCCGCGCTGTTGGCTTCCCTGCTCTCGCTCGTCGCGCTCTCGCCTGCCGTGGCGCAGGCGCCGGCCGTGGTCAAGCTCGCCACGCTCGTCCCCGAGGGCTCGGTGTGGGACAAGGCGCTGCGCGACATGGGTGCCGAGTGGACCTCGTCCACGCAGGGCCGCGTCTCGCTGCGCGTCTATCCGGGCGGTGTCGCCGGCGACGAGCCCGACGTGGTGCGGAAGATGCGCATCGGGCAGCTCCAGGCCGCGGCGATCACCACGGCGGGGCTGGCGTCGATCGATCCCTCGTTCAACGTCTTCAACGTGCCCATGTTCTTCACCTCCTACCCCGAGCTGTTCGCCACGCTCGACAAGCTCGAGCCGGTGTTGAAGCAGCGGCTCGACGCCAAGGGGTTCGTGCTGCTTTCCTGGGGCCACGGCGGCTGGGTGTACTTCTTCACCAAGGAGCCGATCGGGACCGTGGACGGCCTGCGCCACACGAAGATGTTCACGTGGGCGGGCGACGACGAGATGGTGGCGGTGTGGAAGGCGAAGGGCTTCAATCCCGTGCCGCTCGCGGCCACCGACATCATGACCGGGCTGCAGACGGGGATGATCGACTCCTACCCCACGACGCCGCTGCTGGGCCTCACGCTCCAGTGGTACCGGCAGACGCCGAACATGATCGGCATGGGCATGGCGCCGCTGGTCGGCGGCCTGGTGATGAGCAAGGCCGCGTGGCTCAAGCTCCCCGAGGCCGATCGGACGAAGGTGCAGGCGGCGTGCGACCGCATGGAGAAGCGGCTCGAGATCGAGGTGCCGCGGCAGGACACCACGGCGGTGGGCGAGATGAAGAAGCGCGGGCTCACCGTGAACGCGGTCTCGCCCGCGGACCAGGCGCAGTTCCGCTCGGTCGCGGAGGAGTTCGCCACCGCCATGGCCGGCGTCAGGATCCCACAGGACGTGCTGACGCTGGCGCGCAAGGAGCGCGACGCGTTCCGGAAGGCGAACGGCGGGAGCAAGTAGCCCCCGCCGTGACGTTGGGGCACGCCACGCGAGCGCGTGGCGTGCCCGAATGTCGTCTAGCCCGCTTTGCGTTCCGTCGTCACCTCGCGGAGCGGCTCGCCGACCTGCGCCCACTTCGAGGCCGCCGCGATCTGCGCGTTGCGCATGCTCTCGAGGATCGAGTGCACGGAGAACGCGACCGCGGCGATCGTGGTGAGCCCACCCATCAGCTCGCCCCTCGACGAATCGCCGGCGAGCACCCAGCTGAACACGACCGCCACGAGCGAGAGCAGGTTCGAGAGCGCGAGCGGCGCCCAGTCGGTGCGATCCGGGGCGCCGGGGAACGCGTCGAGCTGCGCGAGCCTCGAGTGCCACTGGGCGCCGGAGCGGTCCGTCTCGTGGAACTCCTGCAGGTAGCCATCGACCAGGCGCGCCTGCCGGCGTGCACGCAGGTTGGCGTAGTAGCCGAGCGCGGCGCACACGACGACCGCGAGCATCTGGCCGGCGTTGCGCGCGCCGATCGCGTTGGAGAGCAGCACGGCGCTCGCGATCGCGGCGCCGGTCCAGCTCCAGTGTGCGGTCCGGTCGAGGTCGCGCGCCCGTTCCATCAGCGCCGCGTACTCGTGACCGCGAAGGTCCTCGGTCCCCGTCATGGCCCCTCCTGTCGGCGATGCCGGCCCGCCGTCCCGCACCGGGGACGACGTCACCGGAGGTATCGGCACGCGCGCGCCCGGCCTTGAGGGTGCCGCGCGGGTCGGTTCGTGCGTTGCCGCGGGTGCGCACGGATGCGACATTCCCCGCTCGCTCGACACATTCCACCCGGGGGCCGCCGCCATGCTTCATCGTCCACCCGCACGCGTGCTGTCGCTTCTCGTTATCGCCGTCCTGCTGACCGGCGCGGTCGCGGCTCGCGCGGCTGCGGCCGCCGAAGTGGCTACCCAAGCGTCCTCGGAAGCGGGCCCGAACTCCACCCTCGGCTACTACCGCTTTCCGTCGCTGCGCGCGGGCACGATCGTGTTCACCGCCGAGGGCGACCTGTGGCGCGTGCCGCTCGCGGGCGGCGTGGCACAAAGACTCACCTCGCACCTCGGCGAGGAGACGCGCGCGGCGATCTCGCCCGACGGCCGTACGCTGGCGTTCTCCGCGACGTACGACGGACCCACCGAGGTGTACGTGATGCCGCTCGCGGGCGGGCTGCCGAAACGGCTCACGTGGGACGGGCTCCGCGACCTGGTCGTGGGCTGGACGCCGCAGGGCGAGGTGCTGTTCACGTCGCGTCGCGGCTCGGGGCTGCCCGCGGGACAGCTCTTCGCCGTGCACCCGGTGAGCGGCGCCCGGCGCGCGATCGCGCTGTCGCAGGCGGCCGAGGGCGCGTGGGACGGCGGCACGCTCGTCTTCACCCGCCAGGAGCCGAACATCAGCAACACGCGGCGCTACCGCGGCGGCACGATCCAGCAGCTGTGGACGTGGGCCGGCGGGTCGGCGGAGGCGAAGCGACTCATGCCCGGGGACTCGGCCGCGAACCGCACCCCGATGCCGTTTCAGGGGCGCATCTACTTCGTCGACGACCGCAGCGGCAGCATGAACCTGTGGTCGGTGAAGCCCGACGGCAGCGACGCGCGGCAGCTGACGAATCATGACGGCTGGGACGTGCTCGGCGCCTCGCTCGACCAAGGGAAGATCGTCTACCAGCTGGGCGCCGACCTGCGCGTGCTCGACGTCGCGAGCGGTGAGGACAAGCCGCTCGACATCCGCATCGCCTCCGACCTGGACCAGTCGCGCGAGCACTGGGTGCAGAACCCGACCGACTGGGTGACTAGCGCCCACCTCTCGCCCACCGGCGACCGCGTGGCGCTGACGGCCCGCGGGCAGGTGTTCGTGGCGCCCGTGGAGGACGGCCGCCTCGTGAGCGTCACGCGCCAGCCCGGCGTACGCTGGCGGCAGGCGCACTTCATGCCGGACGGGAATTCGCTGGTGGCGCTCGGCGACGGGTCCGGGGAAGTGGAGTGGTCGAAGCTGCCCGCGAACGGCGTCGGCGATCCGTCGCCGCTCACGAAGGACGGGAAGGTGCTGCGCTTCGACGGAGTGCCCTCGCCCGACGGCAAGTGGCTCGCGAGCACGAACAAGGACCAGGAGCTCTGGCTCCTCGAGGTGGCGAGCGGCCAGCACAAGCGCATCGCCGTCTCCGAGGAATGGGACGACCCGCGCGACCTCGCGTGGTCGCCCGACTCGCGCTGGCTCGCCTATGTCCGGCCGGCGTCGAACCTGCTGACACAGGTCATGCTCTACGACACGAAGAGCGGCAGCACGACCGCGCTCACGAGCGAGCGCTGGGACAGCTACAGCCCCGCGTGGAGCCCCGACGGCAAGTGGCTCTGGTTCCTCTCCGACCGCCACTTCGACACGGTCGTGCGCAGCATCTGGGGCTCGCGGCAGCCGGATCCGTTCTTCGACCGGCCGACGCAGGTGTTCGGCCTCGCACTCCAGAAGGGCAGGCGCTCGCCGTGGGCGAGCCTCGACGAGCTGCAGGCCGGGGGCGGCGACGCCAAGGAGAAGCCGGCAGCGAAGGACGCGAAACCCGCGGCGAAAGGCGGTGATGCCGCCAAGTCGCCCGCACCGGTCACGATCGACTTGGACGGCCTCCGCTCGCGCCTGATCGAGGTGCCGGTCGATCCGGGGAACCTCCGCGCGCTCTCCACCGATGGCAAGCGGCTCTACTTTCTCACGAGCGAGTCCGATGTCGGCGCCAAGGCCGACCTCCAGTCGCTGGAGATCGCGCGCAAGCAGGATGGCGTCAGCACCGTGCTCGCCGGCGTGGACGGCTACGAGCTCTCGGGCGACTCGAAGAAGCTGCTGGTGAAGAAGGGCGACGCGTATTACGTGTTCGACGCCGGCGCCAAGGCGCCCGACAAGCTCGACAAGTCGAAGCTCCCGCTTGGCGGTTGGACGTTCTCGTTCGATCCCAAGGTCGAGTGGCGGCAGATGTTCACCGAGGCGTGGCGGCTCGAGCGCGACTATTTCTACGATCGCAGCATGAACGGCGTCGACTGGAAGGCGCAGCTCGCGAAGTTCCGGCCGCTCGCCGACCGCGTCACCACGCGCAGCGAGCTGGCGGACGTGTTCCAGCAGATGGTGGGCGAGCTCTCCGCGCTGCACATGTACGTCTACGGCGGCGACCAGCGGCGCGGCACCGACCAGGCCGAACCGGCATCGCTCGGCGCCCAGCTCGTGCGTGACGAGCGCTCGGGCGGCTACAAAGTGCAGCGCGTGTTCCGCACCGACCCCGACGAGCCGGCGAAGTTGGCGCCGCTCGCGAAACCCGATGTGGACGTGCGCGACGGCGACGTCGTGCTCGCGGTGAACGGCGTGCCCACGCTCTCGGCTTCCGACCCCGGCGCGCAGTTGCGCGGACAGGCGGGCAAGCAGGTGCTGCTCCGGGTCCAGCGCGCGGGTGGCTCGCCGCGGGACGTGATCGCCCAGCCCATCACCCCGGTGCGCGAGACCGACCTCCGCTACACCGAGTGGGAGTACACGCGGCGGCTGCGCGTGGACTCGCTCTCGGCGGGCCGCGTCGGCTACGTGCACCTGCGCGCCATGGGCGCTCCCGACATGGCGCAGTGGCAGCGCGACTACTTCCCGGTCTACGACCGCGACGGCCTGGTGATCGACCTGCGCGGGAACCGTGGCGGCAACATCGATGCGTGGATCCTCGGCAAGCTCCTCCGCCGCTCCTGGTTCTGGTGGCAGCCGCGCGCCGCGCACGCGTTCGCGAACATGCCGTTCGCGTTCCGCGGCAAGATCGTGGCGCTGGTGAACGAGACCACGATCTCGGACGGCGAGGCGTTCGCCGAGGGCTTCCGCCGGCTCGGGCTCGGCAAGGTGGTGGGCACGCGCACGTGGGGCGGCGAGATCTGGCTCTCGCAGGACAACTTCCTCGCCGACCGCGGCATCGCCACCGCCGCCGAGACCGGCGTGTTCGGCCCCGAGGGCGACTGGCTGATCGAGGGGCACGGCGTCGATCCCGACGTGGTCGTGGACGATCTCCCACATGCCACCGCCGAGGGCGCGGACGCCCAGCTGGACGCCGCTGTTAGACTCCTCCTGGACGAGATCAAGGCCGATCCCGTGAAGCGACCGGCGACCCCGAAGTATCCCGACAGGTCAGGACGGCACTAGATGAGGCGGTTCAGCGGTCGCACGGCGCTCGCACTGGCGTTGCTCGCCTGGGCGAGCGTGGCTCCGGCGACCGCGAAGCCGATCCTGTTCCCTCCCACGCCGAACGGGCCCGCCCAGTGGCGCGACGAGCGCGACATCGCGCCGTTCGAGGCGGCGTGGAAAGCCGAAGGCCTGAAGCGCGCGCGGCGGACGGCGCTGACCGCGACGCCGAACCAGCTCGCCTACGACGTGAGCTGGTACGACCTCGACCTCACGTTCAATCCGCCGGGCTCGCAGGTCTCGGGCACGGTCCGCGTGCGCGCGAAGGTGCTCGCGGGGCCGCTCTCGACGATGGACCTGGACTTGAGCGCGAGCCTGGGGGTCGCTGCCGTCACCTCGTCAGGCGTCCCGGCCTCGTTCTCGCGCCCGGGTGACCTGCTCACGGTGAACCTGGACCGCGCCTACGCCACCGGCGAGTTCATCGACGTGCGCGTCACCTATTCGGGGAGCCCGGTCGCGGGCTATTTCGGCTACACGATCGCCAACGGTCGCCAGCTGATCTGGAGCCTCTCCGAGCCCTACGGCGCGCACACGTGGTGGCCGTGCAAGGACCAGGCCGCGGACAAGGCCGACTCGGTGACGATCCGCTACACCGTGCCCTCGGGCCTCACCACCGCGTCCAACGGCACGCAGCTCTCGACCACGGACAACGGCATCCAGGCGGTGACGCGCTGGCGCGAGAGCCACCCCATCGCCACCTACCTGGTCTCGATCGCGAGCTACCCCTACACGCACACGGTGGACTGGTACCGGCCCGCGCCCAGCGACTCCATGCGCATCGACTTCTTCAACTACCCCGAGACCGCCGGCGGCGTGGCGGCGGTGCAGGCCAAGGTGAAGACCATGATCGGCGCCTACGCCGCGCGTTTCGGGCCCTACCCGTTCCAGGACGAGAAATACGGCCACGCGCAGTTCCAGTTCAGCGGCGGCATGGAGCACCAGACATGCACCAGCATCGGCGCGTTCGCGGAGTTCGTCGTCGCGCACGAGCTGGGGCACCAGTGGTGGGGCGACCTCGTCACCTGCCGCGACTTCCACCACATCTGGTTGAACGAGGGTTTCGCCACCTACATGGAGGCGATCTGGGCGGAGTCGCAGGGCGGGCCCGCCGCGTACCACGCCGACCTCGCGTTCAACAAGTACTACGGGCCCGGCACCGTGTACGTGCCCAACGCCACGAACGAATCCCGGATCTTCGACTCGGATCTCTCCTACGACAAAGGCTCGTGGGTGCTGCACATGCTGCGCCACGTGCTCGGCGACGCCACGTTCTTCGCCGCGATGCTCCAGTACCGCGCCACGAACGCCTACGGCACCGCGACCACGGAGACGTTCCGCGCCGCGTGCGAGGCGGTCTCGGGTCGCGATCTCGGCAAGTACTTCCAGCAGTGGGTGTACGGGGAGCGCTACCCGGTCTACCGCGCCACGTGGACGTCGCACGCCGCCGGCGGCGGCTTCGACGTGGCGCTCGCGCTCGAGCAGCGACAGGGCTGGCAGCTCTTCACCATGCCGGTCGACGTGCGCATCACCACGAACGCGGGCCCGCGCGACTTCACGGTGCCGGATTCGCTCGCCTCGCAGTCGTTCACGCTGCACGTGGACGCGGAGCCCACCGCGCTCGACCTCGACCCCGATGACTGGATCCTCAAGCAGGTGGATCGCGCCGTCGTGCAGCCGCCGTTCGACCGCGCCGTGCTGGTGGTGAACGGCGTCGACTGGGCCTCGTACGGCGCCGAGATCACCACCGCCTACACCGACCGCGCGTTCTCGGGCAACTACACGATCGACTTCTGGGACCACTTCAACGCGCCGCCGGGCGGCTATCCCGTGGTGCTGCCGGCGCCGCTCGGGCACGGACCCGTACCGCCCGAGGTGCTGGGCCACTACCGGAACGTGGTCTGGGTCGGCAACGACTTCAACGGCGACGTGGACTCGTGGGTGCAGACCCCGATCCGCTCCTACCTCGACGCCGGCGGCAACGTGTACCTGCTGTGCAAGGACGCGCAGGTGTTCCTGGACGACGGGCTGCTCGCCTATCTCGGCATCACGCTCACGAACGTGGGCGCCACCATCAACGACTGCCTCGCCACGCGCCCGGGCCTCTCGAGCCTGACGCGCACCGGCACCCAGTCCGCGAACGCCGTGTTCGACACCGTGCGCACGCAGCCCGACACCCAGCTCCTCTACAAGACCACGAGCGGGTTCTCACCCCAGCGCGGCGTGGGCGTGGTGCGGCTGCGCGCCGGGGGTGCGGGGCTGCGGGCGAATGGCGGCCGCTTCGCGTTCCTCTCCGGCCGGCCTTATCGCTGGACGCACACGCTCCTCAACGCGACCAGCACGACCCTCCTCGGGCAGTACTTCCAGGAGCCCTTGAACGGGACGGGCGTGCCGCCGGCGACGGGTGTGCTCTCGCTCGCGCCGCTGACACCGAACCCGGGGCGTGGCGCGCGCACGTTGCGCTTCACGCTGCCGGCCGCGGGTGAAACGCGGCTCGAGATCCTGGACGTGACCGGCCGCCGGATGCGCACGCTGGCCGCGGGCGTGCTCGAGGCGGGCCCGCACGAGCGCACGTGGGACGGCCGCGACGAGCGCGGGAACCTGGTGCACGCGGGGCTCTACTTCGTGCGGCTGCGCGCGGGCGGCACGCTGACGGAGCGCTTCGTCCAGCTGCCGTGACGGAATGTCGCCGTCTTCTGCGACGCATGACCTGATCCTCAGCCGGGGCCGGCGCCCTCGTCGTTCTCGCTCCCCCGCGGGCCGCGCCCCACGCCCACCAGCCGCGCGAGCGTGCGCGCGGGCGCCAGGATCGGTGGTGGCAATCCCTGCTCGGAGCGCCACAGCGACGCCGTGCGCCGCACGGCGAGCGTCCACAGCGCGGCGACGACGACGAGGAACAGGAGCACCGCCAGCCCCGTGGCGCCGCGCTCGGCGCGCATCTGGAAGATGGAGTGGTCGTAGACCGTGTGCCACGCTGCGGGTTCGATCAGCGCGAGCCAGCGCCGCCTCGCCGCCGGACCCACTGGCGTGGGTACCCCGGGCCCGTCGCGCATCGCGCGCGCGAGGTGGCTGCCCATGAGCGTGCCGAGCAGCGCGTGCACCGGCACCGCGAAGATGGCGCGCGACCAGCCGGCGTGCGCGCCCTGCCAGAGCACGCGCACGTTCTCGAGCGCGGCGAAGCCGAGCGACACCGAGACCGCGTACACCACCCAGTCGAACGGCTCGTCCAGCGCGTGGTCACCGCGCGAGGCGACGGCGAGAACGCCGAGCTTGCACGCCTCCTCGAGCAGGCCGACGCCCACGAACACGAACAACAGCCGCACCGGCCACGTCAGGCTCGGGTCGGCAAGCCGCGCCTCGATCGGCGCCAGCATCACCTCCGCCACGATCGCGGCCCCGCCGGCGAACGCGCCCGCGAGCAGGTAGCGCACCACGTTGCGGATCGGCTCGCGGCGCGGCGAGTCCACCATCCAGATGACGTGGACCAACAGCAGGATGGGGGTGACCGCCAGCGGCAACAGCGTGAAGTCCACGCGGCCGGCCCTCGCTCTAGCCCAGGTTGTGGAACACCCTCTGGACGTCCTCGTCCTGTTCGAGCGAGTCCACGAGCTTCAGCACCATGTTCGCCTGGTCGTCGGGCAGGTGCGTCGGCGTCTGCGGGATGTACTCGAGCTCCGAGGAGAGCGGCGTGATCTTCCGGTCCTCGAGCGCCTTGGCGACGTGCCCGAAATCCGAGAACGCACAGCGCAGCAGCAGCTGCGAGTCCCCTTTCTCGCCCGTCGTCTCGCCCAGCTCCTCGAGCCCGGCGTCGATCAGGTCCAGCTCCAGCGCCTCGGCATCGACCCCGGCCGGGTTCAGCCGGAACACGCCCATGCGCTTGAACTGGAACGACACGCTGTTCGAGCTGCCAAGGTTGCCGCCGCCCTTGGTGAAGTGATGGCGGATGTTGCCCACGGTGCGCACCGGGTTGTCCGTCGCCGCCTCGACCAGGATCGCGACCCCGTGCGGGCCATAGCCCTCGTACAGGATCTCCTCGTAGCCGGCCGTGTCGTGGCCGGACGCCTTCTTGATGGCGTTCTCGACCTTGTCCTTGGGCATGTTCACGGACCGCGCGTTCTGGATCACGCGCCGCAGCGAGGGGTTCGACTCCGGGTTGGGGCCGCCCTTCTTGACCGCGATCGTGATCTCCTTGCCGATGCGCGCGAACGCCTTGGACATGCGGTCCCAGCGCGCGAACATCGTCGCTTTGCGGGTCTCGAAGATGCGTCCCATGGGCTCTCGAAGGAAGTGGGGGTCACGCGGGCAGGGCGCCCGGCGCAGGGGTCACGGACCGCGCAGCATAGTCGTCGCCGAGCGCGCGTTCAACGGCGCGCGCGACCGCGGGCGGGGTGCCCGCGTGGTGCGGTTCGTGTATAACCGCCCGAACCCAGGAGGCCGAGATGCCGATCCTCTCCCGTTCGATCCTGCTGCTGGCGCTGTCCGCGAACACGTTGTGGGCGCAGGCCACGGTGCACCAGCACTACGCGAAGGACGCGCGCACCGAGCAGCCCGCCGCCGACGGCCGCATGGCGCCGAGGCTCCAGTCGCTCGGCAGCCACAAGTTCCCGGTCAGCACGAAGTCCGCGGAGGCGCAGAAGTTCGTCGACCAGGGCATGAACCTGAGCTACGGGTTCAACCACGCCGAGGCGGGTCGCGCATTCGCGGAAGCCGCGCGGCTCGATCCGCGCTGCGCGATGGCGTTCTGGGGACAGGCGCTCGTCCTCGGGCCCAATATCAACGCGCCGATGGATCCGGGCGACGAGGCGAAAGCGCAAGCCCTGATCGGCCAGGCGATGGCGCTCCGCTCGGGCGCCTCGGCGCGCGAGCGTGGCTACATCGAGGCCCTCGCGAAACGCTACGAGGGCAAAGCCGAGCGACGGAATGCCTGCGATTCCGCATACGCACAGGCCATGCACGAGCACGCGAAGCGCTTCCCCGCCGACCTCGACGCGCAGGCGCTCTGGGCCGAGGCGGCCATGGACCTGAGGCCGTGGAACTACTGGCGCCCCGATGGCACGCCCTACCCCGGCACGCTCGAGATCCGGTCGCGGCTCGAGGACGTGATCGCCAGGGACGCGAACCATCCCGCAGCGCTCCACCTCTACATCCATCTGCTCGAGTCCACGCCCGAGGCCTACAAGGCCGAGCCGGCCGCGGACCGGCTGCTCGCACTCGTGCCCGGCGCCGGTCACCTGGTGCACATGCCATCGCACATCTACCAGCGCGTGGGCCGCTACGCCGACGCCGCGCACAGCAACGAGCTGGCGATCGCGGCCGACGAGGACTACCTCACCCAGTGCCGCGCGCAGGGCATGTACCCGATGGCGTACTACCCGCACAACATCCATTTCCTGTGGTTCGCGGCGACGATGCAGGGTCGCTCGAGCGCGGCGATCGCCGCGGCGCGGAAAACGGCGTCTCAGGTGACCGACTCGGCGCTCGCCGCGCTGCCGCTGCTCGCGGGTTTCCGCGTCGTGCCGTGGTACGCGCTCACACGCTTCGGGAAGTGGGACGAGATGCTGGCCGAGCCGACGCCGCCGCCCGCGAACCGGTTCATGACCGGGACCTGGGCGTACACGCGTGGCCTGGCGCTGCTCGCCAGGAATCGCCGTGACGAGGCGGCGAAGATGCTGGACACCGTGAAGGCGATCGCCGCCGACACCTCGCTCAACTTCACGCTGTTCTCGCCGAACACCGCGCGCGCGATCCTGTCCGTGGCGCCGGAGGTGCTCGCCGGCGAGCTGGACGCCGCGCGCGGCAACCACGAGTCGGCGATCGCGCACTTCCAGCGCGCGGTCCTGCTGGAGGATGCGCTCGTCTACACCGAGCCCGAGGAATGGCACTACCCGCCGCGGCAGGCGCTCGGCGCCGAGCTGTTGGCCGCGGGGCGCCCGCGCGAGGCCGAGGTCGTCTACTGGCAGGACCTGCGCAAGCACCCGGAGAACGGCTGGTCGCTCTACGGGCTCGCGCAGGCGCAGGCGGCGCAGGGGAAGACGGCACAGGCCGCCGAAACGCGCGCGCGCTTCGCGAAGGCGTGGGCGCAGGCGGACATCCAGCTCACGGCGTCGCGCGTCGCGCCGCGCTGACGTCTCTCGAGGCGGACGAAACGGGCGGCCGCATCGATCTCGGCCGCCCGTTCGCGTTCAGCTGGGGGCAAGGCGTCTCAGGGCTTGGTCGGAGACGCCTTCTCGTTCGCGGCGGAGCTGGCGGCGGGCATCGGCGGCGACGCCGGCTCCGCTTCGGCGACCTGCTTCAGGTTCGTGAGCCCGGACTCGAAGTCCTTTCCGATCATCGCGTCGAGGCTCACGAACATGCACATCACCTTCGACGCGTAGTTGTTGTTGCCGTCCATCGCCCACGTCACGCGGCTGCCACTGCCTTCGGGTGCGATCGTGAAGTGCACCGCACTCGGGGGCTGGGGCGGCTTCATGAACTCGAGCTTCTGCGTGAGTGAGCCGGGTGGCGTGGCGTCGGTGATGGTCATGCGGCCCTCGCCCACATCCCTGTTGCCGACCCACGAATAGGACGCGCCCACGCCGCTCGCCGGCCCCTCGAACTTGACCTTCATCGCCGGATCGAGCTTCTGCCACGGCGACCACTCGTGGAAGCGGTGCATGTCGTTCAACACCGCGAACACGGCTTGCGGCGGCGCCGCCATCGACAGGCTGCGCTCGACGTGGAACGTGGCCGGCCGCGTCGCCGCGATCGAGAGCACCGCGACGATGCACACGGTGATGACCATGAACAATGTGACCGCGATTCTCTTGAGCATGGGGCACCTCCTTGAGCGGAGGAAGTTACTCCCGGCGCCGCTCCGCCGCCGAACGGAGCTTCCCAGCGCACCCTCGCGCGCCCACGAGCGCGGAGCAGCCCAAGGCACAGGTCGCCGCGGGCAGGGACCCTCGGCGAGCGCTCCTCGCCCGGCGTCCTGGAATGGAACGTTGACTGAATTACGAAGCGCATTTTCGACGGCCATTCGCACGCGCACGTGCGCGGAAGTGGTACCCGAGCAACCCCGCGAATCACCTCGACTTGGCCGGTTCCGCTTGATTCCTGGAGCCCTCGGCGTAGCGTGAATTCCAGCGGCAGCGCCGGCAGCAATCGAAATCTCCGCCGGCGCCACAGACGTGCGCTGGAGACCGCCTGGGCCTGCCGCGGGCCCGTTCCGGGCGGACCGCGCACAGACACCCATGGGGTGAGGAGTCATGTCGGCAGTCGTTTCGCTGATTCCGCTGGTGCTTCTGGGTCTCGGCGTACTCGTCGTGCTGTTCCTGCTCGCCGGGATCCGGTTCATTCCCAACAACAAGGTGGGCATCGTCGAGATGCGCATCAGCCCGAAGGGCTCGATGGACAAGGGCGTCATCGCGCTCCACGGCGAGGCCGGCTTCCAGCCCGGGCTGCTGCGCGGCGGTCTTCACTACCTGTTGCCCATCCAGTACGACGTGCACATCGTGCCGCTGGTCACGATCCCGCAGGGCAAGATCGGCTATGTCTATGCCCGCGACGGCCAGATGCTCCCGTCGTCGCAGGTGCTGGGCTCCAACTCCGTCGCCACGGACTTCCAGGACGTGACCGAGTTCCTGCAGAAGGGCGGCCAGCGAGGTCCGCAGCGCAAGATCGTTCGCGAGGGCATGTATGCATTGAACCTCGCCCAGTTCGTGGTCATCACCGAGGAGCGCCTCTATTACCTCCCGCTCGAGAAGGGCGAAGAGGAAGTGTTCCAGCGCATGGCCAAGGTGCTCCGCGAGCGCGAGGGGTTCGCGCCCGTGGTGATCAAGGGCACCGATGACAACATCGGCATCGTCACGGTGCACGACGGCCCGTCGCTGCCGCCGGGGCAGATCATCGCGCCCACGGTCGGCGAGGACGCGTCGATCCGCGAGACCTACCACAACAGCTTCCAGGATCCGGAACGCTTCCTCGCGGCCGGCGGGCTGCGCGGCCGCCAACTTCAAGTCCTGGTGGAGGGCACGTACTACATCAACCGGCTGTTCGCCACCGTCGAGATGGTCCCCAAGACCGTGGTCGAGGTCGGCAACGTCGGCGTGGTCGTGTCGTACACGGGCGAGGCCGGCACCGACGTCTCCGGCGCCGAATACAAGCACGGCGAGCTGGTGCTCAAGGGCACGCGCGGCGTGTGGAGCGAGGGGCTCCTGCCCGGCAAGTACGCGTTCAACACGTACGCGGGCAAGTGCATCATGGTCCCGACCACGAACTTCATCTTGAAGTGGACGCGCGGCGAGACGGGATCGCACAAGTACGACGAGAATCTCTCCGAGGTGGCGCTGATCACCAAGGACGCGTTCGAGCCGTCGCTGCCGCTGTCCGTGGTCGTGCACATCGACTACCGGAAAGCGCCGCTCGTCATCCAGCGCTTCGGCGACATCAAGAAGCTGGTCGAGCAGACGCTGGATCCGATGGTGTCGGCGTACTTCAAGAACATCGGGCAGACGCGCACGCTCATCCAGTTGATCCAGGAGCGCAGCGACATCCAGCAGATCGCCGGACAGCAGATGAAGGAGAAGTTCGGCCAGTACAACCTCGAGCTGCAGGAGGTGCTGATCGGCACGCCGACGTCCGGCGCGCCCGGTGGGCAGATCGAGCAGATCCTGCTCCAGCTGCGCTCGCGGCAGATCGCCACGGAGCAGGTCGAGACCTACAACCGCCAGCAGATGGCGGCGGTGAAGGAGCGCGAGCTGCGTGAGGCCGAAGCGCGGGCCAAGCAGCAGACGAACATCACCGAGTCCGAGCTGTCGATCGTGGTCCAGGCCAACAACGGCAAGGCCGACGTGGCGCGCGCGCAACAGGAGGCGGTGAAGATCCAGACCATCGCCGGCGCCGAGGCCAATCGCATCACGGTGCTGGGCCAGGGCGAGGCCGGCAAGGTGCTGGCGCTCGCCGGTGCGGACGCCCAGCGCGCGGCGCGCGTCGGTGTCGCGCAGGCGCTGGCGATCGAGGAGCAGGTGCGAGCCTACGGCGGCCCGCGGTTCCAGCTCACGCAGATGGTCATGAATCGATTCTCCGAGGCCATCCAGGCCTCGGGCGTGGACGTGGTGCCGCGCGTCGTGGTGGGCGGCGGCGGCCACGATGGCAACGGCGATGGCGGGGCGATGACCGGCAACGTCATGCAGGCGCTGTTGACGCTGCTGCTCTCGGAGAAGGTCAGTGGTGACGCCACCACGCCCTCGACGGCACGGAGCGCCGAGGCCGAGGCGATCCGCCGCCAGATCCGCGAAGGCATGGAGGACGGCAAACAGGAGCGGTGACGGCGGTTGGCTCACGCGACGGCCGGGCGGTGCGCGATCGGCGCCGCCCGGCCGTTCTTTGCCGGTGGGTGGATTCACCCCCGTCGTGCAAGATGGTGAACCCACTCGCCTTGGCGGCCGATACCCGGCCTCGTGGGACGCCGCCGACTCCGCATCAGCCCCATCCTGCTCAGCAAGACCTTGGGCTTCGTCTGGAGGACGACGCGCAAGGCCTTGATGAGTAGTGTGTTGCTGGGCTTTCTCGGGCTCTGCCTGCTCGGCTTCCTGGTCGGCCGCGAGGAGGTGCGGAACCCCATCCCCGTTCCCACCGAGCAGGTGTTCGACAACCTGCAAGTCTACTCCTACCGCGACTCGCCCTCGGACACGACCGTTCACTTCGTCGTCGAGCTGACGGCGTTCGGCAAGCCGTTCGCGGAGTACGACGTGGACCAGCGCCGCTTCGTCACCAGCGGCTTCGGGCGGCGCTACGACCGCGCGTTCAGCGGCGCCCACTACTCGGCGCTGAGGCTGCGCGGCCACGCCGGCGAGGGCTGCTGGATCGCGGTGCCCGACTCCTCGACGATGGCGCTCACGCAGGGCCAGTTCGATGAGCTGACGCAGAAGACGCTCGACTACGTGCGGCCCGTGGGCATCGTCACCGGCCTGCTGGGACTTTGCTCCGGCTACTCGATCGGCTACCGCCTCGGCCAGTGGGAGGCGTCGATCGGCAACCCCCGCGTGCAGCGCGCGCTGCTCGCGCTGCCCGGCATCCAGCGCATCCTCACGCGCGAGGCTTGGCGCCGCGTGCTGCTCGAGCCCGCGTTCATGAGCTCACAGCCCGACGCGGCCACGTTTGCGGCCGTGCTCGATCAGCAGCGGCTCTACAACCGCTTCTACCTGTTGGCGCTGGAGGACACGAGCCGGTTCATCCAGCACGAGGCCGACCGGCTCATGGCCGCCGGCCAGCCCGAGTACGCGCGCGCCATGATGTCGTTCGAATCGGCCGTGCGCCGCGCGAACACCGACAGCGTCACGCTCACCTCGCACGACTTCCGCGCCATCGAGACCTGGGCGAGCATGCTGTTCAGCCGCGGGCACTGGGCGAACTTCGTGCGCGACACCACCGACGACGCGCGCTTCCGCTACCTGGGCGCACTCGCGCATTACAACCTGAGCCCGCCCGAAGGCCCCAGCTCGAGCGGCCGTCACGCGCGGCAGGTGTGGGTCGGTCCGCGCGCGCTGGTGAAAGTCGACGGCGAAGAGGGCTACATCTCCGACGAGATCCCCGCGACCACCCTCGGCTGCCCGGTCGGCTGGAAGCCGTGGATGATGCCCGGTGGGCCCGAGGAGGAGCGCAACTACTTCGCCATCCGCTGGGTGAAGCCGCCGGGCGCCGAGTTCCTGCAGGTGGCGAAGGCGCTCGGCAACGTCACCATGCGCATGGCGACGCTCGCACGCGGTGCCCGCACGCGCACGGAGGAGACGAGTGTGGCGGACACGCCGCGGCATCGCAGCTCTGCGCCGCCCGCGCACCTGGACCGCGTGGCGCACGACTCGCTCCACGGCACGCCGCCGTTCGACAGCACGATCTCACCACGCGACAGCCTGGCGCACGCGTGGGAGGCGCTCGTGGACACGGTGAAGAGCCTCGTCCACAACAAGGCGATGGCCGCGCCGGCGGATAGCGCGCGTTGATGCGGGGATGCACCCTCGGGTTCATCGATACAGGGCCTTGATCGCGCCCCAGCTCCCGATCCGCGTGCTCGAGGTCGCGCGCGTGGTCGTGCCGCTCGGCCCGGTCGAGATCGTCGCGCTCGAGCTGGTCGTGATCGACGCGACGCCGATGACCGAGCACCGGTACATCTCGTTCGTGGGCGCCAGCGTGATTTCGCCGCTCGCGACGGCGGCGGCGATCTCATCGTCCGAGAAGAGCTGGCGGGGAGCATGACCTGCCGTGAACGTGATCTGGACTTCTGCCCAGAGCGGGTTCATCCCGTCGGCCGGGACGGCGTCGATCACCGAGATGAACGGTTGCCCGCCGGGGAGACCGGGGTCCGATTGGTAGATGATGTTCTGCTGATGGTTCTTCGCCAGGAGCGTCGCCTGGGCCCTGGTAAGCTGGAAGAAGTTGATCGTGAAGAGCTCGTGATCGTAGTAGGCAGGCATGCGGCCGGCGACGCCGTTCGGGCTGCCGGCCCACGCGACTCCCAGGAGCGCACTTGCTCCTGCGATCAGGACGCCGAGCGTGAGCAGCAGTTTCGCAAGCGGGACTCTCATGGAACACCTCCGGGCAAGGTGGATCCCCATGCGGCCTCATCGGCGACCTCGAGCGATATTCGGGCAGGGCGCGCCCGGCGGCCATCGGGGCTTCTACGGAGCGACGACGCACATGACCTGGCGGTAGACGAAGCGTTGCCAGAAGAGCCACGACAGGCTCCGCGTGCGCTCGCGGTCGAGCCGGTAGGCCACGAGCGCCCAGCAACTCGAGCAGGAAGAAGAACACGAACAACCACATCGCCATCGTCGACCTGCTGCTCGACGCGCGCGCGACGCGCGCGCTGTCGTTCAACCGCTGGAACGCCTGCGGATACGACGAGGTAGAACCTCTACGCGCTGCGTTCGATCCGCGTGCGTGGTTCGCCAAACATGCGCGACTGCACGCGTTAGGCAGCGACGCTTGCGAACCGGTCGCTTCGGGTGCTTTCGGAAGTGAGCTGGCTTTCACAAATTCACTTGCGGTGGGTGGAGCGGTTAACTAGCCTTCACACACGTCCCAACGCCGATCCGCCCCCCGCGGGTCCGCGTCACCCGCCGCGCTCGCTTCGCGCCGGTTCGTGCCCCCAGCGTCGGGCTGACGATCGTTTCACGGACCCCGGTCCATCTGACTCGATGGCCATTTCGGGGCCCGGTGCTCGCGTCACACCGTGTGAGCCCCCGATCTCGCGGACCTCTGCACCCAGCGTGTGTCTTGTGCGTGGTGCAGGAAGGAGGACCAGTCCCGTCCCCGGCGGCGCACGAGGCGCAGGCCGGTCTCCCGCGATCCCTGCCCCCGCGACGCCTGCTCGGCCCCCGACGTGCTCGAGCCGCTCGTCCTCAACTGCTCACCCTGCCGGCCCAGCCGCACAGGGAGTGAGGGCTGAAGCATGATCACGCAATGGCGCGGTCCCACCGTATTCAGAATCCCACTCGTCACCACGCTCCTGCTGCTTTCGGCCGCCTTCATCGTGGCGCCCGCACACGCCACGCCGTCCGATCTCGTCATCAGCCAGGTCTTCGGCGGCGGCGGCAACGCCAGCGCGCCCTACAAGAACGACTTCATCGAGCTGCACAATCGCGGCGCCACGACGATCAGCCTCGCCGGCTATTCGGTCCAGTACGCTTCCACGGCGGGCACGACCTGGCAGGTCACGAACCTCGCGGGGTCGATCCCGGCGGGTGGCTACTACCTCGTCCAGGAGGCAGCCGGCGCAGGCACTGGCGCGAACCTTCCGCCGGCCGACGCCAGCGGCGGCATCCCCATGAGCGCCAACAACGGCAAGGTGGCGCTGGTGAGTAGCACCACCGCCCTCTCCGGGTCCTGCCCGACGGGCGGCGTCCTCGACTTCCTCGGCTACGGTACCGCCAACTGCTTCGAAGGCGCGGGGGCGGGCCCCGCCCTTGTCAACACCACGGCCGCGGTGCGCAATGCCTCGGGCTGCGCGGACACCGACAACAATGCCACGGACTTCGCCTCCGGTGCCGTGAACCCGCACAACAGCGCCTCGAGCGCGGTGAGCTGCCAGCGCACGCTCACCTACCTGGCCGGGGCCAACGGCAGCATCTCGGGCACCACGCCGCAGTCCGTGACCTACGGCGGGAACGGCTCGGCCGTCACCGCGGTCGCCGATCCCAACTACCACTTCGTGAGCTGGAGCGACGGCGTGCTCACCGCCGCGCGCACGGACATGAACGTGCAGTCCGATCTCACCGTGACGGCGACGTTCGCGATCAACCAGCACACACTCACCTACAACGCAGGGGCGAACGGGTCCATCAGCGGCACCACGCCGCAGACCGTGAACCACGGTGCCGACGGCACCGCGGTCACCGCGGTCCCGAACGCCGGCTACCACTTCGTGAACTGGAGCGATGGCGTGCTCACCGCCACGCGCACCGACACGAACGTGCAGGGCGACATCAGCGTCACCGCGTCGTTCGCGATCAACCAGTACACGCTCACCTACAACGCCGGTGCCAACGGGTCCATCAGCGGCACCACGCCGCAGACGGTGAACCACGGCGCCGACGGCACCGCGGTCACCGCGGTCCCGGACGCGAACTATCACTTCGTGAGCTGGAGCGACGGCGTGCTCACGGCGACACGCACGGATACGAACGTCCAGGGCGACATCACGGTCACCGCGTCGTTCGCCATCAACCAGCACACGCTCACCTACAACGCCGGCGCCAACGGGTCGATCAGCGGCACCACGCCGCAGACCGTGAACCACGGCGCCGACGGCACCGCGGTCACCGCGGTCCCGAACGCCGGCTACCACTTCGTGAGCTGGAGCGACGGCGTGCTCACCGCCACCCGCACGGACACGAACGTCCAGGGCGACATCACGGTCACCGCGTCGTTCGCGATCAACCAGTACACGCTCACCTACAACGCCGGGCCCAATGGGTCCATCAGCGGCACCACGCCGCAGACCGTGAACCACGGCGCCGACGGCACCGCGGTCACCGCGGTCGCGAACTCCGGCTATCACTTCGTGAGCTGGAGTGACGGCGTACTCACCGCCACGCGTACGGACACGAACGTCCAGGGCGACATCACGGTGACGGCGACGTTCGCGGTCACCTCGTTCACGCTCACCTACAACGCGGGCGCCAATGGCAGCATCTCGGGCACCACGCCGCAGAATGTGGCGCAGGGCGCCGATGGCACCGCGGTCACGGCCGTCCCCAACGCCGGCTATCATTTCGTGAGCTGGAGCGACGGCGTGCTCACCGCCACCCGCACGGACACGAACGTCCAGGGCAACATCACGGTCACCGCGTCGTTCGCGATCAACCAGTACACGCTCACCTACAACGCAGGTCCCAACGGGTCGATCAGCGGCACCACGCCGCAGACCGTGAACCACGGCGCCAGCGGCACGGCCGTCACCGCGGTCCCGAACGCCGGGTACCACTTCGTGAGCTGGAGCGATGGCGTGCTCACGGCAGCGCGCATGGACATGAACGTCCAGGGTGACATCACGGTGACCGCGTCGTTCGCGATCAACCAGTACACGCTCACCTACAACGCCGGACCCAACGGATCCATCAGCGGCACCACGCCGCAGACCGTGAACCACGGCGCCGATGGCACCGCCGTCACCGCGGTCCCGAATGCCGGGTACCACTTCGTGAGCTGGAGCGATGCCGTGCTCACGGCAACGCGTACGGACACGAACGTCCAGGCCGACCTCACGGTGACCGCATCGTTCGCCAAGAACCAGGTGGTGGTGAGCCAGGTGTACGGCGGCGGCGGCAACGTCGGCGCGTTGTACACGAACGACTACATCGAGCTCTACAACCGTGGCTCGGACCCGGTGGACCTGACCGGCTGGACGGTGCAGTACGCGTCGGCCTCCGGCAGCACCTGGTCCAGCACCGCGCTCTCGGGCTCGATCCAGCCGCACAAGTACATCCTCGTGCAGGAGGCCGCAGGATCCGGCGGGTCGCTGGCGCTGCCGACACCGGACGCGACCGGCGCCACCGCGATGAGCGCGACGGCGGGCAAGGTCGCGCTCGTCAATGACGCCACGGCGCTCTCCGGCACGTGTCCGGGCGGCCTCACGATCGAGGACCTGGTCGGATACGGCGCGGCGAACTGCTCCGAGACCTCCCCTGCCGCGGCGCTCACGAACACCACCGCCGAGGTGCGGGACGGCAGCGGCTGCGTGGACACCGACAACAACTCGGCCGACCTCCATCCGGGCTCCCCGAACCCGCACAACAGCGCGGCACCGGCGAACAACTGCACGTTCACGCTGACGGTGAACGTGGATCCGCCGGCCTCTGGGAGCGTCTCCAAGTCGCCCGACCTCGCCAGCTACGCCTCCGGCGCGAGCGTGCAGCTCACGGCGACCCCGGCAGACGGCTATCACTTCGATCACTGGTCCGGGGGTGCGACCGGCAGTGCCACGCCGAACAACGTGACCATGAACTCGGACCTCGTGGTCACCGCACACTTCCTGCCCAACAACCTCGCGAGCCAGATGGTGATCAGCCAGCTCTACGGCGGCGGCGGGAACAGCGGGGCGAGCTACACGAACGACTACGTGGAGCTCTACAACCGCGGCAACGCCCCGGCGAACATCACCGGCTGGACGATCCAGTACGCATCCGCGACCGGCACCGTGTGGAGCACCACCACGTTGATCGGCGTCGTGCCACCGGGTCACTACTACCTGGTGAAGCAGGCGTCGGGCGGCGGCGGGTCCACGGGTCTTCCCGCCCCGGACGCCATCGGCACGATCAACCTGGGTGCGGCCGACGGCAAGCTGGCGCTGGTCAACACGAACGTCGTCTTGACGGGTGGGACCCCGTCGAGCCCGACCATCGTTGATCTGCTGGGCTACGGAGCGGCGGACTTCTCCGAGTCCGCGCCGGCCTCCGCGATGAACAACACCACCGCCACGTTCCGCGGCCATGGCGGGTGTGACGAGACGAACGACAACCTCGCGGACTTCGCCAGTAGCTCGCCGGGTCCGCGCAACAGCGCCACACCGGCGAACATCTGTGACGGGTGGCTGGGCGTGGGCCCGCGGCCGGCGGTGCTCTCGCTGTCGAGCCCGAAGCCGAACCCGTCGCACGGCGTGTCCTTTGTCTCGTTCGGGCTGCCGCAGGAAGCCAGGGTGCGGCTGACGGTCTCGGACGTCATGGGACGTCGTGTCGCATCGCTGGTGGATGACGTGCTCCCGGCCGGGCAGCACGATGTGTCGTGGACCGGAAAGGGTGATGGCGGCCAGGTTCGGTCCGGGCTCTACTACTTCACCCTCGAGGTCTCCGGCCGCCGCTTCGTGAGGAGCTTCGTCCTCGTGCGGTGACGTCGAGCGTTCACCCCGACCGCTGGTCCTGGTCACCGGGCGGCCACCCTCCTTCGGGTGGCCGCCTCGGTTTTCACGGGCCGGACCCGAGATCCAGCTCGAGTGCGCCGTCCTCCGCGCCGCCTTCCAGCGGCTCCAGGTTCGAAACCCCCGCGCCGAGCAGGCGCACGGCGCGCTTCCCCGCTTCGGTCTTCTCGATCAGCGTCACCGCGCGCCGAACGATCCCTTCGACATCGTTCGTGGGCCGGTCGGAGTGGCTGCGGGTGATGGTGCTGAAGTCGGCGTAGCGGACCTTGATCACCACCGTGCGCGCGACGAATCCCTTGCGCCCGAGCCACAGCGCGTTGTCGCGCGCCATCCCTGCGATCTCGTCGCGGATCATGCCGGGATCGGTGAGGTCCTCGGTATAGGTGACTTCCGAGGACGAGGACTTGGGCTTGCGGTTCGGTTCGACAGGGCGGTCGTCCTCGCCCATCGCCAGCTTGAGGAGCGAGTCGGCCATGCTGCCGACGACGCTGCGGAGGAGATCCGGCGTGGCGCTCCGGACGTCGACGAGCCGCTGGATCCCTCGCTCCCGCAACCGCCGCGCCGTCACCGGCCCCACACCCCAGAGCGCGTCGACCGGAAGTTGCTGCAGGAACGACTCGACCCGCTCCGGAGCCACCACGGTCAGGCCGTCGGGCTTCTTCCATCCTGACGCGATCTTGGCGAGGAACTTGTTCGGAGCGACGCCGGCCGAGGCGGTGAGCTGCGTGGCGTCGCGGATCGCGGTCTTGAGCCGCTTCGCCACCTCCATGCCGAGCGGCTCGGCCCACGCGTTCTCGGTGACGTCCAGGTAGGCCTCGTCCAAAGACAACGGCTCCACGAGCGGGGTGACCTCTCTATAGAGCGCGAACACCTGAGACGATACCGCACGGTACTTCGAGAAGTCCGGCGAGAGGATGGTGAGCTCCGGACAGAGCCTCACCGCCTGGCTCATCGGTATCGCGGAGCGCACGCCGAACGCACGCGCTTCGTAGCTGGCCGCGGCCACGACCCCGCGCGACTCCGGCGAGCCGCCCACCGCGACCGGCCGCCCGCGCAACTCCGGCCGGTCGCGCTGCTCGACCGAGGCGTAGAACGCGTCCATGTCGATGTGCAGGATCCGCCTCGGGGCACGCGTGGCTGTGTTCGCCATGGAGCGAATCTACCGCAGCCGCACCCCGGCGCGATCGCATCGGGTGCCCGTCCGGAGCGGCCGTGTGGCGGAGCCGATCTGGAACTTGGTAGCTTCGGCGCGCCGCCGTTCGCAGCGCGCCCGCTGCCGCATCGATCCCGAACCGGAGAGCGCGATGAAGATGACCCGACTCGTCCCGATGCTGCCCGTGCGGAGCGTGGCTGCGAGCATCGAGTTCTATCGGAAGCTGGGCTTCAGCGTCGAGCGCCGGAACGACGGCTGGGGCTGGGCCATGCTCGCGTTCGGCGACTGCCGGCTGATGCTGGACCAGTCGATCAACGTGCACCCGCCCGCATCGCGACAGTCCATCGTCTACCTCTATCCCGACGACGTCGCCGAGTACCACCGGCAGGTCCGGACGAGCGGGCTCGCCGTGCCGGACCTGGACGTCACGTTCTACGGGATGACCGAGTTCCGCCTATGCGATCCGGATGGCAACCAACTGTGGATCGGACAGGAGCCGGCGACGGTGTCGGGGGGATGAGCGGAGCCCGCTCGCCCTCGGCCCCTGATCCCCAACCCTAGGTTTCCACGGCGCCGATCAGCCCCTCCACGAACAGCCCGTCCGCCCTGCTCACGAACCCGCGCACGACCGGCAGCTTGAGCGCCAGCCCTGCCGAAGGCATCGCGCGCTCGATCAGGCTCACGAGGGCGCGCGTCGCGCGCTGGCGTGGACTGCGGTCCAGGAGCCACCACAGGATGACGCCCAGGTGCATCAGGTACAGCAATCGCCCGAGCGACTCCGCGAACGCGGGCGCCGGGGCATCCTTGGCACCCACGACGGCGTCGCGGAACACGGACTGCACGCGCACGCGAGAGAACGCGGTGCGCTCGGCGAACACGCCCTCCTCGGTGTCCCCCACCATCACCGGCGCCAGCGCTCGCAGCGTCACGCGGTGCGGCCCGAGCATCTCGAGGCTCGACTCGAGCGCGCGGACGAACCGATCGCGCCAATGACCGGCCGGTAACCTCGCGTTCGCCGCGAACGCCTCCGACAGCTCGTCGTAGAGCGCCAGCACCACCGCGCGCTTGTTGGGGAAGTAGCGATAGAGCAGCGTCGGGCTGACGTCCGCCCGGGCGGCCACGTCGCGCAAGGTCGCCGCCTCGTACCCGCGCTCGTTGAACAACTCGATGGCGGTCCGGTAGAGACGCTCCCGGGTGGCCTCCCCCTCGGCCGTCCGCCCCGGCGGTCGGCCACGTTTCCTGGGCTTGCTATTTTTGGTGAGCATGTTTACCATTATTCCATGAGCGCTGGGAAACAGCAAGCGGATCGGCACCACCTGATGCTCTACGACGGCGACTGCGGCTTCTGCAGCGCGGCGGTCCGATTCGTCCTCGCACGCGATCGACGGGCGGTGTTCCACTTCGCGGCGTTGCAGGGCGCGGTCGCCGCCCGGGTGCTGGGGCCGTTCGGGGGTCGGCCGGCGGACCTCACCACGTTCTACCTGCTCGAGGACTATCAGGGTGGAAAACCCGCGCTCCATGCCCGCGCCACCGCGGCACTGGTGACGTTGCAGGCCCTGGGCTGGCCCTGGAGCATGGCCTCGGCCTTCCGCGTGCTCCCCCGGCGCTGGCTCGACGCGGCGTACGACGTGGTGGCGCGCCACCGCCGCCACATCCTGGGCGCTGCCGATTCGTGCGTGCTGCCGCGGCCGGAGGATCGGGCGCGGTTCCTCGATACGGAAGGAGTCTCATCATGAGGAAGATCGTGCTTCCAGGCGGATCGGGACAGCTCGGGAGCCTGCTCGCCCGCGCGTTCCACGACGACGGCCACGAGGTCGTGGTGCTCTCGCGCGAGCCCCGGCCGGCCCCCTGGCGCGTCGTACGCTGGGACGGCATCACGCTCGGGCCCTGGGCGAGCGAACTCGACGGCTGCGATGCGGTGATCAACCTCGCCGGCCGGAGCGTCAACTGTCGCTACAACCTCGAGAATCGCCGCGAGATGATCGGCTCGCGCGTGCGCTCGACCCACGTCGTGGGCGAGGCGATCGCGCGCGCCGCCCGCCCGCCGCGCACCTGGCTCCAGATGAGCAGCGCCACCGCCTACTCGCATCGCTTCGACGCCGCGAACGACGAGGCGACGGGCCGGCTCGGCACCGGCGAGGCCGAATCGCCGCGGGCCTGGGGCTTCAGCGTCGGCATCGTGCGCGCGTGGGAGGACACGCTCGCCAGCGCGAACGTCCCGCACACGCGCCGCGTCGCGCTTCGGAGCGCGATCGTGATGCGCCCCGAGCGCGGTGGCACGTTCGACGTCATGCTCGGCCTCGTGCGCTGGGGCCTCGGAGGCACCGTGGGCGACGGCCGGCAGATGGTGTCGTGGATCCACGAAGAAGACTACGTGCGGGTGGTGCGCTGGCTCCTCGAGCACACCGAGATCGAGGGCGTGGTCAACGTCACCTCCCCGAACTCGCTCCCGAACGCCGAGTTCATGCGCGTGTTCCGCCAGGCCTGGGGCACGCCGATCGGACTGCCCGCATCCTCGCTGGTGCTGGCGATGGGTGCGTGGATGCTCCGCACCGAGCCCGAGCTGGTCTTGAAGAGCCGGTGGTCCTACCCCCGGCGACTGCTCGAGCACGGCTTCACGTTCAAGTGGCCGCATTGGCATGCCGCTGCGCGCGACCTCTGCCAGCAATGGCGGCACGCGAGAGCTGTGACCGAAGCTTCACCGGTCCCCGCGTAACGGACGGGACGGAGGCGTCTCTGAACGGCCCACACCGATCTCACGGGAACGGACGTGGGCGTGGCTGCGGCCACGGCCATGGATCGAGCCCGCGCTGTCCCGCGATGCCGCGGATCGCGGTCTTCCGCACCTCCGGGTCCGCCGACTCGAGCAGGCTCGTGAGCTGCTCGGCTGGCTCGCCGGAGTGAACCAGTGCCCGCAGCTGGGCTTTGCGCACTTCGTTGTCGGTCTCCTTCGCCAACGCGGCTCGTAGCGCGGGCAGCGCACTCTTGTCCTCGATCTCCCCCAGCGCCCATGCAGCGGTGAGGCGCAGGTCGCGATCGCGATCGGCGAGCGCCGAGATCAGTCCCCTCGGTGCCGAGCCCAAGCCGAGCTGGCCCAGCGCCCATGCCGCGGTGCTGCGCACGTCGGCGCTGCGGTCGGACTCCAGCACCTCCCCCAGTCCCGCGGCCAGCGCTGCGTCGCCGTGCTGGGCGATCGACCACACCGCGCTCTCGCGCACGTCGGCGCTCTCATCGCGCTTTGCAGCCGACAACAGAGCCCCCGTGGTCGCGCTCCCGCGCTCGAGATTCCCGAGCCCCCACGCGCACATCTCGCGCACGCTCGCGTCGGTATCCTTCGCCAGCGCGCTCGCGAGGTCCTGGGCCGCATCCTCGGCTCCTATCGTGGTGACGGCCCAAGCCGCCGTGCGGCGGACGGAGGCGACGCGATCGTTCTTCAACAGGCGCAGCAGGTCGGCGACAGCGGACTTCGCCTCCAGGTGCCCGAGTGTTCCCGCCGCCGCCTCGCGAACGAGTGGCGATCGATCGGCGAGCATCTGGGTCACGGGGCCCACCGCGCGCATGTCCTCGATCCTTCCCAGCGCCCATACCGCGTTTGCGCGGACGCTCGCGGCGTCGTCGCGCAGCGCGTGGATCAGCGGGTCGACCGCCTTCTCAGGGGTCGCGATCCCGAGCCCGAGCGCCGCCGTGATGCGCAGCGACGAGTCGGCAGCGCCGAGGCGCGTCACGAGCCCGCTCACGACCTCCTCGCGGTCGTCGCTCGCCACGATGCGAACGGCGAGCTCGCGTACGCACGGGTCGGGGGTGTCGAGGCTCGAGAGCAGGAAGCGCACGTCCTCGTCCGAGAGCGAGCGCCGATCGCGACCAGGACCTCCGATGGCTCGCCCGAGCGGCGACGCCGGTGCGTTGTACGAGCCCCAGTGGTTCAGCACCGCTCCCGCCGCGCACGCGCACAGTGGTGCCGGCGCGCCGCGCGCCGACTCGATCAGCTCGCGGATGTCGTCGGACAATGCAGACACGGGCGCGCTCGCGGACGGCGCGGCACAGCCGTCGGCCGGGACGGCGCTCAGCATCACCAGCAGCAGCATCGTGAACACAGGCTTCATGATCGACTCCAGGGTGAAGGTCGCCGGCATGCTGATTTTCCAGCATCCCAACGCAGCCGAAGGACAGCTCGAGATCAGTAGGCGCCGGCGCGGCCACGCCGGGCCGCGCCGTGTGTCGCATCGCCTACGGGTACGGTCTCGGCTCGGGTCGCGGCCACGGCCACGGCCCGCCCGCGTTCCCGCCGGCGAGTGCGGTGACCGCGACCGCGCGCACCTCGCGATCGGGCGATTCCACGAGCCGGGTCAGCGTCGACACGGCCTTCTCGCCCATCGAGCCCAGCGCGCGGATGAGGCCGCGCTGGACCTCGGGGTCCTTCTCGCGATGGAACGCGGCCTCGAGCTCGTCGGCGGCAGCGGCATCGCCGATCGAGTGGAGCGCCCACGCCGCCGACAGCCGCACGTCGCGATCCGCGTCGGTGAGCGCGTGGATGAGCGCCGGAGGCGCGTGTTCGGGCGAACAGCTGCCGATCGACCAGGCTGCG
>Ga0209811_10000178_pt1 | contig 30002 bp, 27 predicted proteins | sample Coa_R1_6_FD_187161 | JGI IMG/M metagenome (GOLD analysis project Ga0209811, IMG submission 187161) | Surface soil microbial communities from Centralia Pennsylvania, which are recovering from an underground coalmine fire. - Coalmine... | ecosystem: Environmental > Terrestrial > Soil >... | reverse complement strand
ACGGAATCGAATAACATCCATCCGGCCTCTCATCCCCTCGATCGAACGCCCGTTCCGCAGTTCTGCCAGCCTTGAACCGTCACCCGCAAATTACTCATTGTTAACAGAATGGTGACACGCGCCGGAGCTCTCGCCCGCGACAATGACTCATCGCCATAAGTAAAGTCCTGGGATTTATCAACTCGTTCGCAGTCGACTAATTGAGCATGCTGAATACATCTAAAGCGACGCGCTACTCGTCTCTATCCTTGAAAGACGTGGTGTGCCTCTGCGCCGGACCCGATGAAGAAGCTTGGGCGGAGTTCGTCTCGCGCGTCGGACGGCCGCTGCGCCTCGTGATCGCGCGCACCGCTTCGATTTGGGGTGATCCCTCGCGGGCTACCGTTGACGATTTGGTCCAGGCAACGTACCTCAAGCTTTGGGAGGGCGGGCGCAATCTTCTGCGCGAGTTTGCGATCGAGCGGCCGGATGCGATCCTTGGCTACCTGAAGAAGACGGCCGCGAACGCAACCCACGACTATTTCAAACACGGCCGCAGTCAATCCGCGGGCGGTGCCGCAGAGCACATTTCGACATACGACATAGAGCCCGAGGCTCGACAGGGATCCGAAGGCAGCGAACAGACCATCGCTCTCGACATTCTCTTGTCTGAGATCGACGAACACCTGCGCAGCCAGAGCGGACCCGACGCCGACCGCGACCGCACTATCTTTTGGCTCTATTTTCGCCAGGGACTCAGCAGCAAGGAGATTGCTTCTCTCCCCGGTATCGGACTGGGCACCAAGGGAGTGGGCAGCGTAATTGAGCGGCTCAAGCATTCCATCCGTGAACGGATTCTGGGTGCAGACGGGCCCGTCGAGCCGGATTGGAGCGAAAAAGCAAAGCCCTTCCAGAACTCGTATTAGCCATAGGGAGACTCAGGCTTTGGGGCGTCCGATCGAAAGACACATCGACAATCAGGAACTGCACGCGCTTGTCCCCTCGCACGCCGAGGCGCGCCGCGAAGTTCCCAGTCTTTCGCAGGATGATGTGCGCGAGGCACAGCTTCACGTGCGTTCCTGCCTCGACTGCGGCAAGAAGGTCTGGCAGTACTGGCTGCTGGTGAATCGCATGTCGATTGTCTCGGAAGCTGCGCCGCCGGGGCCGGATTGTCCAAAGGAAGACGACGTTAACTGGTACGAATTGGCTTCTGGGCAGTGGCCGGAGTTCAAAGCTGCGCAACTGATCAGGCATGCCGCGCTTTGCGATCACTGCGGACCATTATTGCGTGCTGCGACCCGCATGGAACACTTCCCGACCCCAGCCGAAGAACAACTGGTCGAGGGCTTGAGAACCAAGTTCGCCGAGGTTCCGATTCCAGCTCAGGCTCCGCATTTGCCGTTCCGGCAACTCGTCAAGTGGCTCGCACCGGTCATGTCGGTCATCGTGATCGCCGGAGTCTGGGCTACCCGATCCTCCATGTCGCCACGTCGGCTTTCCGGTCCGGAAATGGCTCGCTTCGCCGTCACGACGCACCGGCGGCACGCGGAGGGCGCACTCCCGCTCGAGATGCAGACCGACTCTGAGCAGACTTTGAATCAGTGGTTCAACGCGAAGTCGTCATTTGCGGTGGCTCTGCCGGCCTCGAATTCAGTCGCCGAAGAACAACAACCGTATCGGCTGCAGGGTGCGCGATTCGTGCCGATCCAAGGAAAAAACGCCGCCTTCATTGCTTACCAGATGCCGGGCACGAACACGGCGCGCGCGGTCGTGAGCCTGCTGATCGCGCCCGACACGGTGGCCCTGGCCACTGGCGGAGTCGAAGCCCAGTTCACCAACGTCAGTTTTCACTACTCGCGTCTCGATGGCTACAAGGTGGTGACATGGTCTGTGCATGGGTTGACGTACGCCCTCGTATCCCAGGAGGATGACACCACCCAGCGCTCCTGCATGGTCTGTCATTCCGGCATGCGGGATCGCGATCTGAGTCAAACGTCAACTCCCTTACGACACGGAAAACAATCCGTGGAACCTGTGTGGCAGTGAATTTGTCATGTCGACAGAACTCACAAATCCGGTTGAAAGCGCACGTGGCGAACGTCGCGAGAAGAACGGCATGCGCAAAACGCCCCGGATGATGCCCCTGCGTTACGGGCTTCCCTGCGTGAATTGCAGACTCTACTACGAAGCCGACCTCAACACGTGTCCGATTTGCGGATGCGGCGACCGCGTCTCGCCCATCACGTAATCGCGTGCTGCGCCTCGAACACAAGTTGCGACTTCTCCAAAAAGCAAACGGCTCGCAGATGTCGTCTTACCCAGTGAGGCCGCTTATACCGGCAAGCAAACCGGCGACCAACGAAGCGCCGGGAAGCTTCAGATCAGCAACATGGATGAAAGCGGTGACAGCTTCGTCCTTGCGCGCGAGACGGCCTCATCACGACAACAACTTGAGTCATTGGAGAAAAGAATCGATGAGCCATACCTTCACACAGCAAATCACGAACACGTTGCGGGGCCGCAAGATGATGGGCGCCGCGTTTGTTTTCGCATTCGCCTTCACCCTGGTAAACCAAGCGGCGGCGCAGGTGACGCCTCCGCAAACTCCCGACACCATCGCCGTACCCGCGGGAAACGCAGCCTTTCTGGTAGGCCATGCCTACGGCAGCCAGGGCTATACCTGTCTGCCCACGGCCACCGGTGGCACTGCATGGAACCCCACTGCCCGTCCCGAAGCTACTCTTTTCTCGGATATCTTCAGGTCGCAGTTCCAGATCATCACCCACTTCCAGAGCATCAACGAGAACCCTAAGCCGGGCATCGTTGCCCCCCGCAGCGGGAACGCGACGTGGCAGAGTTCGTTCGACAGCAGCCGGGTGTGGGCCGTAAAGGTGGCGGGGATCGACGCCGGCACCGACCCAGTGAGTTGCCCAAACAGCGGCTCGATTCAATGTCTGAAGTTGCAGTCTGTCGGAAACAAAAGGGGACCGACGGGCGGGAACCTGCTGGCCAACACCACATTCATCCAACGTCTAAATACCGCTGGAGGCGCGGTTCCAACGAGCGCCTGCACAGTGGGTCAGACGGAACTCGTGCCTTACACGGCGGACTACTACTTCTTCCGGGCGGTGAAAGAGTAGACGCCAATACTTAACCGCGGAACGCACAGTGCACACGGGCACACCTTCAGTTTGGTGTGCTTCGCGTGCACGATGTCGATTGAGGAAGCTGGCTCCCCGCGGAACTTATTTTTGGAGGACCTTGGAACATGCGCATCTTGCTGAAGCCGATCGTAGGTCTGCTGCTGGGTTTTATTTTTGCGTCACCCACGGCAACAGGGCAGGATTCAAGGGACTGCCTCTACAACGATACTCACTTTCATATCCAGGACTTCAAAGCCGATGGCCCGCCACTGCGCGACATTCTCAAAATGATGGACGCTCACGTGTGCCGCAGCGTGCTGATGGGACTGCCGGCCACCGTAGCGCACGATCCGCTGATCGACCGCGACTTCGCCCCCGTCTACTACACGCAAACCGATGCACAAGCCGTCTACTACAACGCGATTCAGGACGTTCTGGTGGCGCACAAGTTTCTCTCGCTACCCGAAGCGGACCGTGCGCGCGTCGACCCGCTCATGAGCGCCATTAATCTGAAGGATGCGCGAGCCGGAGAGTACATCAAGAAAATGGTGCGGATGTATCCCGCGGTGTGGACCGGCTTCGGAGAGATCATTTTCAAGAAGCAGGAAGTTTCCGAGAAGATTGCCGGTGGGCCACCCAGTCTATACAGCCCGTCGCTTGACGCGATCTTCGACGTAATCGGAGAGATGGGCGCTGTGGCCGTGGTGCACTGCGATCACGACACGCCGTACAACCTCGCATTGCAGAGTGACTCAGCAGCCAACGCGATGATCTTTCACGGCAAGAAGCCAACGCCGCAATACATGGAGGCGTTCCAAGCATTCCTGAAGAAGCATCCCAACGTACATATGGTCTGGGCACACCTCATGGGGAATGGACGTGGCGTTCTGCCGTATCCCGAACACTGGAAGAATCTCGATGCGATGCTGGCCGATCCCGCGTTCGTGCACGTGTCGATCGATCTCTCCTGGGGACCGGTGATTGCGCCCTACTTCATCGATACGCCCGAGCACCTGAAAATGACGGCTGACCTGATTCGCAAATATCCCAGCCGCTTTCTCTACGGGAGCGACCAGGGCGCAACCAGTGATTGGGCAAATGTCGAGATGAGCTACGAGGTCTGGGCACCTCTGTGGAAAGAGCTGGGGCCCGATTTGACGCGGCAAGTGGCGAAGGAGAATTACATCCGAATCTTCGACCAGTCGCGAAAAAACATGCGGACGTGGGAACAAGCGCACGCAGAAAAAATCGAATAGGGCTAGAGCAATCTGCCATATGGGGTCACTTAACCCGGTTGGCCCACTTACCTGAGCCAGTATATGATGCCGCGCTATCATGGCCCATTCAGACGCGGCCTCGGAATGGCTCCGGCTGACAGCTCACTACCGGCGGATGAGCGATGGTGAACTCCTGTCGCTCGCACGCAATCCTGGCGCGCTGACCGAAGCGGCACAGCAAGTGTTGAAGGCCGAGTTCTCCGCGCGCAAACTGGAACTTCCACCGCCGGAACAACCCCCTCTGCCACCCGAACCGGAATCTGATCCCAACACGCCGTATGCAAAAGAGCGCCAGCTAGTCGAGCTTCGCAGGGTTTGGAGTCTTTCCGATGCTTTGCAGGTACAGTGGCTGCTGGACCGGGCCGGCATTCCCTTTTACCTGGGAGATGAAAGAGCAACGGGAGTCGACAAGGTCACATCCCATTTCAACTCCGGCGTCAGCGTGAGGGTGATGCGCGTCGGCTATCCCTGGGCGTGGCAGGCGCTGAGGGACTACCAGCCAGCGGACGAACCGCCGGACGAAGAACAGCCGGAAGACTGGAAGGAAATTCCCGTCGCTTGTCCGAAGTGCCGTTCCGCTGATGTGGTGTTCGAACGCCTGTCCTTTGCTGCCTCTAAGAGTGCAGCAGATCCGGATCCCAACTTTCAGTGGATCTGCGACGCTTGCGGATATCAGTGGGAGGACAAAGGGGTGCTGCAGGAATAATTTCGCGGCGTGGACGCAGCCAATCGCTGGAACTACGGCAAACCTGGTTCGTCGGCGGGCGTGTTCGGCGAGATATTCAGCAGCGAGTTCAGATCGTCTTCGAGGCTGGCGCGGATCCCATCGTCGAGATCCTTGAAACGAAATGGCTGCAGGCAGCCTTTCGTCGCCCACATCGGAAACAGCATTTCCGCATGGCTGCGCACCGTCGTCGCGCCAACGTGAAACAGCACTTCCACCACGATACCTTCATCGAGCGGCTTGTCGAGTTGCAGCAGGCCGCCGTTCGAAGAAAGCGAACTGAGGCGCGTGCGTATCTGCCGTCGATTCTGCAGTTGAAGCAGGGCCAGCACCGATCCACCAAGTTTCACGCGCGGACCGCGCTTCTCGCGTTGCAGCTGTGGCGCCTGGGACATGCCACCTCTACTATCGCATCCCCCCTGCCGCCATGAGGAGGTTACGAAAGCACGACTCCCAAACGACTTCTGTCGTTCAGGTACAATGGCGACGCAGCGAAGTTGCCTAATTTCCCTTTATTGAAACGTCAAACTAAATCCGAGGAGACCGCCGTGCGCCAGCCTTCGACTCCCGCCGCCGTTTTTGGTTCGCCTTGTCACGCCGCACCTGCTCGCACGCGCGGTCCTCTGAGATTTGGCATCCCACTTGTGACAGTCCTGTTGGTCTTGGGAACGTCCGTCCAGGCACAAACGATTCGCGTCGACATCACCCCGGACCACATCGCAAACAAGTTCGTGCCCAACCAAGCTCTAGGCGCGGGCATCGACCGCATGCCGGCGGCCGCAATCGAGAAGCTCTTTACTCCTGCGGCGCTCGATCGCGTGTTGAGTGCGGGCTGGCAACCCGTTACCTATCGCCAGAACACGGAACTGCACATCGAGGCATGGCATTGGAATCCCAAGGGCACATGGAGCGATCCGGCGGGCAAGGGGTATTTCACCGGCAGCGACACACCGACTGAGATCGTCCGCAACTCCTACGGCTACCCCCTGCCGCATCGCGGAGCGACGCGCAACGACGGGACCGACGCCACCGGCTACGGCCGCATCACCGACGGCGATGAGAACACGTATTGGAAGAGCAATCCGTACTTGAGCAAGGAATTCACTGGCGAAGACGACACGCTGCATCCGCAATGGATTGTCGTAGACCTCGCCAATCCGCTGGCCATCAACGCAATTCGGATCGCGTGGGCCGACCCGTACGCGAAGCGCTACCGCGTGCAGTACTGGACTGGAGAGCAACCCATCGTTCATCCCGACAAGGGAACCTGGATCACATTTTCCGGCGGCACAGTCGACAACGGCCAAGGCGGCACCGTCACCCTTCCGCTTGCGCCGGTGCCGATGCCGGTCCGCTATCTGCGAATCTGGATGACCGAGTCATCCAGCACATGCGATACCCACGGCTCTGCCGACAAACGCAACTGTGTTGGCTACGCGATTCGCGAGCTCTACGTGGGCACGGTCGGTACGGGAGGAGAATTTCACGACTCGGTGCTGCACACTCCCGACCAGGCACAAACCACCACGTGGTGCTCGTCAGTCGATCCGTGGCACGAACCTGCCAATTTCGATCCTAAGCTTGGCGATCAGGTGGGCCTCGACCTGTTCTACACAAGTGGAGCAACACGCGGCTTGCCCGCGATGATCCCAATCGCGATGGTGTTCAACATCCCGGAAGATGCGGCCGCCCAGATCATGTATCTCGAAAAGCGTAAATATCCGATCTCCTACGTCGAAATGGGCGAAGAGCCCGACGGCCAGTTCATGCTGCCCGAGGACTATGCCGCTCTCTACGTCCAGTTCGCCGACGCGCTCCACAAGGTCGATCCGGCGCTCAAGCTCGGCGGCCCAGTGTTCACCGGGCAAAACGAGGACATTCTGGTGTGGCCCGACGCGCAGGGGCGTGTCTCGTGGACGCGGCGCTTCGTCGACTACCTTCGCGCCCACGGTCATTTGGAAGATCTGGCGTTCTTCTCGTTCGAGCACTATCCCTATGTTCCCTGCACGATCACCTGGAATAGCCTTTACGACGAACCGCGGCTGGTGAGTCACATCGTCGAGGTGTGGCATGACGATGGCGTTCCCGCCGACGTGCCGTTGTTCATTACCGAATCGAATATCTCGTGGGTGAGCGATGAATCATTCGTCGATGTTTTCGGCGCGCTGTGGCTGGGTGACTATGTGGGCGCGTTTCTGACCGCCGGCGGCAATGCCGTGTACTACTTCCACTATCTCCCGATGGGAATCCATCATGGCTGCAACAACTCGATGGGCACCTTCGGAATGTTCTCGACCACGGAGAAGGACTACCAGATCGTGCAGCCGACGTCGCAATACTTCGCCAGCCAACTGATCAATCTTGAATGGGTGCAGCCGGGAAGCGGCGACCACCAAGTGTTTCACGCAACCGGCGATCTGGAAGATCCTGCCGGGCACTCGCTCGTGACCGCTTACGCAACCCTCCGCCCCGATGGCAAGTATTCCCTGCTCGCGATCAACCGCGATCAGTGGAACGCGCACAAAGTCCGTATCCAGTTCCACGACGACAAGGCTCGCACAGATCGATCGTTCTCCGGCCCCGTCGAGACTGTCACCTTCGGCCGAGCCCAATACCAATGGCATCCCGACGCCAAGGGCGGCTCTGCCGATCCCGATGGGCCGACACTCAAGGGCTCGATTGCCGCCAATGCGGACACGATCTTCGACCTGCCTGCCGCGTCCATGACGGTCTTTCGAGGGGGGTTGAGCAGAACAAGCAAGTAGCGGTCCCTACACCCTCGGAGACATGGCGGGTACCCGCCCGTGTCGCAGACTCGAATCTGTCCCGATTTGGGCTGCCGACTGGTTGGCAGCGGATCGTCCCCCAATTCAAGCGCCAATCGCCTATCTCCCATGCCTGCTTGGGGCACACACACCTACGTGCAAAACCGGGTTACGAAAGTTTTCTACTATTCCCGTAATTGATTGGATTTGCACAGGTTAGCTGCTAATTCTAGTTGTTGCGCCGGTGTCTCCTCAGGCCCCGAGGAGAACATCGCGGAGGCTCGTCGAAGACTAGGATGGCAGGTAAAGCACAATCTTGGAATTCCATGTCTCTGGGTGCCCGCTTGTACGTGGGTGTCATGGTGGGACTGGGAACGGCCGTGTTGGCGGTCGGGGCGATGCATCCGTCCAGTCACCAGCCAATGAAGTTCCTCTGCTACTTGCTGGTGGCAGTGGCCGCTTCGCGCCTAAAGGTAAATCTGCCGGGAATCACCGGCACGATGTCGGTTAATTTCCTGTTCATCCTGCTCGGCATTCTGGAACTGAGTTTCGCCGAGACCTTGGCGCTGGGTTGCGCCGCCATCCTCACGCAAAGCTTCTACCGCGACCGTCCCAACGCCGTACAAGTGGTTTTCAACACGTGTGCGACTGCCTTTGCCATCGGCTTGGCGTACTGCGTCTTTCACGTTCCGCTGTTCAAGTCGCAGAACAACCCGGCGGTTCTCCTGGTGGCTACGGCGGCCATGTACTTCGCGGCCAACACGCTTCCAGTCGCGACCATCATTTCTCTCACTGAGCACAAGTCTCTGCGCCGAATCTGGGCCGACTGCTATTTCTGGTCGTTCCCGTACTACCTTGTGGGGGCGGGCGTCGCCGGACTCGTCAGCTGGCTGAACCGTATCGTCGAATGGCAGACCTCGCTGCTGATTCTGCCCGCGGTCTACCTGATCTACCGGTCGTACCGCCTCTATCTGGCAAAGCTCGAAGACGAGAAAGGTCACGTCGAAGAGATGGCCAATCTCCACATGCGAACGATCGAAGCCCTGGCACTGGCCATCGAAGCCAAGGACCACACCACTCACGATCACCTGCAACGCGTGCGTGTGTATGCCATTGAAGTCGCGAAAGAGCTGCGCGTGAGCGCTGAGGAAATGGAAGCACTCCAGGCAGCAGCCTTGCTGCACGACATCGGCAAGCTGGCCGTGCCCGAGCACATCATTTCGAAGCCCGGGCGCCTGACCCCGGAAGAATTCGAGAAGATGAAGATTCACCCCGTGGTAGGCGCCGAAATTCTGGAGCGCGTGCGCTTCCCTTACCCGGTGGTGCCAATTGTCCGCGCACACCACGAAAAGTACGACGGCAGCGGCTATCCCTACGGACTGAAGGGCGATGAGATTCCGGTCGGCGCCCGCATCTTGAGCGCGGTAGATTTCCTCGACGCTCTTGCCTCGGACCGCCAGTACCGCCGCGCCATGAAGCTCGACGAAGTGATGGATCGGCTCAAGAGCGAATCGGGGCGCTCGTTCGATCCGCGCGTAGTGGACGTGCTGCGCCGGCGCTATCGTGACCTTGAGCAACTGGTGGCGCAGCGCTCAGAATCGGTGAAGTGGTCGAAACTCTCAACCGACTTGATCGTCGAGCGCGGGGTTGCGCCGGCCGCTGGATTTGCGGAAACCGGAGTTAAAGAGAATCAGGAAGCTACGTTCCTTGCGTCCATCGCCGCCGCGCGGCAGGAAGCGCAGATGCTGTTCGAACTCAGCCAGGACCTGGGCGCCTCGCTCAGCCTCGACGAAACGCTCTCTGTCTTCTCCGTGAAGTTGAAGCGGTTGGTGCCTTACGACTCGATCACCATCTACGTGCGACACGATGACACTCTTTACCCGCAGCATGTCAGCGGCGACAACTTCCGTCTGTTTGAGTCGTTGCGTATACCGTTGGGGCAGGGATTGTCCGGGTGGGTCGCACAGAACCGCAAACCCATCATCAACGGTAACCCATCGGTCGAACCCGGCTACCTGAACGATCCCACAAAATTCAGCACGCTCCGCTCAGCACTGGCCTTGCCGCTCGAAGGCCTGAGCGGCGTGGTGGGTGTGCTAGCCCTCTACCAGTCGAAACCCGACGCCTTTACGACCGACCACCTCCGTATTCTGCTGGCAGTCACGTCGAAGATGGCGCTCGCGATCGAGAACGCCCTGAAGTACCAGCAGGCGGAGAACTCGGCGACCACCGACTTCCTCACTGACCTGCCCAACGCCCGCTCGCTCTTCCTCGAACTCGACCGCGAACTGGCGCGCTGCAAGCGTAAAGAGACCTCGCTGACCGTGATGGTGTGCGACATGGACGGGTTCAAGCAGATCAATGACCGCTTCGGCCACCTCGAGGGCAACCGCGTTCTGCGCATGTTCGCGCAGGCGCTGAAGCAGTCCTGCCGCGAGTACGACTACGTGGCCCGTATGGGTGGCGATGAATTTGTCGTCATCGCGCCGGGGCTGGAAGCGGAGTCCGCCGTCAAGAAAGCCGACCAGTTGCGCGAGCTCGCCCGCCAAGTCGGTCAGGAAATTTGCCAGGAAGACATTCTCTCGCTCAGCGTGGGCCGGTCGATGTATCCGGAAGACGGGCTCGATGCCGAAGAATTGCTCGCCGAAGCCGACCGGCGCATGTACATGGAAAAGCAGCAACAGCCGAGCCGCAAGAATCGCCGACTGTATCCGCGCATGAAGGGCCGCATCACCATCGAGTTCCGCCCCGAAGGCAGCGACATCCCGGTGCTCGGCAACCTCACCAACATCAGTCTGGGCGGCTGCTACGTAGAGACGAGTGTGATCATGGCGCCCGACAGCCGGTTGCTTCTGAATTTCGCGATCGACGACGGCCCGCTCACGGCGGAAGGCAGCGTCGTCCGCTCCGATCCGGGTATGGGCCTCGCCATCAAGTTCAAGGAAGGCAACCGCGAGAATCGCGCCCACCTGCAGAAGATTCTCGACTATGTCGACAACAAAACGCGAGCGTATGACTCGGAGTATTTGACAAGGCTGGGAAGGAAGTAGGTTCGATCGTAGCGCCGGCATCTTGCCGGCGTCTCACCCTCGCTCGAGGCGGGATAGACGGACCGCCGCCGAGACGGCCGCGCTACAAACTACGCATGCAATCTGAAATCTTCTAGCGCCGTCCCGGGTGGGCTTCGCCTTTTTGTGAAAACATCGAGTAGGGCCAGTTCTTTTTCTTGATGGGATCTTCCGTAGCTTGAACTGGGCTCGGCACTGCAGCCTCTTCCCAATCCGCTGGAGTCTTCTGAATTCCCCAAACGTTGCCGGGCGTTTCAAGCGCAAGCCCGACCAGAAACGCTTTACCGTCCGTACCTAGCGGCAAGCAGTTCGCCACCCGCGCGTGCGCGTGTGCGCCACCCGGCAGGCCGTCAAGCAGGACACGAGTTCCGGGCTCTAGCGCCCGCGACAGCCTGATGCCACAGCCTTGTGGGTTGACCACCAGAGTGTGGGACTGCTCGGCATAGACCTCGGCAGGTGCCAGCGTAGCCAAACGCACTGGAACCTCCACGCGCAAACGCGTCATGCGCCGAGGAGCACCGGGTTGAGAAGAAACGGGCGTCATGAACTCGAAGGCGGAGAACCGCCAACGATCTAGTTTGCCAAATTTAAAGAGACTCGCGGAGATATATGAAGGAATCGTAGGTCACTAAAGTAACTGACAGGCGCCGGAATGGGTATGGACTACCGACCGGCAGTGCCCCACGTTCGCGCGCTCTTTGCGCTAACGTGGGCTCTTACATCGTCATCGGCAGGATCTGCACCAAGGGTCCGCTCGAAGCCATGCTGGCCTTGCGCAGCATGTTGGCCGACGGGATGCCGGTCCGGTGGAACGACTTCTCACAATCGGTAGTCGACGGCCCGCGCATGCTGCCTTCCATATACGCCAGTCCCGGACACCGTGAGCACGTTCCGGCGTGCGAACAGGAAGAACATACCGTCAAATCTTTAATCTTGATGGAGCGCACTTCCTGCATCTGCGGCGAGCGGTACCAGATGTCGGCGAACTTCTGGCGGCGCACATTGCCCGTCGGCAACGGAAACTGCACGCACGGAAATACGTCGCCATAGGGCGAGATATAGCACGCGGTATGTCCCGCGCTGCACGAGTACCCTTCGAGCGCATCATCGTCGACTGGCGCGGGCGGCTTACAGTACTCGTCGACATTGCCAACCAGTTCCGGATCAGCGAACAACTGATCCAGGTTGTCGTCGTCCACACGCAGATAGAGGTTCGAGGTGTTGCCGTCAATCATCGGAGTTACTGTGGGATCGAGCGTGTAAGCAATACCCAGTTCCCTCGCAAGCGCCTGCGTTCCCTTGTGATCGTTCCGGTTCACGGTCATCAGCACGTTTGAGAGCGTCACCTTGAGGCCTTGTGCCTTGAGGAACTTGATCGAATCAACCGTCCGTTTCAACGAACCCGGCAATTTCGTGATCGCGTCATGCACTTCGGGTCGGTGGGAATAGACGCTCAACTGCATCTGCTCCACACCCAGTTCGCGCAGTCGACGTGCCTCGGCCTCGTGAATCATCACGCCGTTGGTTTTCACCTTGACGTTGAATTGAAGCTTGCGTGCGTGCTCCACCAGTTCCAGAAAATCACGGCGCATGAAGACTTCTCCGCCGCTGAATACCAAGAAGAAGACGCCTGCTTCGGCCAGCTGATCGAGCACGTTCTTGATCTCAGCGGTAGTCATCTCGCCGTGATCGTCGTGATCGAGGTAGCAATGAACGCAAACGCTCGTTACACCGATAGGTGACATCGATGTGCACGGTTAGCGGGACGCCCAGCGCCATGGCTTTCTCGTTCATTTCCACTAGCAGGCTCATCGTGTCTCCGCGCTCCCGGGCTTCAATTCCTGAATGGGACGATCCGAAACCAGCAGGATGCCGTGCTCCGATAACTGGCTCACAAACTGCTCCGCGTCGCGCCGCGCGACTTCCGGCTCAATCTCAAACTCCCCGCACACCCGCCGCTCCACAATCTCCGAAAGCGGCGTGTTCCCGTCCGCTGCCTGCCAGATCACCGTCGCCACCTCGTTCAGGGTAAAAAACGTCGAGTCGAGCGCCGACATGATCATCATCTCACCGCCCAGCATCCGGGCGGCAATCGCGGTGCTGCGCGCGATGTAGGTCTCAGGCATAGTGCGTGTGCTACTCAATCAGGTCCCAGACTCGCCCGTCAGGATAAAACGTCAGGCGGTATGCTGGAACCTGCCCCAGAAATTCGTTCGCGGAACGGAATACCATCTTAACTAACTCCGGATCATCCGCGAAAAATAAGATGTTCCGCAATAGCAAGCGGAGCGCTTCTGCGGTCTCCACCGGCGCAATGGAGTTTTCCGGACCTTTTGCCAGGAAATAGAGGCGATCGATCGGGGCCGCTGCGTTCTCCCCGGGGCGAGCCAATTCCCCGGCAAATGGCGTGCCACAAGCCCGGTAGCCGGAATCCACGCGCGTGATGTACGAAATCTCGTCCGTCAACAGAACGGCATCTTTTGGAGCGAGCCGTGAAATCGTAGTCTTCCCCGCGCCTGAAACTCCGGAGAACAGAAATGCGCGTCCGTTCCGAATAGCGCTAGCGCCGTGCAGGAGAAAACCTCCACGGCGCGCCTGGACAATGCTGTGAACGATGCGCAATGCGGTGTCGATGGCGTACGGCGTTGCCGTTTGCACAACGTGCCCGTGACCGGTGCGCGAGTTCCACTCCACGCGGAAGTCCCCGCGCTTCAGTCTCCAGTTATCTCCATCGTTCCGCACGAGCAATTCGCGCACCGACGATAGGGATCTTTCCGGCCGCACGACTTCCACGTCAAAAATGCACGCGGGTGAACCACCTTCGCTGACGAAACCCGAGTAACGCTGTTCAACAATTTCCCAGAAGCCCTCATCCGCGCAGCGCAGAAGGATGGGTATCTCCCCGATCGCCACGGTCACTTCCTGGGCTATTTGCGCGATCCGCGTCATGATTGCCGCTTCTCTGGATTGCTTCGGACAAAACAACTAACGCAAGCCTTCTCCGCTGACGAGTTCCGGAGCCGACGCTTTGGCCCCACTCTTGTGCCAGCGCAGAGCCAAGCTTCGCAGTCTTGCTGAATACGCCAGAACCAACCCCACGGTTCGCCGCCACACTGTGCAGGGCGGCACCGGCCTCGCCTTGCCACCCTCGCCTATGGCGATGACCTTACCTAGCAGTTCCGACGCCACGATCGCCTCATCTCGATGAGGCATGGAATCGCCCCGCGTGACCAGAGCGGTTTCGGAACCTCTCTGCACCGAACGAAGATTGCGATGAATGAAGAAGCGGCCATCGCGCGCAAATAGAACCACATCACCCGGTTGAATCGCACCGAGAGTCTCGCGCATGATGGTAAGAATATCTCCCGGGTAAAGCGTGGGGAGCATGCTGTATCCGAACGCACTCAAGCGAAGAGTTCCCGTCTTCTGTAGAACTTCGACCGCAAGATTGTTTCTGGACTGATCCCGGGTCTCGTGGTCCTCTAGCATGGGTGCAGACTACGAACTCCGGCGGCGGCTGCCTCGGCAGGTCTGTTGGGTGGGCGCGATTTTGCCACACGCCAGGGCCATCGTCTCAAACACCTTCTCGAGGCGGAATTCGGGCTTTCGATACGGACGCTTGCCCGGTTGCTGGCTGTCGAGTGCGTTCTTCTCTTCGTCAGCAGTGGGACGGTTTTTCTGAGTCATAGGAAGTCTACGGGCCTTTGTTCTTTCACCCAAAAACAGGCACGACAGCCCGGGTGAGAAGTCGGTGCGGGAAGTGTACAACATAGTCCCGAACATTTGCTAACGTTCTAGAGTGCAACAATTTCGGGGCAGTCTCCCGTCGAAAATCTCAAACAGCTTCAGTAAAAAGAAAGGGTCCCCTCGATGCGGGCGCGCCGTAACGTCCACGAAAAGAACAACAAACTGGCCGGCACCAGCACAACCGCGAACGCGCTAAGAATGATCAATTCGTGAGACACTGCGCGGAACGAAGCGCCCTCGAGTAAGGCCAGACGCATGCCTTCAAGCGAGTGCGTGATGGGGATCAGTTGCGCGAAATCGCGCAACGGCTTCGGCAGAGTCTGCACGGGAAACATCGCACCCGTCAGGAACCAGACTGAACCGAGCGCCCAGACCACAGCCGAGCCTTTTTGAATGGCAAGCTGCAGTGCGGCTGCCAGCAATCCGATCGAGATTGCAATGACAACGGAAAGCAGGAATACTGGCACCGAGGCGGCGAGGTTCGGATGCAGGGGCGCGCCGAACAGCAATCCCGCGGCCAGGTAGAACAGCAACGCGAATGTGTTGGCCGCGAAGGCCGACATGGCGCTCAGAAAAACCAGCACTGAGGGCGAAGTCGGCGTGGTCATCAGGACCTCGAGCGTACCGGTCTGCTGCGCCTCCTGCACGGTCTGCAGAAACGAATGGACGCCCATCAACAGAAACGTGAAGAAGCCGGTGCCCACCAGCAGGAACGAAAAGAACTCGAGTCCCTCGGGGCGAAAACCCGGTCCCACTGCGCGCGAGAGATAGTAGAACGCAGCCAACTCGGTGATCGCTCCGGCCGCGCTGAGCAGGAAACCCGTGCGATATCGCACCGCTGTGAGCAGATCCCGGCGCACGATGACGATGGTCTTATCGAGCAGCGATGGCATGTTCATCGCAGGCTCCGCGAGGCCACCGGTTCGACTTCTTCCAGCTCGCCGGTGGTCTGGAAGTAGAAGGATCGCAGTTCATCGACGCGCATGGTTGCTGAGAGTTTGCGCTCGGCGGCGACGGTTCCATGGAACAAAATCGCAACGTGATTTCCCACTGCCACCGCTTCGTTGAAGTTGTGGGTGGTCAGAATCACCGTCGCTCCCTGCGCTGGCAACTCACGCACCAGGTTCCAGAATTGTGCGGCCGAGCCTGGGTCCAGACTGCGGGTAGGCTCATCGAGCAAGACCACCGCCGGCCGCTTCATCAACGCGCGCGCTATACCCAGCCGCTGGTACATGCCGCTCGAGAATTTCATCACCAGCGTGTCGGCGGCCTCGCGCAATCCGGTGCGAGCCAGCAGTTCCTCGACCCGGTCAGCACGAGTTCGGCGCGGAATGTCGTCGAGCGCGGCGAAGAAATCGAGATTTTCACGGGCGGACAAGCGGGGGAAGAACGAGCGCTCGGTCGCCACCGCGAATCCCACGCGCTCGCGTACCGCCCGCGAATCGCTGCGGGTATCGAACTGCTGTACCAACACGCGTCCCTCGTCGGGCAGCAGCATGGTCGAGATCAACTTCAGCGTGGTGGTCTTCCCGCTGCCGTTCGGGCCAAGCAGAACCAGCACGTTGCCGGCAGGAGCCTCTAGCGAAATCCGGCCAAGTGCACGGGTTTCCCCGGTCCGCTCCCAGCCGAGCCAGTTGAACAGCGCCGGCCGGTGGCGAAACACCTTGCTCACGGATTCGAGTCTGACCGCAGGCATATGCGTGAACGAGCGGGATTGCGAGGGCGCCTCTGTATTATAGTGTGCACGCTTTCGCCGGGCGCCCCGACGCGCTTGTGGTCATGCTCCGTATGTCTGCGCTCGCCTCCTCGACGCTTACCTCACGTGGTCAAAATATGGCGCGAAATGCCGCAACCAACGCGGAGTTTGCGCTCCTGGTGGACTGCTGCTCTCTCCGAGAGGAGGAATTCCCGAAATCGGCCCATCCCGGAGACCGCCACGACTGGACGAAGGTTCTCGAACTTGCCGAACACCACGGGGTCACCCCGCTCCTGTATCGGGCGTTGAACGAGCGCCCGAGCTTTGCCCCCGCGGAAGTGTTGGAACAACTTCGCAGCCACTATGCACACATAGCACGCAAGAATTTGAGATTCACCGCGGAATTGTTCCGCATCCTCGACTGTCTCGAAGCGCATGCGATTTCGGCGATTCCCCTCAAGGGTCCGCTTCTTGCCGAGAGTGTTTACGGCGATCTCGCAATGCGTGACTTCTCGGATCTGGACGTGCTGATCCACTCGCGAGATGTGGGCCGGGCAAAAGGGGCTTTGCAGAGGCTCGATTACTCCCTCGCCATGTCGCTTTCTGACGCCGAAGAACGCGCTTATCTGGCAGCCGGATACGAATACACCTTCGACGGTCCCGCAGGCCGCAACCTGCTCGAGCTTCAGTGGAACATCCTGCCTCGCTTTTATGCGGTGGCCTTTGACGTCGACGAGCTGTTTGCGCGATCAGGAACAGTCCCGCTGTGCGGCCGCACGGTGCGGGCGCTATCGCCCGAGGATTTGTTCCTCACCCTCGCCGTTCACGCTGCGAAACACGCCTGGGTGAGGCTCCACTGGCTGCGCGACATCGCGGGTGTCGTTGAAACCCAGCGCCTCGACTGGACAACAGTCACAAAGCGGGCACGGCAGCTGGGGATTGCAAGGATCGCCGGCGTCAGCCTGCTGCTTGCGCAACGCCTGCTGCATGCCAACCTGCCTGAAGAAGCGCAGGCTCTTTGCACGGGAGATGAAGAAGTTCTTTCTCGGGTGGAATTCATTGGGCAGGAACTTCCAACCGCGCAGGAATACAACGTCGAATCGACCCGCTATTTTCGACGGATGATGCGCCTGCGGGAACGCAGCATGGATCGCGCGCGATTCTTATGGAGATTGGCTTCAACACCAGGCCCGGGAGAGTGGACAGTGATTCGCCTGCCAGAATCCCTCTTCCCTTTGTATCGAGTGATCCGGCTCTTTCGGCTAGCCGCAAGGCCGTTTCATCGGCAACGCCGCTAGACCGCGGGTCGCCGGGCGCGAGTAGCCTTCGCGTTTTGCCGCGCGCGAGTTACTCCCGCCATCAAAGCGCGGCGAATGATCTCCGGATACCCAGCCTCGTCCATCGAGTCCATAACGGTGGCCGCAATTCCCCCCGGGGTTGCAGCCTCACCCAACAATGCTTGGAGCGACTCTTTCCCATCGCGACAGGCGACAATCGCGTCTCCCAGCGCATGAGCGGCTGCAACCCGAGCCATCTTTTCTTCCAGTCCCAACTTGTGTGCAGCCTGCGCCAGAGCAGCCAGCGCATGATACCCGTGGCTCGCCGAATACGTCACGGTGAACGCATCGAACTGGCTCTCGGGAATCTCAACCACATCACCGACCTGGGAAAAGAAATTCTGAACGAGCAATCGGTCCGAACGCGGGAACCGGCGAGGGAAAGTCAGCCCCGTCAGGCCCGGTCCAAACCGCGCCACCGGACTTGGCATGGCGCGCAGCCACCGCACCGGCGGCCCGAGCATCTTTCGCAAATTCGCCAGCGGAATTCCGGCCGCCAGACTGCAGACCACGAAATTCGACTTGCCGCGTCGCCGAATGTCGCGCAGCACGCTCTCCACATCGCCCGGCCGCACCGCCACGATCAGCAGCCGCGCCTGTCGTACAGCGCGCAGCAGGTCGGGTTCGACCGACACGCCAAACTTTTTCTTCAGCGCGCGGAGTTTGTGCGGATTACGATCGTGCACGATCACGGGTGCTCGATACTTCGCGAGACGCAATCCGGCGATCAGCGCGGCGGTGATGCGGCCTCCGCCAAGAAATACGGTGGCTTTCACGAAAGCTCCGCGCAGACCCGGTCGGCAGCCGCCACCAGTGCGTCCACGTCCTTTTCGGAATGCACGGTCGAGATGATCCAGTGCAGGCCGTTCGAAGGCGTCATGTAAATGCCTTCATCGTGCAGGCGACGGACGAAGCGCGAATACTTCGATGTGTCGACAAACTGACAGTAGTCGCGATAATCGTGGATCATCTCGCGCTCGGTGAAGTAGATCTGGAACATCGGCCCGAAGCCCTGCACGATGGCTTTCACATTGTGTCGCCGGAAGACATCGCGCAACCCGGCGACAGCAGCATCGCCGATCGCGAAAAGCTTGCGGTAGGCGCCTTCCGCACTGAGCAGGTCAAGATTCGCAGCCACCACGTTCATCGTAAGGCGATGCCCGTTGAACGTGCCGTAGTGCAGCACCATGTGCTCCGACCACCGCATGCGGTCGAGAATGGCCCGTGCCCCTGCGACCGCGCCGATGGGGAAACCCGCGCCTAATGCTTTTCCGAATGTCGATAGATCGGGCTTCAGGTTGTAAAACTGCTGGCATCCACCAGGCGCGTAGCGGAATCCCGTGACCACCTCGTCGAGGATGAACAGCGCGCCGTAACCGTGTGCCAGATCGCAGACTTGTTGCAGGTAACCATTGCGCGGCAGGATGCAGCCCATGTTTGCCATGATGGGCTCCGTGATGATGGCGGCCAGTTCCGGACCGTGCCTTTCTAGAATAAACTCAAGCCTCGGCACATCATTCCAAGGCGCGACAACCGCCTCTTCAAACACTGACGCGGGAATGCCCTCCGAGTCGGGAATCTTTGTTGGGTTTTCCGGCGGTCCGAGTTGTTCGACGGGATGGCCGTGCCCGTTGAGGCAATAAGGATCGTACCAGCCGTGGTAGTGCCCTTCGAACTTCAGGAACTTCGTGCGCCCGGTATGCGCACGGGCCAGGCGCATCGCCAGCATCGTAGCCTCGCTCCCCGTGTTCGCGAAGCGCACTACCTCGGCCGTCGGAACCATGCGGCAAAAACGTTCGGCGGCTTCACCCTCGGCGGGAGTAGCAGCCGCGAAGTGCGAGCCCTGCGCAATCGCGTTGGAAACAACTTCCACAATTTTCGGATGCGCATGCCCCTGAATGAGCGCGCCGAACGACATCATGAAATCGACGTATTCGTTCCCGTCCACATCCCAGACATGGGAGCCACGCCCACGCTCAAGCGCGATCGGTCCGGGCGTGTAAACCGCAACGCCGCGCGATGGCGAATTTACGCCTTCGACCAGCGATTGCTGCGCGCGGGCAAAATACTCACGGGATCGCGTACGGTCACGTGTCATGTCGCTTTACTCGTTTGCCGTTCGAGTAACTCGCTGTTCATCCTTCACGAATTTCTCCACATAGCCGGCCTGTGGAATGCGGGTAGTGATCGCTCCTCTGGAAACGTAAAGGTCGCGGGGAGGAGGCATTCGCTTCCAAGACTCTGTAACAAAATCTCGAACCCGGTTTGCCCTGCATTCTCCGGCGCGCCGATCTAAGTTCGCCAAGTAGCCTTGGTCGATTTGCACGAGGATGTCACTCCAATCCGCCTTTGTACGGCTTGCAAAGACTAACGGTGTCATCCGCTAGCTTCACATCTGGACCGGTGAGAACTGTTGGATTAATGGGAACTCGGAATACGGCCCACGGTTGTGCGCGATCCTTGACGAGTTGATCCACGTAACGTCTTCCCACCATCCATGAGCTCGCCAGCAACACGAAAGCACCCGATACGACGGCTAAGTATTGCCATCTTCGACTGGCCTCTTGAAGGCTCATCAATCCGCGGTGCCCCCGCCATCCACCACTAGCGCCGCCCCAGTCATGAACGACGACTCCTCCGAAGACAAGAAGAGTACAGCCTTCGCAATTTCCTCCGCAGTTCCCACCCTTCCCAGTGGCCGGTTGGCGCAGCCAGCGATATACTCCTCCCACTTCTGACCGCGCATCTTGGCATCTTGCGGGAGCATGGGCGTCTCCACATCTCCAGGGCAGATGCAATTTACGCGAATGCCCTGCCGCCCGTGATCGATCGCCATAGCTTTCGTCATGAGCACGACGCCGCCCTTTGAGGCGCAGTACGCAACCGCCTTGTCGCCACCCACAATGCCCCATCCGGAACTGTTGTTCACGATCACGCCCCAGCCCTGAGCGATCATGCCGGGCAGCGCAGCCTTTGACATGAGAAACGTACCTTTCAGGTTGATGTCGATCTGCTCATCCCATTCTTCTTCGGAGCACTCCAGCGTATCGTGCGGATAGAACACGCCGGCATTGTTGAAGAGGATGTCGACCCGGCCGCACGAACTCACCGTTTCGCGAACAGCGCGCTCGCATTCGGCGGCTTTGCGCACGTCGGTACGGAGAAAAATCGCCTGTCCGCCAGCTTCGAGGATCGCCGCCGTCACCGCGTGTCCGCGCGTTTCATTACGCCCGGTGATGGCCACCCGCGCTCCCTCGCGCGCGAAGAGCAGGGCGGTAGCCTCTCCGATGCCGGAGGTGCCGCCGGTAATGAGCGCGACTTGTCCGTTCAGGCGCATGCAGGTCATTACGAAAACGCAACGGTGCGATTCATCCACGTAAACGAAAGTACGCGGATTGCGATCAAATCAGCGAAGCGCGCCGCGTGTGATGGAACGCGTGGAATCATAAGCTTAGCGAGACATTCCTGCAAAGGCCCGGCGTGAGCGAGTTTTTCTCGGAATGCGCGCCTCAAGTTGTCCTCCGTTGACGCCGAAGTAGAAAGATGGAGCCGAGTGCATGATCGAACGGCGCAAGGAATCGAGATTTCGGCTGTCTGTGCCCGTGAAGGTGTCGGGCATCGACGATCACGGCGAACCTTTTGCGATTGAGGTGATGGCTAGCAGCCTGAGCCGGAGCGGAGCACTGCCGACCGGGCTGGAAGTCGAGTTGCGTTGCGGAGACATGCTGATCGTGGACTATGAGGGCCACCGAGCACACTTTCGGATTGTATGGTTCCTGAATTTCGGACCAAGGCTAGGGGCAGAAGTGGCGATCCACAAATCGAATCGTGAGCCTTGCCCGTGGGTGGATCTGCTGCCGGCCGAACCCGTGCTGTCCGGGGCAACTTCCAAAACCCAATGACGATTACGACCGAGAAACGCATACACCGCCGTTGGCTCCGCTTTCGTCTGGACGTGCCCATCCGCGTCATCGTGCACGCGGGGAGCAAGACCAGCGTCATCTCTGGGCGTGGGAATGAATTGAGTGAAGGCGGGATGTCACTGACGGCAGGCGGGGAGCTTCGCCTGGGCGATGAGACCGAAATCGAATTCCCCCCGCCCTATTCCGGCGCACCCATCCGCGTCCGCGGAGTCGTGCGCAATCGCTCCGGCTATCGCTACGGCATGGAGTTCGTGGCAGGCGACGATCAGGAATTGCAAGCCGTCCAACGACTCAAGAGCGTGCTTGGCGTGCTGGCGTCAGCGAAGCAGTCGCCGAGGTCCGCACGCGCAGCTCTGTAACCGCGTCAAGATTACGGCACAGCTATCATGATGTCTTTGCGCCCTTAGCGGGCTCTCTTAGCGCCCTTGGCGGTTAAAAGCTCTTTTACCTACCGACTAGCCAACCCCCCGGCAGTCTCAGCCCCATCGCAGGTGTAGACGTGGCCGGTAATGTACGCTGCATCGTCCGACGCGAGAAACGCAAACAACGCCGCAATCTCCTCCGGCTGCGCGTGGCGCCGCAAGGGCACTTTTCGATTCACTTCTTGGAGCATCTCGTCGGTATATTCGGCGCGCTGCATCGGGGTGAGAACGTATCCCGGCGCGATGGCGCAGACGCGAATCTTGGGCGCCAGTTCGAGCGCCATGGTCTTCGTAAGCTCGATCACGCCCGCTTTAGTCGCGTTGTAGTCCGCGTAAAACGGCTGCCCCACAATGCCGTTCGTCGAAGCCGTCTGCAGGATCACGCCGCTCCCCCGCCCCCACATATGGCGCGCGGCCGTCTGTGCCACATAGAACACGCCCGTCAGATTGACTGCCATGGTCTTGTCCCATTCTTCCGGCGTGATGTCGAGGAAGTTGTGGCGAATGGAAATACCAGCGTTGTTGATGAGCACGTCCACGCCACCCATCAATTGCACAGCTTGGGCAAACGAAGCCTGCACCTGCGGCAAGCTGGATACGTCCGCGGCCACGGTGCCTGACAGCTTGGGCAGCAATCGCTGAATTTCAGTACGACCCTTCTCGTCGCGGTCGAGCACAACCACGCGCGATCCTTCTTCGAGAAAACGCGCCGCCGTGGCCGCACCGATGCCGCTCGCCCCTCCCGTGATCAACACTCGTTTGTTCTGCAGACCGCGCATGTGGAACTCTCCCGGGTAGCGGGACAGGATACCGGGTTGTAGCCGCTGGGGAAAGCCTTTAACCGCCAAGCGCGCGAAGAACATCAGCAAAGAAAACGAAGAATATCGGGGCTTTTCTTTGCGACCTTGGCGTGGACTTTGCGCCCTTTGCGGTTAAGAGCTCTTGCCTCCCTCAATCAGCACTGCTTGGAGACACGAATCAACATGATTCGTTAGTCTTACGGAAGGCGATTGTAATGCGGTCAGGAGGTCAAACTTTGGCAGCGCAAGGCATTCGAGAGCAACCGGGATCAGGTGCGGTCATCATCACGGGCGCCAGTCGCGGCATCGGCGCCGCGACAGCCCTGCTCGCGGCGGAACGTGGATTCGCCGTGGCCGTGAACTACGCCACAGGGAAGAGCGAAGCCTCCGAAGTCGTGCGCAGAATCCAGGCAAGTGGAGGCAAGGCAGCCGCCATCCAGGCCGACCTCGGCCGGGAAGATGACATCGTGCGCCTATTTGCGGAAGCCGAACAACTCGGTGCGCTCCGAGGAGTAGTTAACAACGCTGGCGTCACTGGAGGCTTCGCACGCGTGGAGGACGTCACCGCCGCGATGCTCGAGCGTCTGCTGGCCGTCAACGTCGCCGGAGCAATTCTGTGCGCCCGCGAAGCCGTGAAACGCATGTCGACAAAACATGGAGGCAGAGGAGGCACCATTGTCAATATCTCATCGCTCGCCGCGCGAACGGGCTCGCCCAGTGAGTGGGTTCACTATGCCGCCACCAAGGGCGCGATCGACACCTTCACAATCGGTCTAGCGCGCGAAGTCGCAACAGAAGGTATCCGCGTGAATGCCGTCGCTCCCGGGCTGGTCGAGACCGGTATTCACGCCGCCAACGGCGAACCCGGCAGGCTCGATCGCCTCAAGCCAACCATTCCACTAGGACGTCCGGGCAAGCCCGAAGAAATCGCCGAAGCCGTGGTGTGGCTGCTGTCTTCGGCTTCGTCCTACGTCACAGGATCAATTTTGGAGGTCGGAGGAGGAAGGTGAAGTCGATTGAATAATTGAGGAATTGGTAATTGGGTAATTGGCAAATCGAAAATCCCGAACCCGACCCTCCGAGCTCTTCAAATTACTCAATTACAAAATTACCCAATTACTCAATCTCTAAAACCCGGGCTTCCCCCGGAACAGCATCACCAACTCAATCACAAGGATTACCACCACCATCAGCTCCAGCACAAATGCCCGGCTCTGATTGAACTGGTCGACCATGAAGTGGTACAGCTCTTCGGCGGTTTTCAATTTTTGCTGTACCAGATCCTTGTAGTCGGGCACGCCGATTTTCGACGCCGCCAGCTTGTAAAGACGTGCAGAGAACATGTCGCTCAAGAACTTGATGGCGTTGTCGGCGTGCTCAGTGAGCTCTTCCACATCGAGCAGGACCGTGTGCAGCTTGGTCGCGGCATTGGCGGTACGCCAACGCGACCACAAGCTGTTGCCCCCGGCCTCCAGAAAGTCGTAAACGCCTTCCAGCTCGCGAGTCAGCAGCTCGTCGTAGTGACGGAATTCCAGTAACTGGGAGTTCGCATACTCGAGCAACTGGATAGCGGTTTCCGCACCCGCCGCGCTGTCGTACAAGAACGCGGCATTCCAGCCGATCACCGTCAAATCGTTCGGGTAATACGAAATGCGACCCTGCAGAATCTCCTGGCGCTCGCCGTCGGAAAGCTGCTGGGTCTCTCCGCGCACGACTTGAGCAATTTGGTCGCCGTGCGCCTTCAAAATGTCACCGGCGGACGGCTTGGACGCCATCTCCCGGACGTGAAAGATGAAGTAGTCCTCGTGCAGCCAATTGTCGTACGGCTTGATCAGCGCCGGCTTGGCGCGCTCCAGGCGCTTGGTAACGATTTTCGAGGCCAACGCCGTGAAGTCGGTGTCCCAAACCCAGCGACCCGAAATTCGGACCAGGTCCTCCCACTCCCCGGTAAACGGCAGCTCAAACACCACGCTGAGCACGCCATAGTCGTAATACTTGATCTGGCCGTCGAGCCGCTCGCCGGTATCGAGCACCAGGGCCTCGATTGGCTCCACGACCGGGGGCCGCTGGTACTGTACGTACCCCGGCGCCGGGTGCTTAAAGCTGGCGCCTTTGGTACGAGCGCTGAAGATCTTGCGCAGCTCGTCCAGGCGGATCTCCTCCGCCACGTCGAACTGGATCAGGACCAGAATCGACCCCTGCAGTGAGGTGTCGGCCTTCCGGGCGGGGACGGCTTCGAGCTTTACGGAGTCTCCCGGGACTCCTTCGATGATGGTTTCGCGTTCCATGATTTTCACTCGGCTCCCGAGGGTAGGCCAGGGAGCAACAACGGGGGCACCGCTGACGGGTGGCGCCCCTAAAGGGTGGTACTGAATATTGTCCCAGAAAGTACAGGGGCTGGCGAGGGGGACGGATTCTCAAAAGGCTATAGGAGTTAAGTCTTTTATGATCATTGCTTTCGCGTGAGCTGCCATAGTAGGGCGCTCCCCGCCGCCACCCCAGCTAAAGCCAAGCTGGCACGCTTCATCGACCCGCGAACCGCCTCCTCCCGCTCACGCACCACGCGGAGTTCCGGGTAGGAGCCCTCTGGCCCCGTGGGACCTTCTCGCATCGCCATCTGAAGAATTTCCGCCAAATGGAGGGCCTGGCGGTCGGTTCCTTGGGCAATCTGCTCGCGGCAACTGAACCCGTTGGCAATGACCAGCCAATCCGGCGGCGCTTGCCGGACGGCCGGCAGCAGTTCCAGTTCCCCGATCGCCATCGAGACGTCGTACTTGTCGTTTTCGAAGCCAAACGACCCCGCCACCCCGCAGCAACCGGCCGCCGGGGCATGGCAATCGAGGCCCATCCGGCTCAAAACCGCCTCTTCGGCTTTCATCTTCAGGACGGACTTATGGTGGCAATGCCCATGGACGATTGCCTTGCGCTCCAAGCGCGGCAGCGGGATCAGGTTCTTGTAGTTCTCCAGGAACTCACTAAGCAGGAAGGTCTGGCGCGAAAGCCGCTGCGCGCGCTCGTCGCGCGGAAACAGATTGCAGAGCTCATCACGGAACACTGCAATGCAGCTAGGCTCCAAACCGACGATCGGCACGCCCGACTCGATCTCCGCAGCCAGCGAGTCGAGCACGTTCAGCAGCAGGTCTTCCGCCCGGTCCAACATGCCAAAGTCGTAGAGCGGGCGCCCACAGCACAGATTTCCCTGCGGCAGTTCCACGCGGAAGCCGGCATTCTCCAAGACATCCACTGCCGCCTTGGCGGTATTCGGAAGGAAGTAGTTGTTGAACGTGTCGGGCCAGAGCACCACGATCGGCCCATCGGGATGAAGCGGCCGGTGCCGCCGGAACCAAGTCCTGAACGTCTGCGGCGCAAACGCAGGGATCGTCCGCTGCCGCGGAATTCCCGCGACCACCTTGACAATGTCGCGCAGAAACGGCAACTGGGTGGCAAGGTTCGCCAGGCCCGGGGCATTCGACGCCAGTCGCGCCCAGAAATCGATGTTCCCGAACGCGTAGTGATTGAGGGGCCGCAGGCGGCCTTCGTGATAGTGCGACAGGAATTCTGCCTTGTAGGTCGCCACGTCTACCGACACCGGGCACTCGGTCTTGCAGCCCTTGCAGGCGAGGCAAAGGTCCAGCGACTCCTTCACTTCCTCGCTGCGCCACCCGTCCTGAATGATGTCGCCGTTAGCCATTTCCCAGAGCAAGTGGGCGCGGCCGCGGGTCGAGTGCTCCTCCTCGCGCGTCACCCGGAAGCTCGGACACATAATGCCGCCTTCATAGTGGCGACACTTGCCGACTCCTACACAGCGCAGGGTGGCGTGCGCAAGGCTGCCATGATCTTGCGGGAACTTGAAGTGAGTGTGCGGGCGCCAAGGGTTGTAGTCGGCGCCAAGGCGCAGATTTTCATCCAGCCGGTACGGTTCGACGACCTTTCCGGGATTCATCTTCCAGTCCGGATCCCAGGCATTCTTGAATTCGTTGAATGCCTGGATCAATTCCGGCCCGAACATCTTGGGAAGAAGTTCGGCGCGAGCCTGCCCGTCGCCATGTTCTCCGGAGAGCGATCCTCCGTAGCTCACTACTAAATCGGCGGCTTCATTCATGAATTGTCGGAAGCGCGCGATGCCCTCCTCACTCTCGTGATCGAAGTTTGTACGGGTGTGCACGCAGCCGTGGCCGAAATGGCCATAGAGCGTTCCGTGATAGCTGAACTGGCTCATCAGCCGCTTCAGGTCGCGCAGGTAGTTGCCGAGCTTCTCGGGAGCAACAGCCGAGTCTTCCCAACCTTCCCAGCTGAGCGGCTCCCCGGGGACGTGAGAGATCACACCCAGGCTCGACTCGCGGACGATCCAGACTTGTTTGGCTTCAACGGAGGTGCACAAGCGCATGTTGGGAGGCGTAGCGCTCCGGCTGAGTGACTCCATCAGCCCGCGCGCCTGGGCTTGCGCCTCCGCTTGTGTCTGCCCGCCAAACTCCGCCAGCAGCCAGCCGCCGCCGGGCGGTAGCAGAGCCAAGCCTTCAGAATTGATTCCGCGCCGCCGCGTGTACTCCGCGAGCAGGTCATCCACGCCTTCGAGCCCGATTGGCTTGTGCGCCATGATCTCGGGCACATGATCGGCCGCCTGAAAAATATCCGGATAGGCCGCCACCACCAGCACACGCTCAGGCGGACTTTCCACCAGCCGGCAAGTTGCATCGAGAATCGTGACGCAGGTGCCTTCAGACCCGACGAGCGCACGAGCCACATGGAAACCGTTTTCCGGCAGCAGGAAGTTCAAGTTGTATCCCGAAACCCGTCGCGGAATGTCCGGATAGCGGCTGCGGATTCGATCGCCATACGTGTCGGCGATCGACTTCAACTTCGCGTAAATCTCCCCACGTCGTCCGCCCGCGGAAAGGATTTTCTCGAGTTCTTCAGGCGACGTCGCCCCGACGGTCATGCGACTGCCGTCGTAGGTGACGATATCGAGAGACTCGACATTGTCATCCGTTTTGCCCGCCATCACCGAATGCACGCCACAAGAGTTGTTGCCAATCATGCCGCCCAGCGTGCAGCGATCGTGCGTCGCGGGGTCGGGAGCAAAGGTCAGGTGATGCTTCTCCGCCGCGTTTCGCAAGTGATCGAGGATGACTCCCGGCTGGACGCGGGCCAGCTTGCGGACAGGATCAATCTCTAGAATCTCCGCCATGTACTTACTGAAATCGAGCACCACGGCAGCATTGCAGCATTGACCGGCCAGCGACGTCCCCCCACCGCGGGAGAGAACCGGCGCCCCATATTCCCGGCATGTAGCAATTGTGGCGAGAACATCCGCGTTATCCCGTGGGATCACGACGCCGATAGGAACCTGGCGGTAGCTCGAGCCGTCGGTAGCGTAGAGTGCGCGGCTGCTGGTGTCGAAGCGGACCTCGCCGCTGATGCGAGCGCGCAAATCCGCCTCAAGCAACTTCTCGTCTACGGGAACATCTCTCGCCTCGCGGGCCTGTTGCGCGAATACCTGGGCGCGCGCCGCAGAAAGAATGGGCAGTGGATCAGTAGGAGGCATGGCATTTTTGGCCGACGATCCATGTTCCGGGAAAACTGCACGCCTTGCAAGGACATTGGCAGATTTTCGAAGCTGGAGAGAAGCCGCGCGCCATTCACCCGCTGCGTTTCTTGTTGGGCTATAATTCCCGACGCTGACACGCACGCCCGCTCGATACCAAACGCGGGCACAAAGCAGTTCCCCCACCCTGGACCCAAATCTCACGGAAGGCTAACGCATGTCTATCGCTCCCAAGAGTGGCTCCATTCTTCTAGCTGTATCCCTTCTTTTTTCAGGAATCATGGCGTACGGGCAGACACCCACTGGCGCAGGGCAACCATCGCCAACTGCGGCCCAAGGAGTTCCGGAACCAAAAGCCCAGCCTCTCGAGCAAAAAGGCGTGCGCAGCGCCGAAATTCCCGACGTCCCCGAAGAGCCACCCGAGGACGAGTTTGCGCCGGCCGCCGTCGAAATGGACGTCTCGCAAGAGTCCCCGCTTCTGCAAGTACTCTACAAAGCGACACGCGAGACCAAGGAGAAGGAAGTCCTCGCTCGCCTGGATGAGGCGAAAGCTCTGATTCAGTCAGGCACGGATTTGAAAGCCACCGATCCCCAGGGACGCACTGCGCTCCATTGGGCCGTGTTCGGCTCGAGCTATGCCACGAAATCCTCCGTGACGGTAGCGTACGAAGAAATCGCTGACGCGATGATCCAGCGTGGGATCGACATCAATCACGAAGACATTTACCAGGACACGGCACTCGACTATCTGCTCTACTCCCCGTCGTTTGAAATGCAGACCTTGCTGATGGAAAACGGCGCGACCAGCGGATTCCTGGTGGCGACCTTCCGCTTTTTTGACCAGATGCAGATGGTGTCTCCCGCCGCCAACGTGCCGAAAGCGGTTTCCTTGTCGCGCAGGGCAGACCTTTCCCCGGGCGCCACCCTGAGTGTCCGCCTGCTCACACCGGTGTACAGCGATCGTTCACGCACGGGCGATCCCATCGAGGGGGTCGTGACCTACCCGCTGTGCAAAGATGGGGAAAAGTTAGCCTGCAAGGATGGAGAGTTGCTGCTTGCGCCCGGCACCCACGTCAACGGAACCATTCTGTTCGCCACCAAGGCGCCCGACAAATATTCCCGGCCGCGCCTGGTGCTGGATTTCTCGAATGTCCTACACCAGGACGGACAAATTTCCGCGCTATACGCGCGCGTGCTCGATGTCGACAACGCCCGCGAGACTGTCCGCAACAACGAAATCCTCGGCATCATTCAGCCCCACGCCCCTAAGAAGGCATCCTTAGTCTTCACGGGATTGAGTGCCGCCAATCCCTTTGCCGGGTATGCCATCAAGGGCATCTCGACTGTCTACGGCCTGTCCATTCGGCGTGAAATTCTGTTTCCGTCCGGCACGGATCTCCAGATTCAGATTGTGCGTCCCTCCATGCTGAAGCAGAAGGAAGCTTGGCCGGGGTTCCCGCAAATTACCATGGATGACGACCTGGGCCAGATCGTGAAGAACGCGCCGCTGCGCACCACCGCCACCAACAAGACCCCGTCGGATCTGACCAATCTCATCTTCGTCGGCAGCAAGCAA
>Ga0209811_10000177_pt1 | contig 30070 bp, 26 predicted proteins | sample Coa_R1_6_FD_187161 | JGI IMG/M metagenome (GOLD analysis project Ga0209811, IMG submission 187161) | Surface soil microbial communities from Centralia Pennsylvania, which are recovering from an underground coalmine fire. - Coalmine... | ecosystem: Environmental > Terrestrial > Soil >... | reverse complement strand
TGATACGTGCGCACGTTCAAGCCCAGCCAGCCGAGCGCGCGCACACCGCCGATCCCCAGCAGCTGCTCCTGGGCGATGCGTGTGTCGGTTCCGCTTTCGTAGAGCCGATGCGTGATCCAACGATCCTCGAGGCGCACGGGCTCGAGCAGGTAGAGCGGCACCGTGCCGTAACGGTCGGTGGCCCACACGCGCACCGGCACCTCCTGGCCACGCACGCGAACGCGAACGCGAACGCCGGTGTCGGCGAGGAAGCCGGTGTCGTACGCCGGGTACTCCTCGTAGGGTCGCCCGTCGGCGCCGATCCGCTGCACGCAGTAGCCGCGCTCCCACAGCAGGCCGACCGCGACCATCGGCAGCTTCAGGTCGTGCGCCGCCTTGATGTAGTCGCCGGCGAGCACGCCGAGGCCGCCCGCGTAGATGGGGAACGACTCGTGGAGCCCGTACTCCATGCAGAAGTACGCCACGCACGGTACGCGCAGTCGGGGCGGAGCCTGGTTGATCATGCGGTCCTTCGGAGAGAGGTCGCCTCGGAGCGAGGCGCAGCACTCGATGGAGCGGGCGGAGCCGCGAACCGGCCTTACGCCGGGCGGGTCATGACCGTGGTTTCGGCGCCGTTGCTCTCTTCCATCACCCAGCGCACCGATTTGCTGCACGGGCACGTGCCGCCGACCCGCTTCAACTTGGGCATCGCCTTCACGCCCTGCTCCACGGTCAACTCACCGGCCACCACCTTGCGCAGGGTCTCCGCGTAGAGCCGCATGTCGCGACTCGCCACGTAGCCGTCGTTCAGGTGATGGGCGAGGTGGCGCAGGTAGGTGTCGACGTCGGTGAACGTCTCGCCCTGCACCCCGATCATCTGGAACGCCGGCTCGCCCTTGCGGCGGAAGAAGCGGGCGTCGGGGAGGTAGAGCAGGTCTTCGTAGCGCAGGCCCTGGTGCGCGCCGCGCGTCCGCTCCAGCTCCTCGATCACCGCCTCGGCCTTCTCCGGCGCGTAGTCGGGGAAGCGCGCGCGCACGAACCGCGTGTTGATGTCGCGGAGCATCTTGCGCACCTCCTCGATGTACTGCGTCACCGCCTCGCGGTTCGTCAGGTCCTTGAAGCCGAACTGGATGTTCTTCTGCCCGCCGCGCTCGTCGCCGAACATCTCCAGGCCGCGCGGGAACCACTTGTTGATGCTCTCCTGCACCAGCCGCATGTTCGCGAGCGGATCGCCCTTGGCCGCGCGCTCGGCGAAGCGGCGGAGCGGGATGACGCCGGCAGCGAGGTGGAACGCCTCCTCGCGCAGCATCGGCGGCATGCTGTCGGCCATGGGTTTGTAGGCGCACACCTTCTGCATGGTGAGCTGGTACTTGCCGACGCGGTCGATGATGGCGGCGAACGCGATGTTGTCCATGAACGAGTCGTAGTCGAGGTTGAACGCGTCCAGGACGTGGTTGCCCGTGGTCATGGACAGGATCTCCTCGACCATCTGCGGGCCCGTGACGCCGCCGCTCACGTGCGACCAGTCCTTGGAGAGGAGCAGGTGCAGCATCTGGTAGCCGTGGCGCAGCTCCTCGGCCATCACCCGCATCACCCAGGCGCGATCCTGATCGTCGTGCGCGCGGTCGATCGTGCCGGCGTGCTGCTGGATGCTGCCGAACTCGGTCGAGGCCTGCGCCTTGATGATCGCGAGCAGGTGGTGCGCCTGGTCCTCGGTCAGCTCTTCCGGGGTGTGCCGCTTGGCCTCGCCCTTCTGCGCGCCGATGTGGATGACGTCCGGCGTCTCCAACTCCATCTTGGCGCACAGGCAGAACTTCTCGTCCTTGGGGAAGTACTTCTCCCACGAGTCGAGCAGCGTCTCGTAGTCCTTGAAGTGATGACGGCGCCAGTGCTCGACCGCGTCGTGGTACTTCCGCTCCAGCGTGACGTTCTCGACTTTCACAAGGATGTCCTCAGCGGCCGGGAAGCCGGATCTCGAGCGCCTGCAGCGGCGCGGGGGTGAAGCCGATCGCCTTCAGGAACCCGGCGACGCCGGCGTCGGTGGAGTCGACGAGCGTGCGCACGCTCTTGGCCCCGCGCGACTCGAAGTGGGCGCGGATGGCGTCGAACATGCGGCGGCCGAGGTCCTGGCCGCGGTGGTCGGGGTCGATGCCGAAACGCTCGATCCAGCCGCTCGGCTCGTCCAGCCCGAACTCGCCGGCGCGGAGGTCGCCGAGCATGAAGCCCACCACCCTGCCACCCTGCTCGGCCACCTGCGAGGCGCCGGGGTCGCGGCGCGTGTAGTACATGACGCGCTCCTCCCAGATCTCCGGCCGGTACAGCCCCGAGATGCGCTCGTCGATCCGGCTGATGCCGGAGATATCCAGCTCGTCCAGCGGCCGGATGCGCACGGCGGTGGTGGTGTCGGGCATGCGGCAACTCTCCCCTGAGAACGGAAGACGATGGGGTCGCGAAAGCCGCAGCGAAATTAGCAGGTTTCGCGGGCACGCGCAGTCGGGCGACCCACGCATGAAGTGCGGGGTTGCGTCTACCTGAACCGCACGAAGCCCTGCGTGACCGTGCTCGCGCCGAGCCGTGCGCGCACCCAGAACACGCCGGCGCCGGCATCGGTGCCGCTCGAGGTGCGGCCGTCCCAGTGCCAACGGCTATCGCCTGCGGGGATCGTGCCGCGTGCCAGCTCGGCGACACGCTGGCCGGCCACGTTCAACACTTCGACCACCCCGGTCTCGGCCTCGGGCAACGACAGCATGACGACGGTGCCGGCGCGCGTCGGGTTGGGCGCCGCCGTGAGCCGCATCGTGGGCCCGCTCGGCGGCACCCAGTCCGTTCCCTGCGGTCCCGCCACGACGTGGAGCACCGAGTCGATGCACGCGTTCACGGCGACGCGCACGTCGATGTCGATGGCGGGGAAGATGCCGTGCGCCGGCACCCACCCGCTGTCGAAGTGCTGGGCGAGCACGCCATCGGTGACCACGTCCAGCTGCATGCGCTGCATGATCGCGACCTCGCCGCCGATGTCGTACGTGCCGTGCCCGGTGATGGACGCCGTCCGGCCCGTTCCCGGCACGGGGTAGTGCCAGAAGATGTTGAGCAGCGCGTAGTGGGTGATGAGCGGGTCCACGCTCGTGCGGTAGAACGTGAACGTGCCGTCCAGCGATCCGCTGAAGACGAACGGGCACTCGCAGGGCCCGTCGCAGCCGTATCCGAAGTCCGCGGACTTGAACAGGCTGTACTGGATCGGGTCGAGAACCTGCGCGGCCGAGGGCCGCGGGAGCGTGAGCGTCGCGATCGTGATCGCGACAGCGAGCCAGTGGCGGGCAGGGCGCATGGGAACCTCCGGGCGCGAGGGCGCGGCGCCCCCCAAGCCTACGCCCCGGCTGGCCGCCCGGACCAGCCCGGAGTGCGGCTTTGCACAAGCCTCCCGCATCCCGGTCCCGCTCGCGCTGGCCGGCGTTCCGGTCACCTCAGGCGCACGAACGGATGGACCAGCGTACGAGGTTCGGGCGCCCCGCACGCGGCGCACTCACTCAGGTCCAGCGGAGCGATCCGTCCCCGCACCCAGAACACGCCGACCCCCGCGTCGGCACCGGCGGCATTGCGGCCATCCCAGTGCAACCGGCTCTCGCCTGCGGGAAGAATGCCGTTTGCGATCGCGGCGACGAGCTGTCCCGACACGCTCAGCACCTCGACCTGCCCCACGGCCGCCTTCGGCAGCACGAGCACGAAGTCCGCGCCCCCCCGGGCCGGATTCGGTGTGGCCGTGAGCCGCACCCCGGGCTCGCCGGGCGGCACGTGCTCGTTCGGCGGCAGTGCGACCACCCGAAGCACCGAGTCATGGCACGCGTGCCCCATGGGTATCTCGAAATCGAGGGCTGCGCTCACGGGACCCGTGACCCAGCGGCTGTCGAAATGGTGCTCGAAGCCGTCCTCGGTCGTGAGATCGAGCTGCAGGCGCTGCGAGCCGACTCCTGGGAGGGGGTCCATGTCATACGTGCCACGGCCAGCGAGGGTCTCGATCCGCGTTCCGCCGGCGCTGTCCGGGATCTCCCACCGCCACGCGAAGTCGAGGAGCTCGTAGTGCGCGCGGAAGCTGTCCTCGCCGGTGAAATGCAGCAGGAATCCACCGCTGAGCGGGCCACGGACGAACCACGCACACATGCACGGCTGCGCACAGCCATACGCCAAATCCGATGGCGAGGTCAGCGTGTACGGGACCGGGTCCGGCACCTGGGTGCTGGCGGGTGTCGCGAGGGCGAGCGTCGCGAGCGCGACGACGGGAACGAGCGGGTGCTGGCGCACGGAAGCCTCCAGGCTCGGGTGATCCCGATCGCGGGCGGCCCGGGCGGCGGAGCGGAGTCCGCCGCACCCGGAAAGCAGTCTACGCCTGCGCCCCGTACGACGCAGTACGGGCTTTGCACGATGCTCGGGTCGCACCCATGATGGCGGCGCGTCGCCGAGACCCGCCGCGCTCTCCTCGCTCCCGGAGCCGCATGAGCCGCACGATCCGCCCCGCCACCGATCCGCCCCCCCAAAGTTCCGCGCCGCTGCTCTTCGGCGTGCTGCTGCTGGCGCTGCTGCCCTGGGCCTCGCGGTACCTGGCGACGGGCGAGCTGTCGCGCTCGCCACGCGAGACCTGGACCTCGATCGTGGCCTCGGCGGTCGCGATCGCGTTCGGGATCTGGATCCTGGTGCTCCTCCGCCGCGAGCGGGCCACGAACGCGCGCCACCTCGCCGACCTCGAGGCGCTGACCCTCTCCGATCCGCTGACCGGCCTCGGCAACCGCCGGGCGCTCGAGCGCGAGTTGGCCCGCACCATGCTGCGCTCGCGGCGGCTCGACCACCCGCTGTCGCTGCTGTTCCTCGACGTCAACGAGCTGAAGCTCGTCAACGACCGCTTCGGCCACGCCGCGGGCGACGACACGCTGCGCGCGCTCGGCGCCACCCTGCGCCAGTGCTCCCGAGACGGCGCCGACAGCGGCTACCGCGTGGGCGGCGACGAGTTCGTGTTGATCGTGCTCGCCGACCGCGAGGGCGCCGAGCGCCTGGCGCGCCGCATCCACGACGGCTTCAACGCGCGCTCGCCGCACCAGAGCCGGCTCTCCTCCGGCGTCGTGGACTGGGACGGCGCGCTGTCCGCGAGCGAGCTCTTGAACGAGGCCGACAAGCGCATGTACCGCAACAAGCACATGAGCCGCGCCTCGACCCCGATCGCGGATCCGGAGAAGGAGTAGAGCTCAGTCCACCGCGGTCTGATGGACGACCTGCACGTGCTTCTCGGTCACCCACGGCCAGCTGAAGCGCGCGGCGAGCGAGCGGTTCTCGCGCTGCGAGTGCCACTCGATGCGCGGGCCCTCGCCGGTCAGGTCGTCGGCGAAGTCGGGATCCACCGCCTCGCCGGCCACGAGCATGGCGTCGCGCGGGTCCAGGCCGGCCCGCTTCGGGCGCGGCGGCGTCATCGCGCGGTGCTTCGCGAGCTGGCGCGCCACCCAGCCGGTCATGCGCGGTCGCAGGTCCGCGAGCACGTTGAAGCACTCGTGCGCGCCGCGCGGGTAGTAGACCAACTCGCGCTCGCAGCGGGCGTTGGCGAAGATGCGCTGCGCTTCCTCGCCGGGTGTGATCATGTCGTGCCCGCCGCCCGCCACCATGAGCGGTGCCTTCAACTCGGGCAGCGTGCCGGCGAGCGTGATGCGCGGGATGTGCTTGTCCATCTCCTCCACGCTCATCTGGTAGAGCGAGGCGAGCTCCTTGCGCATCGAGAACAGCGTCACGTTCCAGTACACATCCACCGAGTAGGGCGGGCTCACCGCGGCGACGCAGCGCACGCGCTTGTCGTGCGACGCCATGCGGATCGCGGCGTAGCCGCCGAGCGAGAGCCCCATGTAGGCGATGGCGTCGGAGTCCAGCTCGGGGATCGACTCGATGTGGTTGACGATCGCGACGCCGAGCGGTCGCGGCTCGGCGACGCTCGAGAGGCGGTGGAACGTCTGCCCCAGTCCCGGCCCATCCAGGCACACGGTGGCGATGCCGCGCTCGAGGTAGGCATCGGACCAGCAGTGCAGCTCTTCCTTGACGCCGTTCGTGCCGTTGAAGATCACCACCACGGGATGCGGGCCGTAGCCGAGCGGCAGCCGCATCACGCCCTTCACCTTCCGCTTCCTGAACTCCACCTCGAAGGGCTGGGTCGGCGGCATGCAGCGCGGACCGGCCAGTTCGTACGCCGCCACGCACATCTCGTGCAGGCGCTTCTTGCGCTCCGGGTTCATGAACACGACGTACTGCGCGAAGTTGTATGCAGCGGACGCCCACAGGAAGCGACGGCCCGCCTCGGCGGTCTTGCCGAGCACGAGCGCGTCATGGGCGGCCTGCTCGTGCGCGCGGCCGAGGCTCTCCCACTCGTCCACCCACGATTCGAGGCTGGTGATGCGCCCGAGCACGAAGTCCAGGTCGGCGGGCGTGATGCCATTGTTCGTGAACTGGAGCTTGGCCCACGCCGGCATCTGCCGCGTGAGGCCGAGACGCAGGCTCAGGCGCACGAAACCCGGCCGCAGCAGCTGCCCGCGCAGCATGTGCGGTACCAGGAGTTCGAGTCTTCCGCCTTTGACCTGCATCGTCGTCTCCGGGTTCTCGAGATCCGGGGTGCTCGACCCCACTTCACCCTACGCAGCAAAGAGCAGTTGTTATGCCACGTAATTGGGAGATTTGGCGTCGAGTTGATGACCCCGGCATCACGTGGTTCGCGCGGTGCACGCGCGCGGGACCGCAATCCGCATTGCCAAGCTTCGACAACCTCAATCATCTCAGCTTCGGCCACGCGGTTGCAGCAACTGGATGCAAATGACTCGCCGTCAGCCTTCCACGACCCGGGCGCGATAGCACTCGAGCAGCCGGAGCGTGACCTCGCGCTCGGGCGTCTTGCGCCCGGCGACCTCACGCAGGGGAAGCAGCTCCTGGACCGAGTTGGTGACAAAGACCTCGGACGCCCAGCGCAGCATCTCCAGCGGCACCGGCGCCTCGTGCGCGATGATCCCGAGCGGCCGGCAGAGGTCGAGCACGGTGGCCCGGGTGACCCCGGGCAGCACGTTGGCCGAGAGGGGCGGCGTATAGAGGTCGCCGCCCGAGCGCACCACGAACACGTTGCTGGCCGCGCCCTCCAGCACCTCGCCGTCAGGCGAGACGAGCAGCACCTCGTCCGCGCCGAGAGCACGGCCCTCCTCGCGCGCCAGGTCCAGGGCCAGCCGGCTCGTGGTCTTGTGCCGGCCGAGGAAGCCGGGCGTGAACGGCGTCTGCGAGAGCACCGCCCGGCCACCGAGCGGTCCACCGTCGTCGGGGTGGCGCTGTCGCGCTCCTGGCCAGAGCCGGCTCCCGACCGGTTCCGCCTCGACCCATGCGCCCGTCCGCACCGGCCGGCCGCCGGCGACGCCGCGGGTCACGGTGACGCGCACCACGGCATCCGAGAGCGCGCACGCCTCCAGCACCTCGCCGACCGCATCGCGCAGCCGCGATGGCGAGGGCGGCACCGGGAACCCCAGCTCGGCGGCCGAGAGCACCAGCCGCTCCATGTGCCGCTCCCAGGCGAATGGCCTGCCGCCGTAGACGCGCAGCGTCTCGAACAGCCCGCCGCCGTCTCGCGCCCCGCGGTCGAACACCGACACCGCGGCCAGCTCGCCACGCACGATGCGGCCGTTCAACCACACCGCACGGTCCGGAAGTCGCGTACCCCGGGGGAGCGGGATCGTCATAGGCCGGGCACGGTAGCACCGCGCGCCGGAGCGGCCCTCAACGCAGGATGACGACCGGCCCTTCTGCCTCCTGGTCCCCGGCCCTGACGCGGAAGTAGTAGAGGCCCGGCGGCAGCCGTTGGTTGCCCATCTCGACGCGGTGCTCGCCTGCCTGTTGCCGCACGCCGTCCAGCAGGGTCGCGGCCACGCGCCCGGCCGCGTCGAAGAGGTGCACGGTCACGTTCTGTGGGTCGTTCAGCGCGTACACGATCTCGCCGTGGCCGCGTGTGGGGTTCGGCAGCGCGCGCGCCATGAACCGGCCGGGGATCAAGATCGGTTCCGGCGCAGCGGCGACCGGCTCCGCCTTGAGGAACAGCGCGTCACTCCCGAGGACGAGGAAGTAGATCCCCGGTTGTCCCGAGTTGACGAGCGGATCGCGTGTGCCCCTGATGCGCCACAACTGCCGCCACGTCCACACCAGCTGCGGCTTGCTGGTCGTGTTCACGATCACCGCGCCGTGATCGAAATACCGCAGCCACACCCCGGGCATGACCTCCGTGGGATCGCCGTTCGCGGCGCCGAGCCAGCCGGTGAACGCTCCCGTGCTGTCCGCTTGGTTCTTGTAGTCCACGGAGAACTCGTCGAACCACCCCGACGCTGCGCGCTCCTTCAGCATGCACGCGCTGGAGCCATCCGTTCCCAAGCAGCTCACCCCGAGCGCGTAGCGGGCGATCCGGCAGGCCTCCGCATCGTACATGCCGCCGAAATACTCGGCCTTGAGCCAGTGCTTCCCCGGTGTCCGTATCCAGGCGACCGCGTCCGTGGGCGTGATGAGCCCGGCGTCGAAGCCCTCGCGCATGTCGCCGGCGATATTGGTGATGGTCTCGCCGCCGCTGTTGGTCCACACCTTGATCCCGGAGGCCCTGAGCCTCGCCACGACGCGCGCCATGTTCACCGTTCGCGCGCTGTCCATCTGGTCGCCATTGGCGAAGCCTGCGCGCTTGTAATCGATGCGCTCGTTCACCCCTTCGCCGGACCACTTGATCGTGGGCATCCACGAGTCGAGGAAGAGGCCGTTCCAGATCCCCAGGACCCGTTGTCGCTGGAGCAGGGTCGCCATCGAGTCGGCGAAGGCCTTGTTGCCCCAGTTGACGTTCCACGTGTCGTGCAGCGTGCCGTCCGGCGCGTACAACCACGCGTTGAAGTGCATCATGCAGTAGTAGAAGTCCTGCCAGAAGCCGGCCGAGGGTGCCTTGCCGGGAGGGAACCAGACGGAGTTGGTCTGGATGTACCCCAGCACTTCGGCCCGCGGGTTGAAGGTGTGGATCAGCGCCGGAACCTGAGGCCACGAGATGCCATGCAGGTTCCCGAACGGCGCGATGTCGAGCACGAGCCGGGGCCAGCGCGCGCGCTCCTTCACCGCGGCCGTGTCGATGCCAGTGCCAACGATGAGGGGTCCGCCCGCGCTCGCATTGGCCTGGTACGAGCACGGCATCGGGAACGCGAACACCGCCGCGAGCAGTAACGCCATCATGCGCGGGACACCTCCATGTGACCTGCGAGGGCGCTCGAGCCGTCGCCAGCAGGGACGTTGGCGAGCACGGCGACCGGCGCCAGATCCGCCCGGCGCCGCACGCTGATATTCCAGGTCTCAGTCCCCGCCGTCGCGGGCGCCGCGCCCAGCATCGATGCGGCAGCGACCGCGACCCCCCGGCGGAAGCCGTGCATGGGAGGTCCTCTCAAGACGTCGCCGTGGGGATGGCGGAGCCACATGAGTCTAGCTTGGCACCAGCGGTTCAGTCACGCGATATGAAGTTCACCGTATACTTCTTCCAGCGTGGCCCGTAGTCCCTCTGCCTTCGCCACCGACTCTTGGTACTCAGCCTCCGGGTCGCTGTCCCCGGTGATCCCCCCGCCCGCGCTCCAGTGGACGCCTGAAGCGGTTGCGGTGGCGGTGCGTATGGCGATGTTCCAGTCCGCGTCGCCGTTCCAGCCGATCCAGCCGATGGCGCCGGTGTAGATGTGGCGCCGGACGGGCTCGAGCCCTTCGAGGATCTCCATCGCCCGGAGCTTGGGCGCCCCGGTGATCGAGCCGCCGGGGAAGCAGGCGTGGAGCAGGTCGAACGGCCCCGCGGCGCCTTTCAGCCGCCCGGTGACGGTGCTCGTCAGGTGCCAGACCTGGGCGAAGCGCTCGAGCCCGCAGAGCTCCGGCACGGCGATGCTCCCGGTCTCGCACACGCGCCCGAGATCGTTCCGGAGCACGTCCACGATCATCACGTTCTCGGCGCGGTCCTTGGCACTGGCTTGCAGCTCCGCTGCGAGCCTTTCGTCGCTCGCGGGGTCGGCACCCCGGGGGCGCGTGCCCTTGATCGGGCGCGTCTCCACGAGCGGCCCGCGCCGGCGCAGGAACAACTCCGGGCTCGCCGACAGGATGGCGTGGTCGCCGAGGCAGAGCGTGGCCGCGAACGGCGACGGCGAGTGGCGTCGGAGTGCTTCGTCGAGCGCGAGCGCGTGTGCGTGAGCCTCTGGCACGGACAGCGACCAGCGCTGGGAAAGGTTTGCCTGGAAGATGTCGCCGCGCGCGATCGCTTCGCGCACCGCCTCGACCGCGCGCAGGTAGCGCTCGCGCGTGAACGTGCTCGCGGCGCGCCGGCGCGCACGCTGCGGCGGTGGTGGCGTGCGCGCGGCTCGCGGCGCCTCGAGCCGCGCCCGGAACGCGTCCAGCCGCTCACGGGCCCGCCGTGCGCGCGAGTCCGCAGGCGCGGGCAGGCCACTCGAGAACACGACCGTGCGACCCGAGTCCTCGTCGCGCGCGACCACGACGTCGTGGAACGAGAGCACGAAGTCGGGAAGCGCGAGGTCGTCGCGAGCGCGTGCGGGCATGCGCTCGAGACGCCGGCCGTAGTCGTAGGACCAGTAGCCCACGGCGCCGCCGATGAACGGAACGCCCAGGGCGCGCGCGAGGTCGGGCTCCTGCTCGCTGCCCGAGAGCGCTCGCCAGGCGGCCATGGCGGCGGCGGGTTGCTCGGATCCGGGTACCGCGCGCCACGTCGCGAACGGCTCGGCGCCAAAGAAACTCCAGCGCGCGCGCCGAATCGGGGCGTCAGGGTCCGGCAACGACGAGCGGAGCGCGAACGCGCCCGGCAGGTCGGCGAGCGCGCGCAGCGGGTCGGTTGCGGGTGCCACCTCGACGGCGAGGGTGGGGAGCGGCTTGAGGCTCGTGGACATGCCGGTACCCTAGCGGGGCGATGTCCGGCCGACGAGGCGGGCCGCGACCGGATGTGGTCGTGGTGGCCGCCACCGCGGTCGCGGCCCATGGGTCCACCTGCGGCGCCATCCGGGATGTTCGGGATGGACCGGCGCGCAACCTGCGGCCTATCCTTTTCGCCGGATCGCATTTCCCCACCCGAGCGGACCCCACGCGGAGGCTCTTCCCATGCACAGACCGCTCCACCGGCTGCTGGCTGCGGTCGTGCTCGCCGCCGGTCTCGGCGCGGCGCAGGCGGCCCGGGCGGACCTGCTCGTGAATGGTGATTTCGAGCTGGGTCCGACGATCTCGTCGCTCAACCCGGTGATGAGCGTCGCCCCCGGGAGTACCGCGCTCAGCGGATGGACCGTGGTGGGAGGCGCGATCAACATCGTCACCGACAGTTACTGGGTGCCGGTCTCGGGCCAGCGCAGCGTGGCGCTCTCGACCAGCGGCCCTGGCGCGATCGAGCAGTCGATCTCGACCGCACCCGGCGCGGTCTACCGGGTCACCTACTGGATCTCCGGCGAGCCCTTCTCCTCGCCCACGATCAAGCACCTGCGCGTCACCGCCGGCGCCACCGTGTCGGACCAGACGTTCGACATCACGCCGGCCTGGGAGTGGGACATGGGGTGGAGCCAGAGGACGCTCGACTTCTCCGCCACCAGTTCTTCGACCACGCTCCGCTTCTCGAGCATGGACGCCACGCAGTCGGGCCCGGCGATCGACGGCGCGAGCGTGGCGCTGGTCACGGCCGGCGTCCACGCGGGCGAGCCCTCGTTGGCGCTCGCGCCGGTGCGGCCCGATCCCGTGCGCGGCACCGGCGAGATCACGTTCACGCTCGCCGCCGCCGGGCAGGTGAAGCTCGCGGTCCACGACATCCAGGGCCGTGAAGTGGCGATGCTCGTGGACGCCGACATGGACGCCGGCCCGCACGGCGTCCGACTCTCGCCGCGCGCCTGGAACGCCCGCCCCGGGCTCTACCTCGCCACGCTCCAGGCCGGGGGCCGTACTCTCGTGCGCCGTTTTGCCGTGCTTCCCTGAAGGTTCCCGCGCCGACAAGAAAGGCGTCCCCGCTGATGCGCGTCCTTCGCATGCTGCTCGCGGCCATCCCGCTCGCCGCGCTGATCGTCCCTGCCGCCCACGCCACCTGCGGCGCCGAGGGCTGCCCGTTCGTGCGCGACGCGTTCGGCGCCACGCGCGGCCGCTACTCGTTCGACCTTCGCTTCCAGGGCGTGACACAGGACGAGCTGTGGAACGGCACCTCCTCGACCAGCCTCGCCGACATCCTCGCCGATGTTGACCCCCGGGAGCACAGCGAGGTCGAGCTGTTCACCAAGACGGAGACGTGGACGGCGGAGGGCCACGCGATGCTCATGCCCTCGCTGCGCCTGATCGCGGCGCTGCCCTACATCCATCGCGAGCACCAGCACCTGCTCGCGCACACGCGCACTTACAACCCGGCCTTCGTGAACACGTGGGATTTCGAGGGCCTGGGCGACATGGTCGTGCTCGCCCAGTACCGCGCGTTCACCCGGGCGGGCGGCCCCTCGCTCGAGCTGCAGGGCGGGGTCAAGCTCCCCACCGGCCGCACCCACGTGCCCGACGAGACGAAGGACAACTTCACCTACGAGTCGACGCTCGAGCCGTCGATCCGGCCCGGCACCGGCTCCACGGACTGGCTCACGGGGGCGGTGTACGTGCAACCGCTGCCGTGGCACAACACCACGCCGCTGACCGCGAGCGTGATCGCGAAGTGGACGGGCAAGGGCACCGACGACTTCGAGGTCGGCGACGAGATACAGGCCGGAATCTCGAGCGGCTACACGCCGAAGTCGTGGATCACGCTGCTCGCGCAGGTGAACTACTCCGGGCACGGTCGGGACATCTCGGCCGACCAGGCCGAGGCCGCGCACACGGGAATGCAGGCGCTCTACCTCACGCCCGGCGCCAGCATCCGCCTGTCGCCGGCGCTGCTCCTCTACGGCATCTACCAGCAGCGCGTGTGGGCGCACTCCGAGGAGCCCACGGTGATCGGCGCCAACCATTTCGTGATCGGGACGACGTACTCGCTGGGGCACTGAGGCTTCAAAGCACACCGGCCGCGCGGGCTTGACGGGCCCGCGCGGCGGGTGCCATTTTGCGGCGTTCACATTCGCACGCGCGGGCACGGACGCTCGCGGTGATGCCCGTCACGCAAGGAGGCGGACGACTGGGCCCGTTCCTGATCCACGGCGGGACGCTGGTGTGCATGGACGCCGCCCGCCGGGTGCTGAAGGGCGACCTGCTGGTCCTGGACGGCAGGATCGCCGCGATCGGCGACGCCGTGCCGCTGGCGCTGCGGTCGCTGCCGGGCGGACGCGCCCCCGAGAGCTTCGACGCGCACGGCGCGCTGGTGCTGCCCGGGTTCGTGCACGCGCACCTGCACCTCGTGCAGACGCTGTTCCGCGGCCTCGCCGAGCAGAGCGACCTGCTCACCTGGCTGCGCACCTCGATCTGGCCGCTCGAGGCGGCGCACACGGAGGCCTCGATCGCCGCCTCGGTGCGACTCGGTGCATGTGAGCTGATCGCCGGCGGCGTGACGTGCGTGAACGACATGGGCACCGTGCACCACGCCGACGTGCTGCTGGAGACGCTCGCCGCCACCGGGCTCCGCGGCTTCACCGGCCCGGCGCTCATGGACCAGGGCGAGCAGGTGCCGCCCCGGCTGCTCGAGGGCGCCGACACGGCACTCGCGCGAGCGCTGGCGCTCGCGCGCCGTCCACACGCCCGCGTGCGCGTCTCGCTCGCGCCGCGCTTCATCCTTTCCTGCAGCGAGCGGCTGTGGCGCGACGTCACCGATGCCTCGCGCGAGCACGGGTTGCTCGTTCACACCCACCTCGCCGAGTCGCCCACCGAGGGCGGCGAGGTGAAGGACGCGGTGGGGAGCCACGCGGCGCCCTACTTCGCCGCGCGCGGCGTGTTGTCACCGCGCTTCGTGGGGGCGCACGGCGTCTGGCTCGACGATGACGAGCTGCGGCTCATGAAGTCGGCGGACGCGGCGCTGGTCCACTGCCCGGGCTCGAACCTGAAGCTCGGCTCGGGGGTCGCCGACGTGCGCGCGTGGCGGCGGGCCGGCGTGCGCTGCGGGCTCGGCTCGGACGGCGCGGCGTGCAACAACCGGCTCGACACCATGAGCGAGATGAGCCTCGCTGCGGGGCTGGCGCGCCTCAAGCACCGCGACGACCCGGTGCCCGCGAGCGACGTGGTGGCACTCGCCACCTGTGATGGCGCGACCGCACTCGGGCTCGGGGCCGAGGTGGGCTCGCTCGAGACCGGCAAGCGTGCCGACGTCGCGGTGGTGGACGTGTCGCGGGCGCATCACGCGCCCCACGCCGAGCGCGATCCGTACACGACGCTCGTCCATGCCGCGCGCGCCACCGACGTGAAGCTGACCATGGTGGACGGCCGCGTTCTCTATGCCAACGGCCGCCACCACACGCTCGACCCCGAACGAGCCACCGCCGACGCGAAGCGTGAGTCGCAGGCGTTGCTCGCGAGAAGTAGATGATCATCGCGCCCTGCACCGTGGTCACCGGCGGGCCCGAGCCCAAGGTCTACGAGGGGGCGGGCGTGCGCATCGCCGGCTCGCACATCGCGCAGATCGCGGGCGCGGGCGACCTGGCGCGCGCCTATCCGGACGACACCTGGTGGCCGGCGCGCGACCGCGTGGTGATGCCCGGGTTCGTCAACACGCACGCGCACCTCGCGCGCCACCTCGCGCGCGGCCTGGGACTGCGCACGCCGGCCGAGTGGCGCGCGTACGATCGCGCTCTCTCGGTGGATGACGTGACGTGCGCGGTGAGCGCGGCGCTGGTCGAGGGCCTGCGCCACGGCGTCACCACGGTCGTGGACTTCCACCGCTCGGGCGCCTGCCTCGATCTCTCGCTGTCCGAGGTCATGGGCGCCGCCGACAAGGTGGGGGTGCGCGTGGCCACGTGTTACGGCGCGGCCGAGGACGACACGCCGCTCGAGCGCCGTGCCGCGATCGACGAGAGCGTTGGCTTCGCGAAGGAGCTGGCGAGGAGCCGCAAGGGCTGCCTGCGCGGCATGCTGGGCGTGCAGGCGACCACGCTCCACGGCATCGAGACGCTGCTCGCCGAGGCCATGGAAGCGGCGGGCGGCCGTTACGCGCTGCACGTGGACCTGGCGCTCGACCTGACGCCGGCCGCGACGTGGACACGCGCCGACCTGCTGCCCGCGGACGCGATGCCGGCGCTGTGGGCGCACGCCGAGCGCGCGCCGCGCGGACTCCTGGGCGCCGTGCGCGAGCGCGGCGACTCGCTGTCGGCGAGCGGGACGAGTGCGGCGGCGGCGATGGTGCGCGACCTCGCCTGGGGGAGCGACGACGGCGCCAACTCGCCACCGCTCCTGGACGGCGCGCCGGCGCCCAACCTCGCCGAGGCGCACTACCGGCGGCTGTTCGTGCACGGCGCGCGCTGGGCCGCGGACCACTTCGGCGAGGAGCTGGGCGTGCTCGCACCCGGCGCGCCTGCGGACCTGATCATGGTCGACTACCGGCCGGCGACCGAGTTCTCGAACCGCACGTTCCTGCACCACCTCTCGACCGGGCTGCTTCGGTCCAGGGTCTCGGGGGTGATGGTGGCGGGGAGCGTGGTCATGGACAACGGTGTGCTCGTGACCGTGGACGAACGCGAGGTGGCGGCGCGGGGCCGCGAGAGCGCGGCCCGGCTATGGAAGCGGATCGCCTGAACGCGGGCGGCCCGCCGCGCGACGGTGGGCGGGTCGGACTGCGCGGGCTGCTCTCGCTCGCCTGGCCGGTGGTGCTGTCGCGCAGCACGCAGTCCGTGGTCAGTCTCTCCGACGCGCTCATGTCGGCGCGGCTCGGCGACCAGGCGCTCGCGGCGGTGGCGACCGGGTCGATCAACCTCACCTCGATCGCCGTGCTGCCGATGGGCACGGTATTCATCGTTCAGAGCTTCGCCGCGCAGCTCCAGGGTCGCGGCGACCTCGCTGCGGCGCGGCGCTATGCCTGGTACGCGCTCGCGGTCGCGGCGCTCGCCAGCGTGCTCGCGGTCGCGGCGACGCCGTTCCTCGGCGCCTGGTTGCGCCTGTTCGGGTTCCCACCCGGCGTGCACGACGACATGACCGCGTTCCTCAGGTGGCGATTCTGGTCGGTGGGCCCCTACATCGCGGTGGAGGCGATCGGCAACTGGTTCGCCGGGCTCGGAGACACGAAGCAGCAGATGCGGGCCAGCCTCATCACCATGGTGGTGAACGTGGTGCTCGCCTGGGCGCTGATCTTCGGCCACCTCGGGCTGCCCGCGCTGGGCGTGCGCGGCGCCGGGCTCGCGAGCGGGCTCGCCACCTGCGCGGGCCTGACCTGGATCGGCATGGCCTTCGCGAGGCGGCAGGCCGAGATCGCGGGCGGCGGGCCGCTCGCGCTCCGCGCCGACGAGCTCCTGCGCCTGCTGCGCTTCGGTGTGCCGAACGGGCTCAACTGGTTCATGGAGATCGCCGCGTTCACGCTGTTCCTGAACGCCGTGGTCTCGCGCCTGGGGACGACGGTGCTCGCGGCGATGAACGCCATCCTCCAGGTCAACTCCATCTCGTTCATGCCCGCGTTCGGCCTCGGCTCCGCCGGCGCGGTGCTCGTGGGCCAGGCGATCGGCCGCGGCGACCGGGACGACGTGCCTCGACTGCTCGCGCTCACCGCGCGCGTGGCGCTCGCGTGGCAATGCGGCGTGGGGCTCGTCTACTTCGTCGCGCCCCGGCTCATCATGCGCGCGTTCGCCTCGAGCGCGGGCTCCGCCGAGCTGGTCACGGTGGGCGCATCGATGCTCGCGCTCTCGGCGGCGTGGCAGGTGTTCGACGCGCTCGGGCTCACGATCGGCGAGGCGCTGCGTGCCGCGGGCGACACGGCGTGGTGCATGTGGGCGCGGCTCCTCTCGGCGTGGACCGTGTTCGTGCCGGTGGCGTGGTGGGCGATCACGCTCCGCCACGGCGGCCCGTTGGCGGCGATCGGCGTCACCATCTTCTACCTCGCCGTGCTCGCGTGCGCGTTCCTGTGGCGCTTCCACTCCGGCGCCTGGCGCCGGATCGAGCTGGTGGAGGCCGAGCCGCAGCCCTAAAGCCATGCGGGACGCAATGGCGGCGGCTCGTTTCCCGCGGTGGCCGGGCATCGCTCGGGACCGTTGCGTGGCGCGCCTGCGCGCGGTCACGATACGATGGAGGGCCGCCTCCTTGGTCTCTCACCCTCGGGATCACCACCTTGCGCAGAACCGCACGCCGATCCGCCGTGCTCCTGCTCACCATCCTTGCCTGCCTCGGCGCCCTCGGGGCCGGCACGTCCGGGGCACCCGCGTCGTCCACCGTGGGCCTGCCGCCAGCCGACAAGCCGGTGCCGCAGCCGCACCTCGAGGACTTCATCGCCCCGCCCGGATCGACGCAGAAGTTCCAGCCGTTCATGCTCCACGCCGACCTGTGGGTGGGGATCGACCAGCGCGCGAAGCTCGACTCCATCGTGTTCGTGCTCGACAACGGCGCGCGCTGCGCGCAGGTGATGAACAAGGACAGCACGTGGGCGGTGGACTACACGTGGGTCTACCCGCACACGCTGTTCCCGCCGCGCTGGTACGACGCCAACAGCCTGATCAAGACCGGCGACTCGTTGAAGCTCGGGGACGACGCCGACCTGCAGCTCACGTTCGGAACGCTGCGCATGGGCGTGCACGCGGGCTCACTCAAGCAGGCGACGAGCGAGGCCTATCGGCTCTGGCCCACCGAGATGTCGCCGGGGCTCCGCGGGCGGCTCAAGCTCAAGCTCGACCGCGCGAAGCGGGCGCTCGCGGGGAAGAAGGACACCGAGCTCGACTCGCTGTGACGCCGCGCGCGCTCAGCGTGCCGGCAGCAGGTTCAGCGGCTCCTGGAACGCCAGCGCGTACGACGTGTGCCGGTGGTCGGCGCCGAGCGGGAACGCCACCTCCAGGCGCAGCGCGGTGAGCGGATTCGGGATGCCGAACCGCAGCATCACGCCGGCGCCCACCTCGGAGAAGAACTCGTCGGCATGCGGCAGCGTGCGCGAGGTGGGTGTCGCGTCGCCGGTCACCGGATCGCGACCCCACACCGCACCCGAGCCCGCGAACATCCCGAACTGGAGCGGCAGGCGCGCGGGGATGGGCAGGTGGAGCCGGCGCCCAAGGTCGTCGACCACGATCAGGTCCAGCCGCCCGTAGGCGCGGCCGGCGCCGGCGAGCTCGTTGCGCCGGAGCGTGCGCACGTTCGCCACCCCGCCGAGGAAGAACGCCTCCTGCGGCGGCGTCTCGCCGCGCAGATACCCGTAGGTGGCCTGCGGCACCAGCGAGAGGTGCCGGCCCAGCGACACGTCGCCGCCCGCGGTGACGCGCGTGCGCCGGTAGAGCATGTCGCTCCCGAGCTGGGGATCGCTCGTCCAGTAGCTGGCGTTCACGCGGAAGCGAGTGCCCGGGATGGTGACGTCGCCACCGAACCCCAGCTCGCTCACCCGGCCGACCGCGGCGGTGTCATTGAACGGCAGCACGGGACCGTGCCCGAACAGGTACCAGTCCGTCGTGTAGGGAAGCGACGACTCGAGCTGGTCGCGAAACGAGAGGGTGGCGAAGCCGGATTCGGCGGAGAGGCGCAGGTTGGAGACGAAGCCGTCGCGGCGCAGGTACTGGTGGCGGTCCTCGCCGGCGATGAACGCGTTGAGCGAGGTGAGGATGGGCTCGTAGTAGTCGCGGTCGAAGGCGAGCGTGTAGCGCCCGGCGGCAAGCTTGAGGCCGAGCCGCGAGTGGAGCGCGTCCACTCTCCACGAGCCGGTCCAGGCCCCTTCGCCGAGGAGTTCGTGCGTGCCGGTCGTGTACTGGAGCTTCCCGGAGAGCCCCGAGAGCCAGGGCGTGCCGAGGGAGACGCCGGCGCCCAGCTGCCCGCCGTCGGCGCGGTTGAAGCCCAGCGCGGGGCCCCAATCAAAGCGCAGCCGCCGGCGCTGGCGGGCGTGGGCGTGCGGCCCTTTGAGCAGGCCCGCGGCGAGCGCCGAGTCGAGCCCCGCCGTGTCCACTGGCGCCGCGGTGCTGCCGAACCACTTGTCGGTGGAGTCCCGCATCTGCCGCACGTAGGCGTCGAGCAGGGTGTCGGCGGGCGCCTCCTGCGCGCGCGCCGAGGCGGCCGCGAGCAGCAGCACCGCGGCCGCGGCGAGCCGCAGGGCGTTCGCGCGAGCGCTCACGAGCCCTTCTTGCTCGAGCGGCGCACGCGGCCCTGGCGGTCGGTGCCGGCGAACAGGCTGTCCGGCAGGTCGGTGTTCACCGTGTAGTCGCTCAGCGCCAGCGCGAAATCGAACGCGCGGCCGAACTTCGGGATCGGGATCGTCAGCTCCATGCGCATCAGCACGCGCGACATCACCCAGAAGTCGCCGGCGCGGGCGCGCTCCACCACCAGGTGCTTGATGTCCTTGAGCAGGAGCGGCACCGGCGACTGCCGGAACTCGATCTCCTGGCGCACGATCACGAAGTCCTTCGTGTCCACCCACACGCGCCCCGAGGGCTCGAACACCGCGAGCGCCGAGCGCGGCTCGAACGCGAGCGTGTAGAGCAGGTGGTCACCCAGCAGCTTCCGGTCCTCGATCGTGAACTTGAAGCTCTTCCGGTTGGCGGGGCGGAACGCGAAGTTCACGATCTCCTCGCCCATGCTCGGCGAGAAGTCGGCGTTCAGGTCTTCATCGTCGCCGTGATCGCCCTTGTCGGGCTTCTCTTCGTAGTGGCGCAGCTCGACCGTGCGCAGCTTGTCCGGTTTCTTCTTGAAGACCTTGGACACGCTCTCCGCGAACAGCACCGGCGCCTTCTTGCTCTCGGTGTCGCGCATCACGCGCAGCGTCGCGGTGAACGACTGGTCGCGCATGAGCGAATCCCGCCGCGCCTCGCCGCGCGCCACGCGCTCGAGGATCTCCTCGAGCGTCACGCGCGGCGCCTTGACGAGCACCGTGGAGACGTCGGTGCGCATGGTGTCTTCCTTGGCGAGCGTGGGGCCCTCGGCGGGCGCGGCCAGGGCCGCTGCCGGCAGGGCGATCACCACCGCCAGCGCCAGGGCTTTGACCACCTGCGCGCGGGGGTTCGGCAGGCCGGAGAAGTGCACCCACCGGGACAACCGCGGCGAGTCGCCGGGGGTGTGGAACGTGCAGGGCAGGGGACGCTGCGGTCGCTGGGGCAGCATGGGGCGACTCCGTTGCGGCGCTACGGAAGGCCAAGGGTGCGAGGGCGGCGGACGCTACCCGGAGGTGCGGCGGAGCCGCAACACGTGGGGTACGAACAGCTATTTGCGCAAGGATTCACTTCGCGGCGCGAGGGGTGTGGACTAGCGTTACGTGCGCTTCCCGCCGCGCGTTGCGCGCGCGCCGCGGTCCCGGCACGGAGCGTGCCATGCGTGGAATAGGAAGGCTGCACCCTCGGACGGGTGCCCCCCACGCGGAGGACCTCGGCGCTCGACACGGAGGGCGGACCGCCGACACGGAGACACCATGCCCAACACCGCACGTTTCACCAGCGCCGCCGTCGCGGCTGCCCTGCTCTCGGCGCTCGCCGGGCCTGCGCTCTCGGCCGGCCACGTGACCGCCGCGCTCACACCTTCGTTGCTGGCGCTCCCACACGTCGCGCTTGGGGCTTCTCTCGCGGGGGAATATGCCGTCGCCACCCCGGGTGAGCCGCTCCAGTCCGGCCCGACGTTCCTGGGCGAGATCCCGGCCCCGACGAGCGTCGAGACATCCTTGGTCTCCTATCGGCCGCGTCCGGGCGCGACGACGCACGCGCCGGACCCGGCGCCGAGCACTTCCTCCAAGTCGGACGTGCGCAGCGTGAGCCAGGTGAACCTGGGCTACTTCGTCCCCGAGGGCGGCTTGGGCACGCGCTTCGACCTCGGCGTTCGCGGCGGGCCGGTGATCGCCAATGCGCTCCAGCTCGGCGTGGCCGCCGACTGGATGTACCGCACCGAGACCATCGAGCGGCCGATCTCCTCGCGCACCGGGCCCGGCGGCACCCCGATCACGCAGACCCAGGCGCTCTCTCGCGCCACCACGAACATGTTCCCGATCATGGCGTTCGCACAGCTCCACATCTTCGATCTCCTCGGCTTGAAGCCGTTCATCGGCGGCGCCGCGGGCTACCAGGTGCTGTTGCTCCACGGGGAGGACTTCACCACCGGGAAGTCGTTCGACGGCACGTTCGGTGGCTGGGGCTGGCAGGCGTGGGCGGGCGGCTCGCTGCCGCTGGGGGGCAGCGCACGGCTCACGGGTGAGGCGTTCTTCAACGACGCCAGCCTGGGCCGGGACACGGCGGACCAGGCGTCGGGACAGACCATCCACGAGACGGTGGACGGGGGCGGCAAGGGGCTCCGCTTCGGCGTGGCGTGGGGCTTCTGAGGGCCACCCGGGCCGCGCTCGTCCAGTACTGAACAAGTCCGGAGGAACCTTCTGCCACCTAGCGGCGTCTTCATGCATGGTCTACTGTAGTAACCCCTCTGCCCCGTGACGGCGTACACGGGGCCCGGGCGCACGGTGTGCCCCGACCCAGGGCAGGTTTCGCCCCCGCGGCGCGTGACGGATCCGGCCGGGAGCCACGGCGCCACACTGGAGACCCACATGTACCGCTGGACCCGCGGCGCCCTGCTTGGCGCCGTCGCGATCGTTCTTGGAAGCTCCGCAGCCCTCGCGGCGACCTCGCTCCAGCCCTCGTCGCTGGCGCTTTCCCGCGTCGACCTCGGCCGCGCGGCTGCCGCGGCTGACATCCCATTCTCGCCCGTGCTGCTGGCCGCGGCCCCGGCGCCCGAGCCCGTGCAGTTCGGCGCGGTGCGCTACCAGCCGGAGCAGCAGCAGCAGCAATACGACAATCCCGCGAGCGACCGGCCGATCGTGAGCCAGCTCCACGGCGGCTACTTCGACGCCAGCGCCAACAACACCAACCCGTTCATCGTCGGCTTGCGCGCCGGCCCCATGATCGACAAGCGGCTCCAGGTCGGCCTCATGCTCGACTGGGTGCACCAGACGAAGAACCTCGCCAACGTGCTCTCCACCACGGAAGGCCCGGGCAGCATCACGGTCAAGACCCAGCAGGACACGGCGCGGGCACTCCTGAACCTGGTGCCGATCATGGCCTTCGCGCAGGCCTCGGGCTTCGGGCTGCTCGGCCTCGTGCCCTACGTCGGCGCCGCCGGCGGCTACGAGGTGCTGGTGCTCTCGGCGGACAACTTCGTCAACGGCAATTCGTTCGAGGCCAACTTCGGTGGCTGGGGCTACCAGGTCTATGCCGGATGCGGGCTCCCGCTCGGGGGCCGCACGCGGCTGAACGGCGAGCTGTTCGTGAACCAGGCCACGCTGTCGAAGACGATCACGGACGCGAACGGCGTCACCGCCAAGCAGGTCGTGGACCTGAACGGCATCGGCTTCCGCTTGGGCCTCGCCTGGGGCTACCAGCCGCGCACCTCGAACTGACGCGCGCGGCGTGAACCCGCCACCCGGGTAGCGCGTGAGGAAGCGCTCGGGCTAGGCTCCGCCGCGATATGCCGAGACGGTCCCCTCGTGCGCGCCGCAAACCGGGCGGCGCGAAGCTCCCGCAAGCCCCCCGGGTGAGATCGGCGCCCGGCCGCGCCCGTCCGGCGGCCGCCCGCTCGAAGCACGGCGCGAAGGGCGCGCGCACGCGCGTCTCCGCTCCCGCCGCGAAGAAGACGAAGCCCGCGCGGCCACGCGTCGGCGGCCGCGCCACGCGCCGCTTCGTCGCACCCGACCCGGTGCGCGTGCGCGCCGTGATCGAGCAGCTCCAGGAGCTCTACCCGGACGCCAGGTGTGCGCTCGACTTCCGCACCCCGCTCGAGCTGCTGGTGGCCACGATCCTGTCCGCACAATGCACCGACGAGCGCGTCAACAAGGTGACGCCGGCGCTGTTCGCGACCTACCCGGACGCGGCTGCGTTCGCCGGCGCCGACCCGGCGGCACTCGAGAAGGCGATCCACTCCACGGGTTTCTTCCGCAACAAGGCGAAATCGATCCGCGAGGCGAGCGCCGACATCGTCGCCAAGCATGGCGGCCAGGTGCCGCGCACGCTCGAGGACCTGACCGCGCTCCGCGGCGTGGGGCGGAAGACCGCGAACGTGGTGCTCGGGAACGCCTACGGCATCCCCGGCGTCGTCGTCGACACGCACGTGACGCGGCTCTCGCACCGGCTCGGGCTCACGAACGAGACCGACCCGGTGAAGATCGAGTTCGCGCTCATGCCGCTGGTGCCCCGCGAGCTGTGGACGCTGTTCTCGCACTGGCTGATTCTGCACGGCCGCGCCGTGTGCAACGCGCGGAAGCCGCTCTGCAGCCAGTGCCCGCTCGCGCCTCACTGCCCGAAGCTCGGCGTCACCGCGTCCGCATGAGACATCGGCCACTCGCGCTCGCGCTCGTGCTGCTGCTCGCGGCGTCGCGCGCGCACGCGGATCCGACCCAGCCGTTCGTGCTCTACGGCGACGAGAGCGCCGCCTCGACCGACGACGCGCGCGCCCTGTTCGTGAACCCGGCGGCCCTCGGCTGGCGTTATCCCTCGGAGCTGCTGCTGGCGTATGCGGACCGCCAGGATGGGGCGGGTCGCACGACCGGCGCCGCGACGTGGCGGCGGCTGGCGTTCGGCTTCACGCACCAGTCGGGCGTGGATGAGACCTACGGGCTCGGCTTCTCGCTTGGCGACGAGCACTCGAGCCTCGGCTGGGTGACGAACCGCCGCGACGACCTCGCCGGCTCGCGCGAGCGCGACTACGACTCCAGCCTCGGCTGGCTGTCGCGGCCCTCGGCGTGGCTCAGCACCGGCGCCACCGTGGCGCACCTCTTCCAGCCCGACATCCGAGGCTTGAGGCTCAGGCGCGATTACACGCTCGCGGCCGGCATCCGCCCGCCGGCGCTCAAGCCGGCGCTGGCGTACGAGAACGGCTTCCGCTGGACGCTCACCGCCGACGCCTCGCTCGAGGAGGGGGCACCGCTCGCGGAGACGCGGCTCAAGTTCGGGACCACGCTCGAGCCGTGGAACGGGTTCGTGATCGGGCTCTCGTTCGACAGCCAGCGCGCCTACCAGATGGGGTTCACGTTCCGCGGCGTCAACAGCTCGGCGCACGTCACCGGGCAGGTCGCCGATGTGCACCACACGCCGGACCCCGAGCGGAACTACGGCATCTACGCGGTCTCCGCGCACGAGGGCGAGGACCTGCCCATGGTGGTGCCGGCGAAGGCACGGCGCGTGGCGGTGATGAAGCTGCAATCCGTGCTCTCCGACGAGGCGGTGCCCGGCGGCTTGCTGGGCGGGGGTGGCGGGGTACCGGCCGCGACCTACCACCGCCAGCTCGAGCGCGCGCTCGAGGACCCGCTCACGCGCGGCGTGTTCCTGGAGCTGGGCGGTGCTGCCGGCATGGCGCAGCTGGAGGAGCTGCGGCCGCGCATCAGCAAGCTCGAGCAGGCGGGGAAGCCGGTCGTCGCCTACATGGCCTACGACGGCGGGCGCGGCGACCTCTACCTGGCGAGCGCCGCGGCGCGTGTCTACGCCTCGCCCGCGGCCGAGTTCATGGGGCTCGGCCTGCGTGCCGAGCGTCGCTACTACCGGAAGGCGCTCGAGCGCTTCGGCATCCGCTTCGACCGCTCGAGCGTGGGCGAGTTCAAGAGCGCCTACCGCAACTACAGCGTCGACTCGACGCCGCCCGCCGACACCACCGTGATCAATCACATGCTCACGCAGCGCCAGGAGCTGCTGGTGAGCGCGCTGTCGAGCGGCCGTGCCGTGGCGCCCGAGAGGTTCGCGCACATCCTCGACGGCCGGCCGTACACGTCGCTCGCGCTCATGCGCGCGGGGCTCGTCGACTCGGTGCTGTGGCGCGAGGAAGCGTTCGCGGACTTGGGTCGGCTGACCGGCCTCGGCAAGAAGCCGCGCGCCGTGGACCTCACCAAGGTGTCGCGGGCGCGCACCGCGTGGCGCGTGCCCACGCGCGTCGCCGTGGTCTACGCGAGCGGCGCGATCGTGAGCGGCAGGAGCACGCGCGACCTCCTGGACGGCGGCGTGATGGGGGACGCCACGGTCATCTCGCAGCTCGAACAGGCGTGCCGCGCCCCCGGCGTGCGCGCGGTGGTGCTGCGCATCGAGAGCCCGGGGGGCTCGGCGTCGGCCTCCTACACGATGGACCATGCGATCGAGCGCCTGCGGCGGGAGACCGGCAAACCGATCGTGGTGTCGATGGGCTCGGTGGCGGCGAGCGGCGGCTACTTCATGGCGCTCCACGCCGACAAGATCTACGCCGACAAGCACACCGTGACCGGCTCGATCGGCGTGGTCTTCGTGAAGCCGTCGCTCGAAGGGGCCTACGCCAAGCTCGGCGTGCGCCAGGACGACTTCGACCGCGGCGAGTACATGCGCGGGCTGTCGCTCGCTCGCGACTGGCGCCTGCGCGAGCAGGCGGCGGCCGACAGCGCCATCCGGCGCACGTACCGCACGTTCGTGGACCGCGTGCGCGACGGGCGCAAGCTCGAGCCGTTCGAGGCGAACGCCTACGCGCTGGGGCGGACATGGATGGGCGAGGACGCGGCGGAGCGCAAGCTGATCGACGGCATCGGGGGACTCGAGGCGGCGATCGGCGAGGCGCGGCGGCTGGGCGGGGTCGCGGCGGACGAGAAGATCTCGCTGCTCGAGTTCCGCAGGCCGCTCGGGTCGTGGATCGAACGGCTCACGAGCGGCATGGTGCGGACGCAGCTCGACGATCTGCTGCGCCTGCCGGATCTCGACCAGGCGCAGGCGCGGGCGGACGACTGGGTGGAGGAGTTGGCGGAGTAGGTCCGCCTCGCAGCTCTCGGTCGCTTACCGGTGTGCGGGCTTCAGTTGGCGGTCGGGCGAAGGTCTGAACGCAGCTGTTGTGCCCACGCGCTCGCGGAGTCCAACGCCAGATACTGGCGGGCGAGGTCGGTGGCCTCGCTTTCGCGGCCCACTTCGATGAGCAGGTGGGTGCGGTCGTAGAGGGCGTGGGGGTATTCGGGCTCGGCGGGGTCGACGGCGGCGAACTGGGCGATGGCGCGGAGCGTGAGCGCGCGGCGGAGCCAGACGTCACGCGTGCGCGCGGCGTCGAGCGCGAGCGCCATGCCCCAGCCGAGGCGGCCCTCGCCATAGTGCGGCGAGCGCTCGCAGGCCGCGCGGTAGTGCGTGGCGGCCGTGGTGTAGTCGTGGCGCGCGAGCGCCAGCGCGCCCAGTGCCGCGTGCACGCGCGGCTCGCCCGGATGCCGGCGCGCCCAGTGCGCGAGCGCCTTCTCTGCCTCGTGCATGCGCGCCAATGCTGCCGCGTCGTTCGCGTGGTTCGCCACGTCGCCGCCGAACGCCGCGGCGTGGAAACGCAGTTGGGGCGAGAGCACACCCAGCGAAGCGTCCGGCAGTCCCGTCGCCGTCAGCAGCGCCGCGTCCTCCGGCAGCCCCCGCGGATGATCCGGCCTCAGCCACGTCGCCACCGCCGCCACCGCGAGCAGCCCCACCATCAGCCCGAGGAAGACCAGCGCCGGCAACGCCGGCCACCGCAGCCGCCGCTCGATCTCCGCCACCGGAGGGGTCACGACCATGAGCCGGAGAGTAGACGGGGGAGCGCGGGGGCGCACGGCCCCTGGGTGGACGGGGGCCAGGTGCCCCGAACCCCGTGGACCACCCTGCTAATCTAAGAACCAGCGCGAGGCATGGTGCCCGCGCCTTCGCCGTCCGTGAAAGGACGAGCGAGATACCCCCGCCCGGGAGCGATCCCGCCCCGGCGAGAGGAGAGAAGCCCATGTGCCACGGTCATCGTGAGCATGAGGCCTGCGGCTGCGAGCCGCGGGGCCGACACGAACGAGTCCTGCATCACCATTACACGCCCGGCGACGAATTCGCCGGCGGCTTCGGCATCCGCCGGCCCCTGCGATTCCTGGCCTGGAAGCTCGAGCTCACGGAACCGCAGCTCGAGCGGTTCGCCGCCGTCATCAACGAGTTGAAGACCGAGCGTGCCCAGGCCGCGGTGGATGATCGCCGCGCGCTGACGCTGCTCGCCGACGCCGCGAGCGGTGAGGCCTTCGATGCCGGGAAGGCGGAAGAGGCGGCGAAGCTCCGGGTCGAGAGCACGCAGCGACTGCAGCAACGGGTGAGCGCTTCGCTCGCCGCGCTGCACGCGGTGCTCGATACCGAGCAGCGCGGTCGGCTCGCCTACCTGCTGCGCACCGGCACGCTGGTGATGTAGCAGCAGCCAAACGGTACGGCGCGGCCGGGCGAGCCTCGTCCCGGCCGCGCACCGGCCGTTCCCCTTTCCGCACGACGCCATTGCCGGCCGCCCCGTTCGCGGGGTAGCTTTCCCTGTCTCCGCGCGCGCCCTGCGGCGCTCGGAGCGGTGGGCGGACCTGCGCTTCGCGTGGGTGCCCGTGCCCGCGAGCTCGGCGCAGGCCGCCGTTCAGCAACGCCAAGGCCCCGGACCGCCGTTCACCGATAGGGATATCTCTCGCATGGCGCTCGTGCGCTTCCTGCAGCTCTCCGACCTGCACCTGGGATGCCCGTTCGCATGGTTGCCGGCAGAGCGGCGCGAGCTGCGGCGCCGCGACCAGCAGGGCGCGCTCGAGCAGGCGGTGCGGCTCGCGATCGAGCGCGGTGCCCACGGCATCCTGGTCCCCGGCGACCTCTTCGACGGCGTGCCCGTCGACACCGGCGCGCTCGCCTTCGCGACCCGCGCGTTCTCGGTCGCGGGCTGCCCGCCGGTGTTCATCGCGCCCGGGAACCACGACCCCGCCTCGAGCGACAACGCCGCGTGGAACGCGAAGCTCCAGCAGGCTCGTGGCGCCGGCTGGCCGTCGCACGTGCACGTGTTCGACACGCCGACGTGGACGCACGTGGCGCTCGCCACGGTGCCCGGCGTGCGCGTGTGGGGGCGCGCGTTCGTGAGCAGCAGCGGCACCATGGATCGCCCGCTCGCCCGCGCCGGGCTCGCGGGCGTCACCGGCGGCGCGCCGGGCTCGCTCGACGTGGCGTTGTTCCACGGCTCGCGCGAGGGCCGCTGCCCGCCGACACAGAAGATCACCGCGCCGTTCAGCGACGCCGAGGTGCTCGCGTCACCGTTCGCCTACCACGCCGTGGGCCACTACCACACGCGTTCCGAGATAGAGCAGGAGCCGGGAGAGGCCACCGTTTCGATCGGCGTGCGACTCGCGTACGCCGGCTCGCCCGTGGCGCTCAGCTATTCAGAGCCCGGCGAGCACGGCGCGCTCGAGGTCTCGATTCGCTTCGACCACGAGCGGCGCGTCGTCGGCGCCGACGCCGTGCGCCTGGACCGCCGCCGCATGCTCGCGGTGGAGGCGGACGTGACCGGCTGCGCCAGCGCCGAGCAGATCGACCGCCGCATCCTGCACGCGTTCGCCACCGCCGGCGCGAACGAGAAGGACTTCGTGCGGCTCCAGCTCGGGGGGCGGCTCTCTCCCGGCGTGCGTTGGACGTCTCCGGGCGCCGACGTGTTCGCGCGCGCGTTTCACGTCAAGTGGGAGAAAGGCGGCGTGCGCCCCGACTACGACCTGGACGCGCTGCGCGCCGGCGATGGGCGCACCACCGAGCAGCGCTTCGCGCGCGAGCTGCTGTCGAAGATCGATGCCGAGACCGATGCCGCGAAGCGCGCCGCGCTCGAGCGCGCGCTCTACTACGGGCTCGATGCCTTCCGCGTGCGCGAAGTGATCCCGCAGTGGGAAGAGGTGGCCGAGTGAAGCTCGTGCGCCTGCGCGTGGACGGGTTCGGCCCGCTGCAGGGCGAGTGGGCGTTCGCGCCCGACCGCGTCAACGTGGTCATCGACGACAACGAGCGCGGGAAGTCGTCGCTGTTCGCCGCCGTGGCCGCGGCGCTCTACGGGCTCGACGGCGACCGCCGCACGCACCGGGTGATGACGCCGCTCGATCGCTGGCGGCCGTGGAACAGCGGCGCCTACCGCGTCGTGCTCGAGGTGGAGAGCGACGCGGGCTACCACTCCATCGCGCGCGACTTCGACCGCGCCACCGTGGCCGTGTTCGACCGCACCGGCAGCGAGGTGACCGCGAGCTTCCTCGAGGGGCGCGACGAGTACCCGGTGGGGAAGAAGCTCCTCGGGCTCGATCGCGCGGAGTTCGAGAAGTGCGCGCTCCTGGTCCAGGGCGAGCTCGCGGAGGTGGTGCCGTCCGACGACCGCGCGCGTCGCGTGGCGACGCTCAAGGCGCGGCTCGAGAACGCGGCCGACACGCGGATCGGTGACACGAACGCCTCCGAGGCGCTGCGCGTGCTCGAGGAGGCGCTGCGCCGCTACAACGCGCCCGAGCTGGACTTCACCGGCACCGTGGACAACGCGCTCGAGCGGCTGGCGAAGAAGCGCGACGAGATCGAGGCCGAGATCCGCGAGCTGGACTCCGCACTGGCCGCAGCACAGGCGCCGCTGGACGACCTGCAGCGGCTGGCCGAGGACGAGCGCCAGCTCCAGGGCCAGCAGCGCGATCTCGAGAACGAGCGCCGCGCGGGGCTGGCGCACGACCTGCGCCGGCAGCTGGAGGAGCACGGACAGGTGCTGGCGGAGGTGGGGCGGCTCGAGCACGAGGCCGCCGAGCTCGAGGGCTCGGCCCACCTCCCGGCGAACGCCGAGGCGGAGCTGCGCGAGGCGATCGCGCGGCAGGAGGAGGCGAAGCGCAACATCGAGAACCTCGAAGCCCGGCGGCGCGACGAGCTGGCGAAGGAGCGCGAGGCGATCGCGCGCGAGCGCGAGGAGCTGGCGGCGTTCGAGGCTTTCGCCGCCGAGGATGCGGATCGCCTGTTCGGTCAGCCGCGCGCAGTCGCGTCCTCGCAAGGCCCAGGTGCCAAGGCCGACAATCGGGATGCGGAAACCTTTGGCCTCGATCGTCGGAGCAAGTTTGCGCGTCGTCGTACTCACTATGGCGTATCCCACTTTGGCGCGTGTGGAGGATTGACCACACGCATGTCCGTCGCATTGAGCTTCTTGAGCTCCGCCATCTCGGAATCCGAAAGTTTGAAATCATAGACGTCGAGATTCTGTTTCAGGTGCTCGGGCGTCGCAGTGCGCGGGATGGAGCAAACACCCATCTGCAGCA
>Ga0209811_10000174_pt1 | contig 30180 bp, 23 predicted proteins | sample Coa_R1_6_FD_187161 | JGI IMG/M metagenome (GOLD analysis project Ga0209811, IMG submission 187161) | Surface soil microbial communities from Centralia Pennsylvania, which are recovering from an underground coalmine fire. - Coalmine... | ecosystem: Environmental > Terrestrial > Soil >... | reverse complement strand
CATCGCCCGTGACGTGCCCTACTACTCAGACGACAGCCGCTGGTGGAGTGCGGACATGTACTTCAAAGGCGGACAACTTTCCTCGACCGAGCAGAGCGCGGCGGCAACTGACGACCCAGAGTTCTATGCCACCGAACGCTGGGGACACTTTTCTTATGCCATTCCGGTTGCACCCGGCAAGTACACCGTGGCCATGTACTTCATCGAGCGCCACTTCAGAGCTGACCACGGGCAACCGTCGGCGGATCCGGGTACATCCTCAGGAACGCGAGTCTTCAGCGTGTACTGCAATCACAAGCTGCTGCTGCACGACGTGAACGTTCTCGATGAGGTCGGCGAGAACCGACCATTGGTGCGCCAGTTTACCGGCCTGCTTCCGAATGCGCAGGGCAAGCTGCTACTCGAATTCGTGCCGAGTAGTGACTACGCGACCGTGAGTGCGATCGAAGTGGTTTCGCAGTGAATATTGGTCGATTGAGTGGTGTCTAGCGTGATAGTGCACTCAACAAGCGAAAACTGTGGCACTCATCTGTCAGGGGTTGTTACTTCGATTCACCTTCGCTGATTCTCTGAAGAACTTGGGGAAGTTCCGTCACAAGTTGAGCCTTGGCCACATAGAAGGGGACGGAGGCGCTGGCGGCGAGGCGCTTCATGATTTCTGGATCCTGCTGGCTCATGAGCACAACCGTGGCAGGAGAATCTTTTTCGCGCAGCGACTTCACTACCTCGATGCCCGAGAGCGCAGGGATCGATAGATCGAGCAAGACGACGTCAGGCTTGAGTTCAACGGTCTGACTCACCGCTTCGTGTCCGTCAGCAGCTTCTCCGCAAATCTCCCACTTCTCAGGCGAGAAACTGAGCATGTTCTTCAGGGCTTGTCTTAAGCTACGCGAATCATCCGCAATCAGGATACGAAGTGTCACGGTTCCTCATTCCTTGAAAACCCGAACCTCTGACCGAGCGACCGTTGCTAACCCCGTCTCCATACAGTAGACATTGCAGTCCATAAGCGCAAACGCGGAGGTGCGGCGGGTTCGCGAGGCCACAAACTAGCCCTATTGACTCGCGTGCGTAGATGCGCCGGTTCCTATGCTCCCGACTGGATGAACGTCTCGTGTCTGGGATTCAACGACCAGGGCAGGTGGCGCCCTTCGTGGCCCATTCTTTGACGTGTGTCAGAAAATCTTGCTGCGACATCGGAACAGGGTCGCGTCCTGCGCCGGGATTCCATGCCCACAGCACGAGAGGCGTGCTCATGTGCTCCACGATCTGATCGACGGTGCGGCCGCCATTCTGTTTGGGATCCTTAAACAGTTCGCAAAGCTGGCGGTCCGAAAGCCCTTCCCAGATCATGGGCAGGTCCGGGGAAGGAAGATGCCAGTCGGGAGCGCCCGGCGGGACATGCAGACCTGTGAGATTGTGATCCTGATGACAGGCGCTGCACTTCACGCCGGCAATGCCTTCGCCATCCGGTCCGCGTCGGATGTTCATGGTGTGCGGGTGGCTGTCGTTGCCCTGGCGCGGGAAATCTCCTTGCGAGTGGCAATTTATGCACCGCGGGTGGCGCAGGACCGGGACAATCGATTCGAAGGCGCGAGCCGCTGCTGCGTCATCGGACTGACTTGTTGCACTGCTCGCGGGGGTTACTGAGGGTCCATTGGGTTGTGGCCGCGCCTCTTTCGCGACACACAGAATCATCCCGAGCGCGGCAGTGAGCAGGATGATCGATGGGCTTGCCAAGCGAGTCACGAAGCTTTCTCCGGAGACGCGGGTGCATGAAATGCCGCTCGTACACGGTCCGCGGTGAACGGCGCTTCGCGTAGCCGCATTCCGGTGGCATCGAAAATAGCGTTGCCCAGAGACGCTGCTACCAAGGTGATCGCGGTCTCGCCTGCACCGAGAGCAGGTACATTGATGCGATCGACGATCACGACATCTATCTTCGGAGCGGCCAGGTCCAGATACAGACTGTTGTAGGTCTCCCAATCAAAGGACGTGACTTTCCTGCTGTCCCAGGTGACGCGCTCGCCCAGGGCACGGCTCATGCCTTGCAGAATGCCGCCCTCCGTCTGATTGCGCAGGCCGTCAGGATTGGAGATGGGGCCGGCATCAATGGCAACGACGAACCTCGTTGCATGAACTTGCCCGCTGGTGAGATCGACATCGACCTCAGCCACCAGCGCAGCGTAGCCGTTGCTTCCTTCGTAAGCCACGCATGCGATTCCGCGGCCGCTAACGGTCCCTGATCGCTGAGTCGAGGGCTTCGGCGAGGGACGGCTCTCCCATCCCGCAGCTTTAGCAGCGGCCTTAACGACGTCTATCACTCGTTCGTCGCGCAGATGCTTGAGCCGCAGACTCACCGGATCTGTTTTGATTTGCGCAGCGATCTCATCCATGAAGCATTCGTGTGCAAAAGTGTTCTGCAAGCGAAGAGGCGAGCGAAGAGGGCCGGTGAAGAACTGCGAATCGACCTCGTGGGTAAGCACGCGCTCACTCCGAATGTTGCCCCCGCCGGCGCACTGATCTCCCACGCAACCGGCAAAGTAAGAGGGAACTGCGTTGCTGCGATTGCGAACTTGTTCTTTCGGGGCGGTAGCAGCTTGCGGCGTGATCGTTTCAGGCTCGTAGCCGAGCAGGGTCCCAGTGATTACGTTGCCGGGCTGGTCGTAGCCGGGACGTCCCCCGCGCGAGGTCTGCCAGTTCTCGCACGCCCATGCGACGATGGTGCCGCTCTGGTCAATGCCAGCCCGCTGGTCGATGACGCAGGCGGCCCCGAAGTTTTCCCAAGCCATCTCGTCCTGACGGGAAAGCTGGACGCGAACCGGGCGTCCGACCGCGTGTGACAGCAAGGCTGCGTCGAGAGAAACCGTGTCGGCGCCGTTTAGGCCGTAACATCCGGAACCGCGCACGTAGATCACCCGTACATTGTCGAGCGGCAAGGCCAGGATCTTTGCCACGATGCTGTGCGTTGGGTATACAGACTGCGTCGCTGACCAGATCGTCGCTCGATCGCCCTTCACGTCGGCGACAGCGCATGATGTGCCGACCGAGCCGTGCATCTGGTAGGGGTAGCTGTACGTCGCGCGCAGCACGGTGGTTGCTCGGGAGAGGTGATCCTCGACGTCCTTCGAATCCACGAGCAGCGAATCTTCGGAAGGCTGCATGCGCATAGTCTCGAAGAACGAGGCTTGGGGACTCAGTTTGCGGCCGGGGCCCCAATCCACCTTTAGCTGTCGGGCTGCTTGGATGGCTTGCGACTGTTTTTCTGCAACGACCCCCACGAAGTTCTTGCGCACTACAAGCTTGATGAAGCCAGGAATTCCACGCACGGAGTTTTCGTCGACACTCGACACGATGGCACCCACTTCCGGCGGGCGCACCACGCGTCCGTGCAGCATGCCCGGCACGTGGATGTTGTGCACGAACTCGTATTGTCCGGTCATCAAGGCCACACGATCGAGAGACGGAACGGACTTGCCGAGCACCGTCCATCGATAAGGCGAGCGACGCTTCGCCGCCGCATTCAACGGAACATCGAATCGTTTGCTACCGATGAGCTGCGCGTATGTCACGCGACGCCCACTCTTTCCGGTGATGACTCCGTCGGCCACCGTGAGCTGGTTGGCAGATTCGTTGAGTTGCTTCGCCGCCATGCCTACTAACGCTTCTCGCGCCGTAGCGGCTGCCTGCGCCAGGTTTCGCAGATTAAAATTAGTCGGAGTCGATTGGCTGCCCGAGGTCGTCCCCTGATCGGGGCACATGGCGGTGTCACATTGCACAACCTTTACGCTTTGCAGAGGAACGCAGAGTTCTTCGGCGACCAGTTGCGTCTGGACCGTGAGCATGCCTTGGCCGAAGTCGCACTTCCCGCTGAACGCCGTGACCGTCCCGTCGGCGCTGACCGCGATCCAGGAGTCCAGTTGTGCGGGATCGATGTGCGAGCGATGCGTATCAAACGGGCCCTGCCCCAGCGCATACGATCCGAATAGCGAAGCGGCGCTGAAGCTCACAACCAGCGCTCCGGACGTCTTTAGGAAATCTCGCCGCGAGACGCTCATACTTTCCTCGCATCCGCGTATTTACGGATAGCGCGCAACATGCGCACGTGAGCGAAGCAGCGGCACAGCACGCCGCCCAGCGCTTGCCGGATCTCGTCGTCGGAGGCGTGCGGCTTTTCATCAAGTGCAGCCTTCGCGCTGAGGATCACGCCGTTGAGGCAGAATCCGCATTGCGCCGCGCCTTCGTCGATGAACGCCTGCTGAATCGGATGTGGTTTCTCAGGGGTACCAAGCCCTTCCAGCGTTGTGATTTCATCGTTGCCGACGGAGCTGACGGGCATTACGCACGAACGGACTGCCTGTCCGCGAAGAATGACCATGCATGAACCGCATTGGGCCATCCCACAGCCCAACTTCGGTCCACGCAAACCCAGGTCATCGCTTAGAACGAATAGCAGGGGAGTAGACGGATCCGTCTCAACGCGATGCTGTTGACCATTCACCTTGAGAGAAATCCTGCTCATACGATCCCCAGCGCGTCGCTTGACGCTCAGCTGTGCGCCACGCGACGTTGGAAGTGTAGCTGTTAGGATGCAGCCATGCGAACAGGCGTTGGTGAAATATCGCGGATGGGATTAAACCAGAAAAGTCTCCGCAGGCGGAAAGCGTTTCGTCGGAAGATAGACATTCATCCCGGCTGGCACTGCGGGCACCAGAAGCTTGTTCGTGCGTCAGGCCCCTGCTTGCGAGACTGAATTTCCGACCCGCAACGGCGGCAAGGTTCGCCCGTTCTGCGATACACCCATAGCCGTTCGTCTGGATTACCACGCGCCGTCGTGCGTCGCAGTCCGCGGTAGGTCACGATCTGACCGCCGGAGGCATCCGTGACGTTGGCGCTCATGAACTTTCTCGCTGTCGCCATCAAACAAGAGACCTCATTGGGCGTCAGCGACGCAACTTTGCGAAATGGGTGGACGCCGCAGGCGAAGCAGACTTCGGATTTGTAGACGTTACCGATGCCCGCAACGATAAACTGGCTGAGCAGGGCGTTGCCGACCTCCATTTCTGGGTGTGCCAGCAAGCGGGCCGCGCATTGCGATGGGTCGAATTCCGCAGCCAGCAGGGAAGGGCCAAGCGCTGAAAACCCCGCACGACGCTTCAAGCTTTCCTGAGTATGGAACTCCGCCACCTGAATATTGAAAGCGATGGCTAGAATCTGTTCTGTGCTAAGCACGACCCGCATCGCACGCCGTGGAAGCCGCCATTTTTCTCCTGGCCGGTAAATGTGCCAGCTCCCGCTCATCAGCATGTGCGTCAGCAGGATGAGTCCACCGGAAAAGTGCATCAGCATCCATTTGCCCTGGGCCTCCACTCGCTCAACTGTGCGGCCGCGAAGTCCTTTGTCCACATCGACGCGGGTGAGGTTCGGCAGTACCGATTCAAAGTGAGTGATAGCGTGTCCGGCGAGCGCGCGATCCAGCGTCCTGGCCGCACGGAAGATCGTGTCGCCCTCAGGCACTAAGCCGTCTCCGAGGCGTCTTCCGCGATCTCATCATCATCTTCGGTGATAGGCTTGGCGATCGCGGCCACGCGACGCATGTAGTAGCCTCCGGCGCTGTCGGTGAAGCCGGCTTCCTGGAGGAACGCGGCCAGCGGATGCTGCCGGGCCGGAATCTCGTTGATTTTCGCGATGAGCAATCCGGAGCGGCGTCCCTGCTGTCGCTTGACCGCCAATTCCGCCAGCTGTCGAGCAAGCTTTGCTGCGAAGTGTGAGCGCTCGGGTTCCGCCTCCGGCAAGAACACTTTGATCGATGGATTCTTCCGGCGCAAAAATGCTGCGAGCTGTCCGTTCACTAACAAGACTGATGCTCCACTCACGCGCGCCATCGCATGAGGAGCGGCCCTTTCTTCTTCCTCGGAGACCTGTGTCCAGGGCAAAAGCGAGCCGTACGGATTTGCCGTATCGCTCGCCGCGATCACGATTGACTCGGGTTCGGCGGGTTCATTGCGGAGGCTGCGCAACATGTCGACTGCGCTGGGCATAGCAAACTGAGCAGCTCCCAACCCGGCGACGAACATGCCCCGGCGGATCAATCCGCTCTCCTCCATGGTGCGCAGTGCAGGGTAGATGGTGTTGTATCCGCCGGGAATATTCTCGGCAATCGCGGTTTCGCGCATCACAATTCCGTAGCGGGTGAGCAGTTGCTGCGCCGTATTCGCGCTCCACTCGGTTGCAGAAACGACCGCCGACTTGCGACTTCGCAGCAATGACCAGCGGCCTCCCCGAATGCCATCGCCCGATTTCCGCGTGCGCAGCCGGCGAAGAAATTCGGGCGAGCCCGGAGGGCCATCTTTCCGCTCGTTCTTGCGATCCGGCGGGTACAGTCTTCGTCGCACGGTGTGGAACGTGTCGTTCGTGATCTCACCGCGCCATACCAGCTCCCACAGCACATCCAGTACCTCGCCGGGAAATCCGCCGCCGCAGGCTGCGCTGATCTCCGGAAAGAAGGACGCACCGTTCTGCTCGAGGAACGCGGCGATCTGTGCTGCTCTCTCGCTCAATGGTTCCCGGTCCGGAGCAATCGCAGCCGGAGGAACCAGAAGAGGGAGCGCCTCCGTCAAGTAAAGAGCAATGCGTCCGTCGCGATCGCCGACCTGTTCCACCCCCGTCCATACAACTTCACCTGCGGCCATCAACGCGTCCAGATCGTTGGGCACAAATCCCGCAACGCGCGCCGGAAGAATTTCACGCTCGACATCCGATGCAAGCAGCGCCGTCCCCTGCAACACTTCAATGGCGTCGAGCAGAGCATCCAGCCCCTTGCGCGGAACGTGCACGCCCTGCCAGCGAGTCAACAGGCGCGAGAGCGTTTTCTGCTCCACCGGTTCGATTTCGCGCCGCAGGTTGGCCAGGCTCTTGCGGCGAATCTGCTGTAGATTCTCGGGATCGCACCACTCGCGATGCGAGCCCTTCGGAAGGAATTCGCCTTCCAATAATTTTCCCTGGGCATGAAGCGAGCGCAGTGCAGGCTCAACCGCGGCGGGTTCGAGCGCATAGCGATTCGCAAGCTCGAGCGCGGGGAACGGGCCATGCGTGCGGGCATAACGTCGGACGATTTCTTGTATGGGATCGTCAGTGGGACGCAAGAAGGCTTCCGCCAGACCCGGGGGAAGGGGAATGCCAAAGGCATCCCGGTAGCGCGCGGCGTATTCCACCGGAATGTAACGCGTCTCTGCGGCAACACGAACTCGAAGAAGCCGCCGGGCCGCTGCCAGACGAGTCAGCGCCTGCTCGACATCGGTTTCGGAGGTTCGCGCAGTGATCTCCTCTTTCGTCAAATCACCAAGCCGAAGCAGCATGTCATGAATGCCGTCTTCGTGCCGCGCGCGATATTCCTCGTCCAGCATCCGCAGCCGCGACTGGACTTCCTCAATTGCCACCGGGTCGAGCAATTCACGCAGATCGGTATCGCCGAGAAGTTCCTCGAGTTGCGACTGATCGATCGAAAGAGCCTGCGCCCGGCGTTCGGCGAGCGGGGCATCGCCGTCGTAGATGTAGTTGGCGACATAGGAGAAGAGCAGGGAAGCCGCAAACGGAGATGGCTTGGGAGACTCCAGCATCGTGACGCGAATCTCGCCTCTCCCGATCTTTGCGAGAATTGCAGCCGTGCTCGCCAGATCGAACGTATCGCGCACGCACTCGCGGTAGCTCTCTAGCAAGATCGGAAACGATGAATAGCGGGAGGCAACGGCAAGCAAATCCGCCGCCCGCTTGCGCGTCTGCCACAGAGGCGCGCGTTGTCCCGCACGCCGCTTGGGAAGGAGAAGGGCCCGTGCCGAAGCCTCCCGGAACTTGGCTGCGAATAGCGACGTCGAGCCCAGCTCACGCAGCACTAGATCTTTCAACTCTGTGGCGGAGGGCAGCAGGAGGGAAGAATCGATGGGCTCTTCATTTCCGGGCAGCCGAATCACGAAGCCATCGTCAGACCAGACACTCTCGACTTCCCACCCGCGTTCGGATCGAATCTTCGCATCTACCGCCATGCACCAGGGAGCGTGCACGCGATTGCCGAACGGTGTGAGCACGCAGATACGCCGGTCGCCCAGTTCGTCGCGCACAATTTCAATGACAATGTCCTGATCGCTGGGCACGTGCTGAGTGGCTGCCTTCTGCTCTTCCAGATAGCGCAGCAAGTTCTCCGCAGCATTTTCGTCGAGACTGTGTTCGTCAATCAGTTGTGAAGCCGCGACTGCCCTGGGCAGCGCCAGCAGTTGACGTGTGAGGCGCCCAATCTTTTCTCCAAATTCCGCTGGACGCCCGGGCCCATCGCCTTTCCAGAAAGGCATCTTCCCGGGTTCGCCTGGCGCGGGTGAAACGCTGACACGATTGTGCGAGATTTCATCAATTCGCCAGGTGGTGGCTCCCAGAATAATGGTGTCGCCGGTCCGGCTCTCGAACACCATCTCTTCATCCAGTTCGCCCACCCGTGCGCCCTTCGTCGCTCCGGTCAGGAAGACTCCATAGAGCCCGCGATCGGGAATGGTGCCGCCATTGATGACGGCCACTCGCCGCGCGCCTTCGCGCGTCGTGAGCTTCCCGGCCAGCCTGTCCCACGTAAGCCGTGGCCGCAGGTCGGCGAATTCGTCCGAAGGATATCTCCCCGAAAGCATGTCGAGCACGCTCTCGAAGGAAGTGCGCGTCAGTCCGCCGTAGGCAGCCGCGCTGCGCACCACGCGGTACATCTCATCCACCGACCAAGGTTCGATCGCGACCATCGCGACGATCTGCTGCGCCAATACGTCGAGCGCATTGCGCGGGTAGTGCACCGACTCAACTTCGCCGTCATACATGGCTCGCGAGAGCGCGGCGCACGCAAGGAGGTCGCCTCGATATTTCGGAAAAATTGTCGCCGTGCTCACGGCGCCCACGTGGTGGCTGGCCCGCCCGACGCGTTGCATGCCGCTGGCCACCGAAGGAGGAGACTCGATCTGCACGACAAGGTCGACAGCACCCATGTCGATGCCCAACTCCAGCGACGACGTTGCTACCAATCCACGCAAGGTCCCCAGCTTCAGCCGATCCTCGATCTCTTTACGCTGCTCGGCCGCCATACTGCCGTGGTGCGCCCGGACCAGCGTCTCGCCCGCGAGTTCATTGATGGCTCCTGAAATTCTCTCCGCCAACCTCCGGCTGTTCACGAACAGCAATGTGGACCGGTGCGCCCGAACCAGCTCAAGCAGCTTGGGATGAATGGCCGACCAGATCGAGGCGCGTACAGGACCCTGCGCCGCTGGCCCGCTAGGCAGCGTGTCCAGTTCGTCGAGCCGCGACATATCGTCCACGGGCACTTCGACTCGCAGTGCGAACTTCTTCGGCTCGCCGGCGTCGACGATCGTGACGGGCCGGAACTTTACTGTGCCCGGTGCTTCAAATTCGGTGACGGACTGCTCGGGCAGAGTCGGTTCACCGCTTTCCTGGGATGTCGGAGTCCTCGCGGTGTCGACGCCGCCGAGAAATTGCGCAACCTCTTCCAACGGTCTCTGCGTCGCCGAAAGGCCGATCCGCTGCAGCTTGCGCCCGCACAGGTGTTCCAGTCGCTCGAGAGACAATGCCAAGTGTGAACCGCGCTTGGTGGGCACCAGCGCATGAATCTCGTCGAGGATCACCGTGTCAATGCTTCCTAGAACTTCGCGCGCGTTGGAAGTCAGCAGCAAGTAAAGAGATTCGGGCGTCGTGACCAGAATGTCCGACGGATGCCGTAGAAATCGCGCCCTCTGCGCAGAAGGCGTATCGCCCGTTCGAATCGTGACAGTGGGGGTGTAATGTTCAATATTCAATTTCCGTGCAGCCTGGGCAATCCCGACAAGCGGAGACTGCAGGTTGCGCTCAACGTCGACCGCGAGCGCCTTGATCGGGGAGATGTATAGGGTGCGGCAGCGTCGCAGTTCCTCGGGTGCCGGAGCGAACATCAACCGGTTCAACGACCACAGAAACGCCGCCAGAGTTTTACCCGTGCCGGTGGGCGCCAGAATCAGAGTCGATTCACCCCGCGCGATCGCAGGCCATCCCATTGCCTGAGGTCTCGTCGGCTTTTCGAACACATCCCGGAACCAGGCCCTCACAGGAGGCTGAAAGAGCTCGAGAGGGTCCGCCTCTAAATCCCTACTCTTGTTTCGTTTATGGCTAACTGTTCGTGTGGGCATTGAATGCGGCAAGACGCTGGGCCTGAGGATTGGATGCGCGATGTCCGCTTGGCGACGGAAGCTGTTTTACTGTCGAACCAAGCCAAAATGCTATCGCAAAAATGGAAGGAGGTTGGCGTTTATCTGGCTCCCGGTTTGGCGTTCTCGGCGACAACTGCAGACCTGTGATAATCGAAGAAGGAATCGTCCTCCTCGCCATTGTGTGGAATCAGCAGCATGACGCGAGCTCTCGACTTCATCGCAAAGTGCGCTGCCATCCAGATGCTTTCATTTCCAGCGACCGGTTTCTTCTCAAGTTCAAAGTGCGTGCCGGGCTCGACCTCCGCGAGAAAACCGACAATGCGCACCGGCCGCGTCACGTGGGCCTCCACCTTCACCCACTGAAAAGTATCGCGGTCAATCCATAGTGTCCCCTCCATTCCGGTCAACACCTGGCTGTCGCGATTCGGAGGCTGGTATCCCTTGCGCGGTGTGGCTTTCAATTCGTAGACTTGGCGGCCATTTAGTTCCTTCTCGCCGGTCAGATGGAAATCAAAAGCTTTGGTCATCTGGTCGAGCATGTTGCGATCGCGTTTTCGTTCCGCTTCGAACTTCGCGATCCGAGCCGCGCGTTTGTCCGGCGATTCGTGTCTGCGCTGCGCGACTGCCTGCTGATATTTCTTTTGTTCTTCTCTCTCTTTCTCCGCACTTACAGGCTGTCCATTCACCGCAATCAGCCGCTGATAGGGCGATCCATACAACATGGTGACCGCATAAGTCTTGTCGCCATCTTTCGTGCGATCGCGTTCGCGGTTGTCGAATTCGGGCACCGCGGCCCAGTCGCGATTGTTCGCCTCAACCGACCGCTGGATGATCGAAGCGACAGTCTCCTCGGCTGGTGACACGACGGGATACGACAGAAGAATGGCTAGTACTGTGAATGCACTTGCTCGGGCAATCGCAGGTTGCATAGGTTCTCTTCCATCAATTGAACGAACTGATTAAGCAACGCTAGATCAGTTCTCGTACCTGATCCGCTATCGTCGTAAGCACAATCTTCTTGCGGTTCGGCTCACCGCGCGCCAGCGACTCAGCGAAATGCAGCGCTTGCTCGGCTTTCACTTTGGCAGGCATGGGCGGCTCGAAAGGATCGACCGTTGCCTGCAAAACCGCCGGACCCGGTGCTTTCAGAAACTCTTCAATCGTGCGTCCGCAGTCCGCTGGATCTTCCGCGCTGAAGCCCGAGCCCCCGCATGCGTCGGCAAATTTCGCGAAGTCGATCGGCTGCAGGTCTACACCGTATTCTGGATTCCCGAGGAACACCATCTGCTCCCACTTGATCTGTCCCAGAGTATTGTTCTTGATGATGACGACTTTGATGGGCAGCTTGTACTTCACGGCCGTAACAAACTCCGCCATCAGCATCGAAAATCCGCCGTCGCCCACGAACGCGATGCACTGCCGCTCCGGGTAAGCGATCTGCGCCGCGATCGTGTAGGGAAGCCCGCAGGCCATGGTCGCGAGATTTCCGGAGACAGTGTGCATCTGCCCGCGTTGCGCCGGAATGTGTCGGGCCCACCAGGTCGTAATGGTGCCGCTATCGCAGCTGACGATGGCGTCACTGCGCAACCGCTTGCCGAGTTCCCGCGCCACTACCTGCGGCTTCATGGGCGTCTCGGTTCGTGTCGCCCGCCTTTCCATCAGTTCGCGCCAGTCTTTCATTCCAGCCTGCGCGGCTTGCAGAAATTTCCTGTCCTGTTTGCGCTGCAGCAGGGGAATTAGTTCGCGCAGGGTGTTGCGACTGTCGCCAATGAGTCCCACTTCAACTGGATAGCGTAGCCCGATGCGCTTTGGATCGAGTTCAATCTGCACGCCGCGTGCCTGTCCCGGCTTCGGCATGAACTCGATGTAAGGAAAAGATGTCCCTACCATCAACAGCGTGTCGCAGTCCTCGATCGCTTCCTGGGAAGGGCGGGTGCCCAGCAGACCGATGCCGCCCGTTGTATAAGGACTATCGTCGGGCACTGCAGCCTTGCCCAGCAGCGCCTTGATGATCGGAGCCCCCATCAGGTCAGCGATCTGCTCGAGTTCGTCGCCGGCGTTCAAGGCGCCACGCCCGGCGAGGATCGCCACTTTCTTTCCTTGATTCAGGATCTCGGCTGCAAGCGCAAGTTCCGTCGGATCCGGAATTCTCGCGCTGCGCGCGTTAACGTCGGACGTGTGATGCGCTACATTCCGCTTGGAGCGCTGGCGCTCCTTCAACTCTTTTTCCTGGAGATCGACCGGGAAGGCTAGATGCGCAACGCCGCGATAGGCTAACGCGGTGCGACATGCCAGGTCCGTAAGATTCTCCACGTGCGTTGGCCCCATCACGCGCTCGTTGAAGACCGCGACGTCCATGAAGAGCTTGTCAAGCGCAACGTCCTGCTGGGTGTAAGTGCCGATCAGATCGTGGAACTGCAGACCCGTAATTGCCAACACGGGCTGTCCGTCCAGCTTTGCGTCATAGAGGCCGTTGAGGAGATGAATCCCTCCGGGACCGGAGGTGGCGAGACACACACCCAACTTTCCGGTGAATTTGGCATACCCACAAGCCATAAACGCGGCTGCTTCTTCATGTCGCACCTGCACGAACCGGATCTTGTCCTGACGAGTCCGCAGCGCCTCCATCACACCGTTAATTCCGTCCCCAGGGAGACCGAAAACAATTTCGACGCCCCAATCCATGAGCGTCTCAATCAACACATCAGCTGCGGTCATGCCCTGCCTCCCAATCGCGCGCAAACCACGTCAGATGTCAGGTTCGAATACTCGATTCCACGAGGCAATACTGTATTCACTGCAGCGGAGGCGTTTCGATCGGCTAGCGCAGGGGACTATGGCGAAAGTTCAGAGAGTCTAAGCGTGACCACACATCGCGGCCTTCGATTTCCTTAGTCGCCTTTGATCGCAGGACCCTTTCGGGCAAGGTCACGGAGACGTATTCGGCGCCGAAATGCATGCCATATTTCGATGCAGCATGAACTATCCATTCATCGTGGCTGATTACGATCGACTCTGAACAGGAGAGAACGATGATCACTTTGGCCATCCGTTACACGATCAACCCCAACAAGCTCGGAGACTTCAAGGAATACGTCGCCGCCGAACTCGAACCGATCCGGCAGAGCGGCGGCAAGGTCATGGGATATTTCTTCCCAACCGACTTCGCCGGTCCCACCAACGAGGCGTTGGGCCTCATCGACATCGCGAACCTCGCGGAGTACGAGAAATATCGCAAGGCCTTGGCCGAAAATTCCACCCACAAAAGGAACGCTGCCCGTCTCGAGCAAAGCGGCGTGGTTCTGGCCACGAACCGCTCGCTCATCCAGAGGTACGAGGAGCGCTAGGGAAGTTGTCTCGCTTGCTGTCCAAAAACACGAAGGGCCGAGCAGCTTGGCGCTCGGCCCAATTCGTCTTGAGATTCAACTACGCAGCAGCCGGGCGATCTGTGACTTCATTATAGAGTTCGACAATTCGGTCACGCCTCGCTTCATACTCGCGCATTTCCGGTTCGGACACTACGCCATAGAGCTGCTTTTCAAGCGTGCAGAGTTGCTCATTCAACAGCGTCATCAATTCATGTTTCGGATCGGGGGATGTCATGATGAGCGCCCTTCGTGTAAAGAAAGTAGACTGCGGCGCAAGTGTAACAGCCTGGGGGAGAATTGCCATCGGACGCATGCCCTAGGGATTGTGGTTGAGAAGGCCGCTACCCGGCCATCCGTAGGCGATTGTCCATAATCGGCATCGTAGTTTCCGCCGTTGTTTCTTCTTTGACCGCAAGAAACGGAATGCAGTTGACCTTCGGACGGGCTTAAGCTTGCTAGATGAAACTCACGGCAATGCGAGCCACGGGTGACGATCGGTCCGCAGTGTCGCCTGCCCTGCGCATCATGCATCTTGACTGGCAGAAAGTGGCTGCCGAACTTGATGACTTCGGTTGTGCACGCATCGATCGTCTTCTGACCAACGCAGAGTGCGCTGAGATCGCGACCTGGTACTCGGATGATGCTTTGTTTCGTAGTCGCGTCGTGATGGCCCGCCACGGCTTCGGCAGGGGAGAGTACAAATATTTCCGCTACCCGCTGCCAGAACCGATTGCGCAGCTGCGTACCGAGCTCTACCCCAAGCTTGCGGAGATCGCTAATCGCTGGAACGATGAAATGAAGATCGCTGTTCAGTACCCTCGTACGCACGAGGAATTCCTGGCGCGTTGCCGTGCCGCGGGTCAGGATAAGCCCACGCCGCTACTTCTCCAATATCAGGAAGGCGACTACAACTGCCTGCATCAGGATTTATATGGGGACCACGTCTTTCCGATCCAGGTCGCAATCCTTCTGTCGGAACCGGGCGAAGACTTTACCGGGGGCGAATTCGTTCTTACCGAGCAGCGCCCGCGCATGCAGTCGCGAGCGGAGGTGGTGCCACTCCGTCGCGGAGGCGCGGTTGCCTTCGCAGTGCACCACCGGCCGGTGAAAGGTGCGCGTGGATCGTACCGGGTCAACATGCGGCACGGAGTCAGCCGACTGCGCTCCGGACACCGGCATACCCTGGGCATTATCTTTCACGACGCGAAGTAAAGATGAGACGCAAAAGTGACACCACACTCGACCTGTTTACTGACGCAAGCGAAGACCAGCCTGCAAAGCGGAAGTTCGCCGAGAGTGCTGTTCTGCTCCGCGGTTTTGCAGTGCAGAATGAAAGCGACCTGCTCGCCGCTTTACGCAGCGTCGCGGCAAAAGCGCCGTTTCGCCACATGATCACGCCGGGTGGCTACAAAATGTCGGTAGCCATGACCAACTGCGGCTCACTGGGATGGGTCACCGACCGCAAGGGATATCGCTACGACTCCATCGATCCGGAAAGCGGTAAGCGATGGCCCGCCATGCCGGAAGCATTTCTGAACCTGGCGATCCACGCAGCCCGAGAAGCAGGATTTCCCAACTTCCAGCCCGACGCATGCCTGGTCAACCGCTACGAGCTGGGGACAAAGCTTTCGCTTCACCAGGACAAAGACGAGAAGGATTTTACGCAGCCGATTGTGTCGGTTTCGCTCGGGATCCCGGCAATGTTTTTGTTCGGAGGCATTCGCCGTGCCGACAAAACCGAGCGCATCGCTCTACATCATGGCGACGTGGTGGTCTGGGGCGGAACTGCGAGGCTCCGCTACCACGGAGTGGCTCCGCTCAAGGATGCGGTTCATCCTCTGCTCGGAAATACGCGAATCAATTTGACGTTCCGCAAAGCTGCCTAGGGCCAGCGGGTTTCCACGGACGGCAACGAGTGTCATCCCTCGTCATCTGGTGGACCAGCCGCTCCCGCCAGATCCTGCTGCTTGATTTTCTCGACGTTGAATTTAGCGGCTCGGTCCCGCATCGTCTTCATTACTTCTTCGAGCGGTGGCGGATCCCCTTTGATCCACCGCAGCGGATTGATCCGCGCTACCACGAACGCGCGTAAATACGGACTGACGAGTCCACGTTCCTTGAGCTTCTTCACCGCCGCGGCCACTTTCTCCTCAAGGTCCAGCACCATGGTCGCGCGCTTCTCATGCTCCTTGATCGCGACGCGCAGCGATTCATCGGTGAACGACTCCAGGCGCCGCAGGATCGAGTGGTACGCGCCGCCTCCGAGGCGGGGCACGCGTTCATAGCAGACTCCCAAAGTCACCAGCGCAGGCTCATCCAGATAGAACGCGAACCCCGATTCCGGCCGCGATGCGTCCTCGTCCAGCAAACCGCGATAGATTCGGATCACTTCGAGAGAGCGTTCTTTAAGGTTGTGAGCTTTCTCCGTGTTCAAGGCCAGGATTTGCCAGGCCACTTCGCGGTCCGGGACCACGAGCACGGTAATCGACTTCGCACCCAGCCTCTGCATGGCGGCGAGGCGATGCCGACCATTAGGCGTCCAGAACTCGCCGTTGGGGGCAGTCACGGCAATGATGGGATCAAGAAATCGTCCGGTCTTATTGATGACGTCCGCCAGCCGCTTGTGGTGCGTGTCAGACAAATCGCGTTGGAAGGGAGTGGGCTCGACCGCATCGATTGGAACGATGCTCAGCAATAGCGGATGGCCACCGAGCGGCTCCTTATACGTCCCAATGACGCAGCCGCCGGCTTTTTCCACGGCCGCTGCGATGTCACCCACCGCTCCACTGCGGTCCTGAATAAGGCATTCTGTGGGTTGGAGGCCCTTGGTCCCAGCCTTGGCTTTGCGGGGGCGCTTGCGAGCAGGAGCGCGTTTGACCATAGGCCTAAAAGTCTAGCGTAGTTGCCTGAACCGCGCATGCCAGTGACCATGCACTATCCAGCAGTGGCCGTCCCGCGTCGCGGCTGCTAGATTGGATCAGCGCGCTTCCATTCGATTGCTGGAGTCACACCGGGCCCATGAGCAGTGATGATCATCAGGATGACGCGCGGACGGTCGGGGACCGGATCGCGGAAATTATCCGCGCAAACGAAAATACTCCAAAGAAGACGCTGACCGATGGCGAACTACTAAAACTTAAAGCCGCGGCCGGACGCCTCGACCAGTTGCTCTCAGATTCAGCCAACGCCGAGACCGAGGAATTAAAGACCGCCGTCTCAAAACTTGACCAGTTGCTGAAAAATATCAACGCAGGCAAGGACGTCGCGCCAGTGTTACGGCTGCGAAAGAATAAGTAGGCGTCCGGCGATGCAAGTACATCAGGCAACATCCGCCACGGCCTTCGTCTACGCGCCTTTCTTCTTCATCTTCTCCACCAGCCCTCGCAAAGTTTCCTGAGTCGCGGGCGTCCACCAGTTCGCGATCACGATCGTCAATTCCGCTTTCATGCCAGATTCGAATAGTTCGTGGAGATCCCTGCGGGCTTCGCGTCGGGTCAAGCTCATTGCTTCTTTAGGCAATGCGAGCATTTTGTTGCACCAGGCTAGCGCCCGTGGAATCACCTCGTCCGGCGGCACCACTTCATCCACGAGTCCTTGAGCCAGTGCCTGCTCCGGAGAGATAAGCGCGCCGCTCACTCCCAGATACTCCGCGCGTCGCGATCCCACCAATCGTCGCAATCCTCCCATGATCACCGGTGGCAGCGGAATTCCGACTTGCACTTCATTCAGTCCGAGCTTGTACTCACCTTGCGCCATCACCCGCCAGTCGCAAAACAGTGCCAGCACTGTCCCGCCGGCCGGCGCGTGCCCCGTGATCGCCGCAACCACCGGGACGGCTGACCGGGCGATGGCTTCCAGCACCGCGTACAGATCGCGCCAGAGTCTTGACATGGCCGACTCGTCGAACGTCAGCAGCAATGGAACGTCGAGCCCGCCCGAGAATCGGCCGGGAAGTCCGGAAAGGACCACCGCCCGCACTCCCTCTTGCGCAGCCTGCTCGATCGCCTGCCGCAGGTCCGACAGCAATTCACTGGTCAGCGCATTGACGGGCGGCCGGTTCAGGCGCAGTTCCCGAACATCACCGTGTTCGAAGGTAAGTAGCATGCAGAAAGTGTAGCCGAGATTTCTTGAGCCGGTGAGCAACGATGCGACGAAGCCATAACACTTCGCTGTCTACCCGGAAGCTCTATGCGATTCCTCTTGAAAGATCAGGTCCAACTGAGGGAAAAGATCCATTGCATTCGAGTAATCGATTCCGGCCCGCACTTGCAGAGCAAAATTCCGGAGGACAATATGAGCACGACCAGCGCGGTTGCAATCAGGCCCGCATCTTCTCCCAAGGCAATTGTGTGGGCAGGCCTCATCGCGGGAGCTATGGACATTACCGCGGCCTTCGTCGTCTACGGATTCTTCGGCGCGACCCCGCTGCGCATCCTGCAAGGTATCGCCAGCGGACTACTCGGCCCCAGCGCATTTGAAGGCGGAATGGGGACCGCTGTACTCGGACTCCTGTGCCACTTCACCATCGCCTTCGGTGCGGCCACTGTCTTCTTTGTTCTCAGCCGCAAGATTCCCTTCCTCACTCGCCAATTCCTGCTGGCGGGCGTGCTTTATGGAATTGCGGTCTACTTCTTCATGGGCCGCGTGGTGATTCCGCTCTCCCGCGTCCACAGGAATCCATTTTCATTGAAGATGATGGTCATCGGCATCGTCATCCACATCTTCTGTGTAGGCCTGCCGATCTCGACGACGATCAAGCGCTTCTCGGCTAGCTGATTCCATATTTCTGCGCGAGAAATAACTGCAGGCTCACCGGCAGCGCGCGTGAGAGTTCTTGCCACGTCAGCACCTTGCACGCAGTGCGTAGTTCTGCAGACCTCACGCACCGCATGACCGCGTACCAGGCCTCCAGCAAATCGTTCCGGCGTGCGTCGAGCAGAACGCAGAACGCAGCCCGCCGGTCATAGGCGGCGAGCACATTGCGAAGCAGTTGATAGGAGTAGTAGCAACGTTCCGACTGCGGCAATTCGCTTTCATCGAATACGGCGAGGAAGTCCCGGTAGCGCTGGACCTTCTTCTTCTCCGCCTGCTGGAAATCATTCTCGGTGAGTTTCGCCTCGACCAGCAGATTTCCGATCCTCATATCGATTTCGGTCGCGTCGACCCGTTCGTTGGTGAGCGGCACGCGCGCACGCAGACCAAACTCCGGACGTGTCTTCGCCACAGTGCCCAGCAGTCGCGCCACGGCTGAGCTGCGCAAAGTCCCGGCATGGCAGAAAACATTCATCAGCAGTGCGTCTGAACTCATGCACGAATCGAGTTCCGCTCTAACGCCGCTTTCGGTGGCAGGCAAGGATCGGCGCGCGGTCGTATGGACCTTCTCCAGTCGCGACCTCCAGTTGACTCGAGCGCAGATGCTTCGGTAGCTCGCGGGATGAAAGTTGCCGTGTCTCAGTTCGCCGAAGGGCTCGAAGCACACTACCGATTGCTCTCCGTAGCTCAGGCAATGGGGGAGCGACTTCGCCAGAGCATACTTTCTTGCTCTCTCGGCCAACTCCGCCCGCAGCATGGCGCACGCGCCCATGACACGGCATTGTAGCGAAGAAAAGGCGAATACGGCAAATGGTGAATCCGGCCCGCAGCCAAACTTCAGGGCGACGCTTGATTCATCGGAATTCGCCTCGATCCATTTATGATGAACGAGCACGTGAGCGCGAACGTGGGGAAAGACGCTCAACCGAACTCTTCAAACAGGACTGTCCACGATGATCGTGAACTTCGCCCGCCGCGCGCACAATCACAACTGGGAGTTGGACCCGGTCACGCGCTCTTTGCTGGACACCGACTTCTACAAGCTCCTGATGCTCCAGTTCATCTGGAAGCATTTTCCAAAAACCGAAGTCTCCTTTGCGCTCTCCAATCGTGCCTCGTCGGTTCGGCTTGCCGACATGGTTCCGCTGGAAGAAATCCACGCGCAAATGGAACATGCGCGCAGCCTGCGCTTTCGCCGGTCGGAACTGGTGTGGCTCGCTGGCAACACGTTTTACGGCCGCCGCGGCATCTTCACGCCCGAATTTCTTACCTGGCTTGAAGAAGACTTCCGGCTCTCCGACTACCAGATTTCCGCGAAAGATGGCCAGCTGCAGATGCAGTTCACGGGCACTTGGCCCGAAACGACCATGTGGGAGCTCTATGCGCTCTCGATCGTCAATGAACTGAAGACCCGGGCCAGCCTGAAAAAGCTGAGCGAGTTCGGCCTCGATATTCTCTACGCGCGCGCCAAGACCAAGCTCTGGGGAAAAATCGAACGGCTGCGCGGCGTGCCCGGCTTGAAGGTTGCCGATTTTGGCACGCGCCGTCGCCACAGTTTTCTCTGGCAGGAATATGTCGTGGACGCCATGGCCGCCAACCTGGGCCCGGCGTTCGTGGGCACGTCGAACGCCTTCCTCGCGCACAAGCATGACCTCGAAGCCATCGGCACCAACGCTCACGAAATTCCCATGGTGATGGCTGCCCTGGCAAACGACGAGGAGGAAATGCGAGCCTCGCAATACCACGTGCTCGAGTTATGGCAGGGAACCTACGACGGCGCGTTGCTCATCATGCTGCCCGACACTTATGGCACCACGCAGTTCCTGCAGAACGCGCCCGACTGGACGGCTGACTGGACCGGACAACGTGTCGACAGTAAAGACCCTTACGTTGCCGGCGACGAGTACATTCGCTGGCTCGAAGAGCATCAGCGAAATCCCAAAGACAAACTCCTGATCGCTTCCGACGGTCTCGACGTCGATGACATTCTTGGTCTGCACGCTTACTTCGCAGGCTCGCTGCAGCCGGGCACGACCGTTGCCGACTTCCGCAGCGCTGCTGACTTCGCCGACCTGCGCAAGTGGGTGCCAGGCCGCCGCATCCGTTTCAGCGCGGGCTGGGGTACGTTGCTCACGAATGACTTCCGCGGCTGCGATCCGGACGCTGGGATGGGCTTCGATCCTCTCAGCCTGATCTGCAAAGTCCACGAAGTCGAAGGCCGCCCCGCCGTGAAACTTTCCGACAATTACGCGAAAGCCATGGGCCCACCCGCGGAGATAGAACGCTACCGCCGCATCTTCGGGACCGTAGGCGTGGCAAATGTACCGGTGCTAGTGTGACCGGAAAAATGTGGGTCGGACACTCCTGTCCGACAAAACGCTGGGCGCGCACCTGCCGCCGACCTTTGACACGTCGCTGAAGACATCGCAAACCCTGGATCTCCGGAGAAAAACAAACGCCTGCCCATGCACGACCGGGAAGGGCGCGCCTTCAGGCGTGCCATGAACGCGTAAAATAAATGCGGCTTCAGCCGCTGGGGTTCATAACGTGTCGATTCGTCCCGTGAAACGTCTCATCAAATCCAAACCCACCATGGAAGGTGCCGGCGTCCACCTGCGCCGCGCTTTCGGATTCGGCAGCACCTCCGAGTTCGATCCGTTCTTATTGCTCGACGACTTCCGCAACGACGTCCCCGAAGATTATCTCGCCGGATTCCCCTGGCATCCGCACCGCGGCATTGAGACCATCACCTACGTCCTCGCCGGCACCGTCGAACACGGCGACAGCATGGGCAACCGCGGCGCCATCGCCGCCGGAGATGTGCAGTGGATGACCGCCGGCAGCGGCATCATTCATCAGGAAATGCCCAAGGGCGATCCGGCGGGCCGCATGCACGGCTTCCAACTATGGGCGAATTTGCCGTCCGCATTAAAGATGACCGACCCGCGCTACCAGGAAGTGAAAACCGCCGACATCCCCGAAGTCACCGACGACGACGGCACGCACGTGCGCGTCGTGTGTGGAAGTTTCTGGGGCAAGCGCGGACCGGTCGATGGCATCGCCGCCGATCCGATCTATCTTGACGTCTCGGTCGCGCCCGGCCGCAGAAAGACCTTGCCGGTCGAAACCACGCGCCATGCTTTCGCTTATGTCTTCGCGGGAGCAGGGAAGTTTTGCAACGCGTCCGGCCCGCTCGCTGTACCCACCGAAGCCGTCGAATGGGCCGACACCAAGCCGCCCTCCGAAGCGGGGAACCGGTCACTGGTGGTCTTTGATCGCGGCGACGAAGTCACGGTGCAGGCGGGCGACGACGGCATCCGCTTCCTGCTGGTGTCAGGCAAGCCACTCGAAGAGCCGGTCGCCTGGTATGGCCCGATCGTAATGAACACGCAGGCCGAACTTCGGCAGGCCTTCGAAGAACTTGAACAAGGAAAGTTTCTGAAGAAGTAAGAGGCAGGAAATGTCGGGAGGAGGTAAATTCTCGGGTGCCCCATCCTAAACGTCGCGCCTGTCGCGACGTTTAGGGTGGGATTCCACGGAGGTCAATCGCGGTGGGCTCTTTTTCAAGAAGTCTCAAAATCCATACTGCGCCACCACAGTCTTACTCTTCTTCGACAGCATCACCAGCGCAGCCCGCTGTCCCGCAAGTTTCAACTTCACAGAAACTCCCGTAGTCTTGTCGCGCAAGTCGATCGGAGAATCATCCGCACTTTCAGAAGCCATGACATACAGCACCGCATCGTCCAACACGATAGGAAAAATCAACACTCCCGCCGACACCGGCTGCTGCAAGTCATACAGCGGCGCCACGCCCACGCGCCCTGCGATGTAGCTATAAAGCGCTGCTGCCGCCTCCGTTCCCTCCGCCAACTCCACGGGATACGCCGCCCAGAAAATCTTGCCCTTGCCATACGGAATCTCTTTCAATGTCGCCCCATCGCCAAAACGCACCCGCTCGATCAGATTCTGCTTCTGCTGGTCGAATGACATCGAGACATTGCGTCCGCCCGCATTGAGAACCGCCTGATGAAACATCAGCGGCTCGATTTGCGCATTCAATTTAAGCGCTGCCATTCGCGACACGACATGCCAATGCTCATCTCGATCTACTGATCCGGTGATCAACAGATTTCCCCCGTCTTGCGCATACTTCAGCAGAATCTGCCACGCCGTCTCAGTCAGAGCCTGCGGTGAAGCCAGAATCGCTAGCTTCGGTGACCCGAGTTTCGAAAGCTGATTCTCCGCCACCGCGTAAAGTGTCAGATGATCGTGATATGCGAGTGCCCGCACCCCTTTGCGCTGCGCCTCCAGTTGCAAATCTCCCAGCACGGAAAATTGTGCTGCCTGCGACGTGACCACTGCAATCGAGGGCAGCTCCGGCGCTCGCAAATAATCATCGAGCGATGCCGCAAACGCCGCAATCGCCCGCATCACGTCTGCTTCCGGCTTCTCCGTCCCATCCGGACGCACCAACCCGATCGGCGTCTCGTTGCTCTCGGTCATGTACGAATTCGTATTCCACAGCCACTCGATCGCGCCCGCGCCCTGCGCAAACGCAGCCGCTACCTTGCGCTCCAACAGCGAAGCCTCGTGCTCCGGATCGCGCCGCGCAATCTCATCCAGATTCAATTCCCGCTGCAGTCCCGTCTCCTGGATCAGCATGGCCTGCCCGGGTTGCTTCGCCAGCAGCGAATCCCACAGCACGTAATCGTTCTGCCACCACGAATGATTGGTCGTGAAGTCGACGAACTGCCCCCAGAACGCCGGTGACAACCGGTCCTGAATGCCGCCTTCATCCTGCCCTACCGTCACCAATTGCTTCGAGCCCGTGGCGCGGACCGCATCGCGCATCGTGCGCTCCCAGTTTGCGAACACATCTTGCGCGAAGAGGAAGAAGTCATAGACCTTGAGCGAATTTCGACCCACGTACGCGCCCCGCTGCGCAAACTCGATTTCTTCGGGCAGTGGAATCGTTCCTTCTACGGCGCTTACCGGCAGATTCCACGCGTCGGCCAGAGCCGCGCGATCGCCATAACGCTTACTCAACCATTCATTCCACGCTGTGAGTTCGATCGGATCGCCATTGGGACGCATCGTCCACAGGTGCTGCGAAATGCTAGGCTCGTTGATGAAGTCCCAAGCAAGAAACGGAACATCATGAAAGCGCTCGACCACCGAACTGATCAGGGTGCGCTGCCGCCGCACCGCTTCCGGATCCAGATACGGATTCACTCCGCCCAGCACCTCCGGCAGAAATGCGAAGAAGTTGAACTGCACCGGCAGGCTGTTTCTCCGTGCGGTCATGAGGAAAGCTTCGAGTGTCCGCAGCGTTCGATCGTAGGGCTCGCCATTCTCGTTGCAGAACTTGTCCCATCCCGTCCACCAGCCGCTGCGGATCATGTTCAGACCCGCGCCGTGAATCTGCCCCATTTCCTGATTCCACAGAAAAACGTTGGGATACTCGAAGTACAGCCGTTGCGCTTCGCTCGACATGTACGTCGTGCCCACGACGGCGAAAGGCTTTCCATCACGATCGAAGTAGTTTGCGTTGACGCCGAGCCGCGGCCCCGATCGCAAGTAAGCTTCATCGCGAATCCAGAACCCGGAGTGATAGCGCGCCAGCACCGCCGACCCATCAAGTAACTCTGCTTCGATGACGTAGAGACCCTTCTCCTCGGGCGCTGGCAGAAAGACGGGACCGCCAGTCGGAATCGCTGCCGAAGTCTCCTTCCGCTGTGCAGGCCGGTCTTCCGGAAAAGTTGCAATCTTCACGGTCAGCGGACCCGAAGCAACCCGCGCCGCATGCCAGATGACATCGAGCTGAATCGGCTCATGCTGCAGGTAGAGCGGCATCACGGGTCTCACGGAAAACTCTTCGCTCCCCAGTAGCGCACGCGCCGCAAGTGCCTGAATAGTCGAAGCAGCAGTTGCCCCGCTAAAGAAGTCCGCCGCCAGGTCCGCGTTCACGAAGATCCAGCGGCCGCCGTCGAAGCCGTTTCGCAGATGATCGATCTCAATTGCAGGAGCCGCCAGCTTGCGCCCGTCCTTCACGCCCCACGCAATCGCATCAACCCGCGCATCGATGGACCCGGCCGCGCCGCCCCGATGGTAAAGATCCACCGCGCTCAGGCGAATCACCGGACTAAATGCGTTCTTCCAGGAAAAGCTCGAAATCTGGATAGGCAGGTCCGGATTCCTCTCGAACGACATCCCATCCGAACCCGGTGTCGTCTGATATTGGTCGATCATGAGCGTACGCGCAAAACGCACGCTGTAGTCGCGCAAATGCCATCCGTTGTTGTCGCGATACACCGAGCGCGTGAATGGTCGGCCGCCGATTACCAGCAGGTTTCCGCCCCGCTGCAGATATTGTTGGATGTCACTCCATGCCGCTTCTGGAAACGCCGACCCATAAGGCAGCACGAGCAGATGCGTGTCGGCAGACTGCAACGCCCGCGGAAGCTGTTCGGCACTGGCCATCTGCGCTCCCGGCAGCAGGGAAGCGGCCTGGAACCCGCCCGCGCAGTCGGCCGCCGGAAATCCAGCCTCACTGAACACGACCGTGGTGTTCGTCACTTGGGCCGCGGAAAGCACGGCGAAGCCTACGCAACCTGCCAAGCAAAGTGCAAGAGTCCACGCCTTCTTCATCCGAACCTCTTTCGGGTTTGTGTGGGACACGCTGCAGTTAGCGGTTGTATGGAGTGTGAGCGCAAGCGCCATCTCGGCAGATCAGCCGGGGGGAATCGCGAAAGTTTGCCCGATGATGGACCGCACTGTCAAGTTGGAAGTTAACGTTTTATCTCAAAAGATAATCGATTACCTGATAGTGAAAAGCCGCTAGAAAAATGTGTTTGCGATGCTATGATGCTCGCACGAATGTGCGCCTGATTGTTTGGGGTCAAACCGAACACGCCGGGCCTGCATCCGACTCACCCATGCCCATCACACAGGTCAACCATCCTTCCACGACCGCGGCCGCTCCGTCGGCCTCGACCCGTGCCGCTCTGGTTGTCGTCACGTCTCTGTTCTTCATGTGGGGATTCGTGACCGCGCTCAACGATGTTCTCATCCCTCACCTGAAATCGATTTTCGATCTGAATTATGCCAAGGCCAGTCTGATCCAGTTCGCCTTCTTCTTCGCGTATTTCGTATTTTCCATTCCGGCGGCGCGACTCATTGACGCCATCGGCTACAAGCGCACCATGGTGACCGGCGTCCTGGTCATGGGCGGAGGGGCTCTGCTGTTCTTGCCCGCGGCTGCCGTGCCGTCGTACCCACTGTTTCTTGGCGCCCTGATGGTGTTGGCTTGCGGCATAACCATCCTGCAGGTGGCCGCCAATCCTTATGTCGCGGTGCTTGGACCACCCAAAACTGCATCCAGTCGGCTGAATCTTTCGCAGGCTTTCAACTCTCTCGGCACTACGGTCGCGCCTCTGCTCGGCGGCTACCTCATCCTGAATGCGGCCGCCAAAAGTATGGGCGAGTTGCGCCAGATGGCGCCCGATGCGCTGCAAGCCTACCGCGTGCACGAAGCCTCCTCGGTGAAGGTTCCCTACCTGATCATCGGACTCGCTTTACTGGTCCTCGGTTTTTTGATTTCGACCTTTAAGCTCCCGCCCCTGCCGGGCGCCGAGCACCACAAAGGAGATGCGAGCGACAGCCTGTGGAGGTATCGCCATCTCATTCTGGGGGCCATCGGAATTTTCGTCTACGTGGGCGCCGAGGTCTCCATCGGCAGCTTCATGATCAACTACTTCGGCCAGCCGGAGATCGGAAACATCTCGGCCAGCGCGGCTTCCCGGTACCTCACCGTCTATTGGTTCTGCGCCATGGTGGGGCGCTTTATTGGTTCGGCCATCCTGCGCAAGATGCGCACAGGAACGCTGCTTGGTTTCGCTGCCATCGCCGCGACCATGCTGGTGTTCATTTCCATGGCGAGTACCGGCCATATTGCCATGGGGAGCATGATTCTCATTGGCCTCTGTAATTCTGTGATGTTCCCGAGCATCTTCACGCTGGGCATTGCAGATCTTGGTCCGCGCACCGGCGACGGTTCCGGCTTGCTGATCATGGCGATCGTCGGCGGGGCGATCGTGCCCCTGTGCGTTGGCGTCTTGGCCGACCGCATCGGCCTGCAACGCTCGTTCATCCTCCCAGCAATTTGTTACCTGTACATCGTGTACTACGCGTTCCGAGGTTCACGAGTCTTCGTCACTGCGAGGGAGCGAGCCCCGCAGGCGTAGAGTCGCGACTTATGACGGACGCAGCCCACAGTGACGACCTGGTGATCGGAGTGGACATCGGCGGCACAAAAGTTGCGGCCGGGCTGGTCGACGCGGCCGGCAAAATCATTCGCCAGGTGCGTCATCCCATGATCTCCGACGGCGACGCCGCGCAAGGATTCGAAGCGGTCCAGAACGCGATCGATGCGTTGCTCGCCGCGGACTTGAAGAAAGCACTGCACGGGATCGGCATCTGCTCGCCCGGTCCGCTCGATCCCACAGCGGGCGTCGTGATCAATCCGCCGAACCTGCCGTGCTGGCGAAACTTCCCGCTCGCCCATGAAGCCGGCCGCGTGTACGGACTTCCCGTCAAACTCGACAACGATGCGAATGCCGCCGGACTCACCGAAGCCCTGTGGGGCGCGGGCGCAGGTCACCGCAACGTGTTCTACGCCACCATCGGCACCGGCATCGGTACGGGCCTGATCTTCGACGGTGCGCTCTATCACGGACGCACGGGTGCTGCCGGCGAAGGCGGGCATATGAGCATCGATTACCGCGGCCCGCAATGCGGATGCGGCAAGCACGGCTGCATCGAGACGCTCGCATCCGGACCTGCGATCGGAAAGCGCGCGCAGGAAAAACTCGCCACGGGCGGCGGGCGTGATTCGGTCCTCTGGGAAATGTCGGGAGGCAAGCTCCAAACAGTCTCGAGCGAGATGGTGGGACGCGCTGATGCCGCCGGCGATCGGCTCGCGCGCGAGGTGTTAAGCGAGACCATCTCCCTGCTGTCGGTGTGGCTGGGCAACATCATCGATCTGCTCGAGCCCGACGTGATCATCGTGGGCGGCGGCGGCGCCGCCATGCTGAAGCCGTTCTTCCCAGAGATTCAGGAAAAGACTTCCCGCAGCTGCGTGAATTCGCGAGCTCTCGAGATTCCTTTGCTCCCGGCATGTTACGGTGCCGACTCAGGCATCGCGGGCGGCGCTGCCTTGTGTGCTCCGTCTTCTCTCGTGTGGAACTGACCCCAGCGTCTCAAAATGATTCACTACAAGCTAAGTTATTGAATGTTCGTGAACGGCGTTCCAGGACCGCCAAAGGCTGCGCCGAGTATCGCGCAGAATGCCAGTTAATCGCGTTTAGAAGGCCACTGTGAGCCTTGCGGACGATCGGGCATGGTTTGGGTCGCGCAGGCCCTCAATCACGGCTCGTAGCTCGCTGTAACGAATAGTTAGCTCATAGAGAACCTACTGACGCTCCTTCGGCACCCGTTCACGGGTTTGCAGCTGCTTTCGCCCGGGGACGGATTTCCTCAAACGGGACCAGACCCTTTCCTTCCAGCACCGAATAGAATTTGTCCGTCGCCAGGTCCTTCAAGGTCTCGATTGCGCCCGAAGGCCAGTGAATTTCGACCGAATCGACTTTGGTTGCTGGCCCAAGCCCGAAGTGCACGCGCAAGTCGTTCTGCGAAAGATAGCTGCCGCCACTGTGAATCTCGTCGGTTTGCGTCACGCCTCCGGCCACGATCTTCACGCGCGCGCCGATCGCCAGGCGATTGCTTTTCGTTCCTTGCAGTTCGAAACTCACCCAGTGGCGTCCGGGGATGCCCGGATTTTTCAAGACCGTCGGCAAGCCGTCGAGATTTTCGATCACCACGTCCATGTTGCCGTCGTTGAACAGATCGCCCACGGTGAGTCCGCGTGCCGCTCGGGGTTCCTCGGTCGCCGGTCCAGCCTGGTCGTGAGCATCGCAGAACGTACCGTTGCCCTGGTTCATGTCGAGCAGTTTTGGTTCGCGGTAGCGATCGCCTGAAGGCAAGGTGTCGACTTGCGGGTACACGTGGCCGCTCGCCACGATCAGATCGAGCCAGCCATCGTTGTCGAGATCGATGAATGCGTCACCCCACTTCACCCAGCGAATCGAAGGTAGCGCGACGCCCGACGAGTACGAGACATCGTGGAAGTCCCACTTGCCGTCATTGCGATAGAGCGTGTCGTAGTCGTCGGCGAAGTGCGTCACGTAAATCGAGGGCCGTCCGTTGTGCAGGTAGTCGCCAAGCGCAATTCCCATGGAAGCCTGCTCGTTGCCGTCCTCGCTGAGCGCCGTGCCCGACTCGAGCCCGATCTCGGCGAACTTGCCTTTGCCCTCGTTGCGATACAAAAAGCTCGGCGTGGAATCATTGGCCACGTATATGTCGGGTTTGCCGGTATTGTTGAAGTCTGCCCACACTACGCCCAGCCCGTAGTAGCCGCCCGGATCATCAACGCCGGCGGACTTCGTTACGTTGGTAAACGTGCCGTCTCCGTTGTTGTGGAACAGGGAATCACCCGAGCCTTTGAGTCCGCGCGGACCACACTGCACGTCGATGCCTTTGTACTTGCAGTTGATCCCTTTGCCGAAAGCGGGTGGGTTGGCGAGATCGAACTCCACGTAGTTCGCAACCATGAGGTCGAGGAAGCCGTCGCCGTCGTAGTCGCCGAAGGCTGCGCCGGTTGACCAGCGGCCATCCGCCACACCGGCTTTCGCCGTGACATCGGTAAAAGTTCCGTCGCCATTGTTGCGGTACAACACGTTGCCGCCGAGGCAGGTGATGTACATGTCGGGCCAGCCGTCGTTGTTGTAATCGCCCACGGCGCCGCCGTTCGCGAAACAGGGACTCGCGACTCCGGCTTTCTCAGTGACGCCGGTGAAAGTTCCATCGTGATTGTTGTGATAAAGCGCGCCCCGCGCCTTCTCGCCTTTCTTCGCCATCTCAAGCGTGGGCGCGTTGGTGAAGTAGATGTCGAGCCAGCCGTCGCGGTCATAGTCGAGCAGAAGCACGCCGCCGCTCATCGATTCAAGAATGTATTTCTGATCGGGCGCAAGCAGGTGCTCGAACTTAATGCCCGCCTTCCTGGTGACGTCTTCGAGCTGGGGGATCTTGCGGTCCTTGCATTTCATTTCCTTCACGCCCGGTGGAGGCGGAGCCGGCTGAGGGTGGCCGCCCTGGGCGAAGAGGCGAAGTGGAAGCAGAAAGGCTAAGAGCCACAGAACCCGGATCGAGCAAAAAGCGTTGGCAGTCAATTGGGCCTTGGATGTGTTCAATGGAGACGCTTGTTTTTGAGCAAGCTCATTTTAGCTGCGCGGTGGACTGCATCGCTAGAGACCGTCGCGCGAACGAGGCGCACGCACTATAACCAGCGTGCGCCCGCCACCATCGCTTCGTGCATGCGGCGATCGACCTCGATTGAATTCGTGTGCAGTTCGGAGACGCGCCGCAGGGCCACGCGGGCTTCTTCATCGCGGCCAGTAGCGCGCAAGGCTGAAGCTAACAGGTAGAAAACGCTGGCCTCGTCGCGATTCATTTCCGAGGCCTGCTGCAGGTAGCGCACGGCATCTGCGTTCTCGTGCAGCTTCAACTTCGCTTTGCCCAGATAGAGATACGTCGCCCAGGAATCGGGATCGAGGTTGCGCGCCTGCTCGAGAAACGGGATGCCATCGGCGTAACGCTCGCTCTGCACCAGCAGACCTCCAAGAAAATAGACGGCGACCGCATCTTTTGAATCTTGCTCCACG
>Ga0209811_10000173_pt1 | contig 30241 bp, 17 predicted proteins | sample Coa_R1_6_FD_187161 | JGI IMG/M metagenome (GOLD analysis project Ga0209811, IMG submission 187161) | Surface soil microbial communities from Centralia Pennsylvania, which are recovering from an underground coalmine fire. - Coalmine... | ecosystem: Environmental > Terrestrial > Soil >... | reverse complement strand
TACATGGTTCGTGTTTTTCCTTTCGTGTTTGATAGAGCAAGGAAACGCGCCTCCCTGGCGCGCTCCCTGACTGCATCAACAACCTCGCCGTGGTTGGCAAATGTCGCACGGTGGGAAAGTCTCGTCGCCAACTGTCAAGCCCTTGACGTGCGAGTCGTAGTGTTTGGCGCACAGGTAAGAGTCGCCGGACGCGCCGCCACTACACGAGCACAGGTACAGATCCTCAATCGTCGGTTCGTCGCACCATTCGCACTGAATGCCCACGTCGTTCCCGAATAGCGGGTCGTTGCCTACGTCCGCGACTTTGCCGTTGCAGGTGTCTCGCCATTCAATGATGTCGTGCACAACGTCCTCAAAGCTCTTTTCAAAAGGGTACTTGTCGGCGAAATAAGCGCCTGTGTGGTCTTGCCGTTGCCAAACGCTGGAGAGAGTAACCGCCGCGCTTACAAACGCCTCCAGCGCCTCCGTAAACACCAAGTCTTGTGGATCTTTCGTGCTAGTCATAGTTGCCCCTTTCGACAATGTCGCCCCAAGTGGTAACGCGATAACGACCGTCAGTGAATCTGACAATCGTGGTGTTGTAGGTGTCGCCTGCGTTGAGGTACTCGAAGCTCGGTGATCGTCGGGTGCCTTTGCCCTTGACGTACTCGACACCAAAGCATTCTGTTTCCGCGTTGAGCGCGTGCATTCTCATGTCCGCCAAGGTCGGCGCGTGGTAGCACTCTTTCACGCGTGCAATAGCTGCCGGATGCGCCTCGACTGCGCGCCGTGAAGTTAGCAGTCGCCGTAAGACTTTGCCCTTGGTCGGGAAAGCTCTTTCAAGCGTTTGTTCGCTCGGTTTATTCATTGGTCTTAGTGTTTTCCTTTCGCGTTTGATAAAGCACGGCAACAGGTTCACGTTAAGTGAATGCTGCCGTTCGTCATCAACCGCCGTAATACTTCGTGCACCTGGGACAAATGCCGTAGCCGTTATCTTGATCGTACTTCCGTTGTGCTTTGTAGGTGGAATCGAAGCCCTCACCACAGCATCCGCAAGTGAACGTCGCCGGTGCCTCGTCGTTGTTGCCGTCAAGCGGTAGCTGGATGCCCTCGCGGAATGTGTAATCCTGCGTCTCGCAGTCGGCAAAGTAACGCGTCAGTTCGGTCTCCGTCTTAATCCAACCTGCCGTTATGCTTTCTAGTTGGACGTTGCGGTCTAGGTCGATTACCGCGACTTCCAACCATGTGTTGTCGCAGTGATTATCCGCGACGACTGCTAGGCGTCTGCCGTTCGTTGCCGTCCAAGTAAACGCGTCAAAGTCGCGTAGCTCGGTCTTGTTGTGGATGCGCCGTGCGCATTCTGCGGCGTCGGCAACTGGCACTGTTACGTGCATCGTGGTCTCAAAGTACATGCGCTTGCACCTCCGTTGCCGTCGTTGCTGCCGTCGCCGTCTCCGGTGCCGTCTCTCTGCCTAGCGCCCGATTGACGACCGTGTCGTAGGCGTCGCTGTAGTTGTTTTCCTTGTAGTCGCTGGGCAGTCCACAGCGGTTCAGGTGGCATAGTTGCTCGATGTAAAGGCGGACAACTGGATGCGTGTTTAGGTTGGCGTTTGGCTCGGTCTCGCGGATGGTGCGTAGGTCATTTCCCAGCGCGATAACGATAGCCATTAGATTACACGCGCCTTGCGATTGTAGAGCGCGCTCATAGACTTTTTGGTTCATGGTCTTAGTGTTTCCTCTCTTCGTGTTTGCCGTCGCCGCTAAGCGCCCGCAAGCGCCTAACGGCCACGACTTGATTGATTACCGATAGGTGTAAGCGTTGACGCCGACAATCACATTCTTGCCGTTCACTTTTACTTCTGTTTCCTTGTTGCCCTTGCTGGAGGCAACGACGAGTGTCTTACCAGTCGATGAGAGCGTAGGCGTTTTGTTCATTGGGATACGGATAACAAGCTCTCCGTTTTCTTCAGTTACTTTCATGGTGTTCTCTTTTCCTTTTCGGTCTTAGTTGTTTGATAGAGCACGGCAACAAGTTCGCCCCCTGGCGAATGCTGCCGTTCGCCATCAATCACACTCGCAGGGATTGGCGCCGCAACAGTCCCAAACATCAAATTCCTCCCGCGTGTCGTCCGCGTAAGGATTCGCGCATTCTTCGCACAGGTATTTGAACGTCCGTTTAGGTACGCGATTCTCACACTCTGAGCATTCTCGCGTCTCGTTCGGACATCCTCGTTCGTGGCAGGCTGTGCCGTTGATAACCATGGCTTGACACTGACTACAGGCGGCAAATACTCCGCCGTCATCCTCATCATCAATGCTACGGTCGAAACCTCGCCGTTCAAGATGTGCAACTAATTGAGCGCTCATTGTGTTGTTTCCTCTCTCTGCCGTTGCAGGTTAGTAACGATTCGTGTCGCCGTTTTTTTCTAGGCAGTCGGTATCAGATCCACAAGGTATCGCGCATAACCCAGCGTGAGCGCGTGCCAAGGTACAATCCTCGATGTACGCGTTAGCCTCGCGAGCGCCAGTAACAGAACTATCAGGTGAACTGACAAGCTCATTCGTCCGTTCGATTCTGACGACTGTCTGTGTAGCGGATAACCTTCCGGCCATGAATACAGCGCTCACGAGTAGCGCGACTAGCAGAACGTGTAAGTAAGTCTTTTGCATTGTGCTTTAACCTCTTCGTTTCGGATTGATAGAACAAGGCAACAAGTTCGCGTAAGCGAATGCTGCCTTCTGCTATCAAGCTCACGCGCATTCACAATCCCGCGAGTGATTGATAATGCAGTTCTCTTCGACTGTGAGCGTTTGGGCTTGCGGTTGCGTCGTGGCGATGTTGTTGATGGTTTCCGCGTCCGCCAGTTCGCCGTTGTGCAGTCTGCCGTAGCATTGGCAGTTCATCTCTGCCGGATGGTGGCATCGCAGGTAGCGATCGTTCTGTATCCATGCCTGATTGTCGTAATCAAAGCCTAGAACGACTTTGTGCTTTGCAGGTGGAGTTATCTCGACAAGCTCCAGATAGTTGATGCAACCTCGACTCTCATTCCATAATCGCGTTGCTTCCAACTCCGCCAGTAGCAAAGATTCTGCCGCTATGTATCCGCTCATTCTGCCGTTTACGTGTACCTCGAATTGTTTCATTGTTTTAGCCTTTCGTCTCGACGTTTGTATTCAAAAGTCCGTTGTTATTTGCCTTGGTGCATCCAACAGCGCAAGCCCTCGGCTTTAACGTGTCGCTTGCAGTGCGTGCCATCTTTGTTAGTTGCGCCGCACAGGTGAACTTGTTTTGCGGGCTTTTCGGTTGGTGTTTGCTGGGCTTGTAGTTGGCCAAGGATTGACGTTGCAGGTACGTTCGCCTTGGTGTTGCAGGCTATCGTAAGCGCCGCAACGAGTATCAGTATCGCGATTCGCATAGTGTTTTGTGCTTTCCCTTTCGTGAATTGAATAGTTCGTACAGGGGCAATGTACCCTCATCATAGCATAGTGTCAATACCTCTCTGTATGGAGAGCGCCGCGAATCGCGTAATCTCGACGACCTGTACCCTCGACACCTCGACGGCAACGGCCACGACTGCGACGACTGCGAGAACGGCAACGACGGCAAGCTCGTGTCCTGTACCTTCGGTCTGTCCCTTCCCTTCGGTCGGTCTCGGCTGTGACTTTTGGATTTGTGCGACGGCATTTCTACCGGCCAAAACGATGACGGGGGGCGGGATCGCGCCGTTCGCCGCCGCGCGTCGCGGAGCTAGCCAGGAATCATTCGCCCACACCGATGTCTGAGCCCAAAAGCCTTATGCCAGGGCCGGAATCCTGGTAATTTTTAGTATTCGGCCGGCCGGAATCCTGGTTAGAATGGGACCTCAATGCACGGTAGGGCATTGCATCGCTCGGCAATTCATCGCTGAGCATTGCCTTGCACAGCGGCACACAGCGCAGCACCGAAAATTTAACATGGGGTAGGGTGTTTTGTGGCGAAGTTGGAGCAGGAGGATGCCGGAATCCTGCGTGAAATGTGAAAAAAGTGTGGTAGGACTTCCGCAGATGGGAGAGTTGTTATAAGATGCGGGGCCATTGCACGGCAGTGTAGTGCACGGCAGAGCTACGTCGGGCATCGCAAAGTTTGGCACAGCACAGATTTTATCCAGGCGGTGGGAGGGTGTCATTTTCATTGGGGTTTTAGGGGTCTCTGCAAGGTCCTGCGTGGCGAAGCGTACCTTGGCCGAGCAGAGCACGGCTTAGCTCAGCACAGAAGGTTTAGGGTGTTTCCGGGCGGTGACAAACGGCACGGAGACGGCAGGGGAGTGGGCAGTTTTGTACGGGTAGAACTGCTCACTTCTCGGTTAGGTCGGTATCAATAGGTTGTTAGGGCGTTGCTGGGCGAGGCATAGCGGCGCGATGTGGAGCACAGCACAGCACGGCACAGCACGGCACTGAAACAGGGTGGAAAGTAATCGTGGGCAATTAGATTCCAGGCCGCGCTTAGCAACGCGCTGCGAATCTTGGCGCCGCCTAGCGACTCTCAGCACAGCAATGTTTCACGAGAAACCCCTGGAGTGCGGCAGATTTCGCAGGGAAGTTAGTATCCGGCCGGTGGCGGGGTGTCATTTTTGTTAGGGAATTTAAGATGTAGCACAGCGACGTAGCGCCTGGCTCGGCACAGCAATTCACAGCTCAGCATTGAATTAGCGATTAGATAAGGGGGCTTTATGAAGCGGACGGAACCGGAAATCACGCGGATCCCGGAGCAGAAGTGTCCGATGTGTGGGAAGAAGCTGGACGCGACGATGGAGGCGACCGAAGGGAAGGGGGCGCCGGAGCCGGGGAACTACATGATTTGTGCGGGGTGTGCGAGTGTGTTGATTTTTGCTGAGGATAATCGGTTTCGGCCGTTGACCCTGGAGGAAGCGGAGAATTTAGCGCACGACGAAGAGGCGCGGGAGCAGATTACCGAGGCGGTGCGGCGGATTCGGGGGATGAATGCGGGTTTGAATTGAGCTTTGCAACGCTGGCCCCAGCAATGCCGTGCTTGGCCACGCAATGCTTACCTTTGCACAGCACTGATCACTTTAGCAGCGCCGCTAACCTGATGGGATTGACCTTGGGTGTTGCGCGGCTATGCCGAGCATGGCATTGCGGGGCAAAGTGACGCTCAGCTCAGCACTGGAATTTCAAACGATCTCTTTGAATGTTGCGTGGCGCGGCTGCGCATAGTAATGCACTGTAAAGCGAACCACCGCACAGCCCTGAACCAGTTTGCTTTGACGCCGTGCAACGCTAAGCAGCGCAAAGTCAAGCACGCCTCAGCACTGGATTTAACAGATGGGGAGCGATAACGGACATTTTTCCGGGCGCGATGAGCTGGGGGAACCGCTGGCCAATGAACTGTACGAGGCAGTTCCGGGCGGACCGCATCATCTGCACATTATTTACGAAGGGGAGCAATGGCCAGAAATTTGGTTCAATCCTGGTCCGGATGAGTTTGAGGGCCTATGCGTGGCCAGCGGGTCAACGGTGATAGAAGCGCTTGACGAGGCGATAAAGGTTTTCGCTCTTACCTTAGAAGCCTTAAAAGCGATCCGCGCGGCGAAAGCGAGGAAGCGGACAAATTGTTGAATCATTAAGTCCGGATTTCACCGCCGAGCGCAGACCTGCGCCGCGCAGCAATACAACGCTTACCAAAGCACTGCACTGAGAGATACCAAAGCTATGAGCAATGAAGATGTGCTGGTCTGTGCCAGCGCGCCCCCGGTTACCTTCGCCGACAACATCCTCGCCAACTGCAACTCTTGCGACCGTCAGATTCAGCACCGACCGATCGTGCCGGACGTGGCCCGCAAGCTCTGTTTTAAGTGCGCCGGTAAGGAGCTCGTAGCGCTCGGGCTCGCGGAGGTGCGCAACCCCTTGCGTAATTAGCTCGTGACAACCCCACCGGTCGTAGAGTAGTATCCCGTCCAATTACAACGAATTGGTGCTTGAAATGAAAGCGCCTGGAGCTGCCGTCAAAGCGGAAACTCCGGGCGTTTTGTCTTTTGCGCCAGGCGTAAAGGGGCGTAACGAACTCGGAAAGGCAACTGAAATGTCCTGGAACATTGGCATGACCGGCACCCGCGATGAGATTGAGTCGGCTGTCTCGACTACCGCGGATGTGCCTGATTCGGTGAAGGCTTTTGTCGCCAACGCCGGTGCTTACTACGACGAGGACGACCAGCTTGAGTTTTCCTCCAGTGGCCATGCGCACGAAGGCAAGATCGCCAACTGCGAAATCCGTTTAGCCATGACGGCCAACCGTCCGCCCAGTAGCCAACTGCCTGCGGATCCGGAACGGCCGCCGCATGTAGAGCATAGTTGAGAACCCGCAGCCTCAGATTGATGGAGCTGGCCGCCCTCTTACTGGTAGGCGCTGGTGCTTTCGAGGTGGGCGTGGAAATGAGACGTCTGTTAGTGGGCCTGATCCTTTGCGCCCTGGCGATCGTCATTGTGAGCCTGGTGATTATCGCCATTGAGAGGCGCCGAGCTAAACAAACTAAAGAGTTATGAGTACGAATTTCGAAGTGATGAAAGAAACCCCGCCACCGCTGGGACCAGTGCGCCGCCAGATTGAGTTGCGGGTCGGTCAGATTTATCGCCAACGCGGTAAGGACCCGGATCGCTATGTCCGGGTAGTGCAGATCCGGGACGACGATTCGGTGGTGATGCAGCGTATTGCCCCCAGTCCACCCAATACCCTCGGGCGCCGCAGTGTGCGCAAGCTCAGCTCGTTCCGCCGCATCTTTGATTTCGTTTACGAGGAAGTGATTGAGAGCTACTGCACCCGCTGCCGCAAAAAGATTGTCACCAAGTATTACCCCAACGAGACGAAGTCCGATCGGTGTAGTGCTGACGGCCGCTGCTATGAATGCTTTACCGCTCGACATTGATTAACTGAAAGGCCCCCATGCCTGATGTAGACGTAGCCGGTTTCACAGTTCCCAACTGGCGACACGGTGGTACCACCTGCAAGTTACGTCTTTACTCGACGGAAAGCTGGACCGACTTCGACGGCGTGCCTCATCTCGCCGGTATTCTCGGTTCACCCGAGGACTTCTACCAGGAAATCCCTTGCACCATTACCGGAACGGTCGTCAATGTGCCGCCGTTCACCACGCCACCGACCGTCAACTCGCCGACCTATCGCAACGTCCGGGTGACCGGCATCTTTGTCGACGAGAAGGACTCGGTCATCTCGCCGCCGCTCTTCGAGGATTGGGTCATTCCCACTTACTCGCCCACTACCTGGTTCAAGCTGGCGGTTTACAATGCGTCTCCAAATGCCCCGCTCGGCGATCGGTATGTCACCATCGACGCTCTCCTGGCGTTGCTTATCGGGGAAGGGACGGGGCTTTTGGATGGGCTCATCCCGCTGCTTGATAGTGACAATGTTTTCACCGGCGACAATGTTTTCGAAGGTGACGTGACCGCGGGCCGGTTAATTACGCCGCTCGTGCTCGGCGGCACCAATTCATTAAGTTCACTCACCCTGCGCGCCACCTCGGGAGCCGGACAGCCGGGCTCGGAAATTCATTTCCAAGTCGGGAACAACGGCTCCATCGAGGCGCTGACCATTCATTCTGACGGGTCGATGCTCGCGAAGGACCTCACCAGTGACAACCTCGCCGCGCGCGGCTTCTCGCTTATCAGTAGTGTCACCAGCAACAAGGTTACGTTTCTCGCTAATCCGAACAGCACTGCCTATTCAATGACCTGGCCCTTGTCGAACGGCATCGGAGTTTTGACCAACGACGGTAGCGGTCACCTCACCTGGGAACCGGCCGGCAGTGGTGGCGGTGGGCCAACGGGACCGACAACCGGTACCGGCGCTTTCGTCCTGCAGGACCTGCCGACCATTAACAACGCGATCCTCAACTCGCCGACCATGACGAATGCGGACATTGGCGCGGCGCACGGTTTTAGTCTGATTCTCACGAACAACGTCGGCATGCAACTCCGCCTCTCGAACGGGGGCGCGAACTATGCCGAGTTCAAAGAGGACGCAGGCGGCGCTTTGAATTTCTACAGTGCCGGACACCATCTCAATCCGCAGACGAGCCTTACTGAAAGTCTTGGCGACTTTAATAAACGCTGGCTGACCGTCGAGGCCGCGGAGCTCCATGTGGGTACGCTGGTCGCCCAACAGACGATCGCTACCATCGGCGGGCGCATCCTGGTTGGGCCAACGACACAGCTCATGGTGGACCTCGCCGCCAACGGCAACACGATTACCGTCAAGCACAATCAGATGGCGCCCGGCGACGTGGCTGCGCTGGAGGCGCGCGGCAACTTCGAACTTGTCTCTATCTCCAGTGGGCCGACTGTCAATCTGACGAATCCCGCCTGGTTCGATTATTTTGTGGCGCGGAATCAAGACGGCTCGGGCGCGAATGCCTGGATTGCTGGCGACGCGGTCTTTAACACCGGCCATGTGGGCAGCGGGTTCATTGACCTCTATGCGCAATACGGTCTCAGCGATCCGTCCGTCCCGGTCATCGGTACGAGTGTCGGGCCGACCATTGTCGGCAACGTGCGCAACACACCCGTTGCGAATGACTGGACCGAGCACTGGGCCATCGGCAACCTGCGCGGGGTTTATGGTTATACCGGCGACACCTACGGCGCGGCCTTCGGCAAGTATGCGGCGGGTGCCTACGTCACCATCGACGCGCAGAATGGTTACCAGGCTTACGGCACCACGGGCGGCAACATCCCGGTCATCTGGCTCAAGAATGACGGGTCGGGTTATCTCGCTAACGATCAGATTGCCTGGGACAAGTTTGGCAACTTGACCGTGGTCGGGCGGGCGACGATTGCCGGGTGGGCCATCAGCGCTACGCAACTGTCCTCGGGTGCGGGCACCAACGCAGTCGGTCTGAGTACGGCTGTCACTGGCGCCGATGACGTGCGCATCTATGCGGGCAGCGCCACGCCCGCGAGCGCGCCTTTCCGGGTGACTGAATCCGGCGTGTTGTTCGCTTCGAATGCGACCATTACCGGCAACATCACGGCGAACAGCGGCACCTTCACCGGCACTATCAACTCGGTTCTCGGCACTATTGGCGGTTGGGTTATCGGCACGACTCTCTTGAGTGCTACCGGCGTCGAACTGCGCAGCGGCGCCAGTGCGGGCCTCGCCTTCGGCACCGCGCCCTCGGCAATTTCGGCCACGACGGGCACCGGCATCTTCCTCGACAAGACCGGACTCTATGGTCTGAACGCGGGCGTCGCGCAGGTAAAACTCGACTCGGCCTCGGGTCGGTTAGTGGCGGGCCAGGGTAACGTCATTCTCGACATCAACGGGGTAACGCTGGTGCAAGGAGGATCTGCTACCAGCTTCTTGAAGTGGACCAGCACCAACGCGGTCGGCAGTCCGACCCTGGGGTCAATTAACACCAACTACAATGCGGGCACTACGGCGACGCAACTCATTATCGGTGCCAGCGCGCCCGCTACTGACACTTTCGGTTTTGCCAGCTCGGGCCTCACTGCCGGAAATAATCAAGGTCAAGCGTGTGGTCTAACCGTTACGTGTAACAACAGCGCGGGCGGAAATTACTCCTGCGCCATGATAAATGGCACCACTGGCAACGGGCATAGCTTTGTGGGCCTGCTCATTCAGAGCGGCACTAGCTCACCCATCGCTCAAGCCATGTTGCATGCCCGCGCAAACGCTACGGGTAAGGCGGCCTTATTCGAGGGCGGCGTGGAAATCAACACGACGATTGGCGCCCTCCTGCATGCGCGCTTAACCCAGGTACAGATTAACGCCCTGACACCAGTGGACGGTCAGATGTTTTACAACACGACGCGCGCCACGATGCAGATGCGAACCTCCGGGCAGTGGCGCGACATAGTCGCCACGATAGGAGCTAAAGTATCCAACTCTGCCGCTAACTTTCCGGTACCCAGTGGTGTCACGACGCCCATCAATTTTGACCACGCCTGGTTTGATACCGACACCCTGCACACGAACTCGGCCATGCCTCGCCTCACTTGCAAGGTCGCAGGCATGTATCTGATTCAAGGTGCGTTGACGATTGCGGGTGATGGCCCTGGTGCCGGTTACCGACAACTCCAACTAAAACTAAACGGCGCCACCCTGCTGGACACTGATTTTGACGGTCACCCGTCTCCCGGTCTGCCTACCGGCTTAGCCGCCGATACCGTTTGGAACCTGAATGTGGGTGACTGGGTAGAACTCCACGTTTTCCAAAACTCCGGGATAGCTTTGTCAGTAAACGGCTCAAACGGCGCGACAGACTACAGCGGTGTTTATCTCAGCATGGTCAAAATCGGATAAGGAAAGGAAAAATCAATGCCTACAACAATCAAGATGCGCGTTACGCGAGTTTCCGAATACGACTCGGGTGGCAGCAACATTCGCGAAGTGCAACTGGTCACCAATGACCGGGACAACGTCGCGCTCAATGCGGTCGAGGAACTCGCTTATGCCAACCTCACCGCCAGCTTTGTCGCTCCGAACGGCGACGACCTCGAACACGATTCGCTCGTTGATGTCGTGCTCACGGTAAGCGCGGCGACCAAGAAAGGTAAGTAATGAAGTTCTCGGCGCAACGCCTGATAGCCTTTAACAATACCGCCGATCGCTACCTGGCCCACAACGGTACCGACACCAAGCTCCGCTATGCGATCGGACGGGTGCAGAACCAGCTCCGCACGCTGCAGGAACAACTACAGGCGCGCTTGACCGACATCGAAATCGACTGTTGCGAGGTCGACGAGAAGGGGATCATCACGCGCGACGCACAAGGCAACCTGCAATTTACTCGCGAAGGCCTCAAGCGACGCAATCAGCTCCAGGCGGACGTGCTCAAAGAGGAAATCTTTGAGGTCGAACCGCATTTTGTCGAGGAACTTCCGCAAGACATCGGCGCCGTCGAGCAGGCCATTTTTACCGGCCTCGTTTTCCGGCCCGATGAAGGAGGCTAATCATGCCGTTAGCAGTATTTTTTTGGGTCCTGTTCATTCTCTGGATTCTCTCAGGCGCCTATCGCAGTCGTGCTGACTACTGGGGCCTGGGGGCTCATGGTCTGTTAGCAGTCTTAATCTTTCTGCTCGGGTGGTCTACGTTTGGCGCAATGGTGAAGTAAATGGCGGCAACCAAGAAACGTCCGATCACTATTCCGGCCGCTCCGCTGGTGCCGCTGAACGAGCGCACGGTGCCGACGCGCCCGGTGCCCTACGTCGACGAGGCTGACGTCGGGACGCCGCCGTTTCCCGGCTTCCAGTACACCACGCCGGGCGCCTCGGAAACGACCCAGCTCAACCCGCAGGAAGAGCAGGCCTTTCAAACCTGGGTCACGCAGAACAAGGTGCCCTGGCAGGACTCGCCCACCGCCGACTATGACATGCGCGGCTTCTATAAAGCGTTGCAGAGTGGCGACCCCGAGGCCAAACAAAGTCTCAGCGGCTATGACGGGACGATGCACTTTCCCGACACGTATAAGACGAAGTATCACCCAACATTTTCCGACGAATCGAAATACGCCACCCGGCCGAATGCACCGCACTGGGCCAACGACCGCTTGATTGACGAGCGTGGCAACATCCTCGCGGATGAAACTCCGCCGCCCGTTCCGATGAACACGACGGCCGGAGTTTTGCCCGGACGCAACGGCCTCGCGCTGGTACCGAACCGGCCGGACTTTCCTACTCGCAGCGACGATCGTTTCGGCGGCGCCCCCGCTCCGGAGTATTCCCAGGGCATGGGTGCGACCCGCCCGATTCTCGTGCCGCCTGCGAGTCCCAGTGTCACCGCCCAACCCGAAGCAACGGAAACAGCGCCGACCGGTGCCCCGGCCGAAGTGCCGAAGGACTACCCGAGTTATCGCGGCCCGCAGGACGATCTAGCGTCCCAGTTCCAGCACCTACTCGAATACGAGAATAAAGAACCCGACAAGATGAGTCGCAAACGCGCCATGGCCGCGGGGGCCTTGCGTGGTCTCGGCATGGGTCTGCAGAGCGGCAACATCGGCACCGGCGTTGGCGCCGCCATCGCGGGCGCTACGGGCGGGTTCATTGCGCCCAAACGGCAGGCCAAGATGGAGCACGACGCGAAGGTCGCCGAAGAGTACGCGAAGTTTGGCAAACGCATTAAGACCGCGGACACGCTCGCCAACCTCAGATACAAACAAGCGCAGGCCGGTGAAATCGCCTCGCGCCCGATCGTCAAGCTGGCGGAGTTGAAAGGTAAGGAACGCGAGCAGGCTATCAGTCGCGTGATGACCCAGTGGGCCAAGCTCGACCATTACGACCCGAGCGACAAGAACGATGCTGGTTCGCAGAGCGTCGCCCAGCAAGCAGCGGAGTTGAATCTGAACCTCGCGCCGCGCAAGAAAGGTAGCGCAGCCACTGGTCCAGGTACCGTGCACATCGGATCCGATGGCATTCCGCGCATCTGGAACCATGAGCGAAACCAGTTTGAAGTAGCGCAGGGCTTACCACCCGAGACGATGGTCGAAACCCAGTGGGGCAGGTTGCCATTGAAGGATGCGATTCAGGCAGTCGCGACGTCCGGACAGTCGATTCGCATGAGCAACCAGTTTGCGGAAACCCAGTACAAGCAGAGTCTGGAAACCTTTAACCGGCGCCAGTCCGAAGCGAATGTCCATTACGGCAAGTACACAGCCGCCCGCCAGAAGTACGAACGCCTGATGACCCAGTCGCCCAAGGCAAAGAAGAACTCGCAAGGCCAGTGGGTTGTCGACCCCGACGAGAAGCTCGACTGGGAGAAGAGTCTGCAGGATGCGCGCGACGACATGAACGTGTCCGGTGGAGCGCTGCAGGGTTACCCCGAATACTTCCAGGTCGACAAGGACAAGGAAGGGCTCTTCACCGCCAAAGGTCTAACTCCCAAACCACCGCAAGCGCCGACGCCGCAAGACTCGCCTTCGATAGTCCTGCCCGGCCGCGGCGGCGCTACTACTACCGGCACCGCAACCACCCCGAAACTAGGGACCAAAGGCAGCGACGGATTGATTCATTACAAGCTGGCTGACGTGCAGAAAATGATTGACCCCAAAACCGGGCTCAACAACAAGGGGCAACGTCTCGAAGAGTTCCTGGCGACCTTACGCAAGGATAGCCGCATACACATCGACGACGATAACCAGTGATTTATGTCGGTTCAAGATCCACTCACAGAGCTTGCCGGTGGTCCACCGCCCAGCGCGCCCAGCACTCCGGGACGTGGCGGCAAAGCGAGGCCCGCCGATGATTGGGTTGATTACACGCCTGATGAGGCAGTAGACCTCATCTCGAAGTACGAGAGTCGCGATCAGAACACCCGCAACTACCGCTATGACCCTACGCACACCGCGCAGGGCTATTACCAGATAGTGAATAAAACCTGGCGGGGTGCAGCGCCCGACGCGGGCGTTGACCTGCAACAGTACCCGACAGCCATGTCGGCGCCGAAGGAAGTACAAAGAGAGGTAGCGAAGCATCTTTACAAGACCCGCGGGTTTGCAGATTGGGCGCCGTTTAATTCGAACCTGAGAGGGGCGATTCAGCGCGGTGAACGAGTCGGGCAGGCACCTGCAGCGGCGGCGCCGGAACCCGATCCACTCACTGAGTTAGCCGGTGGGGCACCGAGCGGCGCCGCGTCCGCCGTGAACACCCTGCCCGGACGGCCGACACCTCCCGCAGCTCCGACCGAGTTACCCAATCCTTTTGCGACGCCCATCCCGCCACCGGCCGGTGTCGAGGGACCGATGGCGACGCCTCAGTATTGGCTCGACCGCGCTAAGAACGGTCCACCGCTGACACCCGAAGAGGAACAGCAACTCTCACCCAATGCGCGCGAGGCCGTGGCTGCAGCCGGCCGGGGTGCCTATCTCGCCAGCATGGAAGCGGGAATTAACAAGGCCTATAACGATTCGGTGACGCCACCGACACCGGCGCCGCGACCGATACCCCAGCGTCCGAAACTAACCGCCAACGACCTCGTTGTGAGAGGCGCCGTTCGCAATCCGCAGCAACTCGACGACAACCTCAAGTGGCACTTTGGTCCCGATGCGGTGAAGTTGTTCGAGGGGGCGACGCGCGAACAGCAAAAGGACATGATCGTGCGGGCTACCACGGCGGCCCAGCGTGACGCGGCCGTCAAGAAGAAGGCCTGGGATGAAACCAAGCAGAGCGTCGACATCCAGCAAAGTCCCGCCTGGCAGCAAGAGAATCGCAAAGCCGTTTTCGGAGATACCGAAGCACCAGCGCCGAAACCGGCACCCAAAGCGGCCCCAGGGAAAGCGGGCGTAGCTACATCCACCATTACACCGACCATTTATGACGCCGTTTGGCATGGAGTACGGCCCAAGGAGTTCGCCAAGTTTACGCCCCAGCAAAAGGCCCAGTTGGCCCGCGATGTCGAGACCGACGAACAACTAAAGAAGTTCGGCGGCGGCACCATCCCGCCTCCGACCATCGAGCAACAGAACGCCTATCGCGCGGGCTACCACCTCCCGCCGCAGACCCTGGAAGAGTTCAACATCAACCAGCAAACGTCTAAGACTATGGTGGGCGGAATGCCCGTCAGAGCGCCTTTGACGATGCAGTCAACCTCACCGTACTACCAACCATCAGGCGGAGATCTACCCGTCAACCCTGCGAAACCCAGCGAGATTCAACTCAAGCCGGGGAACATGGCCCAGCAAATTGGTCGCGAGCAGTCGCAGGAACAGACGCAGGCCAACGAGCAGGCCATGCGCGACTACGACCAGCAACAGCTCGCACAGAACCCGGCGCACCGACAGACTGGACCCTTCACCCCGGAACAGGTCAAAGCGCTCCATGACATCGGCATTAAGGACAATCAGATTGAAGCCCTGCGCGAGGGTGGATCAGCGCCGGTCGGAGAAATGCCCTGGCATCCCGCCGACACCGGCAAGCCAGTTACTCACATCGAGCAGATCCGCAAGGAGTTGCGGCGCAACCTGTTCGACAAAACAGCCACCGAGATGCAGGCGCCGCGCCTCGTGACCGATGAATACGGCACCCGGCAGGTCGCGCCCAGCACCACGGAAATTCACGCCGAAAACAACAAGCGCGTCGAACAACTGTTGACCATTCCGGAAATCCGCAACATGCCGCTGGCGGCCTTCAAGGAAAAGACGCTCGCCTCGCAGGTGCGGCGCTTTCTCAATGACCGGATAGACCTGCAAGCGCGCGAGGTGGCCCGCCTCGTTCCGTTCCTGCGCCTGGCCGTTGATGCCGGTGAAGCCGCGCGCATGTGGAGCATCGGGCGAAAGATTAAGGCGGGCACTGCCACCGCAGCCGAACGGGGCGAGTTCGCTACCTTCCAGGTTGAAGCGCAACGACCCGAGTCGCCGGGCTTCCAGATTGCCCAAATTGTCGCCACTCAACCCGCGTTTTGGGCAGAGATGGCAGTCGGTGGTCCGGAGTACAAGCTGGGTAAGAAACTGTTTGGCGAAGTAGTTGAGCGCGGCGCGGCTACCGGTCTCGGGAAGATGGCGGCCGGAGCGCTCGAAGGCGGGGAACGGCTCGCAGTCAAGCAGGCGATCAAAGACAGTCTCTATGTCGGCAAGCGCATCGGCGCCAGTTTGACCGGCAGCGCCGTGTCCTTACCGATCGTGGCCGGTCCCTCCATCGTTGGGGGCGCCCTGCAGCGCATGACTCCGACCTTCAAATTCGAGAACGGCAAGCTCACCGGCGCGGTTGATAAGGAGGGCATGTCGGTCTCGGCGGCGATCGCGCGCTCCATCATTTCGAACTACATCGAGATAGCCTCCGAGCAAGGCGGCGAAATCTTCAAGGTGCTCGGCGAAACCAAGTCCCTCGCGGCCCTGCAGAAGGGTTTCAAGTTCCTGGAGTTCTCGCCCACCACCAAGAGCGGCGCGCTCTTCAAGATGCTCAAGGAGGGTCGTTATCACGGCACCTTCGGGGAAATGTGGGAAGAGGCTATCGGCAAGGCGGCCCACTATCTGAACGGCGAAGAGCAAACCCCGTTTGAAGGACCAGGCGAGTTGGCCGTGCAGGCAGTAGCGTTCTCGATTCCCGAGCTCGCGATGGGTCTCGTACCGCATGCCAGTAAGTTCATCCGCGGCACCAAGAGCCGGATTGACGGACAGAACGGGAAGCTCCACGCCGACCTACTGGCGAGCATGAAGGAAACGCGCGAAGCCTGGGCGCGCGGTCAGCACGAGGACGGCAAACCTTATAGCGCCCTCGATTGGCGCATCATCGAGCACACCTGGGACCGGCTCAAAGGCGACTACGACAACACTAAATGGAACTCCAAGTTTATACGCCCGGATGCCTGGCTCGACGGCGGCTTACCACCGACCGACGAGAAGAAAATCCAGAAGGCGTTCGAGACCGAAGAGGATGCCCGCATCGAAGCCCCGCCCCAGGCCGAAGTCAAACCGACCTCGTCCACGCAGGACTTAATGCGACCGGTGCCCAAAGAAGTACCGGGTGCTAAACCTACCACCGCGGAAGAGGCGGCGCCCGCCAAACCCAGGTTCCGGACTTATACCGATGTCCTCGCGCACGTCGGTTCGTTACCGGAGGAAGAGCGCGCGCAATTCCAGCAAGCTCGCGAAGCGGATCCCGAGACCCGGCAAGCGTTAGTTACCTATCACAAGGCGAGCATCACCGGTGCGGGTGCCGAAGCAGCGCTCAATAACCTCAACGCCAAGGCCCTCCAGTTTGCGAATACCTATTTCGCCGAACCGGCCAAGGCAGCCGAGCCCGCCGCACCAGTAGTAAGCACTCCGGCGCCCGCTGGTCCACCGGCATTCAGCGGCTACACGCAGATTCTTAATCACGTCAACTCGCTACCCGCTAAGGAACGACTGCAATACTTCGATGCGGTCAAAAACGACAAGGAGCTGAGTGCGGCGAAAGACGCCTACCACAACGCGGCCCCAGGAGAGAAAGCGGACGCAGCGCTCCAGACTCTCAACGACGCCGAGCTTACCTTCGCGAATAAGTATTTCGGCCGGGCGACCGCTGCGACCACGGCGACGGCGGCCACCACGGAGACCGGTACGACAACTGTCCCGGCCGAAACGGCGACAACTGACACGACCACCACCCCGGTACCCACCGAAACGGCGACCGGTGAGACACCTGTCCCGACTGAGACGGCGACAACTGACACTGGCACGACTGCACCGACTGGTGAAGGGGGACTCACTGACCGGTTAGCCCAAGCTGAAAAAGACCTGGCGCAGGCGCAATCGGAATACCACCTGGCGGTGATCAATCATGGTCCAGGGGGGATTCTCACGCACGCCAGTAGGCGCAAAGTGGAGTTCTTGACCGAACAGCGCGATGGGCTCGCGAAAGCGGTCGAGGAAATGAAGAAGTCCAAGACCGAAGAACCAACGGCGCCGACCGCCGAAGCTCAAACCGCGGAAGGCGAACGTATTCGGGCGCGCTACGAAGAGGCGTTAGGTGAACCGGTCAAGGTCGAAAAGCAAGAGACCGTCACCACTGATGAAGGCAAAACCGCAACTGTCTGGACCTTCAAAGGTCAAAAGAGTGGCATGCACATCGAGCGCGGCGTCGACGCGGACGGGCGCGTTGCTCTCGCTCATAGTGAGTTGCCGGAAGCGCAGAGAGGGCAAGGCCTGCGCTCCAAGGTCGCCGAGGCTGACGCGGATTTATTTGCTGGTCAAGACGTGCAGATGGTCGCTCTGCATCCCGCTACCAAGCACATTGCGGAAAAGTATGGCCTCAAACTACAGGAAGGTGCCGCGCATACCTACGAGGGTCGTTTAACCAAACCCGAGAAAGCTCCGGAACCCTCACCGCAGGACAAACTCAAACGTCAGCTCGACATGGAAGGGCAGTTAAACGAGACGAAGCCCGGCAAGTTGGCCGAGCTGCAAACTGCGTCGATCGCTGCGAACGAGTCACACGATGACTACCTCAAGCGTCTCGAAGAGGAACTAGCAAAACCGGTCGAGGCCAAGGGACCCGAAGCGCCCGCCGTCACCGAAGAGAAACCAACTGCGCCGGTCACCGAGGAAGCCGCCGCGGAGAAAAAACCGAAGCGCGTGCGGTTCTCAACCCGCAAGGGTGACATCGAGGGCGAAGTGGTGCGCGAGTTCGAGACTCCGGGCGGCGTCAAAGCCTACGAGGTCAAAGTCGAAGGCCAGGATAAGACGCACACGGTTCCGGTAGATAGGGCCACGGTCATTGAGGAACCGGCCGCGGAAAAAACGGAAGAGCCGGCGAAAGCGGCCGAACCCGACAAGGTATTTGTGCGAGCCGCCGACCCTTACGAATCGCCGGGTGGACCATGGAAGTTTCGCGCCTTTGTCGCGGGCGGCGGAAATCAGGCGGACGCGCCGGGCAACACCGAAGAGGAAGCCAAAGAGAAGGCGATTGCTAAGTGGAAAGCGGGCGAGACCTACGCCACGCCGAGCGAAGATAAGGCGCCGGAGAAAGAAGCGGCCGCCGAACCTGGACCAGTCAGCAAGCGCATCGCGACCGAGCTCAAAGACTTCACCAACACGAGGCACGCGGCTGACCTCTACAACAGCCGGGAAGAGTTTCGTTTCCACATGGTCATGGGCGAGCAAAACGGCAAGAAGGTAAAAATCCTCCTGCCGGCTGAGGACCATGGACCACCGATTGTCCTGGCGGCGGATTTCAACCTCACGGACGAGGGGTTTGTTTTCCAAGAGCCGAAGGACGAAACCCCCTCGCTGGAAAAGGCAACCATCCCGGAAAGTGAGCCCGGTAAACCGCACCGGCGCACCAACGACCCGACGCTCACCTCGCTGGAAGCGGCCCTCTCACCGGCAGCGCAAAAGGCCCTCGATGACCTCTTCAATCGCCCGCAGAACGTCCATCGCGAAGTACGTTACGCCATGGAAATCTACGAGGCGCTGCTTGAAATGAAAGGCCCGGCCGAACCCGGCAAGTACACCGGCGAGCCCGCGAAAAACCTGCCCACTCCAGAAGCGGCCGCCAAGGCACTGCGAGACGCCTTCGAAAGCTACTTAGTCGGTGACGGGACTGCCGCAGAGCTCCAGGACGACATTTGGACAGGCTTCCAGACGGTGACGGGTGTTGAGGACCCCGACATGGACTGGATTGGCGAGCTGCACGCCCAGGCCTCCGCGCAAGAAGTTGGCAAACTGGTATTCGACACGTTGGACCCCAAGACCGCCACTTTCCACGCGCGCGAGTTCAACACGGCCGAGACTGACGTGGACTTTCGCCGCGAAGAGAAACCATTCCCGCAGCCTAAAGAGACCCGCGACGAAGTTGACCGGAATCCGCCGCCGCGCAAAAAGGACGATGACGGTAATCCGATACCGGTTCCCGACAAGCAAACCGATCCGCAGCTCTCACCGGCCGACGCCGAGCGCGTCCAACAATCATGGATGGCCTACGCCAAGCAAGTCGGCGAGGAAGAGGACCACTCCAACGAAGTCATCATCTCGCTCTTCGATAGAACCGGCATTTGGTCCAAACCCTACGAGGACGCCGGCTATCACGTCATGCGCTACGACATCGAGAACGGCGAGGACTTGATGGACTTCGGTAAGTGGATGGGCGACATCGAGGATCAGATTAGAAGTGAAGATCGGACTATCGTCGGCATCCTGGCGCAACCACCCTGCACGACCTTCTCAAACTCGGGTCGCCAATGGTGGCCCACCCGGCATGATCCGGTGAATCTAAGTGAAATCAACTCGCGCCACGGACTTTGGGCCACGCTGTTTTTTGACTCGCCCGTTGAGTACGCGAACACCCTGGTAGCGGTCGTGAAGCTGGCGGTGCAACAGGCGGATCCGCAGTTCTATGCGATGGAGAACCCGGTCGGGCGGATTGAAGGTCAGAACCAGCTACCCAACGAGGCCTTGCGCTTTCATCCCTTCCACTACGGCGACCCCTACACCAAAGAGACCAAGCTATGGGGTGAGTTCAATCCCGACCTACCCGGCGCGAATGTCCACCCGCACAAGGGCAGTTTGATTCACAAGCTGAGCAGTGGTGACCCGCAACGATCGGTAACGCCCGAAGGGTTTGCTTATGCCTTCTTCATGGCGAACAACACCTCGGACCTGCCGTTTGAGGGACAACCAGCGAAGCCCAGCAAAGGAGCAAAGAAACGCGGCGAGGAAGAAGTGCCGGAATCACCGGTCCCGGTAGTCTTTCGTTCCGGCGCTACGAGCATCACCGACCTCAAGGCTTACGCCGAAGCAGAGTCGCCCATTGGCATCGTTGCCGGAGACCTCTCCAAGGAAGGGTTAAAGGTTTTAGCCGAGCACAACGCCAACGATGGTCACCTGTTTGTTGACTCCGGCGCCTTCCAGGCTTTTCGCAAGGGCACCACGCTCGATTTCGACGCCGTGCTCAGTCAGTACGACAAGATCCTCGCTGCGATGAAATTTCCGTCTAACGTCAAGCTGGTAATGCCTGACGTTATCGGCGACCAGGCCGCTTCACTCGCCCTCGTGGAGAAGCACGCCGACAAAATCAACAAGTACGTCGATAAGAATGTCGATGTCGTCATCCCGCTGCAAAAAGGCGAACTCAGCCTCAGCGAGGCTTATGACCAGGTCCACGAAGCCCTCGGGCATGAGGACTTTCGCGTCGGCATCCCGGCGAACGCGGCGGCAGTATCAAAGGAAGAACTCGGCAAGTTCATCAAAGAGTCGGAGCCCATGCGCATCCACCTCCTGGGCATCTCCGAAGCTAACCGCAATTTCGCGCCGTTAGTGAAGTACCTGCACTCGATAGACCCGCACCTGGAAATCTCCGCGGACGCGAACCGGCTGCGCGCGGGAATTGGCGAGGGTCGCAAGCTAACCAGGGAAATCAACGAGCGGGTAATAGCGGCGGCCGCCGAAATAATCGAGCGGGTTGAAGATGGCAGCGCTGCCGATTTTCAGGACTACACGGAAGCGCTTCACGACATCTATAACACGCCCAATTTCCTCACTCCTGGGCAGGCGCGCGGGTTAGCAGAATTTCTGTCCGATGACCCGGCCACGCGCGAAGAGATAGTGAAGGCCGCTACCACTGAGCACCACGCCCTCGACCCCCAGGGACACGGCAGCATGCTCGGGAACTGGCTCGCAGAGAATGCTCCCGGTGACATCGGCGACAATGCCATCTGGCAGTTCCTGCACTCCCGCGAAACCGCAGCCACAAAGCAGAAAACTCGCGGCGAAGTGATCACCGATGCGGAGCGTGGCGACCTCAATAAACCTACCGAAAAGCGCGTCAGCTTTAAGACCCGCAAGGGTGAGTTCGAAGGCACAGTCACCAGGGAGTTCACTACTCCGGGTGGTGAACCGGCCTATGACGTTCAGGTCGAAGGCGAGGCCAAACCGCGGATGGTCCTCCAGAAGGACGCGACCGTCATCGGCGCCGAGGCGCCCGCGAAAGAAGCGGAACCTAAACCGGGCGATCGGCAAGCCTACAAAGGTTACCTCATCACGACCGCCATGAACGGCGAGCATCACATCAGCAAAGACGGAACGCACATCAGTACGCAATCGACGATTGCCGGAGCGAAAGAAGCTATCGACTCGCTTACCGAGGCGCCCACCAAAAAAGCCGAGCCGATAAGGTCGGGCGATGAGTTTGAGTTCGAGGGTCAGAAGTACCGGCTAAACATGGTCACTGACGACCCGAAGATTGGAGTTCGCGCGACGATTGTAGGCGCGGACATCTCCGACCCGAACGCCAAGCTGTATCGCCAATGGAAGAGCAAGGCCGCGTTTGAAAAAGCCACCGGGCAGAAGTTGGCCGAAAACGCCTCGCAGGCCAAGGTTGAGAAGATCGGGATGAGCGGTCGCGAGCTGATTGAACGCGTGACGCCTAACCTCGTGCACCTGGACAGTCATCAGGAATTGTTGGCTCGCGCTACCGAGGTACTCGATCGCGTGATTGCCGCGCACGACGCGACCGACGACTGGGATCGCGCGCGCGACCTGGGCCATGCGCGCGGCGGCATCACCGGCAGCTTGGTGCGTCTCTCGAATCAACAGCGTTCGATTGACAAGGACGGCAAGCGAGCCGACGTCAACAAGCGCGACGCCACGATTAAGCAGGTAGAGGACTCGCTCAAAGAGGCCGAGGACATTCTGAAATCCAGTAAGACCGGCCTCACGCCAATGGAGCATCCGGATTTGATACCCGGCACCAACCGGCTGCGTGATGACATCCGCGACGCCCTGGAGAACGGCCAAAGACTCGATTTCCGAGACCTCGACGGTATGGCCGACACGGCGTTTAACGGGTCGCGCGCCGCGGGCACTTATGACGCTCGCGACATGTACGACACGATGGAAGCGGCCCTGGCGGACATCATCGGCGGCATGGACCTGCGGCACTACGACCCGGAGCAGGCCCTCGCTGACATGCGTCACCTGTTGGGCTTGCTGCCGACGCAAAGCACGCGCACGACGGAACAGATTCAACTCCAGGAATTTTCGACGCCACCAACGATTGGTTATGTCGGCGCGCTCGCGTTGGCCATTCGCGCGAACGACATCGCCGCGGAACCTTCGGCCGGTAACGGCATGTTGGCCTCGTTCCTCAGAGCATTCGGCGCCAAGGAGATCCACGTCAATGAGTTTTCCGCGCGGCGCTCAGCCTTGTTGAGCGGACAGAAGTACACCAGTCAACACCGCGTCAACGCCCAGCACCTGGACGCGCTGTTACCGCAACACCTCCGCCCCAGCATCATCCTGATGAACCCGCCGTTTTCGAAGCAGATCGGCATCGACAAGTCGGATACGCGCAATGGTTTTGACCACATCGAACAAGCGCTCGCGCGCCTGCAGGAGGGCGGCCGGTTAGTGGCTATCCTGGGCGAGTCGTCACGTTTTGACCGCTCGACGATGCACGGCTATTGGGATCGGCTGATGCAGAAGTATAATGTCCGCGCCAGCATTGGTATCCCTGGGGATGAGTACGCGAAGTTTGGCACTACCTTTGGCACCCAGCTCATCGTTATCGACAAGGTTGGCCCAACACCAGGCGCCACGTTTGCCGAGCGGATGGGCAATGTCGTTCAGTCCGACCACGAAGATGTAGAAGGAGTTCTCGATGCCGTCCAACAACTCCCCGCGCGCGCGGAAACAACAAGCACTGTGGCAGGCAGTCGTGGACGAGGTGAGTCTACTGCCACCGGAGAACCTGGGGGGCAAGGTGAAGCTCCTGGAGAACGGACTGGAACAGGGCGAGGACCTGATAGTGGCGCTCAGTCGGATCAACCCGGTGTTCGGCCTCCAGCACCTCCGCAAACTGGTACCACCGAAGCTACTGGCCAAGGTGAGCCAGGGGGAACTCAACGACCAGGAACGAAATCTACTGGCGAAGGCGGGACTGCAGGTACTGAGCCTGGGGGACCCGTTCAACCAGGTGCACCTGCGCCGACCCAAAAACCCGCCGTTCCCACCCTCTCCCCCGCAGCCGAAGCCGCTAAACGGCGGATTCAAGAAGCTCTAAAGAAAAAGCAACAACAGGCGGCAGGCACCGAAGCAGGCCCGCAAGGTATGCCCGAAACCACCCCCGAAGGTGAGGGCGGAGGTTTCGACGCGGACAGTGTGCTCGACGCGGCGATCATCGGCCATGACTTGCTGGAGGGCGGCATTCGTGACCAGGGGCAATTTGCGGCCACGATGACCGACATGTTCGGTCCCGACATTAAGGATCACCTCGCGGACATTTGGGAGGCGACGCTCGACCACCACTATAACGAAGGTGGCGACATGACCGGCCTGGAGGACGCCTGGAACCCGAAAGAACCGGAACCGGCCCCACCGGAAGCCCCACCGGAGACACCACCGGAGGAAGAAGAAGCAGCTCCGCCCGAGGAAGAGGAAGCCAAACCACCGGAAGAGCCGAAGGAACCACCAACGCCCGAAGAGCAGTTGGCTCACGCCCAGCAAGCCGTTCAGGACGCGCAAGCGGCTCACGACAAGGCCCTGGCTGACCACGGCGAAAGCTCGCTGCAGGCTAAGGCCGCCGCGCACCTGGTCGACGACGCTAAGAAGGCACTCAGCGACCTCGTGCGGAAGCAGGCGAGCGAGCGCACCGCCAAGACTCTCGGCGTCATGTACGACACCGAAGCGGCTAAGCGCACCTCCGAGTCTGACCTCTTTGTTCAGTACACACCCGCCAAGCTCAAAGGCGGCATGCCGCACCCTGGCCGAATAGTTGAGTCCGCCTCGCTGGCGGCGGTTGACCCGCCCGACATCACTTACGTTGCCGACCTCGACCCGGCCATCATCGCCAAGGGCATCATCTCCAACCTGCAACTGGAGCGCATTACCTACGCCGGTCAACGACACAATCAACGACTGCCCAGTGGCGAACGCGCGGCCTATTACGTCGGTGACGGTACGGGCGTCGGCAAGGGGCGCATCCTCTCGGGCATCGGCCTCGACAACTGGAACCAGTGGACCAAGGAAGGGAAGAAGCGCCGCATTGCCTGGATGTCGGTCAACTACGATCTTGTCTCGGCGACGGTGCGCGACATGCGCGACCTGTTGCAGATGCCCACCACCGGCGACGCGACGAAGGACCGGGAAGAGCTGCAGGAGGTTTTTCCCTTCCATGTAATGAACGACTTCGACATCGGCGACGACCTCGACGAAATGGCCGGTGACGGGATGATGTTTGTCTCTTACCCGACGATGGTCTCGGCCGGCAGTAGTACCACTCAATCACGTTTTGACGACTTGATGAGCTGGTTGGGTGACGATGGTCTAATCATCTTCGACGAAGCGCACAAGGCCAAGAACGCAGAGGGCGCGCAGGGCGAAGCCTCGCAGACTGGTGAAGCTGTAGTCAGACTCCAGACCGAAGGCAGTCCGGATCTGAAAGTGGTTTACGCCTCCGCCACCGGCGCCACCGAAGTACGCAACATGGCCTACATGGAGCGCCTTGGCTTATGGGGTACGGGTTTGAGCTTCCCGGACTTCATGCACTTCCAGCAAGCGATCGAAGCGGGCGGTCTCGGCGCTATGGAAATGGTCACCCGCGACATGAAATCGCTGGGCATGTTCGGCGCTACCTCGCTTTCCTACAAGGGCGTCACCTATCGCGGCTTGAATCACAAACTGGATGAAGGCCAGGAAGAGGTTTACGACATCTCAGCGCGCGCCTGGCAGAAGGTCATGGACGCGTTCGAGACCGCCCTCAACGGCCAGCGCGCTCCGGGGCAACGACGCGGGCGCATCCGTTCCCAGTTCTACGGTTCACAGCAACGGTTCTTCCGCCAGTTGCTGACGGCGATGAAGCTCCCGACCATCCTGGAGGATGTCGACAAGTTACTGAAATCTGAGGAAGAAGGCGGCGGCATCGACTACGTCGAGCAACCCGACTCGAATAGCAGTTTGCAGTTATCCCCGCGTTCGGCCTCCGGCGATCCGGCAGAGGTGCGCGCCCGCCTGGCCATGCAACGGCAGGTGCAGGAAGCGGGCGGCAAAAAGCCGGAATTTACCGTGCCGCCAGTGGGCAAGAAGGTGCGCAAGCCGGTGCAGGTGGTGCTCAGTTTCCTCTACACCGGCGAGTCGCAGATGTCCCGCGAGGTGACCCGCGCGCGCGCTGCGGGCATCAGCCTGGACCAGTTGGACTTCTCTCCGAAGCACATTCTCACCAGTTTGATTGACCAGTATTTTCCCACCGAGCGCTATCAGGACGTGCCTATTCCCGGCACCAACCGCACGCGCCGCGTGCCCGTCACTGACGACGACGGTAACCCGGTTCACGATCCGGCCCTCCTGCGCGAGAAGGCAGAGCTGATGGCCGAAATCGACAAGGCCCTGGTGCTACCGGAAAACCCGATGGACCAGATCATCAACTACTTTGGTCCCGAGGCAGTGGCGGAAATCAGTGGCCGTTCCCATCGCATGGTGCGAGACCCCGACACTCAAGAAACAGACTACAAGCTCCGCACCGGCAGCGAGCGCGAAGGGCGCCGGGCCAGTAACGCGAAGGCGAACGAGCATGAGATGGCGGATTTTCAGAGCGGGCGCAAGCGCATCGCGATGATTACGCCCGCGGCGCAGACCGGCATCTCGCTACATGCCGACAAGCGCGAGGCCTCCGCCAATCACCGGCGCGTGCACTACATCGTTGAGACCTCCTGGGCGGCTGACGGGCAGATGCAGAACAACGGGCGCACGCACCGCAGCAATCAGCTCTCGGAACCCGAATACGTGCTGGCCGGAACGAACGCCGGTGGTGAAGGTCGCTTCCTCGCTACGGTGGCGCGGCGCATGAGTGCGCTGGGCGCCCTCTCGCAGGGTGAGCGCAAAGCCTCGGGCGGCACCTTCGATGACTTTGACTTTGAGAACCAGTACGGCGAGGCGGCCGCGCGCAGCATCCTGGCGAATACTCAAGCAGGGATGGCGGTGCCGAACTTTATTGATGTTCCTGATGACTTCGAACCCCTGCAAGTGTTGCGCAAGATGGGCCTCACGGATAACGACCCGAATGACCCGTCGATACCGATGCGCGTCAAGCAGAGCGAGATCACCGGCATCGGGGTAACACGTTTCCTTAATCGCGTGCTGGCGCTGGAGCTCAAAGAACAGAACGCGATGTTTGGCTGGTTCATTGGCATCATGGAGCAGTCAATCCGCGCTGCTAAAGAGAACGGCACCTTTGATACCGGCATCAACGACATAAAAGGTATCTCGGTGCGCAAGATTGACCAACAGGTCATTGCGCGCGACCAAACGACCGGCGCCCCTTCGCATTACGTCAAGCTGGAAGTTGATGAGCCGACTAAGCCGGTCTCCGCCGACGACATCATCTCGTTGCAAAAACAGGGCACCCGCGGGCGCACCGGCATCGACAACACCCTCTGGCGGCAGAAGAACTCGGGCAACGTAGTCTTAGTGCAGGAAGGGAGCGCGCGCACCGATCCGGCGTCGGGCGCTATTCACTACAGTTTCAAGCTCACCCGACCCGGTGGCGTAGTGAAGGCCCTCATCCCGCACGATGAACTGCTCGACAAGTATGAACAGGTGGACTGGGATACGCGGCTCGGTGAAGGGTTCCCGGTGCAGGGACCCGACGAGCAGCTTCCGTCCTGGGACCAGCGGCGGGCGCGTTCGTTCCGCATGCGTATTGGCGAGGACACGCGGCCGACCGTGCGCGAATGGTGGAACCAAAATTACGACAAAGACCCCGGTTTCGAGACCCGCACCTACCACCTGATTACCAGTCCGGTGCTCCCGCTCTGGAGCCGTCTCACCGTGCGCACGCGTGCGGGCAACGCGACGCGCATGCAAGCCGCGCGGGCCATCACTGACGACAATGAGAGAGTGGTGGGTATCAACATTCCGCCCGCGGCGATTAGGGACGTGCTGCGCGGTCTCGGCGTCGGCCAGGAGGCCGCCCGCTCGCCCGAAGAGGTATTCAACGCGGTCTACAACGACAACGAAGAGGTGGAACTGGTCGGCGGCATGAAGCTCAAGCGCACAGTGCTGCGCGGCAACCGGGCGATTCAACTGAATCACGTCATCGCGAGTGACCAAAAGACGCTTGAGCAAATGGGCATCATCGTCGAGAAGGGGTTGCAGACTAAGTTTTTCATTCCCACCGATCCAACCAAGGGTCAAGAAGTCCTGGGTCACATTCTGCAACGCTGGCCAGTCTTTAACCCGGCGGCCGCCACGCAGGGCGACCTCGACATCGACACGACCGGAGGCGGCGACGATGGCGGCACCGGTGGCATGCCTGGGGGAACGCCTGGCGCCGGTGGCGCAGAAGGTGCGCAAGGAATGCCCGGCAATGTTCCGCCAGTGCTACAGAGACTCCGCCAGGAGCGCGCGGCATTGTTGGCGCAACCAAAAAGCGCACGAGCGACCGCCCGGTGGCAGAACGCTTATGACGCCAATCGCGAAGCCACCAAGAAGGCAGTTGCTGATGCAAGAGTGGCCCGGAGCGGCGGCGCGACGAGCGAGGCTGCCGGTCTCGATAGTCTCGTGCTGGACATCCCGGCCAACCCGATCGCGCGCAACGAAGCCGAGCGCACGACCGATGCGCTCAATGATTTCATGGCGGCGCACACACGCCTCAACCCGAACGCTTCGCACGAAGCCCAGCTCGAAGCCCAGGAACAATACATCGAGGACAGTGCGACGCTCCGCGACGGCGAAATCTACGGCTTAGACCAGGCCCTCGAAGATCAGGACGCATACGAAGCGCGGATCATGGCGCGCACCTCCGGCATTACCAACTGGGACATTCGCCAGGAACCGGAGCTCGGCATGGAGAACGTCAAGGTGTCGACCGCGGACGTGCGCGAAGAGTTTCTCAAGTTGTTCGCGGCGCTGGGTCACTCGATGACCATTCGCGGCGGGCGGATGGGGCGCTACAAGAACGCGCTCGGTTTGCACTTTGGTTACGCCCAGGTGATTCGCTTGAAGAACGCCTGGAACATCCCGGTAATGGCCCATGAAGGCGGCCACGGACTGCACGCCGCAATCTACGGACAGACGGGCGCGAAAACACTCAGGCATCTGCCTTTGCCGGTCAAGCGCGAACTTATCAAGCTCGGGAAAGACCTCTATGGACCAGTCAAACCGAACGGCGGGTACATCACGGAGGGCTTTGCGGAGTTCATGCGTTACCACCTCACCACGGAAGAAGGTCCGACGCGAGCGCCGTTGATGACTGATTATCTGGAAAAGACGATTCTGCCAGCTAATCCAGTGCTCGCAAAACAACTCCCGAAAGTCAAAAAGATAATCGACCAGTATCGTTTCCAGGGCGCAGCCAATCGCGGCCAGGCGATGACGGTTACCGGAAACGAGCGGAAGGACCTCGCCAAACGGATGGCTCAAGCGCGCCTGGGCGTGCGCAAGCTGGCGCGGGACTGGATTGATGAAGGCGACCCCATCTTCCAATACTCACGCACCTTCACGAAGATGACCGGGAAAACGCTCGAAGCCGAAGAGGATCCGGAAATGCTGTACCACTTCTATCGTGGTACCAGTAATTCCGTCACCCGCTACATGCTGGAGCACGGCATGGTCGACTATAACCTGCAGGAGGTTGGCCCCTCATTCAAGCAGGGCGTGCTCGGCCCGCTACAAAACGTCAAGCGCTTCCGCGGCATGGACGCCCAGCGCATGTTCACCCAGTACATCATGTCGCTGCGCGCGATCGAGCGCCTCTCGCGCAACGTCTTGCTGAAAGAAGGGGAACAGACTGGACGCATGGCCTCGGTCTATCCGCGCATGCTCAAGGAAGTGAAGCAACCAGGGCGGACGCTGGACGATGCGTTGTGGTTCAAACACGAAATCGAGGCTAACCGTCCGGAGATTCAGCTCGCGGCGGCCGGGTGGTATCAGTTTTGGGATGGCGTCATCAACTACGTGACCGGCGTTAATCCCGACCTGGCGCCCGCGATTCGGCACCAACTACGCAACGCTGCCTACTACGCGCCGTTGCAGCGCGCTTTCGACGAAATTCAGACGCCGGTCAAAGGAAAAGCGGAACCCTTTAGTGCGGCGCCGCTGATCAGGAAACAACGGGGCTCGGAGCGGCCGGTTATTGACCCGGTCTCTCAGACCCTGCTCAACGTCGAGCGGGCGATTAGCAATGCTCATAAGCATCGGATTCTGACGGCCATTGTTGACCTGCAACAGTACCCCGGCGTTGGCTCCATCATGGAAGAGGTACCGGTGGCCAAGATGCCGGTCAACGTGCCTATCGCCAAGATTCGCAAGGCCCTCGAAGATTTGGGCGCGGACATGAGCGGTGTGGACGCGGACGACATTCTCACTTACTTCATGCCGATGCAGCGTCCCAATGGACCGCAGCCAATCATGGCGGTGGTGCGGGGCGGACGGATCAAGTGGTACGAGGTGTCGCCCGAGCTCTACAACACGCTTTCGGGTCTGGACATCTTTCGTCCCGACGACCTCGTCTCGACGATTCTAAAGCCCTTCGCCAAAATGTTCCGCCTCGGCACCACCGGTTTGCGCCCGAGCTTTACGCTGATTACCAATGTCGCGAAAGACATTCCGACCTGGTTGGGCCAGTCAGTCATCAAGTCCAAGAACCCGCTCAAGCGGGCGCAGTTCTACATGCAGTCAGCCAGTGCGATCACCGGTTGGATGTGGAGCAATCAGAAGCTCATCGGCACCCCGCAATTCCTCAAAGACTCTGCGGAAATGTATAAGTTCTTCAAGCGCGTCGGCGTCGAGATGGCCCAACCACTGGGCTATGACATCGCCGCCTCGGAGAAGGT
>Ga0209811_10000168_pt1 | contig 30631 bp, 34 predicted proteins | sample Coa_R1_6_FD_187161 | JGI IMG/M metagenome (GOLD analysis project Ga0209811, IMG submission 187161) | Surface soil microbial communities from Centralia Pennsylvania, which are recovering from an underground coalmine fire. - Coalmine... | ecosystem: Environmental > Terrestrial > Soil >... | reverse complement strand
GCAGTTCAGATAGCCCAACAACTACAACCCGATCTTATTCTGTTGGACATCGGACTGCCAACACTCAACGGACTTGAAGCGGCTCGCAGAATCCGGGAGCTTTTCCCGAAGTCCAGACTCCTTTTTGTGAGTGAAAACGTGTAAATGGCCTGGTTGCATCAACTATGCCCATGTAGTGTTTAACTAGGTTTCGTTAGACACAATTGCTAGTAGTAAAGACCCGCCCAAGAGAGCAATCTCAATTACAGACGTGGAGCCGACATGTCACCCGTGCGTATTCTCGTAGTAGAGGATTTCGCGCCCTTTCTGCAGGTTGTCCGCTCGACACTGGCGGAGAGGCCGGATGTGCAGGTCATCAGCGAAGTAGCCGACGGCTTGGAAGGGGTTCAGAAAGCGGAATTACTGAAGCCGGATTTGGTGCTCCTGGACATCGGACTCCCCACACTGAATGGAATCGAGGCCGCTCGCCAGATGCGCAAACTTGTCCCGGCTTCCAAAATAATCTTCGTAAGCCAAGAGTCTTCTTGCGAGGTAGTGCAAGAAGCGCTCAAATTGGGAGCTTGGGGCTACGTCGTGAAAACAAGGGCCGCAATCGACCTTCTAGCTGCGGTGGACGCGTTTCTTGAGGGCAGACAGTTTGTCAGCGTGGGATTGTCGATTCAGAACTTGAACTGACGCAAGCCCCCGACCGTCGGTAGCTACGCTGCCAACGAGCGGACTACTTTCTTGTCCAAAACCACCGCGCCCACCACCGCTTTGCCCAACGCGAGTACGCTCAACTCCCTTTCAAGGACAGTGAACTCTGTGAAGCCACACTCCAAACAGACCAGAAGCTTTGGAAACGACCACACAATGGGTTCATCAAGACCCTTGAGTCCGGGAAAGTGGATCGCAACTTCGCCGCTGAATGCCCTCTGACTAGCGGAAGTGCATCGTTTGCAGGCCATGATCGCCTCCTGTTTTTTCTAGACTGCCGTATTTAGGAAGACGTCGGTAAGGCTATTGCATTCAGTCCTAACTGCATGCCTGTCAGAAGTACTAGTCAGGACAGTCGAAAACAAGTAGGAAACTCCGCGCTGAGACATGTCGACGGGTGAAAATCGCGATTTCACTCACTGACCCTCCAGCACAAAGGTTGAGTATGCACACTTGATTTTCGTTAGGGAAGAGAACGACTGCTATTTGTTGCCGGTCTTTTCCGCTTCCTTGTCTTCGTATTGAACTTTCTTTCCGCTCCGGACTTCCAGTACCTTTAGCACGCTTCGAATCGATTCCTTTCCAACTTCAAAAATAGCAGCTTGTGTTTTTCCAGCATCGTCGCTGTATTCCACAGTAAGGAAGTGGTGTCGCTTCTTGGCGAGCAAGATCGGCAGAACACCGTACAAACCGAGAACCGCATATCCCCAGTGACGGCCCACATGCTGCCCGTAATCAAGCGCAGTTATTCTGTCGTACGGAGTCTCCCAAACGTCGAATTTAATGATCTTCTCGTTGGCGGCGTCTAGAATTCCCTTTGTGCCCTGCTTGAGATTTGCAGTACCGCCAACGTAGACAGCCTGATCCGCGTTGACGCCCATCGCGGACTCAGCCACAAGTAACACCACGATCAGCAGGCAAGAGAGGCTGCGCTTCAATCGACGCTCCTTAGGTTTCATTGATTTAGGGGGAAAGCGAAGTGCTGTCGCCTTCGTTTTCCCTACGCCACGCGATTGTCTTACCAAGCTCGCAGGTCGTCAATTGATGGAACCCCATTGCATTCAAAATCCCACAGGACCGTCGACTAAGTGAGAACGATGCGCCTCACCGAGGCGAGCACCAAGGCAGCCAGGGAGGCTACACTACTTAAATTGGAGGGGCCGTTGATGAGGATGGCGTACTGTTCCAAGTGCACGATTGGCGAAGATGCAGGCCCTTCGCACCCGATCACAAGTCGTCAGCGTATGGCGCGAGCAGTCGCCGGTGTCGGTTGGCTTGCGCTAGCCTGGGTCTTTCTTCGCATCCAGGCTCCTGGTATTGCGTGGCCTCTGGCTATCGTCGCGGCATGGTTTGGACTGTCGCATGTCGTGGCTGGCGTTTTTGGCTATCCCGATTGCCCTGAACTCGGTGCGATCGCGAGCGTGCTAAGACGGCGCTACATCCCGACGCGATGCGGTCCATGGGCGAGGGTGGATCATTGGCTGGAGCCAAGAAGCTAGCAGACTGGGCGGCCTGATCCGGTCTGAACCGCTTGTAACCGTAACGACCGCATTGGGGCTCAGTCCCGCATTGATTGGCAAAACGTCCCCATTCCCACCACTTGAGGCCAAAATGCCCGACTTCTCTTTCCACAGCATCGACCACGTGCAGCTCGCCATGCCACCGGGTGAAGAAGCGACGGCGCGCCACTTCTACGCCGACCTCCTCGGTATGCGGGAAATTCCCAAGCCCGCGCCGCTGGCCTCGCGCGGTGGATGCTGGTTTGCCAGCGAAAGCGTGCAGCTTCACTTGGGCGTGGAGCAGGACTTCCGCCCAGCCCGAAAGGCGCACCCGGCCATTCGCGTCAGTGGATACGCAGCCCTGCTCGCGAAGCTGAAAGCAACCGGAGTCGAGGTGATCGACGCCGACGATCTCCCCGGCGTGCAGCGCTCCCACATCTTTGATCCTTTCGGCAATCGCATTGAACTGATCTCGGCGTAGGAGGGCCGGCATGGTTGTTGATGAATTATCCCCGTTGCAATTGAAACCTTCTGAAGCCACACGTCACCTGACGATAACCGTCGCGTGCAAGAGGCGGCTATGTCCTGACCTTGAAGCTGCTAATCTTCGGATTCTTCCGGTTGAGCAGCAGCCGAGCCGCTCCCTGCTCGTGGGCGGTTTGGCTTGTTTGCCGTCACCCCTGCTTCATCCGCACCGGGGTAGCCGCCATGAGGGGCCACTTCATAACGCGCAAAGTGCATGGAACACGAAGCCCGTCCTTGTGTGATTGAGCGCATGTGCTTCGCATAACCGATCACCTCGGCGAGGGGCGCCATCGCACGGATGAGCTGCGAATCAACTTGTTGCTTCATGCCTTCGATCTGCGCGTGACGCGAGGAGAGGTCGCTCATGATAGCGCCTGCGAAATCCTCAGGCGTGTCGACCTCGATCGACATTAAGGGCTCCAACAGCGCGGGACTCGCCTTGCGTGCCGCCTCTTTGAAGGCCATCGCACCGGCGATCATAAACGCCATTTCGTTCGAGTCCTCCACATGGTAGCTCCCGTCGTATAGAACGGCCCGCAAGTCGATCATCTCGTGGCCAGCTAAAATGCCCGCTTTCATGGCCTCTTGGATTCCGGAGTTGACCGGCTCCACGAATTCAGCGGGAACTGTGTCATCCGTTGTTTCGCTGGCGAATTGGTAGCCGCGTCCCCGTTCTGCCGGCTCTAGTCTAACCTTCACGTGGGCGTAATTGCCGCGACCGCCAACCTGCCGTATGTACTTGGCTTCTGCTTCGGCCTGCTTACGAATGGTCTCGAGGTAAATTACTTTGGGGACTCCAACCTCCATCTGGATTCCGTATTGACGCGAGAGGCGATCGCAGATTATCTCCAGGTGCAACTCGCCCATTCCCAGGATGGTGGTATCGTCGACCCTCGGTCCCATGCCAATTCTCATTGTGGGGTCTTCTCGAGTCAGATCACTGAGCGCTCGATGTAACTTCTCGCGGTCAATTTTGGCCATCGGACGGACGGCAACAGACATAACCGGCCGGCTTTTGACGTTCTGTTCACTCACTATGCGGCGTTCCTGGTTGAGGCTGTAGTGTACCTCCCAGCCCTTTGGAGCGCATTGGGATGGAGAGACCCGCGCTGGTGCCTGCCAATGATTGGCGTAACATCCCAATTTCACGCGTTAACCTCTCGCCATGAGTGATGAGTGCAATTGCCCCGATTTCGTCCTCAATCGATGACGGAAGGGGGTAGACTCTAGCAGGTGGATCCACTGAAAACATCTAATGGCCGGCGCCTAAGCCAAATCCTTCTGGTCACGATCAGCGCATGTATTTGCTCCAGTCTGCCGCTTTCGGCGCAAACCGCCGACTCCCAGTCAGCGGACGGAAACAAAACCTGGACGTCTACAACCGAGTCGCAGAGCGACAACGTAAACCCCACCCGTACGACGGGAAGCCACAGCCAGAGCGGCAATCGCACGGTAGACAAGCAATCGGTTCAGCGCCGTGGCCTTGACGGAAGCTTCGAGCCTTTTCAGGATGTCGAAAAGGAATCAGTGCAGGTGAATGCTGCAACTGTGCGAACAATCACGCGCACATACGGCTGGGCAAACGGGACGCGAACGCTACTTCAGGTAATTGAAGAGGAGAAGCAAGGTCTACCGCGCGACGAGTCGAAGGTGGTGCGCGCCACTTCTAGTCCCGATGTGAACGGCAACCTTCAGCTGGTTCAACGCGAAATCGAAGAAACGAAGAAGACCGCCAACGACGCGGAAGAAACGAAAACCACTGTGCTGCGCCCCAGCGTGAACGGTGGCCTGTCCCCTGCGATGCAAGTGCAAGAGCGCCGCACCCGGGGCGCGAACGACACGGTTGAATCCAAAAAGACCACGCTGTTTCCCGACGGTTCGGGAAACTGGCAAGTGAGCGAAACACGACAAGCTACCACCAGGCAAGAAGGCAAGAGCAGCAGCAGTGAAGAACGAGTCTCCCGCGTCGACTTTGACGGCAAGCTTCATGAAGTCTCGCGCAGCGTAAGCAAGGCATCCGAGGGCGTGTCGGGAGAAAAGCGCAACACGCTGGAAACTTATTCCGTTGATATCCCAGGATCGGCTCGAGACGGCAGCCTCCACCTTATTGAGCGCGCAACTACCACCCAGCGCACGAACTCAACGGGTGAGCAAATCACCGAACAGCAAGTCGAGCAGTCGAAGCCCGGCGATCCAAGCGCCGGTCTAAGAGTCACCACACTAACCACCGACACGGTGCGCCCAAAAGAATCCGGAGCGCAAGCCACGCGAACCGTCCAAATGCGCGATGTGAACGGAAGTCTTGGAGTCGTCTTCGTGGACACCACCAAGTCGGACGACGTTCACGCCGTTCAGGTGCAGATAGCGCCTTCAGAAAAGCCGAAATAGCTTAAGCGGAAGAGGGCGTGATGCCACCAGTATGTTGCTCGTCCCCTGCGCAACCTGTTTAGCGAAAATGCTGATTACAACAGCTTCGATTCAAGCTCGATAACGGACGTAATCTGGGACTCTAGCCACGCTGAAACTACAATCGGCTCGGCGGCCTAGAATGCTCTCCAATTTGAAGCTGAACAACGACAGTCTATTGCACTGGTGTCTTGGCCCCTTAGTTGGATGGGCACTCTTTTGGTTCGTTGTGGGCATTCCGATCCATTTTGCCCTCGGTGTTCGCTCGTCATCAATTGCGCTATTCCTCGCAGTCCAGTGCGCCTTGCAAATCGCTGTGATGCCGTGGCTGTTTGCAGCAGGGCAACGGCAAGCAATCCGCACGGCCAAACAGTGCGGCGGACGAAAGTAGTGATCGGATGGCTTGCCCTGGCATGTGAGGCTGCATTCCTGCAAATGTCTGGCGGGGACCTTACGCACAGAACTGCCGTACGATTTTCTTGGGCGGGCCGATCGTTGTCGGCTCGATTTCCCTTATCGCGCTTCACTGGTTTCGAAGACACGAACATTGAAACCAAGGAAAGCGATTCGTGCTGGCAAAAAGATCGCCATCACAGCGAGCGTAGTAAGGCGCATATCAGCCTCTTGTGCTTCAGGGATGACTCTACTACTACCAGTCTCGCTGGGTCGCCGCCATCATCATCCGATTGAGCCGGGATCAAAACATAGCGCCCCCCGTCCGCCTTTGACCACTTTTGTCTGTTGACGCCCCGCACGCAGCAATCCTACTGTCTGCCGCATGACTAACGAATATCTCACCGACTACGACGCCATCGTCAAGACCATGCAGATGTACATTGACGGAAGCAGGCAAGGCAAAAGCGGACTCATGCGTCCGGCATTCCACCCGGATGCCTCTTTCTTCGGCTATGCCGGGGAACAACCCGCCACCGGAACCAAGTTCCTGTTCGACTGGATCGACAAGAATGGTCCCGCCCCGAAGATCGAGGCCCGCATAGTCAGCGTCGACATACTCGATTCCATTGCGGTTGTTCGCCTCGAGGTTGCCGGATGGTCCGGGAATCTCGCCGGCTTGGGCGTCCGGATGTCTGACTTATTCACGCTGCTCAAGATGCCGGACGGATGGAAAATCATCCAGAAGGCGTTTCACTGGCACGCATGAGTTCCCAGCTTATGAGCGCTGCATCTGGGGGTATAGTCTCCCGCGGGGATTTTGGTATGCGCCTGCAGAACACCCCGCAGAAGACGCTTGAGTCGTGGAAGCAGATCGCCGCCTACCTGGAGCGCAGCGAACGCACGGTGCGGCGCTGGGAAGCGAGTGAGGGACTTCCCGTCCACCGCCGCGAGCACGAGAAGCAGGACACGGTCTTCGCCTACAAGCATGAGATCGAGGCGTGGAACCGTTTACGCACCAAGTGTCCGCCCGACCTCTCGATCGACGAGGTCGAGAGCCTTCCGACGGTCAAGCCCGCCACTAATGCCTATCTCGCGGAGCACGATGCCATCACGCGCACCATGCATTGCTACATTGCAGGTGCACGCGCGGGCGACGGAGAACTGATGCGCCCCGCCTTTCATCCTTCCGCAACCATCTCCGGATACTGCCAGGGTGTCGAATATAACGGGTCGATCGAGCACGTGTTCCAGTGGATCACCGCGAACGGTCCGGCCCCGAATATCAGTCCCCGGTTCGCTCGCATCGAGATCATCGAGACCATCGCCGTCGTGCACCTCGAAGTGCAGCGCTGGTCAGCAAACTGGCCGGTGCGAATGCCCGGGCGTCCGACGTATTCACCCTGCTCAAATGCAACGGCGAGTGGAAGATTACGCACAAGCTGTTCCATTGGCACGACCAATAGCGGTCGCCCATCCGAGTATTAACACAACGGCGTTCCGTGCAAGATCACGCTCGTCCCATCCATGGGTCACGAAAACCGGTGCGCCGTGTCACAGCTTGAGAGACGGGTACTTCGTAGACTAACAACGGTGCTGTATTGTGCTCTGGACGGCTTGCAGGTCACCATTGGGTGAAAGTCGCCTAGGGCACTCTTAGTTTGCAGACTTGTTCGACTGTTCCTGCCATCCTAAGACCATCTTCCAGACGCCTGTCCGCAGGCTCAAGGTAACAACAGCGCTCTCTCCGGTTACCCTTCGTGTCCTATTCATCGCAGGGCGTTCAGGTCATCCTTCAATTTAAAAGTGCCAATGCTCGAGCGGTCAGTTTCAGAGAATCCACCAGTACAACAGGTCAGGCCCCAGAGTTCCCTTTTCTTCGGTTTCACAGTGCGCAACAATAGCCGAATTATCAAGGACATCCTAGCGTCTCGATCAAACCCTAAACCAGGAGACATCGTGATCGAACAAGAGATTAATGAGTTCTTCGGCGATGCTGAGTCGACTGGTTTCGGCACGGGTTGGTGGAGCGGGATACTAGCAGCGTTCTTCGGGTTTCTTTCCTTCGGAGCAGTTTTGTGTCTGCACTTTCCCCAGCTACTCACCTCTCCTGAACTGCGTGTGCATTACCCAATGCACCTTATGCGCGTTCTAATTCAATGCCTCATCATTGGGACGCTCATATTCGGAGTCATCTCTTCCATCCTGCGCAAGAAAAAAACTCTGGCATTCACGGGACTGTTGCTCGCAACCGCGGCCACGCTTTTGGGAGGATCCAGCGTCCCGATCAATCAGACCCTGGGCGATGGACCCGCGATCGGCTTCGACTGGTTTTTGCTGGATATGTTTCTGATGGCACTCATCTACGTGCCGCTTGAAAGACTTTGGCCCCAGTATCCGGAGCAGGGAACCTTCCGGAGCCAGTGGACATTGGATGTCGTTTACTTCATGTCCACCCATCTGCCAATTCAGATTCTGTCTTTTCTGGTTTTATTGCCTGCCACCCAGGCCACCAAGTACTTGGGGGTTCCGGCACTGCAACAGCTCATCGCGCGATTGCCGTGGCTCGTGCAATTTTTCCTGGCGGTTGTGGTAGCAGACGTCGCGGAATATTTCATTCACCTGGCATTCCACAAGGTGCCGTTCTTATGGCGCTTCCACTCGATTCACCATTCTTCGAAGGCGCTGGATTGGATCGCCGGCTCACGCTCGCACTTTGTCGACGACACCCTGGTCCGCGGATTCATCCTCGTGCCTCTTATGTTTGGATTTTCGCAGGCAATCATTTTCGCGTACCTGATTTTTGTAACCCTGCACGCGACTTGGACTCATTGCAACTTCAGCCCGAACGCGAAATGGCTCGAGAAGTATCTGGTCATGCCCAGATATCACCATTGGCACCATACCTCTCAAAAAGAGGGAATCGACAAGAACTTCGCCATCCACTTCCCGTGGATCGATAGAATTTTCGGAACTTATTATTATCCTGAGGAATGGCCGGAGCGTTATGGCTTGGACGGAGAAGAGATTGCGCCCGGCTTCTGGAGGCAAACGATTCAACCGTTCGTGAAGAAGAACGCCCTAAAAACCTAGGGCGCCAAGTGGCACGTCATGGGGGATCTTCTCGCCCCTTTCGGTTGCCTTCACCAGGCCCAGATACTTCATCACCTTGACGGTCAGAAAACCGAAGTCGTATTCCGAGTCGTCGTGGCTCAGTCGCAAGAGGCCCGGATAGTGGTGATGGTTGTTCTGCAAACATGCGCTGAAGGTCGCCGTGACGGGTAGCCACTCGCCAATATTCATGGCGTTGTCGTGATCATCGTCGTATCTTCGGTATCCGAAGTCCCGCGTGTGGGTCCAATAGTTCTGAATCATGTTGACCCACCAGGCAAAGATCCGCATACCAAACCACATCACCAGCGCAAACTTCAGACTTCCGGCGATTCTGCACAGCAAATAAAAGCTAATGGATTGCGCGATGATTGCATAAAGCGGGCTGGCCACAACGCGAAAAGTGGGGGACTGCAAAACATCGTCGACCGCCAAATTTTCCTGGCATTGATACGGCAGGACACAGAGAACCACGGTTCGCCAAAAGCCGTCACTGGCAAGCTTATTAGGATCCCCGTCGTGGTCAGAGTTCTTGTGATGCAAGCGGTGCCGATTCACCCACGCGATCGGATCGACATAAATCCCAAAAGTATTGTTAACGACAGTGACCGCTTTGATGAACCATTCCTGGTAGTCGAGGGAGCGATGAGCGATTCCCAGATGAAGGATATCGGCCAGGTACAGCCCGGCCAAAAACCAACAAAAGAGAAAATACACTCCGCCAATGAACAGTCCAGCCCAAGGACCTAGTTGAGTTGGGGCGGAAAACATGCAAGCCAGCAGATAGAAAAGAATGATCAGATAGCCGTATGCGTTATATATCTTCACGATCACCCCGCGTGCGTGGATTCAAGCAGAAATCAAAACGCGTTTCAAGTAACCAGTGCACGACGTTCTGAAATGAATTTGCTCCTTGACGTGGAAAAATCTTTATAACGAATGCGGACGTGTCCAGCCCTTGCGGATATTGGCCAGTTGATTCCCAAGTGTCACCGGGTCGATCCTTCTCGGGCGGCCCGCTTCCTATAAAATTCCTCTCCATGGGTCTGATTTTGGCTTCCGCCTCACCCCGTCGCCAGGAATTGTTGCGTGCAGCTGGCATCGCTATCACCGTGCAGCCCACCAACATCCCTGAGGTTCCCCTTGATGGCGAAGCCGCCAAGGTCTTCGCCGAACGACTCGCCCGCGAGAAGGCTTGGGCCATCTTCAAGCAGCGCCCCACGGATTTTGTACTGGGCGCCGACACGGTGGTGGTTGTCGACAAGGAAATTCTCGGCAAGCCTCGCAACCCCGCCGACGCGGAACGCATGCTGCGTCTACTCGCCGGACGCAAACACGAAGTCATCACAGCTGTTTCCGTCATGGGGCCCAAGTCCAACCCGCCGGCCGGCGAGAAGAACGATGCCGCCCTCGGCGACACGCGGTCGGAAACGACGGTTGTTACCATGAGCGCGATCACCGACGAGGAGATTCGCGCCTACATCGCGACCGGCGAACCCATGGACAAGGCCGGTGCCTACGCCATTCAAGGCATGGCCTCGCGCTGGATTCCCCGCATCGAAGGCGACTACTCAAACGTAGTGGGGCTTCCCATCGCGCTGGTCTATCGCATGTTGAAAGAAGCAGGCGGGATTTAGCAGGGCTACGGAATCACAAACATCAAGAACGACGGCCGGCCAGGCATAGCCAGCACGGAGAAGAACAGCATGGTCTTAGGACTTCTTGTTGGGATCCTGTTCGCCGTCTTTTACGGCCGACTTGAAATTCTTGATGCCCTCGCCCAGTCCCTTGCCCAGATCGGCCAACTTGCTCGGGCCAAAAATCAATAGCGCGACCGCCAGAATCAACAGAATCTCTGGCAAACCCAATTTTCCAGGCATGTCTAATCTCCCTTGGGATACCCGCGGCGCACTCGCGCGGCGCCTGTCCCTTGCCTTGAAGTTTAGGCCTGTTAAGGGCGGGAGTCAAAGAACAGTCGTTAGTCGCTAGTCGTCAGTCTTCAGCGAAGACGTCGTGCCACTCCGAGTTTCCCGGCTGCTATCGACCATCTGCGAGATCATGCAGCGGCGGGCGTCCCCGCCCGCCTGGGGCCGGAACGCGAGTCCCTTCCTCATGATTTACTGAGAGCGGCTACGGGTTTTCGCTAGAGACCAGCGACTGACGACTAGCGACTGTCCTCACACACTCTCTATCAACCCCGCCAACAACGCCGCTCGCCGCGGCAGTTCCGACACCGTGATCGACTCGTGCGCCGCGTGTGCGCCGTCCCCCACGCCGCCCAGCCCGTCGAGCGTCGGAATGCCCAGGCCCGCCGTGAAGTTCCCATCCGAACCGCCGCCCACGGCCGCCTCCGTCAACTTCCATCCCAGCTCGCGCGCGATCAGCGATGCTCGGTCAAAGAGCATCGCCACGCCCGCGTTCCGCTCCATCGGGGGACGATTCACGCCTCCGCTGATTTCCAGCTTGCACCGCCGGTTCACCGGACGCAGAGCCCGCAACTTCTTGTCGATCACGAGCGCATCTTTCATTCGCGCCACGCGCACATCGATCTCCGCACGCGCCTCCGACGCCACCACATTCGTGCGCGTCCCGCCATTTACCACGCCAACGTTCACCGTGAGCCCGCGCTTCAGATCCACCAGCTTCGTAATCGCCAGGATCTGCCGCGCCAGTTCGAGAATCGCGCTCTGTCCTTTCTCGAACTCGAGTCCCGCGTGTGAAGCCACTCCGGTCACCTTCAGCGCGTACTCGCCCACACCCTTGCGTGCCGTCTTCACCGCACCCTTCGGCCCGTACGATGGCTCGGGTACCAGCACGGCCGCCGATCGCTTTGCCAGGTCTTCCGTGATGGCGCGCGACGTATCGCTCCCCACTTCCTCATCCGAAACCAGCAGCACCGTCACTGGACGCGGCAGCTGCCCATTCCACTCCTTCAGCCCGCGGATGGCATACATCATCAGCGCGATGCCCGACTTCATGTCGAACACGCCCGGTCCCCACAACCGTCCGTTACCCAGACGGCACGGCATCGTCGTCAGCGTCCCTAGCGGATACACCGTGTCGTAGTGGCCCAGCAGCAGCACAGGTTTCTGCTGCGTCTCGCCGGGGAAGTCCACCTGCAGGTGATTGCCGAAGTCCGCGACGCGATGAAACTGCGCGCGTCCCCCCAGCGCTGCAAATTCTTCTGCGGCGAAGGCGCTGCAGCGGTCGACCGCCTGCTTGTTGTCGCTCGGTGACTCGATCTCGACCAGGCGGCGAATGATGTCGATCATGTGATCGCGCTGCTGCTCGAAGTAGTGCAGCCGCATCTGCGCGATCTGATGATTGGATTTTGGAGTGGAGTGAGCGGGGTTCTTGGTCATCGAATCAGTTTCGGGGCGATCCTTCCGGTCGAAACACGACTGCCGGCCCCATCCACGCAGCTCCCCATGGCGCCGGAGCTTTCGATCGGGGCGCGGTACAGTATAATCTCCGGGCTGTACGAATCCAGCGCATGACTGATACTACGCACCCCGAAACCGAAGCGCCGAAGGCGCCTGCAACTGCCTTGGATATCAATGACATCCAGAAGATTCTGCCCCACCGCTACCCGTTCCTGCTGATCGATCGCGTCATCGACATGACGCCCCGGGAGCGCATTGTCGCCATCAAGAACGTCTCCATCAACGAGCCGTTCTTTCAGGGACACTTCCCAGGCCTGCCCATCATGCCGGGCGTGCTGATCGTGGAAGCGATCGCACAGGCAGGCGGTGCGCTGCTGTTGACCGAAGTCGCCGATCGCGGGCAGAAGCTCATGCTGTTTACCGGAATCGAGCGCGCGCGTTTCCGCCGTCCGGTCGTTCCCGGCGATCAAGTGCGCATTGAAGTAGAAGTGAAGTCGTGGCGCATGAACGCAGTCCGCATGGAAGGCAAGGCTTTCGTCGGCGAAAAACGGGTGGCCGAAGCGACGGTCACATGCCAGCTGGTGCCACGCGCCGCCACGCAATCGGAGAACAGCGACCCCCCTGCCGAACCAGCAAGCTGAATCGTCGGGCGTGTGGCTGGGCAAGTTTCTGGGAAGGGTACGGCTTCAGCCGTGCCATCTGAACCAATGAAGGACTGGGATTCAGCGCTTGAGGTTAGCTTTTCCCGGGTCGCAAATCGTCGTAGCCGCGAATGACCATTCACCCCACTTCCATCGTCAGTCCCGACGCCAAGATTCACGATTCGTGCAAAATCGGCCCCTACAGCACGGTGGGTCCGAACGTCGAACTCGGGGAGAACTGCGAACTCGTCTCCCACGTCGCCATCGAAGGCCCGACTAAAATCGGCACCGACAACTCTTTCTTTCCATTTTCCTCGATCGGCCTGGCGCCCCAAGACCTCAGCTATGCAGGCGAACCGACGCGCCTTGAAATCGGCGACCACAACGAGATTCGCGAATTCGTCACTATCAATCGCGGCACCGTCAAAGGCGGAGGCCTAACCAAGGTCGGCAACCACGTACTCGTGATGGCCTACACCCACATCGCGCACGACTGCCGCATCGGCGACCACGTCATCCTCGCCAACGCCGCCACGCTGGGCGGACACGTCATCGTCGAAGACTGGGTGCAAGTCGGCGCGCTCTGCCCCGTGCATCACTTCGTCCGTATCGGCACGCACGCCTTCATCGGAGGCGGCACGACCATCACGCAGGATGTATTGCCATTTTCGAAGACGTCGGCCGAGCGCGGCACGCACGCCTACGGCATGAACAGCGTCGGCCTGGAGCGCCGCGGCTTCACGAAAGAACGCCTCCGCAAGATCCATCACGCGTACAAAGTATTGCTCGCCTCGAAACTCAATACGACGCAAGCTCTCGCGAAACTGAAGTCCGAAAAGGACCTGGGAGAAGACGTCGAGATGCTGATTCGGTTTGTGGAGAGTTCGGAACGCGGTGTAATTAAGTAGCGGGCAGTGATCGGTGGTCAGCTGAAGGAGAACCCAAATGGCAATGCGCAGATCGTTGGGGCCTTCCGTCCTGTGGGTTATATGCACTCTTGCCCTGGCAGTACCAGAGTGTGCGAGATCCCAAGATTGTTATGTCGGTATTTACGGCTACAATCACGACTACCTCGCAGCGACTGCGGATACGCGTGCTATGGGAGCAAACCTGTTTCTTGAGAACGTGTCCTTTGAGATCACTTTGCGAATAAAGGGGACGGACAAAAAGGCCATCTTCGACTTCACAGACACCGACCATCGTTCCCTGTGGGCTGGGCAGGTGTATCAGCGTTATATTGCCCCCTTCCCATCAGGCATTCCAATACAGGTTGAAGTTGGCGAAGGCAGTTGTGAATACAGGAAAGTCCTGCCGTGGGCGAAATCAGATTCCCTTATGGGCGGGGCGAACAATCGTGAACGCAAGGTGCTGCGTAGCAACCATCCGCCTGCTCCGGGAAGAGTTCGCGGAAAGGTGCCGCCCCGAGCCTGGCACTGAAGTAGGAACGTCTCCCACTCACTACTGTCCACCATGTCCCCACATCAAAAACTCGGTCTCATCGCAGGCAACGGCAAATTTCCATTCCTGATTCTCGACGCCGCGCGCGCCCAAGGTTTCGACGTGGTGGTCGCTGCCATTAAGGAAGAGACTGCTCCCGAGATCGAAGACCGTGGCGCTGCGTCGGTCCACTGGCTCTCCCTCGGCGAACTCTCCAAGCTGATCGAAACTTTCCAGCGCGAAGGCGTCCACCGCGCCATCATGGCCGGACAGGTCAAGCACAAGCAGATCTTCTCGAACATCAAGCCCGACTGGCGTCTCGCGAAACTCCTGCTCTCGCTGAGTACGCGCAACACCGACTCCCTGCTCGGTGCCGTCGCGAAAGTCCTTGGCGACGAAGGTATTGTCCTCGAAAACTCCACCACCTTCCTGGAACCACTGCTCGCGAAAGCTGGAGTGCTCACCGCGCGTCCACCCTCCGCCGAAGAGCAGAAGAATATCGACTACGGCCGAGCGGTTGCCCGCCACCTCGCGCAGTACGACATTGGACAAACCGTGGTTGTCGCCGAAGCGGCCTGCGTTGCTGTGGAAGCCATGGAAGGAACCGACACAACCATCGCGCGAGCCGGCGAAATCATGCGTTCGCTCACTGGCGATGCCTCCACCCTCAGCCGCTCGCTCACGGTCGTAAAGATCGCGAAACCCAATCAAGATATGCGCTTCGATGTGCCGGTCATCGGCATCAAAACCATCGATGTCATGCGCGCCGCCGGAGCCACCTGCCTGGCCCTCGACGCAGGTAAATGTTTGCTCCTTGACGGAGATGGAGTGCGAGATGCCGCCAACCAAGCCCAAATCACCATCGTCGCCAACTAGCCGCAACCCCGAATCCGCGCTTCTTGCGGAACAACTGCGCAACGCCTTCGAGGGCGACGCCTGGCACGGCCCTGCCGTGCTCGAACTGCTCGCCGATATAGACCCCGAAACCGCGGCCGCGCATCCTCTTCCGGAAACGCACAGCATCTGGGAAATTGCTCTGCACATCGCCGCTTGGGACGACGCCGTGAACCGCCGCATCGTGCTTGGCAAGTTCGGCAAGGCTCTTCAACTCAACGACGCCGAAAATTTTCCGCCCGTGACTGACAAGAGTGCTTCGGCGTGGAAGAAAGCTGTCGCCCAGGTGAAGGCAGCCCACGCAGCACTTCTAAAAACGGCAGCGGGTCTTCCGGACGCGCGCCTGCGCGAACGCGTTCCCGGCAAGAAATACGACATCGGTTTCATGCTGCAGGGCGTCGCGCAGCACGAGATCTACCACGCCGGGCAGATCGCGATCCTGAAAAAGACCCGTTTGTAACAAAGGCTACGGCTGCAAATCCCCGATACGCGGCGCTGCGAATCGTGAGTACAATCCAGTGCGGCGGCAACCAGCTGCCCGGGACTCGCCCCTGGACCCAGCCAGTATCGTCAACGTCATCGTGGTGGGAGTCGGCGCCTTCGGCCGCAACCACGCCCGCGTTTACAAGGAACTCGAGCAGCAGGGCGAGCCGCTCCGTCTTCTCGGCGTGGTCGATCGCGACGTGTCCCGCGCCGACGCAGTGGCCCGCGAATTCAATTGCCGTTCGTTCGGATCGCTCGACCAGTTGCTCACCACGCACAGCGAAGTCCAGGCCGCTTCCGTCACGGTCCCTACCGTTGACCATCTTGCGGCTGCGCGCGTGTTAATGGAGTCCGGTGTCGATGTTCTTATCGAAAAGCCACTGGCTACATCGCTCAGCGAAGCCGATGAACTCGTAAAGATCGCCGCGGAAAAAGGCCGCATCGCGCAGGTTGGGCATCTCGAGCGCTTCAACCCGGCCGTCCGCGCCACTGTCCCGCTGATCACCCAACCCATGTTCTTCGAAGTCCACCGCATGAGCGTCTTCACTCCCCGCTCGCTCGACATCGACGTGGTACTGGACCTCATGATCCATGATCTCGACATCGTGCTCTCGTTTGTGAAGTCGCCCGTGGAAGAAGTGCGCGCGGTAGGACTCCCGATCCTCTCCGGTAAGACTGACATCGCAAACGTTCGCATCGAGTTTGCCTCGGGCTGCGTAGCTAACTTCACCGCCAGCCGGGTTTCCACCGAGCGCATCCGCAAGCTGCGCTTTTTTCAACCGCGCCAGTACATTTCTATCGACTACGGGCGGCAAGACGTGGTTGCGTTCACCGTGGGCGACTCATCGCCGCAAGCGACGCCGTCGGTCAATCCCCAGATCGGCATGCTGAAGCCGTCCGTGACGTCCGAAGAACCGCTGCGTGCCGAACTGCGCGCATTTTTGGACGCAGTCCGCCGCCGCTCCACGCCGGTAGTCACGCTCGAAGATGGACGGCGCGCGCTCGCGCTCGCGCTCAACATCGTCACCGACATTCATCAGCACGGCAGCCGCATCAATCTGGAAAAACTAACGCGCTCGTAAGGCGGATATGCCATGCACATGAATATGTAGACTTGAACGTCGCGGAGCGACGACTGAGAGTACCCCGGCGCTTCAGCGCCGGGTCGTCTGGAGGGGATGAGCGCGTCCCGGAGGGACGCCTGAAAGAGTCTTGCAGATATTTCAGCCGTGCCTACGGCACGTGCCCGACTTTACAACGCCGACCCGCCACTGAAGTGGCGGGCTATTTTCAGTCGACGCGCCACGTCGCTTCTGTGCACGTTAGGATCCGGCGGTGACGACGTCCGCCGCCCATCGTTGACTCAGTCCGATCCCTCGGTGCCTCGCTGTGCCCTCTGTGGCCAAGGACTTCGCCCTCAAAAATGTTACATTTACACATTCATGTCTGCCCCTGATTCCCGCTTCATTAAAGCCTGCAAGGCGCAACCGGTCGACCGCACGCCCGTCTGGTTCATGCGTCAGGCCGGACGCTACATGTCCGAATACCGTGCCGTGCGCAAACAACATTCACTCATCGAGATCTGCAAGAAACCCGAGCTTGCCGCCGAAGTCACCATCACGGCCGCTGAAGCCATCGGGGTCGATGCGGCGATCATCTTCGCCGACCTGCTGCTGCCGCTCGAAGTGATGGGCCTGCCGTTCCGGTTCGAAGCCGGCGAAGGCCCGGTCATTGAGAAGCCGGTGCGCGAGCCCAAAGACATCACGCGCCTGCGCACCGATCAGGCGGCCGACCTTGGCTACGTTGCCGAAGCCATCCGCATCGTCTGCAAACACTTCGGCGACAAGCTCCCGATGATCGGCTTCTGCGGCGCGCCCTTCACGCTCGCCAGCTACATGATCGAGGGCGGGGGTTCGCGCAATTACGTGCACACCAAAAAGATGATGTACTCGCAGCCCGCAGCGTGGAACGAACTCATGGGCAAGCTTATCGCCGTGACCAGCGAGTACGCTGCCGAGCAGGTGCGCGCCGGCGCCGACACCATTCAGATCTTCGACAGCTGGGTCGGCTGCCTGGGCGTCGAAGACTACCGCCGCTACGTGCTCGCGCACGTCACCGATTTGGTGAAACGCCTGCAGAAGACGGGTGTGCCGATCATTTATTTCGGCACCGACAGCACCACTCTGCTGCCCTCCATGAAAGAAACGGGCGCCGAAGTCGTCGGCCTCGACTGGCGTATCCCACTCGATGACGGCTGGGCATTGATGAAGAATAAAGGCGCTGTGCAGGGGAATCTGGACCCCGTGGTCTTATTTGCCGACTGGAAAGAAATCCAGCCGCGCGCTGACGATATCCTGCGGCGCGCCGCCGGACGCCCGGGCCACATCTTCAACCTGGGCCACGGTATTCTGCCCGAAACTCCCGTCGACAACGTGAAGCGCCTATGCAAGTTCGTGCAGGAGCACTCGGGAAAACATTAACCACAGAGGACACAGAGATCCACAGGGGTTTGATTTCCTCTGTGACCGCTGTGGTGAACGCCTTTGACTTTGATTGAAGTGAATCGATGACTGCCACCCAAACCGCCGTCCTTCTCCTGGCCCACGGCACGGCCGACTCCGTCGAGGACATCCCGGAATTCATGCGCCACGTCACGGGCGGGCGCCCGGTTTCGCAGCAGGTAATCGAAGAAGTACAGCACCGCTATTCGCTGATCGGCCACTCGCCGATGAACGAGATCACCGCCCGCCAGGGAGAACTTCTCGCGCGCCAGTTGGGTCTCCCGGTTTACGTTGGCATGCGCAACTGGAAGCCGTTTATCCCCGACGTGGTAAAGAAAATCGCAGCTGACGGTATGCAGCGCGTCATCGGCATCTGCCTCGCGCCGCAAAACTCCCGCACCAGCGTTGGCCTATATCGGAAAGCGGTTGATGGACCCGAAGGTCCACCATTCGCGCTCGACTTCGTCGAAGCTTGGCACGACCATCCGCTACTGATCGAAGCCTTCGTCGAGAAGTTCAAATCCGGTCGCACACAAGCTTCCACCGAAGCCGGCGCAAAGTTGCCCGTCATCTTCACAGCTCACAGCGTGCCCGAACGCACGATTGCCGAAGGCGACCCCTACGAAGCGCAAGCCCGCGAGACTGCCGAACTCGTTGCCCGCGAGGCGGAGTTACAGCCCGAAGAATGGAAGTTCGCATTCCAAAGCCAAGGCATGTCGGGCGGCACGTGGCTTGGCCCGACAGTCGAGGAAACCATCCTCGAGTTCAAAGCGCAGGGACACATCGGAATCTTCCTGCAGCCCATCGGCTTCCTATGCGATCACGTTGAAGTGCTTTACGATATCGATATCGGCTTTCAGGAATTCGCAAAGAAGCACGACCTGCGCCTGTGGCGCGCCGAGTCGCTGAACGAATCCCCAAAGCTTATCAACGCGTTGGCGGAAATCGTGCACGGACGTTTGAAGAGCTGAGCTTCGAGCCACGGAGTAAGCACTTCGAGCCGCGAGCAAGCGAAGCCAGAAGCCGGCAGCAAATCAGCTAGGCGCAGGAGCAAACTGCAACGAGCAAGGGGTTCAAGCTAACAGCTAAAAGCCAATTGCTAAAAGCTGCTTTTCTATGAAACGTCTCGCCATCGTCGGCGGTGGAATCTCCGGTCTCGCGGCCGCGTACGCGCTCGAAGAAAAACGCCGCGCCGGCGTCGAGGTCGAGTATGTGCTGTACGAAGCGAGTGCGCGATTCGGCGGCGTCCTCGTCACCGACAAGGTCGACGGCTGCATCCTCGAAGCTGGCGCCGATTCGTTCCTCACCGAAAAACCCTGGGCCATCGAACTCTGCAAGAAAATCGGCCTGGGCGATCAGCTTATCGGTTCGAACGACGCCGACCGCAAGACTTACATTTTGGTGAAGGGCAAACTGATCGAAATGCCCGATGGCCTGATGTTCATGATCCCCACCAAGCTCACGCCGACAGTGATGTCGCCACTGTTTTCGATGCAAGCCAAGCTGCGCATGGCGCGCGAGTGGTTTCATCCGCCGCGCAAAGCCACCGAGGATGAAACGGTTGCCGCCTTTGTCGAGCGCCACTACGGTCCCGAGATGGTCGATCGCCTCGCCGATCCGCTGCTCTCCGGCGTCTACGGAGGCGAAGCGTCGCAACTCAGCGTGCGCGCCGTTCTCCCACGCTTCGCCGAAATGGAAGCCAAGCACGGCAGCCTAGGCCGCGCAATGCTCGCCGCCCGCGCCGCGATGGCACGCGCTCCCAAGACGAAGCCGCGCCCGCTGTTCACGTCGTTGCAGGAAGGCATGCAGCAGATGGTCGATGCGCTGGTGGCCACGCTCGACGCCTCATCGTTGAAAACAGGGACGCCCGTGCAGGCAATTTCTCCCGAGGCAGGCGGCTGGGTGGTTTCCGCAGGATTGCAGTCCGATCAATTCGACTCGGTCATCGTCGCGCTGCCCACGCACGCGGCCGCCGCTCTGCTCCAACGAAGCCCCGACCTCGCCGCCGAGCTGGCCGCGATTCAGTACAGCTCTTCGGTAACGGTAGCTCTGGGCTACGGCAAGCAGGTGCGCGACGCACTGCCCCCAGGCTTCGGATTCCTCGTGCCGCGCAGCGAAGGCAAACGCATACTGGCCGCGACGTTCGTCCACAACAAGTTCCCGCACCGCGCGCCCGACGATCGCGCCATCCTGCGCTGCTTCCTCGGCGGCGCCCGCGGCGAGCAAATGCTCGCGCTCTCCGAAGACCAGATCCTCATCATCGTTCGCCAGGAGCTTCAGCAGATCCTCAGCCTCAAAGCCGAACCGCTCTTCACCCGTGTCTTCAAATGGAAAGGCGCAATGGCGCAATACGGCGTCGGCCACCTCGACCGCCTAGATCGGATTGAGACTCTCCGAAAAAAGCTGCCGGGCCTGGCCTTGGCGGGAAATGGCTACAGTGGAATCGGCGTTCCGGACTGCGTGCGGACGGGCACGGTGGCAGTAGAGGAGATGCTGAAGGGGTTGGGCATCTCGGAGGGACAGCCTGTTCCCTCAACGTCGTGAAATGGTGACCGGCACTTGGCTACGGCACCTGAAAGCCGGCTGTCGTTCAGCTCTATTCCTATTTACAGCTCTTGCTATTCCGAGGGACTCGCGAAATCTCTGGGCTCAAGCGACCGCGACTGAAAACCGAACTGAGGGTCGCGGCGTGCTGGTTACGCTGCATTCTCCTATTTATCCCCGTTTAGCGGCGGCAGCCGCGATCCACGGGGACGTCGAATTGAATCTCGTTATTGGACAAAACGGATCGGTCGAGTCGGTTAACGTAGCTACTGGCCATCCGATGTTGCGCCAAGCCGCGATCGATAGCGCGAGCAACTCACGATTTGAGTGCGAGGACTGCAGCAAGTCCGGAGCATCCTATTCTCTCAAGTATCAGTTCCGGATTATGGCGACCGATCCCGAACAGTATTGCAACCATGCGACTCATGACACGCCACCGTCGAAGCTGGACGACTCAGGTCATCAAGTCGCGGTTCTCGTTGAACAGATGTGGACCTGCGATCCGGCAGTGTCCTACCGTAAGGTGCGTTCCGCAAAATGCTTATATTTGTGGAACTGCGGTGTGCGGTAGTCGCGCAGAAGCAGTTGCGGCAGAATCGAATCTCTCGTCTTCAAACAATTACTTCCGTAACGGATTGTCACTAATCGCAACAATCCCACTCCTCTCGTGTTTATAAAATCGATCTACACTCGGGGGAGTAATGCGCAAATCCGTTCTGATCATCCTTTTCGCGACCGCATTGACCGCCAGACTGGCCTGGTCGCAACAGAAGCAGCAGAATTCCCAGTCCACGCCCGGCATGGACATGTCCACCCCCACCTCCGGCATGAAAGACATGCCCGGCATGGACGCCGCTACCAGCGCTCCGGCCATGCATTCCATGGAAGGCCATCACATGGACATCGGTCCGCACATGAAGATGACCACGCTGCGCGATCCGAAGCCCGGCGATGAACAGCGCGCGCAGAAAGTCGTCGAAGCTGCCCGCCACGTCTCAGAAAAATACAAGGACTACCACACCGCCCTGGCCGACGGCTTCAAGATCTTCCTCCCCAACGTTCCGCAGAAGATGTATCACTTTACGAACTACAAGTACGCGTTCGAGGCCGCGTTCTCATTCAACCCCGACCATCCGACGTCGCTGCTCTACGGGAAGCACGGGGACGACTACAAACTTGTCGGCGTAATGTACACGGCGCCCAAGCGTTATGACGAAGCTGACCTCGATAAACGCATCCCGCTCTCGATCGCGCAGTGGCACGAGCACGTGAATCTCTGCATGCCTCCCGCCGAGCGCAAGCAGGAAGCGCTCGGCCCGAAGTTCGGCCTGCACGGCTCGATTGCCACCAAAGAAGATTGCGACGCGAACGGCGGTACCTTCCATCCGCTGGTCTTCAACTGGATGGTGCACCTCTACCCGCTGGAAAAAACCGAAGCAGAAATCTGGGACGTTGGCCGAGGTGCGAATCATAACCACACAGACTAATCTGGCGCAGTTACCAGTCGTCGAGATCGAGTCGTCGGCCGAAGGATGTGTTTCCTGAAGACTGGCGACTGGACTCTGACGACTGGCGTCTACCCTTCACTCACTGCCGGCACCAGACTCGGCCTCCCCAGCCGATGACTGATCGCCACCAGAATCATCCCGATCACTCCTGCCTGCAGCGCCAGTCCCGCGTACAAGCTGCCGGAATAGTGTCCCCAGCCGAACGTGGTCTGAAACACTCCGGTCGGCGTAAGGATGTTGAATGCCGCCATTGAGGCCGATTGTCCCGAGATGCTGAACAGCGCCACCACCACGCCCGCAGTCGCGTAGTACAAGCACAAAAATAGAATTCCCTTCAACACCGGTTGCCGTAGCCGCGTCAGCGTGCACCACTGGATGAACAGAATATCGCGTGTTACAAACACCAGCACCACTGTGAGCTGCAGCGCCGCCGTGCGTAACGACGACGAGTGGAAGTCGAGCGCGAACCGCCAAGCCAGCAGTCCCCACACCATCACCCCATACGCCACCGCAGCCGACAGCACCAGCCACGGCCAGGGCAGCCCGTCCACCGAGAAGATTCCGCCGCGTCCTTCTGCCCGCTCCCGCCACCACACTTTCAACCGCTCCGGCGGCGTCAGCGATGCCAGTCCGATCACGAACAGGATTACGCCATTCAGTCCAACCACAAAGCCGGCCAGCACGTCGGACTTCACCAATACATCGCGCGACGTGAACAGCGCGTACACCACAAGATTTAGAAACGCAGCGCAGCCCACAGCCTGCCAGCGCGAAAGCTGCCGGATCTCCGCATAGTCTCGCTTCAGGTTGCGCACGATCATCATCCACAACCACGCCGCGAACGACGCGTAGAGCAGCAGGCTCATCAGCAGCCAGGGAACGGCATGGCCAAATAGTCGGGGCGCGATATATCCGTGATAGTCGAAGCGCAATTCCAGAATCCGGTACAGGTTCGTGAACGGATCGAACGCGGCCAAGCCGGGGAACCACGATCCCAGAAACCCGTAAGTGCTGAGTATGGCGCCAAACACGGCGACCGCGCCTAGCAGGCCGACGCTGCGGCCGCGATGCTCCACCATGATCGAGAGCCACAGTCCGCACACGCCTAGAAACAGCGCGCTCGCCACGATACCGACCAGCGCGTTGAGAATGTTCCAGATCGTGAACCCCGCGCCCAGCCCCGCAATCACGGTGAAGGGCAATGCACACAGTGCTCCAAAGTATGCGAGCACCGGTTCGCCCAGCACTTTGCCGATCGCGAGTTCCGCGGTTGTCAGACTGGTTGTGCGCTGGAAGTCCCACGTCTTGCGGTCGCGTTCGCCCGATACTGACTGTGCGCACATCACCAGCGACCAGAAGCTGACCAGTCCCGCGGGCAGGCCGAACATCCACTGCGCGATGGCGAGCCAGGTTTGGTGCGGAGTATCCCGCTGCACTCGCTCGGCATACTCCACCCACTTCCCGCCTAAGGTGTGCGCATTCTGCTGCGCGTTCGCAAGGATGGCCTGCTTCTCGCTCCAGCAGCCCAGCCCGATCAGCGCACACAAAAGAAACACTACCAGCGCTACAGTAATGGCGCGCGCCGGCCGCAACTCCGACCGCAGGTGCCGCACGAACTCCGGATTCCGCCAGAATCTCAGCACGTTACATTACCTCGTGTCGCGAAAGTTTCATGTACAGGTCTTCCACAGTCTGCTTAACTTCGGCGAACGCTTTCACGCGGATGCCCGCCGCCACCAGTTCCGCCAGCAGCACGGCCGCGTCGTCGTCCGACCCCGCCAATTGAAAGGTCGCCGTCCCCGCGCTAAATTGCAGGTTGGAGATGTGACCGTGTCCCGCGAACTTGGCTTCCAGCGCGGCTTGCGCGTCGCCCAGCCAGTTCACGCGGAAATCGCGCGCCAAGTGCTCGGCCGCCGTGACTTCTTCGATCCGCCCGCTGCGCACCATGCGGCCCTTTTCCATTATGCCGATCGAGGTGCAGAATCCCTCGAGCTCGGTAAGAATGTGCGACGAGATCAGGATAGTGGTGCCCTGGTCGCGCAGCGTGCGCAGCAGGTTGCGCAACTCGAGCCGGGCCTTGGGATCGAGTCCCGACGCCGGTTCATCGAGCAGCAGAATCTTCGGCCGGTGAATGATCGCGCGCGCAATGCCCAGCCGCTGCTTCATCCCGCGCGAGAGACCACGAATCATCGCGTCGCGCTTCACTTCTAGCGACACCTGGCCGATGACTTCGGTCAGCCGCGCCGGGATCTCGCTCTCGGGAACTTTGTAGGCGTGCGCGAAGTAGTCGAGATACTCCCAGACCTTCAGGTCTTCATACACTGCAAAGAAATCCGAGAGATATCCGATGGCAAGCTGCGCCCGCTCCGGTTCCTCCGCCACGTCCACGCCATTCACAAGCGCGCGGCCCGTCGTGGGCGCAAGCAAACCGCAGGCCATGCGGATGGTCGTGGTCTTGCCCGCGCCGTTCGGGCCAATCAGACCGAAAATCTCGCCTTGCGGAATGATCAGGTTGAGGTCCTGTACCGCAACCAGTTCGTCATACTCTTTGCGCAGATGAATCAGCTCAATCATGGAGCGCAGCCTCCAGAATGAAAGTTGCCGGAGCCAAGTGCTGTCTACCGCCGAGATCGCCGAGCACGACGAGAAGATCTTCACTGATTTTCGCTAGACAAGCTTTCTCGGCGCGCTCTGCGTACTCGGCGGTGACGCGCTTTTTTTCTGATCGTCGCCGTCGTCGCCCGACTCGCCCGCACGCCGCCTCAGTCAACGAATACTACGCCCGAACTGAAGCGCAGGTTCCAGAAATCTGGCGCCGAAACCGTCTAAACACCTGAACAAAACTGCGTACGTTCTGGGGGATCCCACCCCACCGCCTGAACTTGGAAACAAGTGGCGGGGCGGGATGTAGGGCCTTGGGTTGACTGAGACAAGAACGCTCAGGAAAGACAGAACTTGCAGAAAAAGTGGACTCCACGAAACAACTTTCACAAACCTACCATTCCAAAAGGGCACTGAACTCTACGAAACTTGTCATCCCGAGCGGAATGAGGCGAAGCCGAATGAAGTCGAGGGACCTTGCGTTTCGCGGCGAAACCCCAAACCAAGGGTCCCCCATCCTAGCGCGCTCTTTGTGCTAGGGTGGGATTCCACGAACGCGTCGATCGAGGGAAGTTGAAACCTTGAAACCCTGAAACCTGAAACGTGGAAACCTAATCCCTATGTGCTACGCGTCCGCCGACGATCGTAGCAATCACTTTCCCGGTCAGCGCCCACCCATCAAATGGCGAATTCCTTGCCAGCGATCGCGACTTCGCCACATCAAACGTCCACCGTTTCTTCGGATCGAAAATCGTTACATCGGCGTGACTGCCGCGGCCGAGCGTCCCGCGTCCCTGCAAATCGAACACATGAGACGGTCCGCTGGTGAACAACTCCACGATCCGCGAAAGCGGAATTTTGTGTTCGCGATGCAGTTTGGTGATCGCCAGCCCCAGCGCGGTTTCCAGTCCGGTGATCCCGAACGCGGCGCGTTCGAACTCCACCTGCTTCTCGTGGCTGGCGTGCGGCGCGTGGTCGGTGGCGATCGCATCGACAGTGCCATCAGAGAGGGCTACGATGATCGATTCGATCTCGGCCGCCGAGCGCAGCGGTGGATTCATCTTGCAGTTCGTGTCGTAGTTGCCGACCGCCTCATCGGTCAGCGTGAAGTGATGCGGCGTCACTTCGCAGGTCACCCGCGCGCGAGCGCGTTTGCCACGGCGCACGGCTTTCAACGAATCTGCCGCCGACAAGTGCGCCACGTGCAAACGGGCGTTCGGAGTCTGCTGCGCAAGCTGGACATCGCGGTCCACTATGCTGGCTTCCGCCGACGCGTTCCATCCGCGCAGCCCCAGGCGGAACGATGTCGGCCCGTCATTCATCGGGCAATTTTCCGTGACTCGCGTGTCTTCGGCATGCTGCACGACGGCGAAACTCAGCTCTCCGCTCAACCGCAGGCATTCGCGCATCACGTCATTGTCGAGAATCGGACGGCCGTCGTCGGTCACGGCCACCGCCCCGGCACGCTGTAACCCGCGGAAGTCCGTGAGCACCGCGCCTTTGCTGGCATGGGTCGCCGCTGCTACCGGGAAGACATTTACCACGGCGCCGCGCTCGGGCTGGCGCACCCATTTCACCCACTCCTGCGAATCGAGCACCGGGATCGTGTTCGGCATGCAGCACACCGACGTGAAGCCCCCGGCCGCGGCGGCTGCTGTGCCTGAGGCAATCGTCTCCTTGTAACTCTGCCCGGGCTCTCTTAAATGGACATGCAGGTCGATAAATCCCGGCGCGACTACCAGTCCGCGGGCGTCGAACTTCCCCTCGGCACTGCCGCGAACCTTATTGGGCGGAGCCACCTCGGCCACCTGCCCGTCGCGCAACAACACATCCATAGGGGCATCGATCCGGTTCGCCGGATCGATCACGTGCCCGCCCTTGATCAGCAACGACGCCGGTTTGGATTTTTCATGTGCCATAAAAGACAGGCTCTAGGCTCTGGGCTCTAGGCTCTGGGCTCTAGCAAACACCTCGGTTCCGAATAGTCTGGCAATGTTCAGCGTATCAACCCGTGCAGAAGAACCCAAAGCCCAAGGCCCAAAGCCTAGAGCCTGCCTTTCCCCGCCCGCGCCAGAATTGCCATGCGCGTCGGCACGCCGTTGCGCACTTCCTCCACAATCGCCGACTGCGGCCCGTCTGCCACATCGCCAGTCAGTTCCAGTCCGCGAATGATCGGCCCCGGATGCATCACGATGGCATCCTTCTTCGCCATCTTCATCCGGTACGCCGTCATCTGGTAGCGCGCGATGTAATCGTCGAGGCGCAGCTTCAATCCCGCGAGCCGTTCTTTTTGCACGCGCAGCAGCGTAATCACGTCAGTCCCGTGCAGCGCTTCTTCCAGATGTCGCGTCACGCTGACGCCGGGTGCGAGCGTCGTCGCCACTTCGGGCACCAGTTCGGGAGGGCCGCACAGCACGACTTTCGATCCGAACTTCGTGAGCAGATGGCACGCAGAACGCGCCACTCGGCTGTGAAAGATGTCGCCCACGATCGCAACCCTCAGCCCCTTCAGCGTTTTTTTGTGTTTGAGAATCGTGTAGGCATCGAGCAGCGCTTGCGAAGGGTGCTCGTGCATGCCGTCGCCCGCGTTTACCACCGGTATGTCGAGATGCTCGGCCATCAGTTGCGGAGCGCCTGCCAGCGGATGGCGGATCACGATTACGTCGGCGCCCACAGCGCGCAAGGTGTAGCCGGTATCGAGCAGCGACTCACCTTTCTCGATGCTCGATCCGCTCGCTTGGACGAGCGTGGTCATCGCGCCCATTGACTTGGCGGCGATTTCAAACGACGAACGCGTTCGTGTGGAGGGCTCGTAGAAAAGCAGCACGACACGCTTGCCGCGCAGCAGCAGACGCGGCTTTTGCGGATTCATCCGCCGCGCCAGCGTCAGGATCTTCAGGATTTCCCCGGCGTCGAGCGACTCGATGCCGAGCAGGGAACCGCGTGCGACCTTTGTCATCGATTGCCTGGGAGGCGGGGCGCGTGTGGCCCGGAACGCATCCCGAATTCCGCTCAGCCTTCTGTCTCGAGCTCATCTGGCTCGTCGTGCTTGCGATCCGGGAAGGATGAACGCAGCATCATACGCGTCCCGTGCGCCATGCGGCAAGCTTCGTGTGGTGCCTGCCGAACAGCTGCTGCCTGTCCGCGAAAACATTATTCGAAAACGCCAATCATCAGAAACTGGCGTGGCTTCTTGTCGGGAAGCTGGAACTCGTAGATGCGCCACACATCGGCTTCGCTGGAGTGATGGTCCTTGACGATCCGCGCCTTATAGTCGCCCGGCAGGAGCAGCGCGTTGGGCGAGGCGGTCGATTCCAGCTCGTATTGCTTCCCGTCGATGACCGCTTTCAGTTTCTGGAAGTGAGCGCCGCCGCCGCGTTCCATTACCATGCGACTGCTGCTCACGTGAACGTTGAGGTTGTAATCGGGCGGGTCAGCGGCCGAGAGAAACGAGCACAAGAACAGAACAACCAGCAAGTGTTTCATGGCGCCTCCTGCGAATGGCATGAACATATCAGCAAACCGCGGCTGCGCCAATGGCAGCAACAGCTTTTCAACGCCGAGATCGCCGAGTGGAACAAATGAAAGAATTCCTCGGCGGTCTCGGCGGGAAATGGCTTTTTCCCGGGCCTCGGTCGACAGCCTCGGTGTTGGACAATGGAGCTATAATGTGCGAGTTGGAGGTGTAGCCATGCGAATCACCGGCCTCCTCGTGGTACTGCTGCTTATCTTGATTTTCTTTCTGGCCGCGCCTGCGGCCAGCTATGCGCAAAATGCGCCTTCGGCGAAACCCGTGGTCAGCACTGACGGCAAGGACGCTCCGGCTCGCGCGTTTCAAGACTTCCTGCGCGGGGACGGCAGCCAACTCCAGATGGACGGCGTCTGCTTCACCATGCGCACTTATGTGGTGGCGCGGGAAGACAGAGATTCCGATGTCACGCGCCCGGTGCGAGTTACGCGATGCCTACCTGCGATGAAACTGGAGTTCAAGTCGGCGGTGGCCCCAGAGCGGAGCGAAGAGGATAGCCGCGAGCAGCGGTAGAGTGATTTAAGATTTTCGATTTCAGATTGCAGATTGATCGGGGCTCGTGCCCGTCCATCGTCCAGTGCCGTAATGCATAGGTCCGTCGCTGCGTTCGGTTGCGCCTCACTCGCTCAGGATGACGGGATTGCATTGCAAAATGAAGTTCAAGAGAAATCGGCATCGCGAAATGACGTGCGCGATGCCGTTAAGCCTTCCCGAGATTGCTAGTGCCGTGGAATCCCACCTTTGCGCAAAGAACGCGCAAAGATGGGGCACCCGTCAAAGTGAATCGTACAGAGAGAGTCGAGATACCCGTGGCCTGGCCAACGACTGAAAGTGACCAACTAGCGACTGAAGCTAGCGACTCGCGACTGACGACTAGCGACTACGTTTCGATCCCCACGTAACAGACTCGGCCGATCAGGTAGTCCGCGGCCGTCTTGCCGTCGTCCATCGTCATGACTTCGATCGGGTAGGCCTGGTTGTGCGGGCGCAGAATCAGGTGGTTGCCGGCGACCTCGACGTACTTCACGGTGCAGTCACCGTCTTTGGCGACGGCGTACATGTTGAACTCGCCCTTGCGATATGGCTTCAGCGAGTTGTAGTGCCGGTCGATTAACACGCTCGCGCCGGGCAGCAGGCGCGGATACATGCTCATGCCCTCGCGCGCATCGGCGCGGATGATCACGAAACGTTCCCAGCCTTCGCGGTCGCCTTCGATTTCGGGCCGCATCTTGCGCAGGAAGCTTTTCTTGAACTTCAACATTTCACGGACGTTCATGCTCATGATGAGCGGTTCGGTCGCGGCGATGGGGCCGTCCACCAGCAGGACGTTGTCGAACTCGTCCTCGGTGGGAGGCAGGATGCTGGCGCGCTTGTTGACCTCGGTGGGTTCGATCAGGTCGAGGACGGAAAGGTGCTGCACGTTGAGCACTTTGTCCATGCCCTCGATGCTGAGGCCGCGCTTGCGATTGAGAAAGTTGGAGATGTGGGCCTGCTTGAAGCCGGTCTGCTGCGCCAGGCGGATTCCGGTGAGCTCGCCTTCTTCAATGCGGTCCCAGAGCGTTTTGCGCAGATTATCCTGCAGAGCCTTGAATTTCATGCGAAAAGTATAGCACCGGCTTATAGCGTTGGGATATTAACAAGTGAAGTTCAACATCTGAAAGAAAATAGAGTTCTTGACATTGCTGACCACGAGCTATACGATAAGCGGCATTAATAGCTTATAGGTGGTATTACTCGGAGCAATCATGGAATTGGTACAGCCTGGCGAGGAAGAGCGCGGGTTCGGGGAGTTTCGCCGCAAGGTGCGCGACTCGGAACTGCTCTCGGCTTCGCTGGAAAAACTTTTTTCCGCAATTCATTTTACGGGCCGGATCAGCGTGGTCGTCCAGAACGGACGGGTGCTGAAGTCCGGCTACGAGGAGGGCTACTTCCGGAGCAGACCTGAGTAGCAGGTGACGGGTCACAGGTGACAGGTCAAAGGAAAACAGCAGGTAGCGTTGGGAAGCAGTTCGGCATTCATAACTAAATAGCGCAAGCAGGTCATCGTAAGAGAAACGAGCCCTGCGTCCGGGGATACCGGCGCAGGGCTTTTTCTTTGGTCGTTGGTGCCACCCATTCATAACGAAGGGCCTTCAGGAGGCAATCATGGAACGTCTGGACGATGTGTTGGTTCCGATGGAGTTGAAGTATTGCGAGCGGTGCGGTGGGTTGTGGTTTCGCGGGAAGGATACGGAGGAAGTGTACTGTCCAGGTTGGGTGCCGCAGATGGCCGACATGCCGAAGCCTAAGGGGAGGCGGGTGGTGGTGGTCGCGGTTGATTCCGTGGACGAGATCGAAGGTTGCCTGGCTGAATTGGCCGCGGTGTGCGGGGAAGGCGGCAACGCATGACGGCCGCGGTGGGTTTTCTGGCGGCGTCGATTGATTCTTCCGACTGGATCGACGAGGCGTGGGATTCGGGAGCGAATCCGGATCTGTGGATC
>Ga0209811_10000166_pt1 | contig 30840 bp, 18 predicted proteins | sample Coa_R1_6_FD_187161 | JGI IMG/M metagenome (GOLD analysis project Ga0209811, IMG submission 187161) | Surface soil microbial communities from Centralia Pennsylvania, which are recovering from an underground coalmine fire. - Coalmine... | ecosystem: Environmental > Terrestrial > Soil >... | reverse complement strand
CGACTTCAAGGTAGATTCCGCGCCCAAGGATCACATGGGTCCATTCATCATGAATCCCGAGGGCGTCGGGCGGCTGTTTGTCCCACTGGGCGCGATGGCTGACGGACCATTCCCTGAATACTACGAACCCATCGAGAGCCCGATCGCAAATCCCCTCCATCCGAGTCAATCGAACAATCCTGTCGTGAAGCGATATAAAAGTGATTTTGACAAGTACGCCGCGCCCGGCCAGGAATACAACCTGGTGTGCACCACCTACCGCCTCACCGAGCATTATCACTATTGGACGAAAAACAATCCGATGAACGTCCAGCTGGTGCCGGAACCATTTGTGGAAATTCCGGTCGAGCTCGCGGATCGCATGGGAATTCGCGGTGGCGACAAGGTGAAGGTGAGCAGCATCCGTAGCCACTACATAGCCAAGGCCATGGTCACGCGGCGAATTCGGCCGATGAAGATCGACGGCAAAGAAACTTTCCAGATCGGGATTCCCATTCACTGGGGCTTTCGCGGAATCGCCGAAGATGAAGGGAAGACGGCGAAGACTCTGACCAACCAGTTGACCCCGACGGTGATCGATCCCAACGCATTCACACCCGAGTTCAAGGGCTTCATGGTGAAGTTAGAGAAGGCATAACAAGGACGACAGATGAGCGATCGAAGAACGCTGCAGATCAAACAGATGTCGGCCCACCCCGGCCCTATTCCGGGCGGCTTGCCCGGGCAAGAAGCGCAGCGCAACTACGATGTCTGCAAGCTGGTCGATACCACTACCTGTATCGGTTGCAAAGCCTGCGAGGTGGCGTGCGTCGAGTGGAACGACATGCCGTTTGCGGCGACCACCTTCGACAACACGTACCAGACCATGCCGGAGACGCGCTGGAACTTCTGGAACCTTATCAAGTTCAATGAACACCAGCGCGAAGACGGTACCATTCAGTGGCTCATGCGAAAGGATCAGTGCATGCACTGCGCCGATCCCGGATGCTTGCGCGCCTGTCCAGCGGACGGTGCGATCGTGCAATACACCAACGGCATCGTCGACTTCCAGCAAGAGAACTGCATCGGTTGCGAGTTCTGTGTTTCGGGATGTCCGTTCGACATTCCCAAGTTCAATAAGTTCTCAAAGAAGGTCTACAAGTGCACGTTGTGTTCGGACCGGGTTGGGCAGGGCCTGGAACCGGCTTGCATCAAGGCATGTCCGACGGGCTGTCTAAAGTTCGGATCGAAAGACGACATGAAATTCATCGCCGGAGAGCGCTCCAGGCAGCTGCGCGAAAACTTCGGATTCCAAAATGCCGGCGTGTACGACCCGCAATCGATTGGCGGGACGCACGTGATCTACGTGCTCCACGATGCGACTGATCCCGAGCGCTATGGCGGGTTGCCGAAGAACCCGCAAATTCCGTGGAGTTACACCATCTGGAAGTGGCTCGCTAAGCCTGTGCTGGGAACATTTGCGCTATTCGGATTGCTCGGCGTCGGCTTGCACTATGTGATGGTAGGCCCGCGCCGTCCGCAACCTGACCCGCAGGAGGAGGGCATCGATGGGAACCGCGGTTGAGCGCTTTGATGAAGGGGCGCGCCGGACGTTCGATCGGATCGGCCGAAACGAGGTGTATCCAGGCGAACTGCTTCGCCACCGGGTGTACACGCGATTCCTCCATTGGATGGTGGCCCTGTTCTTCTTCCTAGCACTGTTCTCGGGCTTCGGAATCTATCTGCCCTGGCTGTTCCGATGGTTTACTCCTATTTTTGGTGGAGGTGCCTTAAGCCGGGAACTGCATCCGTGGTTTGGGCTGGCCTTCGTTTTCTTTTTTGCCCTGCAGATGCTGAATTGGCTTAAGCCCATGCGGTGGACGCCTGCGGATTCGCGATGGATTCGCAACATTGGCGGCGTCGTTTCGGGAAGCGAGAAACTGGAGCCGCCCGACACGGGATTCTTCAATGCAGGACAGAAGGTGCAATTCTGGGAGATCGTGGCCGGCTGCGCCGTGTACCTGGTCACGGGGATCATCTTGTGGTTCGGTGCCCACACGTTCGGACGACTTATAGTGGCCGTCAGCTACGTGCTGCACGACATCTCGGCCCTGATCATGTTGGGCGGAATTTTCATTCACATCTATCTCAGCACAATCGGCGAGCCTGGAACGTTCCAGTCCATGACTCGTGGAGCAGTGAGCGAAGCCTGGGCCTGGACGTTTCATCCTGCCTGGTACAAAGAAGTAACTGGCTGCGATCCTCGGAAGGCCTACGAAGACGCCTTGTCCCGCATGAAGTCGACACAGAAAAGTTCCTAAAGTTTCAGGCCGCTCGCTCCAACTCCTTGCGAGGCCACGTTCCCAGATTTGCCCCCGCCTCATACGTGCTCTGAAGAAACTCCAGAAGGGTTAGCTCTGGATTTGCCGACTGGCGAACGTCGTCGTACATCAACAGAAATTCACCTAAGGGCGAATAGAACGCTTTTGCAGGGCGCACCGATGCATCTTTGAAGCCGTTCGGCTCTGGTGCGGCATAGGCATAAAAAGCCGCGCCCTTCACCTCGCCTCCACCCGGCCAGAAGCCTGCGCTGATCACTTCATGGGAGTATGCCTCGCGAGTAATGAGATCCGCTCCCGCACGTTCGGGAGCACGGCGGCCTGAGAATCTCGTTGATGCCAGGTCGAAGCTTCCCCAAAAGAAATGAATCGGGCTGTGCTTGCCAATGAATCCCGAACGAAATCGCTTCAATACTCCGTCCACCAGCACGAGAATTCTCCAGAATCGTTCCACATAGAGTCGATCATATGAAGCGTGTTGTTCGTCGCGATCGAAGCGAATCGGATTCGGAATTTCAACCGGCATTGGCCAAATCCTGACTTCGATTCCGAGCGACCGCAATGCAGCCATGAACTCCGCGTAAAATGCCGCCACGCTTTGCGGACGAAGCGGCATTGAGTTGATCTGCCCGTCGCTGACTGTAATCACCAATTGATGTTCCACGAAGTCGAACTGGACCTCGAACGTTCGGCCAGCGTAGGGAATGGCCGAACTAGTCAGCCCGCACGAGTTCACGTAAAGCGGAACCTGCCACCAATGGTTGACGTGTGGAGCGAGTGCAAGCCGGATCTTGCCGACGATCTGTGTCCACATGTGCAAGGTTGCATATGTGTCCTTCCAAGCCTCGAGCGGCAGTTCAGGCCATGAGTTTTCAGGCATGTGTCACCCCCACATTGAATCTCATCATGGTAAATGCTTTCAAATAACCGGCTCCGCTGGACGAAAACGGCTCAATTTGCCCAACACAGCCCCAATCTGACACCCGAATTGCAAAATTACAGCCTTGGGGTATTCTCTTTCCCTGGTGTTTTTGCGATGATATGCGGCACTCAATCTTCGCGCGGAGACCCTCATGCGCCCCGTTCTAGTCTGTGCGGTTCTGTTGAGTGGTTCGATCCTTTTCCCGTTCGCCTCCATGGCTCAGTCCTCTGACAACTCACAAGGCGAGAGTGCCATCTGCGCGTTTGAAGATGGCAAGCAACTCACCGCGCGCTACACTCCCGTCGTGACTCCACACACCGATGGCCCACCCGTTGGCAAGGTACTCACTCCGGGCGGATCGGCGATGACTTTCTTCACCGAAACCGACCTGGTTCTCGGCCAGTCCACGATCCCGACCGGAGGCTACACCATGTACCTCATCCCGGCCAACAAGAAGGAGTGGACACTCATTGTCAGCAAGAACACAGCTGTGGGCGCGAAGTACGACGAAAAGTTGGATCTCGCCCGTGGACAAATGGAAACAGGACAGCTCACCTCTCCGGCCGACAAAATGTCAGTTTATTTCGGACATACGGGCCCGAAGAAGTGCGAGATTAACGTCGACTTCGGGAAGACACGCGGCTGGGTTACGTTTATTGAGAAATAGTCAGATCGTTGTTAAACGCAGGCCGGGCCAACGGGCTCGGCATTTGCTTTTTGCGTTCAATTTCCAATCAACGCCAACCGCTCTCGCAATTCGAAGAGAGCGGATCGTCGTGGCGGCGGCATGGGCCGCGTTCCCATTCGATCGTTCCACAGTACGCTGTTCAATGCGGCCGCATCGGATGCGTCCGGATGTGAGAAGTCGAGACCGTGGGATGCTTCGGAATCCTTCGCATTGACTTGATAGATGAGCTTGTTTTCGAGGTTTCGGCGATCGGCGTCGAAGGGTGGCTGCTCTCCCGGGCCCGAGAGCAGGTTGCCCATAAACGCGGCCCGTTCGTCATTGTTGTTCATTGCCGGAAGGCCCAGCAACATTTCCATCGTGCGAATCATGTTGACTGTAGTGTAAAAGGTCGAATCGATAATGGGTGCCGGCTTGCCGCCTTCCATCCGTCGCGGAGCATATTTGCTGATGACGAAGGCCGTGCTGCGATGAGCGTCGACGTGGTCGGGCCCATCCTGCGCATCATCTTCGATGACGAAGATCGCGGTGTCATTCCAATAGTCGCTGTGCGATACGGCTTCCACCATGCGCCCGAGTGCTAGATCATTGTCCGCAACATTCGCGGAGGGCGTCGGGTAACCCTTCTTTACACCGCCGGTGTGATCGTCCGGAAGATAAAGCAGAATGAATTGTGGCAGCGTGTCACGACCTTGTTTGCGCGAAGCGACGAACTGATCAAATTCGTTCAGGAACTCGTCGGCGCGCAATTGATCCGGATAGGTGGTCTCGAAGTCGGGGAATCGCGGATCGAAATGCTCGCGTAGCTCGCGTTTCGTCGGGAGGGTACGCGCGAAAATTGGGACTGGCCACGGATAGGGGCTCGGCGAACCGTGGGGGGCGCCGACATTCGCCGGCAACTTATCTCCCGCATAGATGAAACTCTTCGGGCACGGGTCACCCTCGGGATGCGGCGGTCCTTCGGTAGGAAGATTCGTGCCCGGCTTGCCGTTACACCACTTGGTTGTGATGAACTCGCCGTAGACGCGGTAGGTCAGATTGTTCTTGGCTAGATTAGTCCACAGATACCCGGTTGCCGGCTCATTGACATCGGGGTTGCCGTCCTCGAGCGGAATTTCGTTCAGCACTTCACCCTGGAAATCATAAGTGCGCTCGTGGCCGCGGTAGCCGATCGGCCAGATTCTTTCTGTGTAGTCGGTGACGGTGGCCGCTGTGGACCACATATGACCGTCGCCTGAGACGTCGCCGCTGTCGTAGAAATTGTCGAGCACGCCAAACTGGAGCGCGAGTTTGTGCTGATTGGGCGTTATGCTTTCGCCGTACATGGTCAGAGTTGGATCTCCATTGCCAACTCCCAGATCCCCCAGGACCTGGTCATACGTGCGGTTCTCCTTTAGTACGTAGATCACGTGCTTGATGGGTGGGAGCTTCTGTGCGGGCGCTTCGCCGGAGTTAGTCTCGATCCGGTTGCTGGTCAGTACTTGCTCAGTGAAGGTCGCGAGTTCGGCGTCGAGAATCTGCAGATGCACGCGCGCCAGCGACCCGTGAATCATGGGCACGAGGTATGGATATTCCGGAACGCCATCGGTCATCTTCAAGGGCTTGGTGATCGGTCCGGTGCTCCTGCTTTTGGCCGACGCAACCAGCAAGTCGTTGCCAACCACGGTGAGAGCTGTTGGGAAGACCTGGGTGGGAATGAATCCAATGGGAACGCGAGAGCGTGGACCGGATGCATCTCGATCCACTGGCTGGTTTGTGCTCAGGTCAAACACAGCAACCGAGTCTGAGATCGCATTGGCCACGAACAGGCGGGATCCGTCGGTGTTGAACGCCAGTGCGTTTGGGGCGCTCCCCCCGACCTTTTGTCCGGGCAGCTTGGTCGAAAGGTTTTCGACAACAGTGCCGCTTGCGCGGTCAATGACCGCGACCTCATCCGCATTTGCTAGCGCCACGTAAAGCAGACGTTCATCTGGAGATAGCAGCATCGCCGTGGGATGGGTCCCGGACGCAACCGGAGAATCCGGCAACGACAATGCAATCATTCGCCGCACTGTCCCGGTCGCCAGATCCAGTTCCGCGATGCGCGACGCGTTCCAGAGCGATATGAATCCAGAAGAGCCGTCCTTCGTGACCAGCACGCCAAAGGGCAGGGAAGACGGGATCCGCGGCCACACGGTGAGGTCGAAACGCGACCGCACCCGCCCGTCCTTGTCGAGCAAAACGGCCTCGTCCGACAGATTGTTTGCCACCAGCAGCGCATCGCCGTCCTTACCGGGAATCACGGCCAGTCCAGCAGGGAAAGTGACATTCTTCATGTCGGCCCGCTGAAGTCGCTTCCCAGGCGGCGCGGGGTGCGGTGGCATCTTCACGAAAGAACTGCCGGTTATTTTTCCGTTTTCGAAGTTGTAGACGAGTATTCCATTCCCAACGTCTCCCTTCTTCTCGCCGAGCGGATCGGTCATTGACCCGACCGATGCATAGATGTGCTGTCCGTCGCTAGAAAACGCCATCCCATGAAAAAAAGTCTGCGCAGCACCGCTCGCCATCAAAGATTCGGGAAAGTCCGTAATGCGGTTGCTGGCGACATCCAGGATTGCGATGGATTGCTTCTGATCAGAGGTGTAGGAACCGTAGCCGTTGTTCAGTACCGCAACATAACGTTTGTCAGGCCTCACGGCCAGCACGGTCGGCAGATTGTTGGTCTCCTGGGGGTGTCCGGGGACCTCCATGAGTACGTGACCATTGGGAAGATTTCGGGCAGGCGAAGGCTTAACCACGTAGATGAAAATCAGGCTGGCGAGCGGGATACCTAAAAGCGCAATCCACGTCAGTTTTCTCATTCGGAGGAACCCTAATAAAAGCGAATACCAGATACGAGCGAACATCATAACCGTGAAGACCTAAAAAGAAATTTCCACCGGAGATTGATCGTGAAACTGCCCATCTACCAGGTCGATGCTTTCACCGATCGCGTGTTCTCAGGAAACCCGGCGGCCATCTGTCCACTCGAGCAATGGCTTGACGACGCCACCATGCTCGCGATCGCGGCCGAGAATAACGTCTCGGAAACGGCTTTCTGCGTGCACGAGGGATCGGACTACTCGTTGCGATGGTTCACTCCCAAAGCAGAAGTCCAACTGTGCGGTCATGCTACACTCGCGACCGGATTGATCGTCTTCAACTATTTGCAGCCCGGAACGTCGTCCGTGATGTTCCAGAGTTGCAGTGGTCCGCTGAGTGTTAAGCAGGAAGGCGAGTTCCTCGCGATGGATCTGCCGGCGATTCCAGCCAGAACTTGTTCCAATCCTCCCGCCTCCCTGCTCGCGGGACTGAAGCCCACCCCGCGAGTGGTGCTCGAGTCTGGCCAGGGAGGCGAAGGGAACTATTTCGTCGTCTACGACACCGAGCAGGAAGTTCGTGACGCCACATCCGACTTGCCGCAACTGGAGAAACTGCACCCCGCTGGGGTGTGCATTACGGCTCCCGGGGAAAAGTCAGATTTCGTTTCGCGCTATTTCGTCCCAAGTTATGGCATTCCGGAAGATCCCGTGACCGGTTCGACACACTCGACCCTCGGTCCCTACTGGTCCGAGCGTCTCGCGAAAAAAATTCTGAATGCGCGCCAGATTTCGCAACGTGGCGGAGCCCTGATTGTAGAGCCCCGAGCCGAGCGTGTGATTCTGCGAGGGAAGGCCACTCTGTACCTGAAAGGAGAAATCTCGATTTAGAGGGGTGTAGCAGTAACTAATTGCTCATAAAGGACTTACATCCACCCCGCCTGCAGTGAACTAGCCCCATTCTGCCCATGCCCCTCTGCCTCAGAAAAGGGTTAAAAGCCTGAGCCTTTTGCCACGCAAAGGCATCTTACGGAGAGCGTTCAGAGGGGTTGATTGCGCGCAAGGAGGCTTTCCGTAAATGCCTGTAGCCCAGAGACAGGTTGAGCTTCGTCACCAACTCCTTGATCGGCTTTCCACAGCGCGTGCTAACACCGACGCATTGTTCTCGATCGTCAAGCCGGAAGCCTTATACGATCGCCCCATCCCAGAAAGACATCGCATCGTTTTCTATATCGGACATCTGGAGGCGTTCGACTGGAACCTTCTCCGCGAGCGTGCCCTAAGTCTGGGGTCGTTTCATCCCGAGTTTGATCGGCTATTCGCATTCGGCATCGATCCGGTTGGCGGCGGTTTACCCACGGATCAGCCAGGTGACTGGCCGACGATGGATGTGGTTCGCGCATACGTTGCCGAAGCGCGCCAGACGCTCGACGAAGCGTTGGAAGATCAACTCGCCGATGAGCACCCCGGCAAAGAAAACCTCACATTGCTTTTGCAGGTGGCGATCGAGCATCGCCTCATGCACGCTGAGACGCTCGCCTACATGCTGCATCAGCTGCCGCTCGATCGAAAGGTCAAGCCCAGTGGAATGCCGGAGGCCGTGACTGCGCCAGTCAAGCCGTTCATGGTGAGAATCCCCGCCGGCAGCGTGACTCTAGGCTTGAGCCGCCAGGACCCAACAGCGTTCGGCTGGGACAACGAATTCGAAGCGCACACGGTGGATGTCTCCGCCTTTTCAATTGACCGCTACAAAGTAACGAATGGCGAGTTCCTGGAATTCATGAAAGCCTCGGGATATGAAAAGCCCGATTTCTGGTCCAGGAGCGATTGGGAATGGAGAGTTTCTTCGGGCATTACTCATCCCGGTTTCTGGATCAAGCGCGACAACGAGTGGCATCTGCGCACCATGTTCAGCGAAGTTCCGCTTCCCATGGATTGGCCCGTCTATGTGAGCCAGGCGGAAGCCTTCGCTTTCGCTCGTCGGGCAGGGAAGTCGTTGCCGACCGAGGCTCAATGGCAACGGGCGGCGTACGGAACGCCCGAAGGCGAGGAACGTCAGTATCCCTGGGGTATTGACGCACCGTCGGCCAAGCGTGGCAATTTCGATTTTGAGCGCTGGGATCCGACTTCTGTGGCCGCCCATCCGGAGAGCACTAACGCCTTCGGGGTCGCTGACCTCTTAGGCAATGGATGGGAGTGGACCTTAACGCCCTTCGGGCCATTCCCGGGCTTCGAGCCTTTCCCGTTCTATCGCGGATATTCGGCGGACTTCTTCGATAACAAGCACTTCGTCATGAAAGGCGGTTCGCCGCGCACGGCCGCCTGTATGCTGCGTCGGTCGTTCCGAAACTGGTTTCAATCTCATTACCCATACGTTTACGCGGGTTTTCGCTGCGTGAGCCACTGAGCCAGCTGGCATACAAGGGAGCCAAGCATGCTGACACACGCACTTCCGGCCCAACCTATCCTCGAGTTCGCCTCCGACGTTCGAGCCGGACTGACCAAGCCACAGAAGGAACTGCTCTCGAAGTATCTTTACGACGACGTTGGTTCCGCGCTGTTCGAAGTGATCAGCGTTTTGCCCGAATACGGGCTGACACGGGCCGATGAGCGCGTGCTGCAGCGCAACGCATACGACATCGTCGAGCGGTTGCCCCTCCCGATGACGGTAGCCGAACTGGGCAGTGGCAGCGGCAAGAAGACGCGCTGGCTGTTGAAGGCCTTGGCACGGCGGCAGCACACCGCGTATTGCCCGATCGAAATTTCGCCGACCGCTCTTGCCATGTGCAAGCGCGAACTGGGCGACATCGATTCCATCAGCATCGTGGGTTTCGAGCGCGAATATCTTGACGGACTCGCAGAAGTCGCTGCCCGGCGCAAGAGCAATCAACACCTTCTGGTACTGTTTCTCGGCAGCACGATCGGGAACTTTGATCGGCCCGCGGGCATGCAGTTCCTCAGAGACATCCGCGCAACGCTGCTGCCGGGGGATTCGCTTCTGTTAGGCACGGACCTGCTGAAGCCGATCCCGCAGCTGCTCGAAGCCTATGACGATCCCCTCGGAGTAACCGCCGCCTTCAACAAAAACCTGCTGGCGCGCATCAATCACGATCTGGGCGCCGACTTCCAGCTCGAACATTTCCAGCACGTCGCGAAATTCAATGCGCAAGCGCGCAGCGTCGAGATGCACTTGATGTCGAAGCGCGCTCAGACTGTAACCATCCCCGCCGCCGGTTTCTCGGTACGCTTTGCTGGAGGGGAGACTATCTGGACCGAAAGCAGCCACAAATACGCGAAAGAGGAAGTCTGCGCGATGGCTGCGGATACGGGCTTCCGATGCGACGCGCAGTGGGTGGATAGGGACTGGCCGTTTGCGGAGAGTTTGTTGATCGCCCTATAGGGCGGGCTGACGCACAGAGACTTCGTGCTTCACGTCTGTTGCAACGAGCGGCAGTTCGACGCGAAAGATCGATCCCGCGCCGGGAGTGCTTTCCACGATGATCTTGCCGTGATGCTGCTCGACGATCCATTGCGCGATCGCGAGGCCCAGCCCGGCGCCTCCCATCTCGCGGCTGCGCTCTTTGTTGACCCGGTAGAATCGCTCGAAAATCCGCTTTAGCTCGTGATCTGCAATGCCGACGCCATTGTCCTGCACACTGATCACAGCCCGCCCTTTGACTTCCTCCGCCGACAGACTAATTGCTGCTCTCGCCGCCGGTGTGTACTTGAAAGCGTTGTCGAGGAGAATATCGATGACGCGCCGAAGCGCTCCCGCATCACCCGTCACGCGTAATTCCGCATTCATGAGTCGTTCACTGAACTGCATTCCACGCACATTCGCGACTTGCCGCCACCCGCGTGCAACTTCCTGAAGCGCGTCACGCAAGTTAAAGGGCTCAACGTGCAAGGCCTGCCGGCCTGAATCGGCGCGCGCCAGTGCCAGGAGTTCCTCAAGGAGCGCTGCGGTGCGCTCAGCTTCGAGCAGGATTCGTCTGAGCGCTTCTCGATATTCAGGTTCGCCGCGCGATCGACGCAGCGCCGTTTCAGCCTCTTCGCGAATGGAAGCAACGGGCGTCCGAAGCTCGTCGGAAGCATCCGCGGTGAAGTTTGTGACCCGGTGGAACGAAGTCTCAAGACGCGCCAGCATCTCGTTCACTGTGTCGGAAAGGCGTTGCAGTTCGTCGCCACTATTAGGTGAATGCAAACGTTGATGAAGAGTGTATCCGGTGATTTCGCGCGCTGTGCGGGTCACATTTTCGACAGGCGCGAGCGCCCTTCGACTGATCGCAGAACAGAGCAATGCTCCTCCCAAGGATAGGAAGGGAATCAGCAGCATGAGATACTTCTTGAATTGTTCGAGGGTGGCCGCTCTTTCGTGAACTCCGACGCCGGCGAGCACATCGCGAAGCACATACCAGATCCCGACTCCGAAAATCGCCTGCGCCACTGCGAATACAACGAAGCACCAGAAAGCCAGCCGAAGTCGGATGGAGAGTTTCATCGCGAGCCTCTCCGCTCAGCTGACACGGCGCCGGCATAACTACGCTGCACATCGACAGCGACGATTCTGGACCTGGAAAGCCCCAAAGAACACACCTCGTAGTTCCACGTCGAGGGGGAGGCGGAAGCCTAATCTTGCGGTTCGAAGGTGAACCGGCATCCTGCGAAGGCAACAGGTACCGGAGTTCACGTGGGGCAACGCCAGGGGAGAGCGCGCCGTCTAACGACTGAGTTCAGCATCGCCGAGCAGGCCCGAAACCAGCGGTCCCGGCGGCGATGGAATAGAATATCTCGTTCCTGTTTTCAATCCAATCCAGATTTACGCCCGGCATCGAGGTGGATGGGAGTGCCCGGCGCAAAGGAGCTCGAAACGGTGTTGACCAGAGCAAGTCTGCTGATCGTGGCCCTGACCGTCGTGATGTGGCTGAGCGCGTGCAGCACCAGTAAGCGCCAGACCGCCTACGTCACCACCCCGCTCAACAATGGGGTAACTGCCTTTCGCGTCAACACGAATACCGGCAACCTCAGCCAGATCCTGGGCTCCCCCTATCCTACGGGCGTCTCTCCCACCGCGATCCGGGTACATCCGGATGGCAAATTTGCCTACGTGTCGAATGCCGGCGAGGACACGATTTCCCTATACACCATCGGCAGCACGGGAGCCTTGACCGAGGTGACCCCGCGCACTGTAACAGGAGACCAGCCTTCCGATCTCCTGATCGATTCGGCAGGGCAGTTCTTGTTTACCGTGAACAGCGCGGGCAACACGGTTTCATCGTTCTCGATCGATGGGAAGTCGGGTACTCTTTCCCAGGTGGGAACGCCCGTCCAGACTGCCGGCTTCACTCCGATTCGCGGCGCGCTCGCACCTTCCGGCAAGTTTCTGTACGTTGCAAATTCGAACAGCGCGACGGTCTCGGGCTTCGCGGTCGATGGATCAGGCGCGTTGGCCCCGGTGCCCAATTCCCCGACCCGAGTCGGCAATGGTCCAAACTGGATAGCTATCGATCCGGGAGGAAAGTTCCTGTACGTCGCAAATTTGCAGGACGGCACGTTCTCCGGCTTCATGATCGACGGCACCAGCGGAGCTCTGCAGGCGATGGGAGGGTCTCCCTTCGGCGTTTCGGCGACGACTTCTACGATCATTCCGCTAAGTTCTCTTGTCGTGGACGCGTCCGGGAAGTACCTCTACATCACCGCGCTGAATTCCGGAAACAATGTTTACGGGTTTGCGATCGACGGAACGAGCGGTGTGCCCACGGCTCCAGTGGGTTCGCCCGTGCCCGCTGGCAGCGGCGCAGCATTTATCGTGAATGACACGAGTGGCCAACTCGTTTTCGTCGGAAATCAGACTTCGAACAGCCTGTCAGGATTCAAGATCGATGCTGCAACCGGAGTTTTGACGCTCATCTCTACCACGACAACTGGCTCAGCACCGACGTCCATCGTCTTTGTGAAGTAGTTAGCGGACGCTCTGGAGATTCGCTTCGGCGGGCAGGAACTCGGCGGTCGCTTCCGTGTCGAGCAGAATGAATACGTGATCGTTGGGAATCTCTGCCGGGTTGCCGTTCACATCGAGGATCACGGAATCGGGCGTGATTGCGGCCAGGCTGCAATGCCGGAGGATGCGTACCTTCTTTTCGCGTTCGGCCGTTTCAACCAACTTGCGATTGCGCTCCGGCCCGCGCTGGAACTGGTCCCCGCGGTAACTGAGCGTGACGCGGTTGCGCGCCGAGTGGCTCAACGCGATGGCCGCGTGAATTGCTGAGTCGCCCCCTCCGACGATCAGTATGTCACTGTCGGAATACCTGCTGGCGTCATCCAGTTTGTAGACAACCTTGGGAAGGTCTTCTCCCGGAACACCCAGGCGCGATTCCGCCGTCACTTCCGGGGCAGGCGCGGGCTTCGCGACCACCGGCGCCGGCTTGGCCACAACCTTTTCCGCGGCAGCCTGCTTGGCTTCATCGCTCGCGTCTTTCGTCATGTCGCGCGCGCCAAAGCCTACCCCAATCTTCTTCAAGAAGTCGTTCGGCGGGGTGCCGCCCGCAAAAATCCAGACAAAATCGTTAGGAATTTCTCTCTGCCCTCCCGCCACCTCGATCAGTACTGACTGCTCTTTAAACTCGATTGGATTCGAGTTGAACAGGACTTCGACCTTGCCAGACTTCATGCAATCGGCAATGCGCTGTGCGTTGCGCTCCTTGATGCGGCTGAATTGGGGCTGCCGATACGACAGCGTGACTTTGTTGCCAACCTGGTGCGCCAGTCCCATCGCGGCTTCCACCGCGCTGTCGCCGCCGCCCACCACCAGGATCTTCTTATTCACATAATGGTCAGCTTCGATCAGGCGATACATCACCTTGGACAGGTCTTCGCCCTTCACTCCGAGCTTGCGCGGAGTGCCGGTGCGACCCAACGCTAGGATGACCGCGTGCGAACGATACTCGGAATCTTGTGACTTCACGGTGAAGATTCCGTCCTCGCCGCGCTTGATGTCTTCGACTTTCTGTCCGGTACGCACTTTGAAGTCGGCGCGGTGAAGCACCTTGTCCCAGAAGGCCAGCAGGTTCTCTTTGGATAGTTCCGTCTTCTTGAATTTGCCGTACATCGGAAATTCGACGGGGCTGGTCATCACCAGCTTTTGCCGCGGATACTTTGCAACCGTTCCGCCGATCTCGTCGCGCTCGAGCGTGAGGTACTTGAGCTTGTGCTGGATAGCACGCAGGGATGCAGCAATTCCGGCAGGCCCCGCGCCAATGATGAGGACGTCGTAAATGTCCGGTACGGTTCGTGCCGTTCCGCGGGCGGTGAAGCGATTCAGGATGGTGTCCACGCACTCGCGCCCTTGGTTAACGGCGTTCTTGATCAGCGCGAGGCCCCCCAGTTCACCAACGATGAACAGATTGGGAACGGTAGTTTCGAATTCGCCGCTCAGGGTCGGCATGTCGGCGCCCATGCTGGGGCTCGCCATCACCATCGTGATGGCCCCCACAGGGCAGGCATCGGCGCACAAGCTGTGTCCGATGCACTTGTAGCCGTTCACAATGACAGCCTTACCGCCCAGCATGGCGAGCACGTCGCCTTCGGGGCAGACGGTTGTGCAGGTCGCGCAACCGATGCAATAGGCGTTGTCGATGTGGGGGTGCTGGGCCTTGGGGCCCTCGGAAAACAGCTTTCCCTTTTCCGCGGCAGCCCGAGCCTGGGCGTCCCGCTTCTTCAGACCCTTGAAGTAGTTTCTAAGAAAGAAAAGAGTAAGGGCCGCTGCGAAGATGAAGGCTATCAGTGTATCCATGCCACTTCAGAAACTCTACCGAAAGCCCATCGAAAGAGCGAGGCCGATGTGAAACATGGCCAGGACCGCGAACGTGTAGCTAAACGGCTTGTGAACTACGTGCCACAAGTGGAACACCTGTTCAGAGCGTTTCAGGAAAAGAATGCGTTTGGTCAGGGCCGCATCTTCACGCGCGGCTCCAACTGCGCGCTCGACATCGCGGTTGCCCGTGCTGAGAAAACCTCCCAACGTCCTGAAGTTGTCGCCCAAATCGAGTGCATGTCGGCGCAGTCGGGCCACACGGAAAGCGCGGGAAATGTCCAGCGCGAACATGTAACCCAGGGCGGAAATCATCGAGAGCTGGCGCACGCGCTCCGGACTGGGCAGCGTCAGTAACGCGCGCAGATCGCGCTCGGAAACCAGTTGTTGCTGGGTCAACTGTCCCACCAATTTCTGGTGGAAGTCCTGCAGTTCCTTCTGAGTCATCTCCGCGGCCTTCAGGTTCCGCGGAATCTGGCCGTAGAGGTAGCGGCCGATGATGCCGCTGACCGAGACGGCGAACATGATCCAGAAAGCCATTCCAGCCAGACCACCGAACTTGAACGACGAGTGAAAGGCAATCACGAACGGCGCCGCGATCCCCAGGATCACGTGATAGTCCAGCCAGTGACGGGAATTGCCCTTCTTCATCAACCACGACCAGTGCTTGCGCAGGGGGTAGAGGAAGATGATGAGGAACATGATGACGCCTAGCCATCCCAGTTTTAGGCCGATGGTTCCGCTGGGTCGCAGGGCGGCGGACTTAGGTGAAAAGGGCCGATCGTTGGCCCCCAGCGTGTAGTAGTCAAACCCGTAGACGATCAGCGCAAGAATCAGGGTCGCAAAAAGAATATATCCAGCTGCCACTCGAGAGCGATGGCCGCGTTCACGATCGCGAACGGGCGCCACCGCAGTGGCAACAGAAGCGTTTGCACTCATTTAGCAGCAACTTTCTCTTCCGTACTCACAGAAAATTGTTTGTAGTCCGTGAAGTTATGAGTATTGCGCCAATGCTGGCGCGGAGTCTCTACTTCTACACTGGCCTGAGCGGGAAACCAGTAAACATCCTTCGCATCTTTGAAGGGAACCGGTTGAAACTGAACCTCGGAGCGCATCGACTTCAAGCCGATGTCTTCCATGCTGTTAGCTAGGCCTGCATCAATTTTACCAATAATTCCGGTGGCCGGGTCGATCCAGGCTACTCCCGCCAGATCCAGTGGATATTCGCGGCCGCGCAGCGATAACGCCGCCGGCGATCGCATGCCCGAAATGTGCTTGAACTGGACCTTGTGAAAGCTGTGTCCGCCGATCTGGTCTTCTCCCAAATCCGTGAACTCAAAGCCCGAGGAATAGTAAGGATGGAACACCAGGAATAAAGTCGCGAATCCATTGCTGATCAGCATGGACACGCCTTTTTTCTGATCCTTTTTCTGTTCATGCACTGCCAGGCGCGACTCGTCCAGGCTGATTTCGCCGCCCGCGTTCGTAAGAATTACCAGGTAGTCGTAGGTCGATTCTTCCTTCAACTCGACCTTGCCGTCAGCCTTGAACTTTTCCTGGGTGACGTGCTCGGTGCACTTAACATCCGAGAACTTCTCGACAAACTTGGCAACATGGTCGTTTGCGCGACCAATCATCTCTTGCAGAGAGTCGGTCTCCGCCACGCAGAATGGGGCGATAGCGCACAGGAGAATGCCTGTAATCAGGGGTTTCACACCTAGGGTCTTGCAAGCAGCTTGCCACTTCATTCGGCTTTGGCCCTCCGGGAGTCGAATCGGTAGCCGATACTGAATAGCCACTGGTCATAACTCTGGGTCAGCCCGCGGTTCACGGTGAACCCGCCCTGGATGAAGTAGTGCGCTCCCATGTTCATTTCCATGTTGCTGGTCAGGAATTTCGCATTGGTGTTGCTCGAAAGCGGCGACACGAAATTCTGCTGCCCACCCAGCAATTCCAGCCTGAAGTTGTCGCCCAGGCTGCGCGAAAGCGAAACCGACGCGTAACTTCCGTTGCCAAAGGAGCTGTTGAACCGGGCGTAGTGACCATCGGCGCGTACGTGGACCCAAGGCAGCCGATCGAACGTCAGGCCGTAAAGTTCGTTCAGCGAATTGCTGGCGTCCCCCGAGCGGTTGCTCTTACCCAGGTTCGTGTAAACCCAGACCGTCTTGATCACCTCAAGCCGCACGCCGCCGCTGAAACCCTGGAACAGGTACTTGTCCAGCAGCGTCGTCCCCACCAGGGTCGGGTCGAAAGTGGGTAAGTCCCTTAAATATGTGTAGTTACCGTCGAATTCAATACGTTCGTGGGGCTGGTAACGGACGGTCAGGAAGTGCCGCGCGATTCCTGCTCCCGGTGAGCTTCCGGGAGTGTATCCGACGGGGCTATCTGCCTGCAGTGAGTCATAAATCGCCACATACCGCTTGTAATAAATGCCGTTTTCAAAGAAGACGAACGGGCGGTCAATTTTCCACTTCAGAGTGCTCAGGGCCATGCCGGAGGTGCTGGTGTAGTGAAAGCTGTCGTAGCTGCCCCCTTCGAAATTCACGAACACGCCACCGATCCGGCGGTCGGGACTGTAGCTCCACGACGTCGGGTCGGGTGTCGATCCCCCGAAAACACCCAGCGTTGCCGAGTGCCCCAGACGCCGTCCGAAATATCCGCCGTCGATGGTGTCGAGGCTGGTCGCCCACGGCAGATACATGCGTCCGAAACCCGCCACCCACGGCGAGTTCGGATTGTCGTAGGTCATGCTCAGGTGATAGGTGCGGTTGATGAGATCCTGCAGCGTGGAATTGCCCGAGTAGTTGTTGCTGGTCAGCCGCCCACGCCAGTAGCCGCTGGCGTTCCAGTACGTGCCCCCGATGCGCGTCATGTCAAGGCGAGCGACCAATCCGAGATCAGTGTTTGACCCTCCGCTCGCGCCATGAAATGCCGTCCCCATGTAGTCAACGCCGATTCGTCCACGTGCGCGGTTCACTGACGGCATTGGCGGGCGCGGCACCTGCACGCGCGCTTCTTCATCGAGCGTGTCGCTTTCGGTGAACGAAATCACAGTGGGATATTTGCGGGTTGCGCTGAGCGTGCTCTGGTTCACGAGAGCCTGCTCATCGTGCGACGACAGGTACGCCAGATCGCCGGCCTTGAGGTCGCGCTTCGGCGTGCGTACGTCCGACACAGCCGATGTTTCTGCGACCGAAGTGACTTCCAGTTCCGCCACCACGTTGTCGGGATTGCCATCAGCAGCAGCAATCACAGAGCCCGTGGGCGTGTCGCGAACCACCAGCTTCATTCCTTCCGCAAGACCGGCGCTGCGACCTCCGTCGATGTACGCCGTTCCGGCGGCCACATACTTCACTTTGAAAGCTGTGCGGAAATCAGGATGCGTGGCACGCAGCGCGAGTGCTGCCGGAATGTCCGGCTCGCCGGGCTTCCCGACAATCAGGTTCTGATCAGCCGCCGTGATCAAGGGCACTTCCTGCCCCTTCTGCGTGGTCGCTTCGGGCTCAGGCGTGACGGCATCGATTTCCTCGATTGCAAGCTCGGCCTTCTCACCGGGCGCAAGACCCAATGGATTCGAAACCGAAGCGCCCTGGATCACTGGGGTGGGCGGAGCAGGCGGGCCGGTCTGGGTTGCTGCAGGAGCAGCGGCAACGGTTGCGGTTTGCGTAGTGGCAACCGGTGTCGTCTCAGACTTCGGCGTTTCCGACGGCTTCGCCACTGTGGCGGTCTGCGCGGGAGACGTGATCGTAACGACAGACGCTGAGGCCGGAGCCGCAGCCTGTTCGGAGGTCGCTTTCGCGTCGTTCGAGGCCTGCGTCGCGGGTGACGTTGTTTTCGCGGTGCTGTCGCTGTCGCTAGCCGAAGCGGGCGCGGACTGTGCCGTGGGATTCGTCCCGGCCGCTGTCGCAGGGGGCGCCGGCGATGACACTGTGGCCGACAGCACTTTGGCAGTGACATTGGGCGAGCCCGCGGAACTGGGGGTTGTGACTGTGGGTCCCGCGTTCGCGGGCGAGGAGGCAACCTTCACGCTGGCTTCGGTGGACGCCGGGATCTGACTGACAACGGGCGCTGCAACCGGCGTCTCACTCTTGGCGGTAGCCGAGGTTGCGGGCTGAGAAGGGGCGACACTGACGCTCATCGAGCTCGGTGCGGCGCTGGATGCCGGAGCGGGCGAAGTCGGAATGGTCTTCACTGCGAGTTCCGAATTTTGCTTCGGAGTAACTGAAGCAGTGCTGGCCGAGGTCTGCGCCGAGGGTACGCTCCCAGCTCCCGGTGCACCCATGCCAGGGAAGACCGTGCCTTGCTGCAGGCTGCCGAGTTTCGGGCGGGCAGCGGAAGGCGTTGCCGATACGTTCGCGGTCGTCTGCGTCGGCGCCACTGCCTGCTTTTCCGGAAAATCAATCGGCGGGAACTTGGGTGGAACCGGGATCGGGGCCTGTGCAGTGTTGGAATCGGTGGCAGGCGCTTGCGGCTTACGGCGGAATACGCCGATCAAGGGGGCACTGGCCGCGGGCGCGGGCCCGACGTGTCGCACGACCACTTCAGCATTCTCAGAGGGCTGCACGCGCAGCGTAATGCTCTTCCCGTCGGCGCTGAGAGTGTAAGGATGCGCGCTGTCGAGGTCGACCACCACGCGCGTAACCGGTGGGTTCGCGCTGTTCAGCCCTAAACGCACCGCGCGCACCCCGTTGGCATCGAGCGGGAAGTGCTTTTGTTTTGCGTCGGAAATTGTGCCCGGGAGAATAAGCACCAGGCGATCCGGATTGATGGCAGTTTCGACGGTCGGCTTTATGGTTCCCGTCAGGACGACCTGAATGGTGACGTCAGAGCCATCGCGCTTTACCTGGAGTTGTTCAATCTCAGCCGCGCCGCCAGCTGTGTTCTGCGCAGCGCCCAGCGACCCCAATAGCAGGAGCACAGAAACTAGCCGCGTACGGTTCATCAGACCTCATAACTCACGGGCATCAAGCCCGTAGGGGGAAAGTTATATTTACCGAATACTGCTGAACCGGACACTTCCGGCCCTTACCAACATCCCTTGCACGGCCTTAGCCACCATTGCCGTTTCTGTGACATTGGTAACAATTCACGCTGTTATAGACATAGCCACCCACATTGGGGTGACGGAAGTTGGCAGCGTTGTTATTGCCGTGGCAACCCGTGCACTGGAACACACTGTAGTCGCTTGCATTCGTGTGGCAAGTTGCGCAGACCCCGTTCGCGTTGCCGTGATTCACCGGGAAGTACGTGTGATTGAACGTCGCGCCCGTCCACGCCGTTGTTGTGTGGCAAGTGGCGCAGGTCGTCGGGAACCCGGCGGAAGCGTGGTTCGGATTGGTCGTGCCGTTGTAGTCGCTCTGGTGGCAACCCACGCAGGCCGTCGGCAGCGTCGTGTAGTTGTTGTTCACGTGGCAATTAGCGCAGGCCACGGTGGTGTGCGCGCCGGTCAGCGGGAAAGTCGTCGTGTTGTGATTGAAGGTAGCGCTGGTCCAGTTCGTCGTGCTGTGGCAGACATCGCACGTCGTCGGGAAACCCACCGTTGTGTGCTTCGGATTATTTGTATTGTTGTAATCCGTCTGGTGGCACGAAACGCAAGTCGTGTTCGCGTTGGTCAGGTTGTAATTGCCATTGGTGTGGCAACTGGCGCACGCGACTGTCGTATGCGCCCCCGTCAACGTGAAGCCGGTGGTGGAGTGATCGAACGTCCCGTTGCCCCAGTTGGTGGTGGTGTGGCACTGGTCACAGGTCTGCGGGAAGCCGGCGGATACGTGATTTGGATTGGTCGTGCCCTGGAAATCTTTCAGGTGGCACTGTACGCAGGCGCCGCTCGTCAGGTTGTAGGCGTTATTTACGTGGCACTGCGCGCACTGCAAAGACGTGTGCGCTCCGGTCAGCGCGAAACCGGTGGTCGAGTGATCAAATGTCGCCGATGTCCAGTTCGTGGTGCTATGGCACTGCTGGCAGGTCTGCGCGAATCCGGCAGCCGCGTGCGGCGGATTGTTCGTGGTCTGGAAATCGTTCAGGTGGCAGCTCACGCAGGTCGTGTTGGCCGCCGTGAGGTTGTAGTTGCCGTTTACGTGGCAAGACGTGCAGGCCACCGTCGTATGCGCCCCGGTCAGCGGGAATCCGGTCGTCGCGTGATCGAACGTAGCGCCACCCCAGTTCGTGGTGTTGTGGCATTGCTGGCAAGCCTGCGGAAAGTTCGACTGCACGTGATTCGGATTGGTAGTGCCCTGGAAGTCCGCCAGGTGGCAACTCGCGCACGGCGTATTTGCCGACGTCAAGTTGTAATTGCCGTTCACGTGACATTGCACGCACTGCAAGGCAACGTGCGCGCCGGTTAGCGGGAAACCGGTGGTCGAGTGATCGAACGTCGCATTGCCCCAGGTCGTCGTGGTATGGCACTGCTGGCAAGTCTGCGGAAAGTTCGACTGAACGTGATTCGGATTGGTCGTGCCCTGGAAATCCTTTAAGTGGCAGCTGACGCAAGCCGTGTTCGCACTCGTCAAATTGTAATTGCCGTTCACGTGACAGCTCGCGCATGCAACCGTCGTGTGCGCGCCTGTAAGCGGGAACCCGGTTGTCGAGTGATCGAAGGTTGCACTCGTCCAGTTCGTGGTGCTGTGGCACTGCTGGCAAGTCTGCGGGAAGCCCGACGTGACGTGATTCGGATTGGTCGTGCCCTGGAAATCTTTTAGGTGGCAGCTGACGCAGGCGGTGTTCGCGCTGGTCAGGTTGTAGTTGTTATTCACGTGGCATTGCACGCACTGCACGCTGGTGTGCGCGCCGGTCAGCGGGAAGCCCGTGGTCGAGTGATCGAAAGTAGCGCTGGTCCACGTCGTGGTGCTATGGCACTGCTGGCAGGTCTGCGGGAAGCCCGACGTGACGTGATTCGGATTCGTGGTGCCCTGGAAATCTTTCAGGTGGCAGCTCACGCAGGTCGTATTGGCGCTGGTCAGGTTGTAGTTGCCATTCACGTGGCACTGCGCGCACTGCACGCTGGTGTGCGCACCAGTCAGCGGGAAGCCCGTGGTGGAGTGGTCAAAATTCGCACTCATCCACGTCGTCGTGCTGTGGCACTGCTGACAGGTTTGCGGGAAGCCTGACGTCACGTGATTCGGCTGCGTCGTGCCCTGGAAGTCTTTCAGGTGGCAGCTCACACAAGTCGTATTCGCGTTAGTCAGGTTGTAGTTATTGTTGACGTGGCACTGTGCGCACTGCACGGATGTGTGCGCCCCGGTCAGCGGGAATCCAGTAGTCGAGTGATCGAAGGTGGCGCTGGTCCACGTCGTGGTGCTATGGCACTGCTGGCAAGTCTGCGGGAAGCCGGAGCTGACGTGGTTCGGATTCGTTGTGCCCTGGAAATCTTTCAGGTGGCAGCTCACGCAGGCAGTGTTGGCGCTGGTCAGGTTGTAGTTGCCATTTACGTGGCACTGTGCGCACTGCACGCTGGTGTGCGCCCCGGTCAGCGGGAATCCAGTGGTCGCATGGTCGAAATTCGCGCCCATCCATGTAGTCGTGGTGTGGCACTGCTGGCAAGTCTGCGCGAAGCCCGACTGCACGTGATTCGGATTGGTCGCGCCTTGGAAATCTTTCAGATGGCAGCTGACGCAAGCCGTATTTGCGCTCGTCAAGTTGTAGTTATTGTTGACGTGGCAACTCGCGCAGGCAACCGTTGTGTGCGCTCCGGTCAGCGCAAATCCGGTGGTGGAGTGGTCAAAGGTCGCGCCATTCCACGAAGTCGTGGTGTGACACTGCTGGCAAGTCTGCGGAAATCCGGAACTGACGTGGTTCGGATTGGCCGCGCCCTGAAAATCTTTCAAGTGGCAGCTGACGCAGGCCGTGTTCGCGCTGGTCAGGTTGTAGTTGCCGTTCACGTGGCACTGAGCGCATTGCACGCTGGTGTGCGCGCCGGTCAGGGGGAATCCTGTGGTCGCATGATCAAAGTTTGCGCCGGTCCAGGTAGTCGTGTTATGGCACTGCGTACAGGTCTGCGGGAATGCGGACTGCACGTGGTTCGGATTCGTGGTTGCCTGGAAATCCTTCAGGTGGCAGCTGACGCACGTCGTATTTGCGGTGGTCAGGGTGTAGTTGCCATTCACGTGGCACTGCGCGCACTGCACGGTCGCGTGTGCCCCGGTTAGCGGGAAGCCGGTCGTCGAGTGATCAAAAGTCGCGCTCGTCCACGTAGTTGTATTGTGACACTGGGTACAGGTCTGCGGGAATGCGGACTGCACGTGGTTCGGATTCGTGGTTGCCTGGAAATCCTTCAGGTGGCAACTGACGCACGTCGTATTCGCGGTGGTCAGGTTGTAGTTGCCATTCACGTGGCACTGCACGCACTGCACAGTCGCGTGGGCTCCGCTCAGCGGGAAGCCAGTGGTGGAGTGATCAAACGTCGCGTTGTTCCACGAAGTCGTGGTGTGGCACTGCTGGCAACCGGTCGGGAACCCTGACTGAACGTGATTCGGATTCGTGGTCGTGTTGAAGTCTTTGATGTGGCATGATGCGCAGTCGGTCGCCGTCCCCACAAAATTGCCATTGATGTGGCACTGCGTGCAGGCCACGTTGGCGTGCGCGCCGGTCAGCGGAAATTTCGTAAAGGTGGTGTGATTGAAAGTCGTCGGATCCCAAGCGCTCGCGTTGTGGCAGGTTTGGCAGGTCGTCGGAAAACCCGCTTGTGCGTGCGGCGGATTGTTCGTCTTATTGAAGTCCGCCATGTGGCAGCCCACGCAACTTGTCGACGTCTGTGTGAACTTGCCGCCGGCGTGGCAGGCATTGCAATCCAGAGCGGCGTGCGCACCCACCAGGGCGAAGCCTGTGAACTTCAGGTGGTCGAACTTCGCGCCCATCCAGTTGTCGACGGAGTGACATTGTTCGCAAACCGTCGGCATCCTCAGCGCGACGTGATCGATTCCCGAGGATCTGGTGTTAATGAAGTCCTTCTGGTGGCACGAGTAGCAGGCGGTCGAAAGGCCCTGGAATTGTCCTACGGCCGCGCTCTTGTGGCACGAGTCACAACTCACGGTCGCGTGTGCGCCCGTGAGCGGAAACCGGTTCATGTGCTGGTTGATCTGCTGGACCGAAACGTTCCAACCTTTCACCGTGTGGCACTGTTCACAGTTCGCGCCCATCTGCGCCTTGTGAATGTCTGCATGGCACTGGCTGCACTGTGTCCCGACATTCGTGAACACCGGCTTGGTGTGGCACTGCGTGCAAGAAACCCCTTCGTGCATTCCGCGCAACGGATATTTTGTGGTGTTGTGATCGAACTCAGGAACGGCGCGAATCGGCTTCCATCCGCTCAGCGTGTGACAGTTCTGACAAGGAATGCTCAGGCTTCCATGGGGACTGCGCGTATTCGCAGACGATTGCGACTGCGCCGCCGGCATGCCGCCAGGCAGCGTCGCGAAAACGACCGCCAAATAAAGAAGGAATGTCGAACCCAAGGTAGCCCCAACTCCACACGAAAGGATTTCGACTCACGAGACGGAACTTCAACTAGTGTCAGTAAAGTTATGAGAAAGAACAGCAATCAAACGTCCAGCAAGCTTAGTCACGTGAGAAATGTTGTGGAAGGTTACACAAGTACATGGATTATTGGACTCATTTCGTAACTACGCGGAGGGGCGGGACTTGCGTGAAGGAGGCGTTGGAAATTTTGTAAAAAATGTAAGTTCTGCCCTTTGCTGTGGTGTTTTTTCACGCCCGAAATCGAACGGTAACTACTCCGTCTGAAAATTTGGACAGAAAATTGCTCGTCGTGCACGAAATCTAACTCTTTTTGAGCGGCTTGATCTCGGCTCCGTGGCAATCGGCGCAGGCTTTCGCCGTTGGCGCATAGAAGAGGACCTTCTTGCCATCGACGTCTTTGAAGAGTTTATGACAGCCGGCGCAGGCCACGTTGCGGTGCTCGCCTTCCAGCGCGAAAGTCGTTCGCTTGTCGTGATCGAACGAAGACGGTTTCCACTTCGTCGCGTTATGACAATCACCGCACTGCGTTACTTTGTTCGGGAAGAATTTGGTGAACTGCCCGCCGTGCACGTCCTCGTGGCATTCCTCGCACTTTTCCGGCGCTTTCTTGAAATCGACGTTGATCAGCTTGGTCTCAAGGTTCGGCGGCTTATGGCAATCGATGCACGCGACCGCGCGATGCGCGCCCTGCAGCGGGAACGTCGTCGTGCCGTGGTCGAACCCATCCAGTTCCTTCCACGACTTGGTGGAGTGGCAAGCTTCGCAACCCAACACCTTGCCATCTTTGCCGATCTTCTCCATGCGTTCGCGGAACTGGCCCTTGTGTACGTCTTCGTGGCAACCCGTGCAAGTGAGGTTGTCGAAGTGATATGGAACCTTTGACTTCGGATCGTTCTTGTCGGCGAGCTTGTGGCAGTCGGAACAGGGCACGGCCACGTGGCCGCCCGTCAACTCGAACCTCGTCTTCTTATGCTGCGCAAGCGTGAAGGTCGACGGACTGTAACCCTTGAGCGTGTGGCACTGATCGCACTGGTTCTCGTACGGCTTCGCCGCGAACTGGCCGTTGTGCTCGTCTTTGTGGCAATCGGTGCAGCGCTTGAAATTCACGATCTTGAAGATCGTCTCTTTGCCTTTCGGCGTGTGACACTGCTCGCACTTCAACTTGGAGTGTCCGTCGATCAACGGGTAGTTCGTCTTGGCGTGCGCCTTGATGTCGAACAGCGAAGGCTTCCATCCCTCCACGTTGTGACAGCTGGAACACTCGATGCCGTCCGGCTGACGTTTCGCAAATTGACCGTTGTGCTCGTCCTTGTGGCAGTCAGTACATTTTGCAAACGCGAGTTCCTTCTTGAAGTCGCCATTCGCGTGGCAGCGTCCGCAGTCCACGGTGGCATGCTTGCCCAGCAAGGGATACTTGGTCTTCGAGTGATCGAAGGTGCTGTTTAGATTGCCGCTGTTAATGCGTTTCCATCCGCCGGTGTTGTGGCATGACTGGCAAGTCTTCTCCTTGAAGCTACCCTTGTGCGGATCAGCGTGGCAGTCATCGCATTTGCTGAAGGGCAGCCCCTTATAGCGAGGCGCGCCGCTCGAGTCCGGCGTGTGGCACTTCTCGCATTTCACCGGCTGGTGCAGGCCCGTCAACGGGTAGCGCGTCTTGGAGTGATCGAATTTGCCGGAGGTATCCTTCCAGTCCACAAAATTGTGGCACGTGATGCAATTCGGCCCCAACCGTCCTTCGTGGAAGTCTTTATGGCAGGCCGTGCAGGTCTGCGGAATCCCGAGGAAAGACTTGCTCAGATCTTTGATCTTGATATTGGCGCGCTCAGCGGCTGGAATCTTCTCGGGCAGATGGCATTTGTTGCACTCCAGCCCCGCGTGCTTGCCTTCGAGAAGGTAGCCGGTTTCCTTGTGGTCGAATTTCTTCGGATCCCACTTGATCAGCGGAAAATTCGGCCCGTTGTGATCGGAGTGGCACCGCACGCACTCCTGGCTGGAGCCGGCAGGAATGTGGTACGACGCGTGGAGGCCACGCTTGGCGGCGATGCGCGCGCCGATGTCCGAATGGCAACCGATGCAGCGAAACTCCGGCTTGCCACCGCCGATCTTGTGGCAATCGGTGCAATGCATGGCGCCGTCAAGAAATTGATGCTGTTTAGCGAGTGGACCGGGCGAGATCTGCGCGTGCCCTTGCACAGTCAATGCGCCAAGGAAAAGTGAGCCGACGAAATACAACAGCAGCCGTGTCGACCGCACCTGAGCGCAGCGCCGAAACCAACGGCTCGGTTGTTTCTGAATTCGCAGATCGCCCAAAGCGAGTTCCGTCCCCGAAGTCTTACGGCTGGATTCTATTCCGTCTGTCAGTGCCCAAGGTTTGAGGGGAAAGTCTATCAAGACACGCCGATTACGCAACAGTCCCCGGAAGGGCACGCACAAATTCGGGTGCGCGTCGCATGTCTTCTGCTTACCACTGGATGTGATGTTCGTCACACCCCTGGCTGTGATTTTCGTCACTTGGCAACGGTGCTACATCACAGCATATGAATCAGTCTCTACGTAGCATGGTGAGGGAGGGCAATCAGCCCATGTCGACCGCCTGGACGTCGCGCTATGCGCAGCGCACGAAGGGACTCAAGAGCTCTGCAATTCGCGAGCTTCTTAAGTTCACACAGCGCCCCGAAGTGATCTCTTTCGCCGGCGGACTGCCGGCGCCGGAAGTTTTCCCGGCCGAGCGTTTTCAGGAAGCCTGCCAAAAAGTTCTCCAAGAGAAACCGCACCTCGCGCTGCAGTACGGCGCGACCGAGGGTTACGAACCGCTCCGCGAAATGGTCGCGCGCCATATCGCGCGCTATGGAATTAAAGCGAAATCGGAAAACGTCCTCATTACCTCAGGATCGCAGCAAGCTCTCGATTTGATCGGCAAGTTGCTCATCAATCCTGGCGATCGGGTCCTGGTCGAAGCGCCGACCTATCTGGGTGCACTGCAAGCATTCAACGTCTACGGCGCCGATTATGTCAGCGTGCCCAGCGACGACGATGGGTTGCGTTCTGATCTGCTCGAAGATCCTCTCCGTTCCGGTCCGAAATTCATGTACGTGCTGCCGAATTTCCAGAATCCGGGCGGCACCACGCTCTCGGAAGGTCGCCGCCACGAACTGGTTCTGCTGGCCGACAAATACGGAATCCCGATTGTTGAAGACGATCCCTACGGCCAGTTGCGCTACGAAGGCGAGCACCTAACGCCGTTGGTTGTGCTCGATCGCGAAAACCTGCGTCGCGATCAGGGCTACTCCATCGGCAACGTCCTCTACCTCAGCACGTTTTCGAAGACACTCGCTCCTGGATTGCGCCTGGGATGGATCGTGGCTCCGCCCGATGTGATCGCGAAATTGGTTCAGTTGAAACAGGGCGCCGACCTGCACAGTTCAACCTTCGTGCAGATGGTCGCTTACGAAGTCGCGCGCGACAATTTCCTCGACGAGCACGTCAAAATCATCCGCAGCGTCTATCGCGAGCGCCGCGATGTCATGCTCGATGCACTCTCGCGCTACTTCCCGCCGGAAGTTACCTGGACCAAACCAATGGGCGGACTATTTCTGTGGGTGACGCTCCCCGCCGGTGCCGATGCCGACAAGCTGTTCGAAGCCGCCATCCGCGAGAACGTCGCCTTCGTTCCGGGCGACTGCTTCTACGCCCCCAACGGACACAGCGATGAAGGCCGAAGGCACATGCGCCTGAATTTCTCGGCGGCCGCACCCGACCAGATCCGCGAAGGCATCCGTCGCCTCAGCATCGCCGTAAAAGAACAGCTCGCGCATCTAGAATCCGTGCCAGCCGGCCGTTGAGGATGTCTCCGGAGGATCCGCAGAGACTATCGCCAAGTGGCACAAGCGGTGCGCTGAACGCTAATTCGCTGTTGGCGTGCGCAAACAAACGGGAGGGCCACGACTGCGAATCCTGCAGAAGTAATCCGGTTGGGGCAGGTGTAGGGACGGGCACGACTTCATGCCAACTAGCCGACAACAGCGGGCGCTTGAGCGCCTGAGGTGAGCTTCTCTCGGATTCTACTTCTTCACAAACGGCTGCTCGAGCGACAGACTTTGCGGCGTGAACAACTCCGCTCCGCTCTCCGTGATGTGCATGTCGTCCTCGAGCCGCACGCCAAACTCTCCCCGGATATAAACGCCCGGCTCATCGCTGAACGTCATGCTGCGCGCCAGCTTGATCGTGTTCCCGCGCACCAGATACGGCCACTCGTGTCCATCCATACCGATGCCATGCCCCACACGATGCGTGAAGAACTTGTAGTCCGGACCATAGCCGCCGTCGGTGATCACCTTGCGCGCTGCCGCGTCGACTGCGTCGCACTCCACGCCCGGCCGCGCCGCGGCCAGCGCAGCCGACTGCGCCCGATGCACCACCTCGAAGACTTTTTTCACTTTGTCGGGCGCCAAGCCCAGAACGAACGTCCGAGTGATGTCCGACTGGTAGCCTTCGACCTTGCAACCCCCGTCGATTAGGATCGGAAGTCCTTCGCGAATCACCTGCGGCTGGGTTGACCCGTGCGGGAAGGCGGAGAACTCTCCGATCTCCACCAAGGCCTCGCCTGCGAAGCCAAGCTTCTCGTGCGCCGCTTCGATCCATCGCCCAACATCGATCTGCGTCATTCCCTCATGTAATCCGCGATAGACAGCTTCGTATGCCGTGAGCGTCACCTGATTTGCCAATCGCATCAGATCGAGTTCCGCGGTGCTCTTGATCATGCGGCAACCCGCGGTGACTGGAGTCGCACTGACAAGTTTGGCCTGCGGCGCAGCTTTCTCAATTCCCTCGCGAAAAACAAAACGAACCGTCTCTTCGATCCCGATCTTCCCAGTCAGGATGCTGCGATCCTTCAGTCCCTGCGCGACCCGCTGATACGGACTCTCATCTTCCTGCCAGATGCGCAGATCAACCTGTGCGCCCTCCGGAGCCTGCGCGATCTGCTCGCGAGCGCGACCTTCTTCAAATCCCGGACAGACGTAGAACGCTGTCCCCTTCGCGGGCAGCACCATTGCAAACAGACGCTCTCCGCCCCACCACCGGATCCCGGTGAAATAGTTCAGCGACGTCCCCTCCATAAGAAGGATGGCGTCGAGATGGTTGGCCTCCATCGACGACCGGGCTTTCTCCTGGCGTGCCATTCGTTCTTCCGGGCGTATGGAACGCGCCTGATCTTTCATCGACTTCAGGGCGGCGATCGAGGGAGGCAAGGAAAGAGTCTGTTCGTCTGCTGGAGGAAGTGATCCGTGTGCCATGCCCATGCCAAGCATGGCGGAACCAGTCTGCAGGAAAGCTCGACGCGTTGGGATCATCGGGTGGGCATTATAGAAGGTTCTGCCGGCGCTACGTTTTTCCGCAGATTGAAATGCCCGACAAAGCCCGCCTGACAAGACTTTTGACACTTTGTAACACGTTTTTAACTTCGCTCTAACCCTCCCGTAACTTTTCACGCGTATCAACGATGGGCCTAGTAGATGAGTGCGCCCGACTATCGTTGCGCGCCCGTACAAGGCAAAACGGAGGAAATGTGCGCAAAGTTTTTTTCGGACTTCTGGTAGCCGCTCTTCTTGCAACGTCTCTCGCCGCACAGCGGCGCACGGCCGCTGCGGACGTAAAACACGTTTTGCTGGTCAGCGTCGATGGCTTGCATGCCTTGGATGTTTCTCGATTTGTGGCAAGCCATCCTCACTCTGCGCTGGCTGAACTCACTCACCACGCTGTGACCTACACCAACGCCCGCACGCCTGCCAATTCTGATTCTTTTCCAGGTCTGCTGGCCCTCGTCACGGGCGGCTCCCCAATTTCTCATGGCTTGTTTTACGACGTCAGCTATGACCGGTCTTTGTTCGCGCCGAACAACACCACCTGCTCCGGCCCACCGGGCAACACGATTGTTTACGACGAGACCATCGATGTATACAACGCCGCGGGCGTGTCGCTGGATGTCATCGATCCCGCCCAGTTGCCTCGCGGCTTCGATGCGCACGGAAACTGCGGTCCCGTGTTTCCGCATAACGCGATTCGCAGTAACACTATTTTCGAAATCGTTAAGGCTCACGGTGGCGTGACGGCGTGGGCTGACAAGCATCCCGCATACGATCTGGTGAACGGGCCATCCGGCAAAGGTGTGGACGATCTATACACGCCTGAAATCACCAACGCCCCCGGTTTCGATAACACCGTCAGCGTGGTGTGCACGGCCCAGAACGATTCTTTGAAAGTGCAGGCCATACTCAACCAGATTAAAGGTCTGCGACATGACGGCACACCCGGCCTGGGTGTTCCGACACTGTTCGGAATGAATTTCCAGGCGGTGAGCGTTGGGCAAAAACTAGCCAAGGACAATGCCGCCGGCGACTGCACCATCGACACCGATCCAAAGATCAGCGGGCAACCCGGCGGGTACCTGGATGGCTCCGGCACTCCGACCGCGGTGCTGGCTTACGGACTGCAGAAAACCGATGACGCTCTCACGGCGATGATCCAGGCACTCAAGGATCAGCACCTCTATGAATCCACGCTGATCGTCGTCACGGCCAAGCACGGGCAGTCGCCGATCAATCCGGCAAAGGTGAACAAGCCGGGACACTTTGCAGAACTGGTCGCCGCCCTGCCAGACGCTGCCACGGACCCCGGTGGAATCGCCATCGCCAACGCAGCAGCCTGCACCACCGGCCCCTGCGGCTTCGTGATGGATGACGACGTCGCGCTGATCTGGTTGCAGGATCAAAAGAAAACCAACGCCGTGACCCGCT
>Ga0209811_10000164_pt1 | contig 31098 bp, 30 predicted proteins | sample Coa_R1_6_FD_187161 | JGI IMG/M metagenome (GOLD analysis project Ga0209811, IMG submission 187161) | Surface soil microbial communities from Centralia Pennsylvania, which are recovering from an underground coalmine fire. - Coalmine... | ecosystem: Environmental > Terrestrial > Soil >... | reverse complement strand
CGAGGGATCAGTCACGGTGGGCCCTCCTCAGGCGTGGGGTACGTCGCTGAAGACGTCGAGGGCGCCTCCGCCCGGACCGACGGCGACCGGGGTGTTGTCGATGAGTCGCGTCGTCCCGACACGGGCGGCCACAGCGAGGAGCGCCTCGCCGCGGTACCACTCCGGCACGTCCTGGAGGGTCTGCGGGTGCACGAGCACCAGGTAGTCGGCCAGGGCGAGCGGCTCCCGGACGAGGACCGCGCGGGCGGCACGCCGGATCGCCGACGGCCCGCCCGCCGCTTCCGCCGCGCCCGCCCGGAGCGCTCGGGACAGGCACAGAGCCACCTCGCGGTCGCTGTCGGTGAGGTACATGTTGCGGCTGCTCATGGCCAGCCCGTCGCTCTCCCGGACCGTCGGCACGGACACGACCTCGGCCGGGAAGTCGATGTCGCGGACCATCCGGCGGATGAGGAGCAGCTGCTGGGCGTCCTTCTGGCCGTAGTAGAACGACGTCCCGCCGGTGAGGTGCATGAGCTTGGCGACCACGGTGAGCATCCCGTCGAAGTGGCCGGGCCGGGACTGTCCCTCCAACACGTTGCCGAGTGGCCCGGCGGAGATCCGCACCCCCGGGTCGCCCTCGGGGTAGATGACGTCAGGGGTCGGCGCGAAGACGACGTCGACGCCCTCCGCCGTGCAGATCTCCATGTCGGCGTCGAAGGTTCGGGGGTAGCGCGACAGGTCCTCCTTGGGCCCGAACTGGAGCGGGTTGAGGAAGATCGTCACGATGACGTTCTGCGCCCTCTCACGGGCGCGGTGGATGAGCGTCGCGTGCCCTTCGTGCAGCGCGCCCATCGTCATGACGACCGCGACGTCGCCGCCGAGCGCCTTCCGTGCAGAGCGCAGCTCGTCGCGCGACCGGCATACGACGGGGGTGTGAGAGCGACCCGAGGGAGAGGTGATCGTCGCGGGTTCAGTGGTCGTCACGGGTCACTCCTGGAGGGCGTCGATGATGGGCAGCGCGAGGTCCTCGCGGAGCCGGCCGGACGCGACGGCACGCTGGGCGGTGGCGAGCGCCAGTGCTCGATAGGCCATGAGAACGTCCGGTTCCTGTCGACGGAGCTGGTCGAGATGGACCTCAACCGTACCCACGTCGCCGCGGGCGACCGGACCGGTGAGTGCCGCGTCACCCGAGCGGAGGGCGTTGTCGAGGGCAGCCTCGACCAGCGGTCGGAGCATCCGGTCCGGCTGTGGCACGCCGGTGCTCGCGAGGACCTGCATGGCCTGGGCGATGAGCGTGACGAGGTGGTTGGACCCGTGGGCGAGGGCCGCGTGGTAGGTCGCCCGGTCGGCCTCGGCGATCCACACCGGCTCGGCGCCGATCTCCAGGACGACGGCCTCGGCGACCGCGCGGTACTCCTCGGGCGCGGTCACCCCGAAGCAGCACTCGACGATCCGGTCCAGGTCGGCCGCCGAGCCGGTGAACGTCATGGCCGGATGCAGGGCAAGAGGAACAACCCCCTCGTATGCCGCGGGCTCGAGGACCGCGAGGCCGTGCCGGCCGCTCGTGTGGACGACGAGCTGGCTGCGTCGCCAGTGCCCGGTCGTCGCAAGGCCTTGGACGAGCGGGCCGAGGGCATCGTCGGGGACGGCGAGGACGACGAGCTCGGCGGTGTCGACGACATCGGGGATGTCGCCGATGGCGGCGTCGGGGAGCAGCCTGGCCGCGCGCTCCCGGGAGGCGTCGCTCACGGCAGAGACAGCCACGACGTGGTGCCCGGCGCGCTGGAGGGCGGCGCCCAGGACGGACCCGACGCGGCCGGTGCCGACGACCCCGACGGTCAGCCGGGCGGGGCGCTCGATGCCATCCACGAGGGATGACGCTACCCGCGCCGGACCGCCGTCACCGTCCGGGCCTGGCCTTCGAGCTCGGGTCGACGATCCGTAAGGCATCGAACCTTCGGAAGTCGCGGTCCATCGTCGCGACGGACGCGCCCACCGAAAGAGCACAGGCGGCAATCCAAGCGTCCGTCACGAGGTTTCCGCCGACCTGCCCGCTCAGGCAGATCGACCGGAAGACCTCATGCACATCGCTGCCGTGTGGGCTCTCGGTGTACGCACGCTGCTCCATGACCATCCCGACTGCGACCAGTCCGGGGATGGCGAAGGGCTCATCTCCCAGGATCAGCTCATCGAGCCAGGATCGGACCGGGACGTGATGCACATGGTCGTCACGAAGAGACGCAACCATCGCGTTGACGTCAAGGACGATCACGTCAGTCCTCGTCGATGGCGTCCAGCATCGAACGATTGCTCGTGGCGTCGACACCAGGAGCGGGCCCCGTGCCACCTCGGAAGACCGGAACTGCCCGGCGAGGGCGATCCTCCGGCGACACCAAACGCAACGCAAGGGCCTCCTCCACATAGCGGCCCAGAGTGATCCGGCGCTCGGCCGCGCGCGCCTTGGCCTGCGCGAGCAGGTGGTCATCGATCGCGATCGTGGTGCGCATGTCCCCCAGCTACATCTGTTGCATCAGTCCAGGAGCATCACACGCATCAAGTCGCTCCGTGGTGTTGCCTGTCGGCGGCGCGCGGCAGACTGCATCTCCATGGACCGGCTCAGGCACTCTGCGCCGTGGCAGTTCTTCGCGGTGCTGCCGCGCGCTGACCGGGGGCTCGCCGCACTGTGGTGGACGGTGCTCGGGCTCCGAGCCGTGCTGCCCGCAGTCCTGGCCGTCGGGACCGGGGCACTCGTGGCCGCCGTCGCGCGGCATACGAGCCTCACCGCTCCCCTGGCAACAGCGGGGATCGCCTTCGTCCTCCTGCAGGTTCTCCCCCCGGCGCACACGGCGGTCAGCCTCAACCTCGGCTCGCGCGTCGCCGCGCACCTCTTCGACCGGCTGGCCGAGCTGACCACGGCGCCGAAGGGGATCGGGCACCTCGAGGACCCCGAGCTCGCGGCCGACCTGACGACGGCTCGCGAGTTCGACCGCGGGATGACCGGACCACCGATGTACATCAACATGGACTTCATCGCCGGCAGCCTCACCCTGCTCGTGGCGGGGGTCGTCTCAGCGCTGGCCCTGGTCCGCTACGTGTGGTGGGCACCGATCGTGCTCCTCGCGGGCTGGGGCGCGACCCACTGGCTGCTCCGCGAGAGCGGGGTGTGGCGCGACCGGCAGACCGACGAGGTCAAGCAGGCCCAGCAGCACGCCGACTACGCCTTCCAGCTCGCCGTCTCGCCGCCCCCGGCAAAGGAGGTGCGGCTGTTCGGGCTCGAGGACTGGGTGCTCGACCGCTTCGCCACCGTCCGCCGCCACCTGTTCACCCTCCAGTACGAAGCGACCCGGCTGCGTGAGCGTTCCGTCCTCGGAGCCCTCGCCATCGTCGTGGTCGCCAACCTCGCCGTCTTCCTGTGGCTGGCTCGGGCGGCCACAGCGGGAGGTACGCCGCTCGGCACCGTCGTCACGGCGGCGCAGCTCGCGCTCGGGGTCTCGGCCGTCGCGTTCGGCGGGCTCAACTGGGCCATGGACGGCGCCGCGGCACCGGTCGTCGCCATCGCCCGCCTCGGATCCCGGGTCGGGGCCGCGGGCGCACTCGCCTCCGGCGCCGGCTCGACCCTGCCCGATGCCGGTCCCGGCAACCACGGCGTAGCCCTCACGATCCGCGACCTCCACTTCACCTACCCCCGGACCGAGCGCCCGATCTACGCCGGGCTCGACCTCGACATCCGGCCCGGTGAGGCACTCGCGATCGTCGGCTCCAACGGGGCAGGCAAGACGACCTTGGCCAAGCTGCTGTGCCGCTTCTACGACCCCACGTCCGGCGCGGTCACGGCCGACGACATCGACCTGCGCGACCTCGACGTCGACGCCTGGCGCACCTCGGTCACCGCCGTCTTCCAGGACTTCCTGCGACTCGACCTGAGCCTGCGCGACAACGTCGACCCCGGCCACCGCGCGACCGACGACCAGGTGCGGGCCGCCCTCGTCGAGGCCGGGGCGGACCACCTCGCGGCCCTCGACACCCCGTTGGCCAAGGGCTACCCGGGGGGCACCGACCTCTCCGGCGGGCAGTGGCAGCGGGTCGCCCTCGCCCGTGCGCTGTGCGCGGTGACGACCGGGTCACGGCTCGTCCTCCTCGACGAACCGACAGCCGGGCTCGACGTCCGCGGAGAGGCCGTCATCTTCCAGCGGCTCCTCGACGCCACGCGAGGCGCGACCCGCATCCTGGTCAGCCACCGGTTCTCGACGGTACGGATGGCAGACCGGATCGCGGTCCTCGAGCAGGGGCGGGTCACCGAGCTCGGCACCCACGAGGAGCTCTTGGCACTCGGCGGCCGGTATGCCGCGATGTTCGGTTTGCAGGCCTCCCGCTTCGACGCCATGGACGACGAGGGGGTGAGCTATGAGCTCCTCGACTGACGGGCCGGCCCCGTCAGTGGCCACCGAGGTGCCGGTGCCCGGTGCCCTCTCGTCGATGTGGCGGCTGTTCCGGCTCGGCTACACCCATGAGCCGGGACTGCTCGTCTTCGCCGTCGCGGTCACCGTCGTCTCGGCGGTGCCCGACGCGCTCATCGCACTGCTGCTCAAGGTGCTCGCCGACGCCGTCCAGGACGGGAGTGGTGCGCGGGCGGCATACGCGATGGGCGGTCTGGCCGTGGCCGTGACCTTCAACTGGCTGCTCACTGTCGTCCAGAGCCGGATGACCCGACGCTTCCGCGACAAGGTGACCATCGCCCTGGAGGGGCACGTGGCCAGGCTGCAGGCCTCGATCGAGACCATCGCCCACCACGAGCGGGCCGACTACCTCGACCGGCTGGCGGTCCTGCGCAACCAGATCTTCGTGCTCGACCACATGTACCTCTCCGTCCTGTCCACCCTGTCCTGGCTGGTCCGGCTGACCATCACGTTGGCCCTGCTGGCGTCGATCAGCCCGATGCTCCTGCTGCTGGCCCTCTTCGCCATCCCGACGGTCCTCAGCTCGTCGTGGCGCCCGACCCAGGAGCGCGCGGTCGAGGAGGCCGCTGCGGTCCATCAACGGCTCGCCGACCACCTCTTCCAGACCGCCACGACCGCCTCGGCGGGCAAGGAGGTCCGGGTCACCGGCATCGGGCCGTGGCTGGTCGGCGCCCGGCGGGCGGAGTGGGAGCTTTGGTACGGACCGGTGCACCGGGCCCGTGCGGCGACGGCTCTGTGGCACGCCCTGGCCTGGACGGTGTTCGGGGCGGGCTTCGTCGGGGCGGTGTGGTTCGTGGCGGTCCACCTCCACCGCAGCTCCGGCGACGTCCTGCTCATCCTGATGGCGGGTTCCCGACTGTCGGCCTACGTCGCGTCGACGGTCAGCGAGATCGGCTTCCTGCGCGGGGTGTGGCTCTACGGCGCGCAACGGCTGGCCTGGCTGGAGGACTATGCGGAGGCACTGCGCGCGGCGGGCGACCTGGAGGCACCCTCGTCGCTGGCCCAGGGGATCGAGCTGCGTGACGTCACGTTCACCTACCCCGGATCGGACCGACCGGCCCTGGACCACGTCACCCTCACGCTGCCGGCCGGTGCCGTCGTCGCGATCGTCGGCGAGAACGGCGCGGGCAAGTCGACGCTGGTCAAGCTGCTCGCCAAGTTCTACGAACCCGAGTCCGGCGAGATCCTCCTCGACGGGCGACCGCTGCGCCGGATCCGCACCGAGTCCTGGCGGGCTCGGATGTCGGGGGCCTTCCAGGACTTCCACCGCTTCGAGTTCGCCGCCCGGACCAGCGTGGGTCTGGGCGACCTCCCGCAGCTCGACGACGGCGATGCCGTCAGCTCGGCGGCCGCGAAGGCTGGCGCGTCCGACGTGGTCCTCCAGCTCCCACTGGGCCTGGACACCCAGCTCGGACCGGTCTGGCCCGGCGGAGTCGATGTCAGCTTCGGCCAGTGGCAGAAGCTCGCCCTCGCCCGCGGCTTCATGCGGGCCAGCCCTTTGCTCCTCGTCCTCGACGAGCCGACCGCGGCCCTGGACGCCGAGACCGAGCACGACCTCTTCGAGCGGTATGCCGCGTCGGCGGCCGACCGCGCGCCCGGCGGGATCACGGTGCTCGTCTCGCACCGGTTCTCGACGGTGCGGATGGCCGACCTCATCGTCGTCCTCGACGGGTCTGGGGTGGCTGAGGTGGGTTCCCACGAGGAGCTGATGCGCCGTGGCGGTCCCTACAGCGAGCTGTACGCGATCCAGCAGCAAGCCTACCGATGACCGGCTCGACCGCGCGGCCCTGGCGCGACGCGTGGCAGGACGCCCTCTACGGTCCCGATGGCTTCTACCGCCGGCCCGAGGGGCCGGCTGGACACTTCACCACCTCGACCCAAGGCCCGCTCGGCGTCGTGTTCGCGGAGGCGATCGCGACGTTGGCCGACCGCGAGGGGTGCGACCTCGTCGTCGACGTCGGCGCCGGCCGCGGGGAGCTGCTCGGACAGCTGGCCGTCCTGCGGCCCGACCTGCGCCTCATGGGAGTGGACATCGTCGACCGCCCGGCCGACCTGCCCGACGCCGTCGACTGGCTCGTCTCCCCTGGCGGCCCGAGCCTGCCTGCGGAGCTGAAGGGTCTGGTCGGGGCGCTCGTCGTTGCGCACGAGTGGCTCGACGTCGTGCCCTGCACCATCGCCGAGGTCGACCGTGACGACGTGCTCCGCGAAGTTCTGGTCGACTCCGGCGGAGTCGAGTCACTGGGCGGGCCAGTCACTGGGTGGGAGCTGGACTGGGTCAACCGCTGGTGGGGCGACCGAGGACCCGGCGACCGACTTGAGATCGGCGACACCCGCGACGACGCCTGGGAGGACCTGGTCGGGCGCGTCGACCAGGGAACCCTGGTGGCCATCGACTACGCCCAGGCTGGGCACGGCGGGCAGTCCGAGGACACCTTCACGGCATACCGCAACGGCGTCCAGACCGCCGCTGTCCCCGACGGCTCCTGCGACCTCACGGCCCACGTGATGATCGACTCACTCGTGCACGACGACGCGATCCACCAGGCCGACGTGTTGCGCAGGCTCGGCATCCGGGCGACCACGCCGGATCACGCGTTGTCACTGGCTGATCCCGCTGCCTATCTCCGGGGTCTGATCCGCGCGTCGGCCGTCACCGAGCTGGCGGACCCGCGCGGACTGGGCGCCTTCGTCTGGGCGATCGTCCGGGTGCCCGGGAATTAATCGGAGTTGCCCTCCGTTTGATCGGGCGACGATGCCTCCCACCCGGTCGAAGGGACTTCCCATGTCAGCGAACACCGCCGTCGCCCGCACCACCCACCACCTGCTCGACCGCCACCGCGCCGCGCTCGTCGGCGCGCGGACCCACGCCTCCCACGTCGCGCAGTCGCTGCGCGGGTCCGAGCCGGCAACAGCACGCCGGAACGCCCCCTGCGTCGACTGCCCCGCGGCCGCCTGACGGCCGCCCGCCCCGCAGCGTCTGCGGATCTGAGGGGCTTCACCGCAGACACAGCGACAACGCCCCGCCGCAGCGTCTGCGGATCTGAGGGTCGGAGCCCGCAGATCCGCAGACGTTGGGCAGCGACGGCGGCAGCCGGGCCTGCACGGCATACTCGAGGCATGGCCCAGCCGACGACCAACCGCGAGCTGACCGTCGGGGTCGGTGCAGGTGGGCTCGCCACCGCCGACATGGTCCTCAACATCGGGCCTCAGCACCCGGCCACTCATGGCGTGCTCCGGCTGCGGATCGTCGTCGACGGCGAGCGGATCGTCAGCGCCGAGCCGATCATCGGCTACATGCACCGCGGCGCCGAGAAGCTCTTCGAGGTCCGCGACTACCGCCAGATCGTCGTCCTCGCCAACCGGCACGACTGGCTGAGCGCCTTCTCCAGCGAGCTCGGCGTCGTGCTCAGTGTCGAGTCGATGCTGGGCATGGAGGTGCCCGAGCGCGCGGTCTGGGCCCGCACCCTCCTCGCCGAGCTGAACAGGGTCCTCAACCACCTCATGTTCCTCGGCTCCTACCCCCTCGAGCTGGGCGCGATCACACCGGTCTTCTACGCGTTCCGTGAGCGGGAGGAGCTCCAGGCCGTCATGGAGGAGGCCTCCGGCGGGCGGATGCACTACATGTTCAACCGGGTCGGCGGCCTCAAGGAGGACCTCCCGGCGGGCTGGCTGGGCCGCGTCGCGCACGCGATCGCCGCGGTGCGCAGCCGGATGCCTGACCTCGAGTCGCTCATCGTCGGCAACGAGATCCTCCGCGCCCGCACCCGCGGCGTCGGGGTTCTCACACCCGAAACCGTTGCGGCATACGGAGTTTCGGGCCCCATCGCCCGAGCCAGCGGGCTCAACATCGACTTGCGGCGCGATGCGCCCTACCTCGCGTATGCCGGTCTCTTCGGCGAGGGCGGTCCGGGCCGGGTCGTGACCCGGACCGACGGCGACTGCCTGGCCCGGCTGGAGGTCCTCCTCGAGCAGACCCACGTCAGCCTCGACCTCGCCGAGCACTGCCTCGACGTCCTGGCGTCCCTGCCGCAGGGCCCGATCAACGTCCGGCTGCCCAAGGTGCTCAAGGTGCCCGAGGGTGAGATCTACACCGCGACGGAGAACCCGCTCGGCTTCAACGGCTACTACCTCGTAAGCCGCGGCGAGAAGACCCCGTGGCGGCTCAAGCTGCGCTCGGCGTCGTTCAACAACGTCTCGGTGTTGAGTGAGCTGCTCCCCGGCCACCTCATTGCCGACATGGTGGCCATCCTCGGCTCGATGTTCTTCGTCGTCGGCGACATCGACAAGTAGCCGCGACGGGCGTCGTGGGCTCCCACCCGGTGACGTCGAGTGTGCAGCAGATGCAGCTCTCGGGTTCGAAAGTTGCATCTACTGCACAGTTGAGGCGATCGCTCCGTCGTCCCGACGCCGGCCTGATCGGCTCAGCGGCGGTCGTCGTCGGGGGGGTCGACCCGACACATGGCCTGGGCCCACAGGCCGCAGCCGGTGAGCAGCGCCGACGCGAGCAACGCGACTCCCAGGCCGAGCATCCGGCCCCGGACCACCGTCAGGTTCAGGTCCGCGAGGCTGGCCAGGACCTGGCCGAAGTACCAGCCGAAGGCACCGCTGCCGGCGAGTGACGCACTCTGGGCGATGGTGAGCGCGCGGGCGGCCCGGAGCGGGTCGAGCGGCCGAGAGCTGTTGCCGCGCAGGTAGTTCCGAACCGGCCAGGTCGCGCTGACGACGAGACCGGCGATGAGGACGAGCAGCGCGATGGCCAGCCACGAGGTCGGCGGCACGATCCCGCCCGACCGCCGGTTGAGTAGCCAGATGAACAGGCTGCCCGCGGTCAGGGCCAACCCGACCAGCGTCACCTGCCGGGCCGTGACCCCACGTGGTTCGTCGCTCACTCGCGCTCCTTGGTGGCATCGGGCCAGGGTCGGACCCCGTCGCTCCCGAGGGCCCCGAGCACCTCGGCCACCGATCGCAGGCCGTCCGGCGCGCGCACGACGGCTCCCGGGTCGACCTCAAGCCAAGGGACGAGCACGAAGGACCGCTCGTGGGCGCGGGGGTGCGGCAGCATCAGGTCGGCGTCGTCGCTGAGCGCCTCGGAGAGCTCACCCGGCACACCGTACTGAATGAGATCGAGGTCCAAAGTCCTTGCGCCCCAATGGATCTCACGTGTCCGCCCGTGCTCGGCCTCGATCTCGTGGAGCCGACGGAGCAGGTGGTGCGGTGCCAGCGACGTCGCACCGAGGAGGACGGCGTTGAGGTATGCCGGTTGGTCCGGTCCCCCGACCGGGTCGGTCTCCACGTAGTCGGACCAGCGGACAGCGTGCAGCCCCGCGTCGAAGACCAGGGCGTTGATGGCGTCGTCCAGGGTGTCCTCGCGGTTGCCGAGGTTGGCGCCGAGCGCGATGACGACCGGCACCCGTGTCGCCTCGCGATGGACGACGACCTGGACGTCCCCGAACGCGACCCCGACGGGGGCCTGCGGCTTGTGAACGGTCACGGTGGCGGCTTCGACAAGGGGCCTGGCGACGCAGTCCCGCGCGATGACGGCAGCGAGCTTCTCGATGAGGTCGAACGGCTCCCCCTCGATGCGCGCGACAACATCGGCAGCGATCTCGCCGTAGTGGACGGTGTGGGCGAGCGCGTCCGTGGCTCCCGCCCGAGTCAGGTCGACCGACAGCTCCACGTCGACGACGAACTCCTGCCCCTCGCGCTTCTCGAAGTCGAAGAACCCGTGGTGCCCCCTCGCGCGCACGCCGAGGAGCCGGATCAGGTCACCGCTCATCGAAGCTCCTCCTCAGGGCTGGCCGGGCCTATCGGGCCGATCGGGCCGGCCGAGCCGGACCCGCCGGCCGGCCCGGTGGGGCCAGCCAGGGCGGCAGCCACGTCAAGGGCGTCGACGGTCGTCGGCACGTCGTGGACCCGCACGCACCAGACCCCGGCGAGCGCGGCATACGCAGTCGTCACAGCGGTGACCACATCTCGGTCGAGAGGCGAGCGCTCCGCCCCTGGGGCGCGCCCGACCCTGCCGAGGAACGTCTTGCGCGACGTCCCGACGAGGAGCCGGTGCCCGAGGCCGACGAGCAGGTCGAGCGACCGCAGGAGTGCCCAGTTGTGCTCGGCGGTCTTGGCGAAGCCGAACCCGGGATCCAGGACCACCCGCTCGGGTGCGATCCCACCGGCAGCGAGGGCCGCCGCCCGGTCGACGAGCGCGCTGCACACGTCGGCGACCACGTCGTCGTAGACCGCCCGGGACTGCATGTCGGCGCTGTGACCGCGCCAGTGCATGGCGATGTAGTCCACCCCGCGGTCGGCAACCAGCCCGACCATGTCGGGGTCCGCAAGCCCGCCGCTCACGTCGTTGACGATCGAGGCTCCTGCGTCGAGCGCGGCGGCAGCCACCGATGCACGCATGGTGTCGACCGACACCGTGACCCCGGCCGTGGCCAGCGCGGAGACCACCGGCAGCACTCTGCGCAGCTCCTCCTCGACGCTCGGGCGTTCGGCCCCCGGGCGGGTGGACTCCCCACCCACGTCGACCAGGTCGGCACCCTGGCTGACGAGGAGCCGCGCGTGGGTGACGGCCGCCTCAGGCTGCAGCCACTCCCCGCCGTCGCTGAACGAGTCGGGGGTGACGTTGACGACGCCCATGACGAGCGGTCGGGGGGTCATCGGCCGCTCCCCGCTGCCAGCCAGCGCAGCTTGGGCCAGACGATGAACGCCTCGGCCTCGCCCATCGCGATCCCGACCCGAACGAGCGAGCGAGTCGTGGGATAGACGATGTAGCGCGGGTACCAGGTCGGCTGGAACTTGGCGTTGAACCGGTAGAGGCTCTCCAGCTGGAACCAGCGGTTGCCGACGACGAGCAGCTTGCGCCAGAACCGGAGGACCGGCCCGGCACCGAGCTTCTCACCGCGCTCGAAGGTCGACCGGAAGGTCGCGAAGTTGAGCGACACCCGGGTGATCCCGAGCTCGGACGAGCGAGTCAGCGCGTCGACGATGAGCAGCTCGTTGATGCCCGGGTCGGCCTGCGGGTTGCGGCGCATCAGGTCGAGGGACATCCCGTCCGAGCCCCACGGCACGAACTGGAGCATCCCCTCGACGCGGCCGTCCTTGCGGGCGAGCACGACGACCGCGTCGGGGTCGCGCTGGACGTCCATGACCCGGCTGGTCGCCATCGAGAAGCCGCGCTCGGTGGCGCCGACCCGCCAGGAGTCGGCGTCGCCCAGGGCGTGGATCCGAACCTCCGGCGGGGTGTCCCGAACCCGCATGATCTCGGTCGTGTAGCCCAGGCGCCGGATCCGGTTGACCATCTGCCGCACGTTGCGCATCGGCCGACCCTCGAGCGAGAACGTCGTCGTGTCGATGATCGCCTCGTCGCCGAGCTCGAGGGCCGAGAACCCCGTCTCCCGGGTCCACGCCGTCCCACCGGACTCCGAGCAGCCGAGGACGGCTGGCGTCCAGCCGTACCGGTCGGCCTCGGTGAGATAGGCCTTGATGGCACCCGGCCATGCCTCGGGGTCGCCGAGCGGGTCGCCTGCCGCGAGCATGACGCCGTTGACGACGCGGTAGCCGATGCACGACTTGCCCGACTCCGACCAGATCACCTGCTTGTCCTGGCGGGTGGTGAAGTAGCCCAGCGAGTCCGGGTGCTTGGCGAGCAGGCAGCGGACCCGCTCGTCCTCCTCGGGCGTGAGCGGCGCCTGTCGATGGGGAGCCCGAAGGGCGAGGTATGCCGTGACGAGAGCGGTCATCAGGCCGAGACCGAGCAGGATCGCGTTGACGAGGTCACCGGTCCGGTCGTGCGCGGCCTCCACCGAGAGGGCGCCGCCGACACCGACCATGCCCTTGGCGGCATACGTGATGGCCGGCCACAACCCCGGCCAGCCACCGACGAAGGCTCGTTGGTTGGCGGCGATGACGAGGACGCCGACGGTCAGCGAGAGTACGACCAGGGCGAGCAGCGCCCAGACGGCCCGCCACCGTGTCGTCGGGTCACCCAGGGCGTAGAACTGGCGTCGATAGGCGACGAGGAGGGCGAGGGCGGCGATCGCCAGGCCGAGGCCGACGGGCTCGCGGGCGGGGCCGTGGACGACGTGGAAGCCGACCGAGATCACGAGGAGGACGACGGCTGCAAACCAGGCCCGCTTCTTGCGCCGTTTGAGCGAGTGCGCGAGCAGGATCAGCATGATGCCCGCGACGACGGTGCCGGCGGCAGCCGCGTCGGAGAAGGCGCCCGGAACCCACTCGGTCACCGGATGCAGCCGCTCACGCCACCGGTGCAGGGAGCCGGTGATGATGTTGAGGAAGCCGATGAGATAGGTGAGGTTGCCGATCCAGCGGGGCGCTCGGGACTGCTGCAGGAAGCGCGCGGCGAAGGCGAGGAGCGGGCCGGGTGTGTCGGTGGGCCCGGGAGCGACCGCGGGAACGGAGTTGGCCGGCCCGGTCATCTCTTGCCACCGAGCAGCAGGGCCATGGCCTCCGCTCGGGTGGCCGGGTCACGCAGCTGGCCACGCACCGCTGACGTGATCGTCCGCGAGCCCGGTTTGCGCACCCCCCGCATCGACATGCACAGGTGCTCCGCCTCGACGACGACGATCACCCCGCGGGCCTGGAGGTGGTCGACGAGCGCATCGGCGACCTGGGTCGTGATCCGCTCCTGCACCTGGGGGCGTCGGGCATACAGGTCGACGAGCCGGGCCAGCTTGGACAGGCCGGTGACCTTGCCATCGGTGGCCGGGATGTAGCCGACGTGTGCAACACCGTGGAAGGGCAGCAGGTGGTGCTCGCAGGTCGAGTACACCTCGATGTCGCGCACGATGATCATCTCGTCGTGGTCGATCTGGAACTGCGTCGCGAGGATGTCGTCGGGCGTCCGGCCCAGGCCGGCATACAGCTCGGCGGCCGCCCTGGCGACCCGCTTGGGGGTGTCGAGCAGTCCCTCGCGGGTGGGGTCCTCGCCGATCGCGGCGAGGAACTCCCGGATGGCGGCCTCGGCGCGGGGCAGGTCGACCGACTTGCTCCCCGAGTCTGGTCCCTGGGATGCCTCGGGCTCAGTAGCTTCCTGTGTCGGTGTCGACACTGCCACCCTCCGGAACCTCGACGATCTCCGTCAACGGGTGCTCCTCGGGGTGCGGGTTGGCGCCGACCTTGGCGGCCTGGTCGATCGCCTCGACCGTAGCCGGGTTGCCCGCCGCAGGGAGGGCTCCGTTGGGGCCGGAGCCGTTCATGCCGGAGCCGGAGCCGTTGAGCGCGGCCGACTCGGCGGGGGTGAGGACCGGCGGTCGGTCGGACAGCAGCCGGGTCTCCGAGGACAGCCAGGTCGGGCGCTCGGGACGCTTGACGATGCGGGAGAAGATCTCGGCCAGCTCCTTGGCGTTGAGCGTCTCCTTCTCCAGGAGCTCCAGGACCAGGGTGTCCAGGACGTCACGGTTGTCGTTGATGACGTGCCATGCCTCGTCGTGGGCCGCGTCGACCAGCCGGCGGACCTCCTCGTCGACGACGGCAGCGACCTCCTCGGAGTAGTCGCGCTGGTGGCCCATGTCGCGGCCGAGGAAGACCTCGCCCTGGGACTGGCCCAGTTTGATCGCGCCGACCCGCTCGCTCATGCCGTACTCGGTGACCATCTTGCGGGCCATGCCGGTGGCCTTCTCGATGTCGTTGGCGGCGCCGGTGGTGGGGTCGTGGAAGATGATCTCCTCCGCGACCCGCCCACCGAGGGCATAGGCGAGCTGGTCGAGGATCTCGTTGCGGGTCGTGGAGTACTTGTCGTCCAGCGGCATGACCATGGTGTAGCCGAGGGCCCGGCCGCGCGGCAGGATCGTCACCTTGGTGACCGGGTCGGTGTGGTTCATCGCCGCGGCGACGAGCGCGTGGCCACCCTCGTGGTAGGCGGTGATCTTGCGCTCCTTGGCGCTCATGATCCGCGTCTTCTTCTGGGGGCCGGCGACGACCCGGTCGATCGCCTCGTCGAGCACGGTGTCGTCGATGAGCTTCTTGTCGCCACGAGCGGTGAGCAGCGCTGCCTCGTTGAGGACGTTGGCCAGGTCGGCACCGGTGAAGCCCGGCGTACGGCGCGCGACGGCGAGCAGGTCGACCCCGGAAGCCATCGGCTTGCCCTGGGCGTGGACCTGCAGGATCCGGTGGCGGCCGATCATGTCGGGTGCGTCGACGGCGATCTGGCGGTCGAAGCGGCCCGGGCGCAGCAGCGCCGGGTCGAGGATGTCGGGCCGGTTGGTGGCCGCGATGAGGATGACGTTGGTCTTGACGTCGAAGCCGTCCATCTCGACGAGCAGCTGGTTGAGGGTCTGCTCGCGCTCGTCGTGGCCGCCGCCGAGCCCGGCGCCACGGTGCCGGCCGACGGCGTCGATCTCGTCGACGAAGATTATGGCCGGCGCGTTGGCCTTGGCCTGCTCGAAGAGGTCACGGACCCGGGAGGCACCGACACCGACGAACATCTCGACGAAGTCCGACCCGGAGATCGAGTAGAACGGCACGCCCGCCTCGCCGGCGACGGCGCGCGCGAGGAGGGTCTTGCCGGTGCCGGGGTTGCCGTAGAGCAGGACCCCCTTGGGGATCTTGGCGCCGACCGCGAGGAACTTGGCCGGCTCGGACAGGAAGTCGCGGATCTCCTTGAGCTCCTCGACGGCCTCGTCGGCCCCGGCGACGTCGGCGAAGGTCACCTTGGGGGTGTCCTTGTTGGCGAGCTTGGCCCGCGACTTGCCGAACTGCATGACCCGGGAGCCACCGCCCTGGGCCTGGCTCATCATGAACCAGAAGAGGCCGACGATGATGAGGAAGGGGATGAAGCTGCCGAGGATCGACAGGAGCGGGTTGCTCCGGGCGACGGTCGAGTTGAACCCGTCGGCCGGCTTGGCCTTGTCCAGGGCCGCGACCAGCCCGGCCTCCTGTGCGTTGACGTACTCGGTGCGCACCTTGGAGGCGTTCTTGACCGTGCCGTCGGACGAGGAGTACGTCTGCCCGCTTTTGAGGGTCAGGTTGAGGACGTTGTCGCTCGTCATCTCGGCGCGTTGGACCTTGCCCTGGCTGATCAGCGTCTGGGCAGCCGAGGTGTCGATCCGGGCGAAGGTGCTGCCGCCGACGAAGGAGTACAGCAGGAGTGAGATGGCAGCCAGCCCGAGGACCCAGAAGATCCACGATCGGCGGAAACGCGACATGTCCATGAACCCACGGGGCCGTGCCCCGATCCTCCTGCTCGATCAGTGAGCCTCGCGGTCGAGTGACCACGGGGCGTTGGGCCACCACGGTACCGCCGGTCGGCGGTGCATGAGGTGCCCCGTCAGGGCAACGACGGACCCGGGCCCGGTGTTCCGAACCTGCGTATGCCGGGTGCTCGCCTCAGCTGTAGACGTGCGGGGCCAGCGTGCCGACGACGCGCAGGCCGCGGTAGGCCTCGTCGTAGTCGAGGCCGTAGCCGACGACGAACTCGTTCGGGATGTCGAAGCCGACCCACTTGACGTCGATCTCGACCTTGGCGGCCTCGGGCTTGCGCAGGAGGGTGCAGATCTCGACCGAGGCGGGGCTGCGGGACTCCAGGTTGGCCTTGATCCAGGACAGCGTCAGGCCGGAGTCGACGATGTCCTCGACGATGAGGACGTGCTTGCCGGTGATGTCGGTGTCGAGGTCCTTGAGGATCCGCACCACGCCGGAGGACTTGGTGCCCGACCCGTAGGACGACACCGCCATCCAGTCGACCGGTGCCGTGAACGGCAGGGCCCGCATCAGGTCGGCCATCACCATGATCGCGCCCTTGAGCACGCCGACGAGGAGGAGGTCCTGTCCCTCGTAGGTCCCGGCGATCTCGGCGGCGAGCTCCTCCAGCCGGGTCTGGATCTGGTCCTCGGTGAGCAGGACGTGTTCGAGGTCGGCGCCCATGTGGCTGGCATCCACGGCAGCACTCCAGTCGGTCGGTCTAAGCGGGGTCGGTGTGCCTATTCAACCGGAGGTCGGGCGGCGATGGTGACCAGCCCGTCGGCCCGGGTCACGAGCAGCGGGCCGGGGACGTGCAGCGACCGCTGGCCGTGCCAGTCGGTGAGCAGCCGGTCACAGGCGTCGGTATGCCGGGTGCTCACCTGACCTGGCGGCGCACCGGCGCCGACGAGGAGTCTGCGCCACACCCGTGAGCGAAGAGCCGGGGCGTTGGCGACGAGCGCCGCGACCGGCCACGGCCCAGGCCCGAGGTCGGCGGTCGCCGCGTCGGCAAGGGCCTCGAGGAGGTCGGCGTCAGCACGCAGCTGGTCCGCGCTGCGGGCCAGGGCGGCGGCGATGCCGGGACCCAGGTCGCGGTCCAGATCAGTGACCGCCCGACGGGCCCGGACCCGGGCGTATGCCGGGTCCTCGTTCATCGGGTCGTCCCACCAGGCGATCCCCTCGTCCCGACAGGCCTGCCGGGTCTGCTCCCGGGTGATCCCGAGCAGCGGCCGGCGCAGGAGACCCCGAGCGGCCGGCATACCGGACAGTGACCGGGCGCCGGACCCGCGGGCGAGACCGAGGAGCACCTGCTCGGCCTGGTCGTCGAGGGTGTGGCCGAGGAACAGCCGCACCGCACCGTGCTGCGCGGCGGCGGCCGCGAGGGCGGCGTGCCGGGCGTCGCGGGCCGACGCCTCGACCCCGCCGGTTCCCGTCGCGACCTCGACGGCGACCACCTCGACGGGGTCCAGGCCGAGGGCACGGCACTGCTCGGCGGCCCGGGCGGCCACCTGTGCCGACCCCGCCTGTAGGCCGTGGTCGACGACGACGGCCCCGGCTCGCAGCGCGAGCCCGGGTCCCTCCACGGCCGTGGCGGCCGCCAGGGCGAGCGAGTCGGCCCCGCCGCTGCAGGCGACGAGGACCACCGCGCCGGGGTCGAGGTCGGCCAGGGCCGAGCGGACGGCATACCGGACCGCCGCGACGGCAGGCGAGGGTCCCGGCATACGGCACATTCTGGCGCCCCGGCCCGAGTACCCAGCTCCCCCGGACGAATCCCCCTCTCTCCCAGCCGAATTCCTAACCTCTGCTAGCAGAGCTTGGTTCACTCAGCAGAAGGTGCAACCTGTGCTGAGTGACCTACCTTCTGCTAGCAGAAGCTGGGTTTCGGGGGGCGAGGTCAGCCGTGGACGCGGGCGACCCAGGCTGCCGGGTCCTCGATCTCCTGCGGGCTCGGCAGTGTCTCCGGCGAGGTCCAGATGGCGTTGAAGTCGTCCCAACCCACCTGGTCGATGACGCCACGGACGAAGACCGCCCCGTCACGGTACTGGCGCATCTTGGCCTCCAGCCCGAGGAGCCGCCGGAGCACCCGGTCGACCGCTCCGGCGCCCTTGCGGCGTTCGGTGAACCTGGCCCGGATGGTCGCGACGGTCGGGATGACCGATGGTCCGACCTCGTCCATGACGACGTCGGCGTGGCCCTCGAGCAGCGACATGATCGCCGTCACCCGAGCGACCTGGTCACGCTGCTCGGGCGTGGTGAAGAGGTCCGCGATCCCGCCGCCACCGGAGCCGAAGACCGCCGGCAACCGCTGGACGAGCTGTCCGGCGGTCTCGGCGAGCTTGGCCGGGTCGGGAGCGAGGTCGAGCGCCAGCGCCCGGGTCGTGGTCAGCATGTGGTCCCGCAGCCACGGCACCGCCGTGAACTGGACCCGGTGGGTCTCCTCGTGCATGCACACCCAGGCCCGGAAGTCCGCGGCGTCGACCTCGAGCTCGCGCTGGGCCTGCAGGAGGTTGGGAGCGACGAGCAGCAGCTTGGGGGTGCCGTCGGGGGCCAGGTCGTACTGACCGAGGACCTTGCTGGCCATGAAGGCGAGCAGCGAACCCGCCTCGGCCCCGGTCACCTTCCCGCCGATGGCCCCGATCGCGGCCGGGGGCGGGCCACCGCCCTTGCGCGCCGCCGCCTTGGCCATGATCGACGCGAGGACGGGGTCCATGAGCGAGGCCATCGAGTCGGCGTTGGCGGCGATCCACGCCGGGCGGTCGAGGACGACGGCATCGGGCAGGTCGCCGGGCGTGTGCAGCCGCGAAGTCTCGGCGACCGGCCCCCGGGCCGCCACGGCGGCCGCGCGGATGGCGCCGACCTCAGCGGCGGCCTCGCTCCGGGAGATCACCGGTCCGGCCGGGACGAGTCGCCGGCCGGTGGCCTTGGCGAACTCCCAGTCGACGTATGCCGGCCCGCCCCGTGCCGCGGTGGCGGGGGTCGTCTCGGAACTCACTGGCGGATCTCCATGTCTGGCCTCCTAGGACTGGCACCCACACGCCGTGAGGCCCGCCACGAGACGGTCCAACGCCGCCCGGGCGGCCAGGGTTCCCTGGCTCGACGGTACGTGGTCGGCGACGACGACGTAGGAGAGCAGCCGGCCGTCCTTGTCGACGGTGGTGCCGGCCATCCCGGACGACCCGATGAGCGTGCCGGTCTTGGACCGCGGGACGCCGGCCACCTGGCGCGCGCCGACCCCCTCGAACCGGTCGTGCAGAGTTCCGGTCAGCCCGGCGACCGGCAGGTCGGCGACGACCTCCTGCATCCCGGGCACCCGAGCGGTGGTCCCGAGCGCGAGCGCGTCGGCGATGGCGCGGACGGTGACGTGCTGGGTGCGGGACAGCCCGCTCGCGTCGGTCAGGACGACCCCGGTCGTGTCGACCTTCAGTGCCCGGAGCGAGGCCAGCACGTATGCCGTCGCGCCGGCGAAGGTTCCCGGCTCACCTCTGGCGACGGCCGCCTGACGGGTGAGGTTCTCGGTGAGGGCGTTGTCGCTGTCATCGAGGGCGGTGGAGAGGACCTGGCCGATCGGCGCCGAGGAGACGGTGCCGAGGACGGCGGCTCCCGCGGGTGCGGCCGCCGACCAGCTCTTGCGCGGCGTGAGGGTCGCGGTGACGCCGGAGGCGGCCAGGTCCTTGACGAAGGCCTTGGCCACCGAGGTCGGCGGGTCGAGGGGGGACGCGTGACCGATCTCCGGTCGCTCGTCGGCGAACCCGATCATGAACACGCCCTGGGTGGCCCCGGAGTACACGTCGGCCAGCTGCCACGCCGGCGCGTAGGCCGGGCCTGCGGCATACGAGAGGTCGAGCCGCAGCGAGACCTTGGACTGGCCGGCGGCCCGGAGCGCGCCGGCGACCTGCCCGGCGAGGTCGCCGAGGCCGGCCCGGCCGGGTGTCTGGACCGGGTCGCCGGCCCTCCGGGATAGCATCGTGTCGCCGCCGGCGACCAGCGCGATCCGGCCCGGACCCTCGCGGACGACCTTGGTCTGCATGGTCCTGGTCAGGTCCGTCGTCGAGGTGATCGCCGCGGCGGCGAGCATCTTCTGGGTCGAGGCCGCGAGCCGTTGGGTGGTCGCCTCGTGGGTGTAGATGGCGGTCCCGGAGAGGGCGTCCCTGACCTCGACACCGACCGACCGGCCCAGCGCCGGGTCGGCGAGCGCGTGGGTCATCAAGGCGGCGAGTCCAGCCCTGGTAGGGGCCGGACCGGTCAGGCCCACCTGGGTGAGCGGCGCCACCGACGGGGCCACAGTCGGCAGGGCGACTCCCGGTGTTCCGGACGCCGGCTGGGTCGAGGGGATGGCGATCGGCTTGTCGCGGGTGAGGATGCCCGGCACGACGTCGAAGACGTCGCCCACGGCATACGCCAGAACAAGGCTGAGGAGCACCGCAAGGGCGGCCAGAACGCGGCGCACCAACTCCCCCTTCGCCACTAGGCTGCGTGCAGGTCAACGGACCGCAAGCCTAGGTCACCACGATTGCAGGGAAGGGACGCCAAGCAATGGAGTTCGACGTCACGATCGAGATCCCCCAGGGCAGCCGCAACAAGTACGAGGTCGACCACGCGAGCGGGCGGATCCGCCTGGACCGGCTGCTCTTCACCTCGACCCGCTACCCGGCCGACTACGGCTACGTCGAGGACAGCCTCGGCGAGGACGGCGACCCGCTGGACGCGCTCGTCCTGCTCGACGAGCCGACCTGGCCCGGGTGCCTCGTCCGGGCCCGGCCGATCGGCATGTTCCACATGCGCGACGAGGCGGGTGGCGACGACAAGATCCTCTGCGTCCCCGCCGGTGACCCGCGCAAGTCGGCCATCGTCGAGCTCGAGGACATCAACGAGTTCGACCGGCTGGAGATCCAGCACTTCTTCGAGACCTACAAGGACCTCGAGCCCGGCAAGTCGGTCGAGGGCGCCCACTGGGCCGGCCGCGAGGAGGCCGAGCAGTGCGTCCGCGACTCGATCGCCCGCGCCAAGGAGGCGGGCCTGTCGACCCAACGCTGGCGGATGCCCGGACACGAGGACGTGGAGCACAACATGGTCGAGGGTCCGGCCCCCTCGAGCGAGGAAGGCGCTCGGCTGGCCGAGCGGCTCGCCACCAAGGAGAAGCCGCTCAGCGACGTCAAGTAGGAGGGCGCTTGCCCTTATCGGGTGATCCGAAAGACGCATTGCAACGCGGGTGTCACGGACTGGGGCGGCCTGTGACACTCGCGTTTGTCGTGTGACGCAGGGAGGGACCCGAGGCTGGACCCTGGAGGCCGGACAGTGTTGTCCCGTCAGTTGGAGTACTTCGTCGCGTTGGCGCGAGAACGACACTTCGCCCGGGCCGCCACCGCCTGCTACGTCTACCAGCCGGCCCTGTCGGAGGCGATCCGCAAGCTCGAGCACGAGCTCAACGTGCCCCCCGTCCGGCGCGGTCATGCCTTCGAGGGGCTCACCCCCCGAGGGTGAGCCCCTCGTGCTGTGGGCTCGGCGGATCCTGGCCGACCGCGATGCCCTCAAACAGGAGGTGACCGCGCTGCAGTCCGGCCTCACCGGTCGGCTCCGGCTGGGGGTGGTGCGGGCGGCATCGACGACGGCAGCGCTGCTCGTGGACCCGTTCTGCGCGGCGCACCCGCTGGCTCAGGTCGGCCTGGTGACCAGCCTTCGCTCGGCCGCGGTCGTGGAGCAGCAGCGCCGCTACGAGCTCGACGGCGGCATCATCTACCTGGACGGTCAGGACACCGACGGGCTCCTGGTGACACCCCTGTACATGGAGCGTCAGGTGCTCATCGCCAGCACCGACCTGCTCCCCGGGCGGAGCCCCTCGCTCAGCTGGCCCGAGGCGTTCGAGCTGCCGTTGTGCCTGCTCAACCAGGGTATGCGGGGCCGACAGACCCTCGACGCCGCCATGGCCGAGCACGGGCTCGTCGCCACCCCGCAGCTGGAGACCGACTCGGTCGCCGCCCTGTACGCGCAGTGGGCACCGGCCGATGGGCCAGCATCGTCCCGCAACCCTGGACCCGAACGCTGCGACCACCGCCCGGAATCCGCGTGCTCAGACTCGACCAGCCGACCGTCCAGTCCCGGATCGTGCTGGTGACCATCGACGAGGACCCGGGGTCCGTCCTCGCCCGCACCCTGGTCGAGACCGCGCGGCGGCTGCGCATCGACGACCTCTTCGACCACGCCCCCGACGCGAACGCCGAGCCGACTGCGACCACCTGACGAGACCATCGGCACGGCCTATGGATCGGTCGGAACCACGTCTTGGACGCCCCCCTCTCCGCCGGTCAAGACTCTGCGAACGGCCCCACTCGACTCGGGCCTTCGCAGCCCGTCGCACTCAGCGGATCGGCGCCCAACGAAAAGGAACTCTCATGGCAAAGGTGCTCTGCGTTCTCTACGACGACCCGGTGGACGGTATGCCGATGTCCTACGCCCGCGATGACCTGCCCGTCATCGAGGGCTACGGCGACGGACAGACCCTGCCCACGCCGAAGGCGATCGACTTCGTACCCGGCACCCTGCTGGGCAGCGTGTCCGGCGAGCTCGGGCTGCGCGACTACCTGGAGTCCAACGGCCACACCCTCGTCGTGACGTCGGACAAGGACGGCCCGGACTCCGAGTTCGAGCGCGAGCTGGTGGACGCCGACATCGTGATCTCCCAGCCGTTCTGGCCGGCATACCTGACGCCCGAGCGGATCCCGAAGGCGCAGAACCTCAAGCTGGCGCTGACCGCCGGCATCGGCTCGGACCACGTCGACCTGCAGGCCGCGATCGACCGGAACATCACGGTCGCCGAGGTCACCTTCTGCAACTCGATCAGCGTCGCCGAGCACGTGGTGATGACGATCCTGGACCTCGTGCGCAACCTCGTGCCGTCGCACGAGTGGGCGGTCCAGGGCGGCTGGAACATCGCCGACTGCGTCACCCGCTCCTACGACCTCGAGGGCATGCATGTCGGTACCGTCGCGGCCGGTCGGATCGGCGTGGCCGTGCTCCGTCGGCTCAAGCCGTTCGGCACGCACCTGCACTACTACGACAAGCACCGCCTGCCGCTCGAGGTCGAGGAGGAGCTGGACCTGACCTACCACGAGTCCCCGGAGGCCATGTACCCGTTCGTCGACGTGGTCACGCTCAACTGCCCGCTGCACCCAGAGACCGAGGAGATGATCAACGACGAGACGCTCAAGCTGTTCAAGCGTGGCGCCTACCTGGTCAACACGGCCCGCGGCAAGCTGACCGACCGGGACGCCGTCGTCCGGGCGCTGGAGAGCGGCCAGCTCGCCGGCTACGGCGGTGATGTCTGGTTCCCGCAGCCCGCACCGAAGGACCACCCCTGGCGCCTCGCTCCGCACAACGCGATGACGCCGCACATCTCCGGCACGTCGCTGTCGGCCCAGACCCGGTATGCCGCAGGCATACGGGAGATCCTCGAGTCCTTCTTCGACGGCACACCGATCCGCGACGAGTACCTCATCGTCCAGGGCGGCGCGCTGGCCGGTGTCGGCGCGCACTCCTACACCGAGGGCAACGCCACCGGCGGCTCGGAAGAGGCCGAGAAGTTCAAGAACGCCTGATCAGGGCGAGAGCACGGCGAGGGGCACCGACCCGGTCAGCCCCGGACCCTTAGGGCGTAACGACCTGGACTTTGATGCTGTGGGGCGACCTGGCGCTCTCGACGGCCTCGCGATAGCTGCCGAGCGGCAGCTGGTCGGTGATGAGCGGTTTCAGTGTCATCGTGGGGCAGGCAAGAGCCACTGCGAACAAGGGAGTACGTCGTGCGGCGACAAGTCGTCAATGAGCCCGGCCAGATGGTCCACGAGGCACTCGAGGGGCTCGTCCTCAGCCATCCACAGGTGGTGGCCTACGACCCCGAGCATCAGATCGTGACCCGCGCTCACCCAGCGGCCGGCAAGGTCGGGCTGCTGTCCGGCGGAGGCTCCGGCCACGAGCCGTTGCACGCCGGCTTCGTCGGCGTGGGCATGCTCGATGTGGCAGTACCGGGTGCGGTGTTCGCCAGCCCGACCGCGCTGCAGCTGCACGACGGCACCCTGGCGGCAGACTCCGGCTGTGGCGTTCTGCACATCGTCAAGAACTACACCGGCGATGTCCTCAACTTCACCATCGCCCGAGAGCTTGCCGACGAGAACGGCATCCGGACCGCCGCCGTCCTCGTCGACGACGACCTGGCCACCGACATCACCGGTGGCGCCGACGGCGACGAGGACGAGGGACACCCCGGGCGTCGCGGCACTGCGGCCGTCGTCGCCGTGGAGAAGATCTGCGGCGCAGCCGCCGAAGCCGGAGCCCCACTGGATGAGCTCGCCGAGCTGGGAAGTGACGTGGTGGCCCGCTCATCCACGATGGCCTTCGCCCTTGAGGCCGGAACCCACCCCGGCCAGAGCCGTGCAGCGTTCGACCTCGACCCGTCCGAGGTCGAGTTCGGCGTCGGCATCCACGGTGAACGCGGAACGTCCCGGATCGGGTTCGCGCCGGCCGACGACCTGGTCGCCCACCTGGTCGGACCGCTCGCAGATGCCCTCGACCTCCGACGCGGGACCGAGGTGATCGCGATCGTCAACAATCTCGGCTCGGCCTACCCTCTCGAGACATACGTCGCCGCCCGCGCCGTCCACCGGCAGCTCGCCGCCCGCGGTGTCACCGTCGCCCGCAGCCTGGTCGGGCCCTACGTCACCTCCCTGGACATGCACGGCATATCGGTCACCCTGGTCCGCGCAGACGACACCCTGCTGTCCCACTGGGACGCCCCCGTCCACACACCCGCTCTCACCTGGGGAGGAACCAGATGACCACCTTCGACGACCAGTTCGGCGAGCGCTGGGTCGCCTCGATGCTGGCCACGTTCGACGCCCAGGCCGCCGACCTCGGCGAGCTGGACCGACAGGCCGGCGACGGCGACTTCGGAACGAACATCTCCTCGGCCTACCGCCGTGCCCGGGAGGAGGCACGCAAGGCTCAGCCCGAGTCCTACTCCGAGTGGCTCACCACCGTCTCCCGGGGCTTCCTCGGAACGGGGGGCACCAGCGGCCCCCTGTTCGGGATGTTCTTCCGCGAACTGGCCCGATGCACCACCAGCTCAGCTCCGACGGCGTCCGAGCTCGCCGATGGCTTGGCCAACGGGCTGGCTACGGTCCAGAGGTACGGCAAGGCCAAGGTCGGCCACAAGACGATGGTCGACGCCCTGGCCCCGGCGGCCCTGGCCATGGGCCAGGCCGTGAAGGACGGCCACCCAGACCCCCTCGCCACAGCCGCCGCAGCCGCCGTCGACGGCGCCCGCTCCACGGCCGCCATCACCGCCCGCCGCGGCCGCGCCGCCTATGTCGGCGAAGTCTCCCGCGGGGTCCTCGACCCCGGGGCCGTCGCCATGGCCATGGTCATCCAGACCGCCCACAACGCGGCCATGGGTACGACCGACCCAGCAGGCAGCATCCTGGTCGACCCGGCCTGACCCCGCCGGCCCAGCCTGACCGCCCCCGCGATCAGGGGCGTCCGCCATAGGGGAGCAGGTCGGAGCGGTAGATCGAGGCGTAGCGGACCTGGGCGCCGGTGTGCGGGGCCTCGATCATCTGGCCGCCGCCGATGTACAGCCCGACGTGGTGGCTGGTCGGGCCGCTGTCGCCGTAGAAGACGAGGTCACCGGGCTGGAGGTCGGAGATGGCCACCCGTCTGGTCTCGTTGTACTGCGAGCCGGTGTAGTGGTCGATGTAGACCCCGGCCTGCCGCCACGCCATCATCGTCAGCCCGGAGCAGTCGAAGGTGTTCGGGCCGGCCGCACCCCACACGTACCACTTGCCGACCTGGGCGCGGGCGTAGGCGAGGACGGCGGAGACGCCGCCCCTGGGCGAAGGCGCCGGCTGGGACGGCTTGCTCGGCGGCCGCGACGTCGAGCTGCCGCCGCTGTGGCCCTGGCTCCGCTTCTTGCGCGCGGCGGCTGTGGCGGCGTCCGCGACCCGCTTGGCCTGGGCTGCCTGCTTGGCGGCCAGCTCCGCTGCGGCCTTGGCCCGGGCAGCTTCCTCGGCGGCCTTGCGGGTGCGTTCCCGCTGGGCCTTCTCGGCGGCGATGCGGGCCTGGCGGGCGGCTTCCTCGGCGGCGGCCCGGGCAATCGCCTCGGCCCGCAACCCCGCCTGCCGGGCCTGCTCCACCTCCACAGAGGTCTTCTGCAGAGAAGCCAGCTCGCTGGCCATCTGGGTCTGCTGACCCTGGATCTGGGTCGCCGCGGCAGCGGCCTGCGTGGCCTGCGCCTGCGCGTCGGCCAAGGCCTTGGCCGCCTGGTCCGAGGCCTGCTGCTGCTGCCCGGCGGCCAGGGTGGCGTTGCGCTGGGCGGCGGCGGCGTTCTGAGATGCGGCATCGGCCTTGGCGTATGCCGCGGTGCGCAGCTCGCCCATGGTGTCCAGGGCGGTGGCTCGGTCGACCATGTCCTGTGGACCGCTGGCCGACATGAACGCCGACACGTTCCCGAGCGAGCCGTCCTGCTGGTAGGCCAGGGCGGCGAACTGACGGATCGCCTTCTCCGCGTCATCGGAGGCCGATCGTGCCTGCGCCGCGGCCTCGGCGGCCCGGGCTGCCGCGGCGGTGCGCTGGTCGAGCAGCAGCTTGGCACCGTTGTAGGCCTCGCCCGCCGCCGACGCGGCCTCCTGGACGCTGTCCAGCTGCGCCGAGGCGGCTTGGTACTGCGCGGTCAGGGCGGCGACCTGGTCCTGCGTCGTGACCACCTTGGCCTTGGCCGTGTCGACCTGCTTCTGGGACGGGAAGACAGGGTCCGGCTTGGCTGTGGCGCTCGCGATCGGGCCCGTGGCCAGCGCGAGTGCGCAGAGGCCGCCAAGGGTCAGGCGCGCGGCGAGGGGCCAGGCACCCGGGGTGGGGCGATCGAACACGAGGAGACCTCCGGCAGGGCGTGACTTCAGGGGTGGCGAATTCAGCGGCCCGAGACTATTGCCGTTTGTCACTTTGGGAAACAGGCGTCACACCAATCCCACGCGTCATTCTGGTATTTGCAGAATTACACTCTTGTCATTAACAGAATGACATTCATGTCTTTTCCCAGACCGGCGGAAAGTTTCGATCAGGCGTTCGTGGTTGGTCACGAACAGGTCACGATTTTGGCACCAGGAGCCTCCGCAGACCCCGTTCCCCCGATCGCATCATCACCTCGTGGTTGGCCCGCAGGACCGGCTCCAGGACCCGGTCGAGCCGGCTCAGCCAGCCGATCCCCACCTGGACCTGCTCGGTGAACGCTGCGACCGTCCCCCCGCCCTTCCCCGGCTCGACGGCGAACGCCGCCCACCCCACCAGGTCGCCGGACAGCCCGACGCGCAGCCGCCCGTTCGCGGCGTCGACGACCTCACGGGACACGCCGACGGCCAGGCTGTAGGGCAGCGCGCTGCGGATCCGGGCGACCCCGGAGTCCTCCGTATGCCGGGTGACCTCACGAATCTGTGGCCACCAGATGGGGTAGGCGCCCAGGTCATGCAACGCCTCGAACACCCGGTCCGGTGCGGCCGGCACCCGCCAGACCCGCTCGAAGCGGAAGGTGCGCCTCCGACGCGGGCCGGGACTGACCGGCATACGGGCTATTGACCGGTCGTGTACTGGTCGGCGACCTTGAGCGCCTCGTCCAGGATGGCCAGGCCTTCGCGGACCTCGGCCTCGGTGGTGGTGCAGGGCGGGACGATGTGGGTGCGGTTGAAGTGGACGAAGGGCCACAGACCGCGCTCCTTGCAGGCAGCGGAGAACTCGTTCATCGGGCCGGCGGCGGCGCCGGAGGCGTTGAACGGGACGAGCGGCTCGCGGGTCTGCCGGTCCTTGACCAGCTCCAGGGCCCAGAAGACCCCGAGCCCGCGGACCTCGCCGATGCTCGGGTGGTCGGCGGCGAGCGCCTCCAGCTCCGGGCCGATCACCTCGCCGAGGTCGCGGGCATGCTCGACGATGCGCTCGTCCTTGAAGATGTTGATGCTCGCCACGGCACTGGCGCAGGCCAGAGGGTGCCCGGAGTAGGTGAGCCCGCCGGGGAAGGCGCGGTGGTCGAAGCTCGCCGCCACGGCTCGGGAGATGATCACTCCACCCAGCGGCAGGTAGCCGGAGTTGACCCCCTTGGCGAAGGTGATCAGGTCGGGTGCGACGCCCCAGTGGTCGATGGCGAACCACTCGCCCGCGCGGGCGAAGCCGCTCATCACCTCGTCGGCGACGAGGATGATCCCGTGCTCGTCGCAGAGCGCCCGGACACCGGCCAGGTAGCCGTCCGGCGGGACGAGGATCCCGTTGGTCCCGACGACGGACTCCAGGATGATCGCGGCGACGTTGGTGGCCCCCTCGACCATGAGCACGTCCCGCAGGTGCTGGAGCGCACGCTCGCCCTCCTGCTCGGCGTTCTCGGAGTGGAACGGGCTGCGGTAGGGGTACGGGCCCCAGAAGTGCACGACCCCGGGCACGCCCGGCTCGCTCCCCCAGCGGCGCGGGTCGCCGGTCATCGTCATCGCCCCGGCCGTGGCCCCGTGGTAGCTCCGGTAGGTGGCCAGGATCTTGTGCCGCCCGGTATGGAGGCGGGCCATCCGGATGGCGTTCTCGGTCGCGTCGGCCCCGCCGTTGGTGAAGAAGACCTTGTCCATCTGCGGTGAGTTGTGGCGCGCTGCCTCGACGATGAGCCGGGCCGCCTCGGAGCGTGCGTCGTTGGCGAACGCGGGGCTGATCGTCGTCAACCGGGCCGCCTGCTCCTGGATGGCGGCCACGAGACGCGGGTGCTGGTAGCCGATGTTGACGTTGACCAGCTGGCTGGAGAAGTCCAGGTAGCGCTTGCCGGAGTAGTCGGTGAAGTACGAGCCGAGCGCGCTGGCGATGGGCAGCGGGTCGATGAGGGCCTGGGCGCTCCAGGAGTGGAAGACGTGGGCCCGGTCGGCGGCGCGAACCGCCGCCTCGTCCATGGCCACGACTCCCTCCAGGCCGTTGCCGGTGCCGTCGTTGCTGCCTGGGGTCGTCGACTCACTCATGGCGCGATCATTCCACCCCGGTGCGGCCGAGGCGCGGGGGTGGTCATGCCGGCCCCGACGGGCCGGTAGACTGGTGAGTAGCGGCCCGCCCAGTTCTGCCTCGGGCCAGCTTTTTCCAGTCGATGCCATCTGATGTCGATGTCCTTGCGCCGCGGCCCGATTCACCGGCCGCGCCGGGCAGAACGACCCGCATCATCTTTCTTTCGGAGTTTCCTTCACCCATGTCTGTTGACACCTTCGGCACGCTCGGCGTGCCCGCTTCCCTTGTCGCTGTGCTCGCCGCGCGCGACATCACCTCCCCCACCCCGATCCAGGCAGCGACCCTGCCGGACTCCCTCGCCGGGCGCGACGTGCTCGGCCGCGGCCGCACCGGATCGGGCAAGACCTACGCCTTCCTCCTCCCGTTGGTCGCGCGCCTCATGACGAGCGGTCGACGCCGTATGCCGGGTCGCCCGCGTGCGCTGATCCTCGCCCCGACCCGGGAGCTGGCTCTGCAGATCGACGAGGCGCTCGCGCCCCTCGCTGCTGTCGCGGGTCTCACCTCGCGCACCGTCTTCGGCGGTGTCGGCCAGAACCCGCAGGTCACCGCGATCCGTCGCGGTGTCGACGTCGTCGTCGCCTGCCCGGGGCGGCTCGAGGACCTCATCGGCCAGGGTCACGTCGACCTGTCGGCCGTCGAGGTCACCATCCTGGACGAGGCCGACCACATGGCCGATCTCGGCTTCCTGCCCGGTGTCCGTCGGATCCTCGACCGGACTCCGCAGAGCGGTCAGCGGATGCTGTTCTCGGCCACGCTCGACGCCGGCGTCAACGTCATCGTCAAGCGCTACCTCACCAATCCCGTGAAGCACGAGGCAGATTCGGCGCAGTCCCCGGTCTCGGCCATGAGTCACCACGTCCTGCACGTCACCCCGGACACCCACCTGCCGGTGCTGCTCGACCTCACCGCCGCGCCCGGCCGGACCGTAGTGTTCACCCGGACCAAGCACCGCGCCAAGAAGCTCGCCCGTCAGCTCAACGCGTCGGGCGTCCCGGCCGTCGAGCTGCACGGCAACCTCTCCCAGAACGCCCGGACCCGGACCATGGACGCCTTCCACTCCGGCGCCGCGCAGACCCTCGTCGCGACCGACATCGCCGCGCGGGGCATCCACGTCGACGACGTGGGGCTGGTCATCCACGCCGACCCGCCGGTCGAGCACAAGGCCTATCTCCACCGCTCCGGACGCACCGCCCGGGCCGGTGCTGCCGGCACTGTCGTCACCCTGATGACCGACGACCAGGTGCGCGACGTGCGCGACCTGACCCGCAAGGCCGGCATCGCGCCCACGACCACCCGCGTCCACGCGACACACCCGCTGCTCCAGGAGCTCGCTCCCGGTGAGCGCGCCTTCACCGGCGGCTTCGCCGCTCCGGCCGAGGAGTCACGTGACTCCGGCCGTGGCGCGGGTCGCCGTCCGGGCCAGGGCGGCGGCCGTGGCCGTGCCCGGGGCGAGCAGTCCGGCTCCGCGCCGCGATCCTCCTCCGCCGGCGGTCGTGGTGGTCGCGGCGGCCAGTCCGCCCGTGGCGTCGGCGAGTCCGGCCGTCCTGCGGGTTCCGGACACGGCACGGCGGGCGGTCGCGGTGGCCGTGGCGCCAGCACCGGTTCGGCGCGCGGCGGCAACGGTGGCTCCGGTGGCTCGGCTCGCTCGAGCCAGTCCTCCCGCCAGGGCGGCGGTCGCACCTATACGACCTCGACCCCGTCCTCCGGTGGCGCTGCGGCCTTCTCGGCCGGCTCACGCGCCAGCTCCCGGCGCGGTCGCTGACCCAGGCGGCACACGGTCCGGCTCGTCGGGGTAGCCCACTGGTCGGCCCCGGCTACCGCTGGTCGCTGAGGTGTCCGCTGGCGAGTCGACCCCTGGTTGACTGGCCGGCCTTGGCTACTACTGGCCGCCGAACGCTCCGCTGGCCCGTCGACCCCTCGTTGACTGGCCGGCCTTGGCTACCACTGGCCATCGCACACTCCGCTGGCCAGTGATCGGCAGGTGTTGCCAGTCCGGCGCCGGTCTGCGGGAGCGGGCTCGAGGCGAGCCCGATGGTGAGTGCGGGTTACCCGACGGCCTACCCGACCGAAAGTGCCGTGACCACAACACTTTCGGCACGGTAACCAGTTCGGTAACCGGCGTCGCCAGCCCCGTCCATCCCAGCGCGGTCGCTGACCCAGCCGGCACACGGTCCGGCTCGTCGGGGTGGCCCACTGGCCGGCCTTCGCTACCACTGGCCATCGCACACTCCGCCGGCGAGTCGACCCCTGGTTGACTGGCCGGCCTTGGCTACCACTGGTGTTGCCAGTCCGGCGCCGCTCTCCGGGCACCGGCTCGAGACGAGCCCGATGGTGAGTGCGGGTTACCCGACGGCCTACCCGACCGAAAGTGTTGCGACCACAACACTTTCGGCACGGTAAC